>Ga0247820_10000223_pt1 | contig 28907 bp, 27 predicted proteins | sample 13C_Glucose_Day1_2_FD_192480 | JGI IMG/M metagenome (GOLD analysis project Ga0247820, IMG submission 192480) | Soil microbial communities from agricultural site in Penn Yan, New York, United States - 13C_Glucose_Day14 | ecosystem: Environmental > Terrestrial > Soil > Agricultural land | place...
AGGGCCGACTCGACGAGCGCCTCCGGGGTCGCCCTGCCGTACTTCTCCAGCAGCCGCCGGTCCAGCGATCCGGCGTTCACCCCGATGCGGATCGGGGTGCCGTGGTCCTTGGCCGCCTTGGCGATCTCCTTGACCTTGTCGTCGAACTGCTTGATGTTGCCCGGATTCACCCGCACGGCCGCGCAGCCGGCCTCGATCGCGGCGAAGACGTACTTGGGCTGGAAGTGGATGTCGGCGATCACCGGGATCTGCGACTTACGGGCGATGGTCGCGAGCGCGTCGGCGTCATCCTGCGTGGGACAGGCGACCCGCACGATCTGGCACCCGGAGGCGGTCAGCTCGGCGATCTGCTGGAGGGTCGCCCCCACGTCGGACGTACGCGTGGTCGTCATCGACTGCACGGACACCGGGGCCCCGCCGCCCACCGCGACGGGTCCGACCTGGATCCGCCGCGACGCGCGCCGCTCGGCGAGCGGCGGCAGGGGCACCCCGGGAATCCCGAGGGAGACAGCGGTCACGGCCTCACTCCCGGTTTCCCGAGACGGTCTCGCGCATGGCGCGCAGCGACTCCTTCAGGGAGCCCATGGTGGCGAGGACGGCGGTGGGCTCGTAGCCGCAGTGCGCCATGCAGTTGGCGCAGCGCGGGTCCTTGCCCCGGCCGTACTGGTCCCAGTCGGTGTCCTCGATCAGCTCCCGGTACGTCGGCACGTACCCGTCGCTCATCAGGTAGCAGGGGCGCTGCCAGCCGAAGAGCGAGTAGTTCGGGATCGCCCACGCGGTGCAGGGGAAGTCGACCTTCCCCTCCAGGAAGTCCAGGAACAGCGGGGAGTGGTTCAGCCGCCAGCGGCTCCGGTTGCCCCCGGCGAAGGCCTTCCTGAACAGCTCCCGGGTCTGCTCCACGCCCAGGAAGTGCTCCTGGTCGGGGGCCTTCTCGTAGGCGTAGGCGGGCGAGATCATCATCTCGTCGACCTTGAGGTCGTCGTTGAGGTAGTTGAGCACCTCGACGACGGTCTGCGGGGTGTCGGTGTTGAAGAAGGTGGAGTTGGTGGTGACCCGGAAGCCGCGGCGCTTGGCCTCCTTGATCGCCTCCACGGCCTCGTCGAACACGCCCTCCTTCGCCACGGACTCGTCGTGCCGCTCCCGCAGGCCGTCGATGTGCACGGCGAACGCGAAGTAGGGCGACGGGGTGAACCGGTCCATCTTCTTGCGCATGAGCAGGGCGTTGGTGCACAGGAAGACGTACTTGCGCCTGGCCACCAGCTGACGCACGATCTCGTCGATCTGCGGGTGCATCAGGGGTTCGCCGCCGGCGATCGACACCATCGGGGCGCCGGACTCCAGTACCGCGCCCACGGCCTGCGCGACGGGCATCCGCTGCTTGAGCACCCCTGCCGGGTGCTGGATCTTGCCGCACCCCTCGCACTTCAGGTTGCAGGCGAAGAGCGGTTCCAGTTCGACGATCAGCGGGAACTTGTCCCGCCTGCGGAGCTTCTGTTCGGCCAAGTAGGTAGCGACCTTGATGGACTGACGCAGCGGCATGGCCATCTGGCTCACCTCCGGGGGAGCAGCAGGGAACGGTGCCATTCATAGAAAGCCGGAAGGACGGAACGAAGGACACGGAAAGCCGATATTCCACCGCGCACCGTGCCGATGCGGACGAGTTCGTGTTCAGGAGCGTCCACGACCACCCGGACGGCCGCAACCGGGCGTTCGCCCGTCCGGACGGCGGCCAGCAGCGTGGCCGCGGATTCCATGTCGGCCGCGATCGCGCCGGTGGCGAGCAGGGCGGACCGTTCGTGACCGCGGACGACGTGGTCGGAGCCGGTGAGCGGCCCGGTGTGGACGGTGCGTCCGGGCACCGTGCGCACCAGCTCCTTCACCAGCAGTTCGGTTCCCGCGCAGGGGACGCTTCCGCGCGGGTCCCGGGTCTCCCCGGCGACGACCAGGTCGCCGGGGTGCATCCCGGGGGCGAGTCCCGCGCAGAAGCCGGTGGCGAGGACGGCCGCCCCGCCCAGGGCCGGATCGGCGAGCATCCGGGTGACGGAGCGCTCGGCCGCCGCCGGCCCCATGCCCGTGCGCAGCACGGTGACCGGCCCGCCCGGGGTGCCGTGCTCACGCCTGCGCAGGGCGAGCTGCTCGATGCCGAGCGCGCAGGCGATCAGCAGCGGGGCCGGGGCGGGCCGGGGGCTCATCGGCTTCCCTTCACCCCGGCGAGCGGCTGCGCGGACCCGTTCCTCGCCGCGGTCTGCTTCTTGCTGAAGGGTTCCCCGTGCACATAGCGGCCGAGCGCGGTGAGCGGGAAGACCTGCCGGTAGAGGTGGTAGTTGATGGAGAAGTCCCAGGGGAAGCCGGTGCCGGTGAAGTACGGCTCGTCCCAGGAGCCGTCCTCGCGCTGGGTGGCCGCCAGCCACGCGACGCCGCGCTCGACGGCCCCGGAGTCCCTCTCCCCCGCCGCCAGCAGCGCCATCAGCGCCCAGGCGGTCTGCGAGGCGGTCGAGGCCCCCCGGCCGCTCCACTCCCGGACGTGGCGGTAGGAGCGCAGGTCCTCGCCCCAGCCGCCGTCGTCGTTCTGCACCTTCTCCAGCCATGCCACGGCCCGCCGGACAGCCGGGTGCGAGCCGGGGATCCCGGCCGCGGCCAGGGCGGGGACGACGGAGCCGGTGCCGTAGAGGTAGTTGACGCCCCAGCGTCCGAACCAGGAACCGTCCGGCTCCTGTTCGGCGAGCAGCCACTGGATGCCGCGCCGGGTGCGCGGGTCGTGGGCGAGTCCCTCGACGGCGAGCATCTCCACGACGTGCGCGGTGACATCGGCCGACGGGGGGTCGATGACCTCGCCGAAGTCGCAGAACGGGAGGCGGTTGGGGAACGGGCTGGTGTTGTCGACGTCGAAGGCGCCCCAGGCGCCGTTCTTCGACTGCATGCCGAGGCTCCAGCGGACCCCGCGCCCGATCGCGCTGTCCATCCGCTCGGGGTCGTGGTGTCTGACCCGGCGCAGTGCGAGGACCACCTCGGCGGTGTCGTCGATGTCGGGGTAGTTGTCGTTGTGGAACTCGAACGCCCAGCCGCCGGGCGGCAGATGGGGCCGGCGCACGGACCAGTCACCGGGCCGCACGATCTGCTCGCCGAGCATCCAGTCGGCGGCCTTGACCAGGCTCGGGTGGTCGGCGGGCAGGCCGGCGTCGGCGAGCGCGATGGCCGCCAGGCAGGTGTCCCACACCGGGGACTGGCAGGCCTCGATCATCCGGGCCCCGTCCTCGCGCCACACGGCGAAGCGGTCGAGCGACTCCAGACCCGCGCGCATCACCGGGTGCCGCAGGTCGTAGCCGAGCAGGTGCAGCGCGATGACCGAGTAGACGGCCGGGGGCTGGATGCCGCCCCAGCAGCCGTCGTTCTCCTGCCGTTCGATGATCCAGCGGGCGGCGGCGTTCATGGCGGCTTGGCGCACCCGGCGCGGGACCGCCCTGCGCAGGGCGTGCAGGGCTCTGTCCAGCCGCTGGAAGGCGCCGTCCCAGGTGTTCGGCGGGGCGTGCGGCCGCGGAGGTCTGGGCCGGCGCGGATCGGTGTGCAGTTCGTCCAGCGGGAACGGCGCGGGGCGCACCGGCCGTTTGGCGGAGACGATCGTCAGCGGGACGATGGTCTGCCGGGCCCAGCAGCCGAAGTCGTAGATGTTGAGCGGCACCCAGGACGGGAACCAGATCAGCTCGGGCGGGAGTTCGGGCAGGTCCTCCCACTTCCACCAGCCGAACAGGGCCAGCCAGATGCGGGTGAAGACCCGGGCGGCGGCGATGCCGCCGCGCTCGCGGATCCAGGCGGAGGCGCGGGCCATGTGCGGGGCCTCGGGCGGGTCGCCGGCCAGCCGCAGGGCGACGTACGCCTCGATGGTGGTGGAGAGTTCGCCGGGCCCGCCGTGGAAGGTGGCCCAGGTGCCGTCCTCGCGTTGCTCCCCGCGGATGAACAGGGCGGCGGCCCGGGTGGTGTCCTCGTCGCGGATGCCGAGGAACTGGCGCAGCAGCAGGTCCTCGGCGTCCATCGTGACGTTGGTCTCGAGGTCGCCCTTCCACCAGCCCTGGTCGTCCTGCCGGGACAGCAGGAAGTCGGTGGCGCGCCGCATGGCGTGGGCGGCGATGTCGGGAACCCCGGCCGCCTCGGGGATGTCGGTGTCGTTTTCGCTGGCCGCGGTCACGCGGGGCGGCAGGGCCGCCCCGGTGCTTCCGTCGGTCGTCGCTGTCATGGCTTCCCCTTCGTGCAGTCCTGCAAATGGTGCGTCTGCTGTGGGTCCGCCGTCGGCCGGTGCCGTTATCCCCGCAACACCGGCCGGCGACTAAGCGAGGGCTATTCGACCGATAGTGATCATCTCTTTCGTACGACGACGAAGTCCGCGAGCGCCGTGAACCGTTCCCGCACCTGGCCGGGCATGTCCACGATGTCGAGGGCCTCGATGGCGATGGTGTGCTGACGGCGTGCCTCGCCGGCGGTCCAGTCGCGGCCGCCGGCCTCCTCGATGAGGGCGGCACGGGCCGCGAACTCCTCCTCGGAGAAGTTCGCGAAGTCGCTGCTCTTGGCGTCGGCGGCGAGGATCTCGCCGAGCCGTTCGGAGGCGGGGCCGCCCGCCGCGAGCGCGGCCACCACCGGGAGGGACTTCTTGCGCTGGCGCAGGTCGCTCCAGGTCTGCTTGCCGGTGGCCTCCGGGTCTCCCCAGATGCCGAGGAGGTCGTCGACGGCCTGGAAGGCGAGGCCGAGGTGGTAGCCGTACCTCTCCAGCGCGTCGGCGGTGCGGTCGTCCGCGCCGCCGAGCACCGCGCCGATGGAGCTGGCGCAGGCGAGCAGGGCGCCGGTCTTGTTGCCCTCCATCTCCAGGCACTCCTCGACGCTGACCCGGTCGCGGTGCTCGTAGGAGATGTCCTGGGCCTGGCCGTCGATGAGGGCGCGGCTGGCGGCGGTCAGCCGGCGGGTGGCGCGGCCCGCCTCGACGCTGCCGAGCTCCAGCAGCACCTCGTTGGCCAGGGCGAACAGGGCGTCGCCGACCAGGATGGCCTGGGCGGGGCCGTGCACCTTCCAGACGGTGTCGCGGTGCCGGCGCTGCTCGTCGCCGTCCATCAGGTCGTCGTGCAGCAGCGAGAAGTTGTGCACCAGTTCGACGGCGACCGCGCCGGGGACACCGGTCTCCGGGGCCGCCCCGGTGACCTCGGCGGACAGCACGGCCAGGGCGGGGCGCACGGCCTTGCCGCCGTCGCCGTCCGCGGGCCGGCCCGCGGCGTCGATCCAGCCGAAGTGGTAGGCGGCGACCGTGTCCATGGGAGGTGCCAGGCGGTCGACGGCCGCCCGCAGTACCGGCGTGGCCAGGGTCCGGCCGCGCTCCAGGAGCGCGGACACGTCCACCGCGGTCCTTCGAGCGGCCTGCGAGGCCGGGGGCACAGTGGGCACAGTCTCTCCTCTTGTTGCGGTACCGGAAGCGCGGGAACCTGCCGCGCCGCTGCCGTGCGGCATCAGGCCGCCTCCTCTAGTGCGAAGAGACGGCGGGGGCGGGGCCGGCCCAGGGCGCCCAGCGCGGCGTCGGCCGCGCCGACGCCGCTGCGGACCGCACTCTCCATGGTCGCGGGCCACCCGGTGGCGGTCCACGCGCCGGCCAGGTACAGGCCGGGTGCCTTGGTGCGGGCGCCGGGCCTGAGGCGTCCGACGCCGGGGGCGGGGGCGAAGGTGGCGGTGCGCTCCCGGGTGACGAAGAAGTCCTCCACGCGGGCGTCGCGGGTGCGCGGCAACAGCCGGCGCAGTTCGGGCAGGTACCGCTCGCGGAGCACGGCGACGGGCTCGTCGATGTCGTTCTGGGCGACCGACTGGGACAGCGCGAGGTACTGGCCCCGCTGCAGCCCGGAGGCGTCGGTGCGGTCGAAGACCCACTGCACGGGGGTGCCGAGGGCCGCGAAGAACGGTTGGGCGAGCACCGTGCGGTCGTAGACGACGTGGATGTTGAGGATGGGCGCGGTGCCGATGCCGAGCAGCCGCTCGGGGGCGTCGAGGGCGCCCGCGGGCAGCAGGTCGTGGGCCTCGCGCTGCGGTACGGCGAGGACGACGGCGTCGGCGGTGATCGTCTCGCCGGGCACCTGGACGTTCCACCCCCCGTCGCCGTTCACCGAGACGGAGGTGACCCGGGTGCGGACCTCGGTGCGCACGCCCCCGGCGTCGAGCGCCTCGCGGGCGAGCCGGTCGTGCAGGTCGCCCAGCGGCACCCGGGCCCAGCCGATGTCGGCCGCCGAGGGGTCGGACAGCAGACCGGTCTTGAACACCATCGCGGCGAGCGCCAGGGACGTGTCGCCCGCGACCGCGTTGAGGGTGGCGACCCCGACCAGGTCCCAGAGGGCCTCGACGGCGCGCGCCGACTGGCCGTGCGCGGTCAGCCAGCTGCCGAAGTCCTGGTCGTCCAGGGACGGATCGGCGAGGTCGAGCCCCTTCAGCGCGAGCGCGGCCCGGGCCGTCCTGGCCCGGTCGGCGAGCGAGAGGTGCGGATACGTGGCGAGGCCGCGCCCCAGGTGCAGGGGTACGGGCAGCGCGTCGCGCCGCAGCCTGCCGAGCCGCCGCCCCTCGGGGCGGTCGAGGTCGACCACGGGCACGTCGAGGCGGTCCTGCAGCGGGGCCAGCGCCGCGCCGCCGATCCGGTCGAGGAACCAGCGGTAGGCGGTGCAGCAGCGCAGGTACACGTGCTGGCCGTTGTCGACGGTCAGGTCGCCGCGCCGGAAGGAGAAGGCGAGCCCGCCCAGGCGGGGGCGGCCCTCGAGCAGGGTGACGCGCACTCCGGCGTCGGCGAGCGCGAGCGCGGCGGTGACGCCGGCCAGTCCGCCGCCGACCACGACGGCGTGCCGCCGGGCCGCGGCGGGATCGTTCCCGCGCGGCCCCTCGGTGCGTGTGCCGTGGCTCATGCGCCCTCCCCCGACCGCCGGGCGCGGCGCCGCTCGAACGGTGCACGGCCGGCCGTCTCCGTCAGGGACGCGGCGGGACGGCGGAGGGTTGCCCACCGCTTTCCGCCCGGGAGCGGGGTGTCCATCAGGCACGCCTCCTGACGGCGCGCCGGGTGACGTGCCGGGTGTCCAGGCCGGACAGGCCGCGCACCGCGACGTACGCCTTCTCGTGTCCGGGCAGGGAGACCCGGCCGCGCAGTACCGCCCCGGGGTCGCGCTCGATGCGGTCGAGGAGCCGGCGGTAGATGCCCGCCATCGCGGCGACGCAGGCGCCGCTGCGCCGGTCGAGCAGGGGGAGCAGCCGGTAGCCCTCGGCGAAGAGCGCGCGGGCCCTGCGCACTTCGTAGTGCACCAGGCCGGTGAAGTCGGAGCCCTCCGGTGGCGTCGGCCCCGCGAACCCGGCGGAGCAGCCGAACTTGGCGAGGTCGTCGGCGGGCAGATAGGTGCGCCCGCCCGCGGCGTCCTCGCGGACGTCCCTGAGGATGTTGGTGAGCTGCAGCGCGAGGCCGAGCGTGTCGGCGTACTCGGACGCGCGTTCGGCGCCGCGCGCGCCCGGTTCGGTGCCGAAGACGCCGAGCGAGAGCCGCCCGATGGCGCCCGCGACACAGCGGCAGTACGCCTTGAGGTCGTCCCAGGTCTCGTAGGTCTCGCCGCGTACGTCCATCTGGACGCCGTCGATCAGTTCGTCCAGGCCGCCGAGCGGGATCGGGAAGTGCCCGGCCGCGTGGGCGAGGGCGACCGCGACCGGGTCGGTGTCGTCCTCGTCGACCGCGCCCTCCCGGATCCGGGTGAGCAGCGCCCGGGTGTCCTCCAGCCGGGTGACCTTGACGTCGTCCGCCAGCGGCCCGTCGCCGATGTCGTCGACACGCCGGGAGAACGCGTACAGCGCCGACATCGCGCGCCGCTTGGGCGTCGGCAGCAGCCGGATGCCGTAGGCGAAGTTACGGGCCTGCTGCCCGGTGACGGCCTCGCAGTAGCTGTAGGCGGCGAGTACCGGTGCGGACGCGGGTGTGTGCGACTCCACGGTCCGGATCACCCCTTTCCTCGCAGAGTCACGCCCGCCTCGCGCAGCAACTGGACCTTGCCGGGCTTGGGCGGGCCGGGGAGTACGTCGTATTCGGCGGCGGCGATCGCCCGGAGGGCCGCCCTTCCTCCTGCCACGAACCCCGCGAGCAGCAGCCTGAGTCTGCCGTGGACGCTACCCACGAGGGGTGCGCCTTCATTCAGCAGCTCGCGGGCGCGTTCCGCCTGGTACGCGACCAGTGCGCGCACCGATGCGCCGGCGGTCGCAGCGGCGAGGTCCGCCTCCTGGACGTGGAAGCGCTTCATGTCCGCGGCGGGCAGATAGACGCGGTCGCGGCCGAGGTCCTCGGCCACGTCCTGGAGGTGCTCGACGATCTGCAGCGCGGTGCAGATCGCGTCGGAGCGGCGGATCCGCTCGGGCGTCGAGGTGCCGGTGACGGCAAGGACCAGCCGCCCGACGGGGTTGGCCGACAGTTCGCAGTAGGCGAGCAGGTCGTCGTGGGTCTCGTAGCGCTTGACGAGCTGGTCCTGGCGGTTGGCGGCGATCAGGCCGAGGAAGGGGCCGGGGGTCAGCGCGTGCCGGCGGACCGTCGGCCGGAGCCGGCGCAGCAGCGGGTGGCCCGGCCCGGGCCCCGCCGGGTCGAACACGCGGTGGAGGTCCGCCTCGAACGCGTCGAGGAGCAGCAGCCGGTCCCCGGCGTCCTCCTCGGACACCCCGAGGAGACGGGCGTCGGCGCCGCCGGGCGCCAGGTCGCCGTCGCCGATGTCGTCGACCAGCCGGGCGAAGCCGTACACCGCCATGAGGTCGTCGCGCCAGGACCGGGGCAGGAAGAAGGGGGCCACGGGGAAGTTCTCGTCGGCTGCCTTGTCGAGGGTGGCGCGCTCCGGGTCGGCGGCGCGCGCCGCGGCCACGGGCGTCACCGCGGACTGCCGTGGACGGGGACGGCACAGGATGCGCTCAGCCGGGGAGTTTCCGTAGCCATTGCCGTCACATCTCCCGTTCTACACTGCTGACCCAATGCACACTATTTCGGACACGCCGCCCAGGTTTCCGCCAAGCGGCATCGTTGGATGATGTCGGGCATTATGGCCCTGATTGCCGCCTTTCGGGACCGGTCCAGCTTACGTGGTACGACGCGCCGCGCACCGGCGGGGTCCTCCGCACCACACGACAACGCACCGTTCGGCGTCAAGATTCCACGGAGCGGCCGGAGTTGACGTCTCCTTCGCAGACGCCGGGCCCCACCGGACAGTTCCGGCGGGGCCCTGGCCGTACCGGGCTACTTGCCCGTGAACTTCTCGTACTCCCGGAGCACCTCGTCGGTGGGGCCGTCCATGCGCAGCTCGCCCCGTTCCAGCCAGAGCACCCGGTCGCAGGTGTCGCGGATCGACTTGTTGTTGTGGCTGACCAGGAACACCGTGCCGGCCTGCTTGCGCAGCTCCCGGATGCGGGCCTCGGAACGCTTCTGGAACTTGCGGTCGCCGGTGGCCAGCGCCTCGTCGATCATCAGGACGTCGTGGTCCTTGGCGGCGGCGATGGAGAAGCGCAGCCGGGCCGCCATGCCGGAGGAGTACGTCCGCATCGGCAGGGTGATGAAGTCGCCCTTCTCGTTGATCCCGGAGAAGTCGACGATCTCCTGGTAGCGGGCCTTGATCTCCTCGCGCGACATGCCCATGGCGAGGCCGCCGAGTATGACGTTGCGTTCGCCCGTCAGGTCGTTCATCAGGGCGGCGTTGACGCCGAGCAGGGAGGGCTGGCCGTCGGTGTAGACCTTGCCCTTCTCGGCCGGCAGCAGTCCGGCGATGGCCCGCAGCAGGGTCGACTTCCCGGAGCCGTTGGAGCCGATCAGGCCGATGGCCTCGCCCCGGTAGGAGACGAAGGACACCCCGCGCACGGCGTGCACCTTGCGCACGCCCCGTTCCTCGCCCCGCTTCACGATGCGGCTGAGTGCCGCGGTGGCGCTTCCCTTGCCGGTCTTGGCGCCGTTGACCCGGTAGACGATGTGCAGGTCGTCCGCGATGACCGTGGGGATCCGCTCGTCGGTGGTCTCAGCCACGGCCGTACCTCTCCTCAGCCTTCCAGAAGTAGACGAAGCCGACCACGCCGGCCAGTACCGCCCAGCCCACCGCGAACGCCCACACGTGCGGGGGCAGGTACGAGGAGCCGTAGTCGTCGATCAGCGCGAAGCGGACCAGGTCCATGTAGATCGCCGCCGGGTTCCACTGCAGCACGTCGGCGAGCCAGCCCGGCACGTCCTTGCCCTGCAGCATCGCCGGGATGCTGAACATCACGCCGGACGCGTACATCCAGGTGCGCAGCACGAACGGCATCAGCTGGGCCAGGTCGGGCGTCTTGCTGCCCATCCGCGCGAAGATCAGCGCGAGGCCGGTGTTGAACACGAACTGCAGCAGCAGCGCGGGGATCACCAGCAGCCAGGACAGCCCGGGGTAGCTGCCGAAGGCGATCATCACGACGACGAGCACGGCCATCGAGAACAGCAGCTGCTGGAGCTGCTGGAGCGCGAAGGAGACGGGCAGCGAGGCCCGCGGGAAGTGCAGGGCCCGCACCAGTCCGAGGTTCCCGGAGATCGCCCGCACGCCGGTGAGCACCGAGCTCTGGGTGAAGGTGAACACGAACACGCCCGTCACCAGGAAGGGCACGTAGATCTCGTGCGGGATGCCCCGGCGGGCGTTCAGCAGCAGACCGAAGATGAAGAAGTACACGGCCGCGTTCAGCAGCGGGGTCGCCACCTGCCACAGCTGGCCCAGCTTGGCCTGGCTGTACTGGGCGGTCAGCTTCGCCCGGGAGAAGGCGAGGATGAAGTGCCGCCGGTCCCAGAGCTGGCGGACGTACTCGATGAGGGACGGCCGGGCGCCGCTGACGGACAGCCCGTACTTGGCGGCCAGCCGGTCCGCCGACAGGCCCTCGTCGGGCGGCACGGGCGCGCCGACCGCGACCGTGCCGTCGTGCGTGGTCTCACTCACTGGTGGAAACTTTCATCCTCGAGGTGCGCGGCCCGCGGTGGGCCTGGCCTGAAACCGGGGCCCGGGTACGGCCCCGGTGTTCCCGGACACGAGCTTGTCAGATGACAGGTGGCCGGCCCAGTCGGGTCAGCCGCCACACCGTACGCCACTTCATGGGCCGGCGGGGACCGCAGGGGGTGGCCCAGCCCTCCCGGAATCCGCCGAACCACGCCTTCAGGGCGGAACGCGAGGGGCGGCGCAGGAGGGTGAGGAGCATCCAGACGCCCAGATAGGCCGGGACCAGGAGGACGGGGAGGTTGCGGCGGGCCAGCCAGACCCGGTTGCGGGCGACCATGCGGTGGTAGACCGCGTGCCGCGAGGGGGCGGTCGTCGGGTGGTACAGCACCATGTCGGACCGGTAGTCGATCAGCCAGCCGGCGTCGAGGGCCCGCCAGGCCAGGTCGGTCTCCTCATGGGCGTAGAAGAACTCGTCCGGCAGGCCGCCCACCTGGGCGAAGACCTCGGTGCGCACGGCGTTGGCGCCGCCGAGGAAGGTGGTCACCCGCGAGGAGCGCATCGGGTCGGAGGCGCGCAGCCGGGGCACGTGGCGGCGCTGGGTGACGCCGGTCTCCGGGTCGGCGATGCGGAAGCTGACGATGCCGAGCGCCGGGTCGGCCGCGAACGCCTGGCGGCACAGTTCCGCCGTGTCGTGGCCGGCCAGCAGGCCGTCGTCGTCGAGGAAGAGCAGGATGTCGACGTCCCGGCCGCCGGGGCCGAAGGCCTCGATGCCGACGTTGCGGCCGCCGGGGATGCCGAGGTTCTCCGGCAGTTCGACGGTGCGGACGCCCTCGGGGACCTCGGGGACGGGCGAGCCGTTGCCGACGACCACGACCTGGACCGGGTCGCCGTCCTGCTTGGCGACGGAGTCCAGCAGGGCCCGCAGCTCCTCGGGGCGGTTGCCCATGGTGATGATCACCGCGCCGACCTTCATCCCGGCGCTCACTTCAGCCTGCTGGAGACGAGGACGGACACCAGGTGGAGCAGCGTCTGCAGCAGGGCGATGCCGGCGAGGACGGCGACGCCGAGGCGGGTGAAGAAGAGGTCGTCCCGGACCGCGTCGGCGATCGCGAGGACGAGGATCAGCAGGGACGCCTCCATGCCGAGGATCAGCCGGTGGAACTTCAGGGCGGCGGCGGCCCTGCGGGCCAGTGCCATGCCGGAGGAGCGCGGTTCGGACGCGGCCTCCTTGACGGGCGGCAGCCCGCCCTGGTGGCGGGCGACGCCGACGAGGTCGGTCTCCGCCTTGATCAGGATCGCGCCGAGCGCGGCCAGGGTGCCGAGGAAGGCCCAGAGCCAGTCGATGCGGCCCGTGCCCCACAGGTCGGCGGCGCGCAGGCCGAGGCCGACCAGGACGGCCGCGTCGGTGAGGTAGGCGCCCACCCGGTCGAGGTAGACCCCGCCGAGCGAGTACTGCTTCTTCCAGCGGGCGACCTCGCCGTCGACGCAGTCCAGCAGGAGGTACAGCTGGACCATGACCAGGCCGAGGACGGCCCCCGCGATCCCCGGCACCAGCAGGGCCGGGGCCGCGAGGACGCCGAAGACGGTCATCAGGTACGTGAGCTGGTTGGGCGTGACCCTGGTGTTCACCAGGTAGCGGTCCACCCGCAGGGACACCTCTCGCATGTAGAGGCGTCCCATCCAGTGCTCACCGCTGCGCCGGTCCTTCACCCCCGGGGGGTGCACGACCGGACGGAGTTCAGCTACCGATGGCCTTGACATAGTCGGCGTAGATGTCCTTGATCTGTTCGGTCTTCAGGTCGAGGTGCTCGAGGATGGTGAAGCGTCCGGGGCGGGTCTCCGGGGCGAACTCGACGACGCGGACGAATTCGTCCACCGTGAACCCGATCTCCTCCGGCAGTACCGGAAGCCCGTGGCGGCGGAGCACCTCGGCCATGTAGGCCGATTCCTCGTGGGCTCCGCGCAGGTACATCGCGAAGGCCGCGCCCAGTCCGCACTGTTCGCCGTGGGCGGCGGCCCGCTTGGGGTGGAGCAGGTCGAAGGCGTGGTTGATCTCGTGGCAGGCGCCGGAAGACGGGCGGGAGTCGCCCGACACGGACATGGCGATGCCGGTGAGGACCAGTGCCTCGGCCAGCACCTGGAGGAAGCCGTCGTCGCCGGCTCCGCCCGGGTGCCGCAGCACCGCCTCGCCGGCCTGCCGGGCCATGGCGGCGGCGAGGCCGTCGATCTTCTCCCCGTTGACGCGGTGGGACAGCTCCCAGTCGGCGACGGCGGAGATGTTGGAGAGGGCGTCACCGATGCCGGAGCGCACGAAGCGGACCGGGGCCTCCCGGATGACGTTGAGGTCGATGACGACCGCGATCGGGTTCGGCACTCCGTACGAGCCGCGGCCCGCGTCGTTGTCGAGGGTCGCCACCGGCGAGCAGAGGCCGTCGTGCGCCAGGTTGGTGGCGACGGCGACCAGGGGAAGCCCCACACGCGCCGCCGCGAACTTGGCACAGTCGATGATCTTGCCGCCGCCGAGGCCGACGACCGCGTCGTAGCGGCCGGCCTTTATGGCGCCCGCCAGCCGTACCGCGTCGTCGATGGTGCCGCCGCCGACCTCGAACCAGCCCGCGGCGGGCAGCGAGGGCGCGATCCGTTCGCGCAGCCGGGCGCCGGAACCACCGCTGACGGCGATGGCGAGCCGGCCCGACTGCGAGACGCGCTCGTCGGCGAGGACGGAGCCCAGGTCGTCGAGGGCACCCGGACGGATGTCCACCACGACCGGTGAGGGGATGAGCCGGGTCAGTACTGGCACGCGATCTCCCGTCCGCGGGCGAGATCGTCGTGGTTGTCGATCTCCACCCACTTCACGTCGCCGATCGGCGCCGTGTCGATGCGGAAGCCGCGGTTGACCAGCTCCTGGTAGCCGTGCTCGTAGAACTGCTGGGGGTCGGTCTCCCACACGGTCTTGAGCGCGTCGGCCAGCTCGGGGGCGGCGTCGCCCTCGATGAGGGTGACGCCGATGTACTCGCCGGTCGCCTCGGCGGGGTCCATCAGCTTGGTGATCCTCGTCATGCCCTTCTCGGGGTCGACGACGACCTTCATCTCCTCGTCGGCGAGCTGCTTGACCGTGTCGAGGGCGAGGATGATCCTCCTGCCCTCGCCGCGGGCGGCGAGCAGGGTCTTCTCGACGGAGACCGGGTGCACGGTGTCGCCGTTGGCGAGGATCACGCCGTCCCTGAGGGCGTCACGGCCGCACCACAGGGAGTAGGCGTTGTTCCACTCCTCGGCCTTGTCGTTGTCGATGAGGGTGAGCTTGAGGCCGTACTTCGCCTCCAGGGCCGCCTTCCGCTCGTACACGGCCTCCTTGCGGTAGCCGACGATGATCCCGGCCTCGGTGAGGCCGATCTCCGCGAAGTTGCCGAGGGTGAGGTCGAGAACCGTCGGTTCGCCCTCTATGCCCGCGGGCCCCACCGGCACCAGCGCCTTGGGAAGGCTGTCGGTGTAGGGGCGCAGACGCCGTCCGGCGCCGGCCGCCAGCACGAGGCCGATCATGCGGGTTCTCCTTCATCGTGTACGGCGGGCGCCCCTGCGGACACCCAGAAGCGGATGCTCTCGACGAGCACCAGCAGGGCCACGGCCACGGCGAGGGCCGTGAGCGCGACGGTGAACTGGGAAGCGGTGAGCACGGCCGCCAGTAGGGCGACCGCGAGGGTGCGCCCCTCGTGCCCGCCGAGCGCCCGCACCAGCCAGCGCGGGGACGCGCCCGCGTTGCCGCGGATGCGGTAGACCGTGTCGTAGTGATGGTAGGCGACCGCGGCCACCAGGCCGTAGGCCGCCGGAAGGGCTCCGTTCACGTCCGCGTCGGCCGCCAGTGCGAGGACGGTGCCGTACTCGGCGGCGCGGAAGAACGGGGGGACGAGCCAGTCGAGGGCGCCCTTGAGGGGGCGGGCGACGGCGAGTGCGGAGGCCAGGACGTAGACGCAGGCGGCGACTGCCGTCCAGGGGCCGCCGAATCCGGTGAGCGCGGCCGTGGCGACGACGGCGGCGCCGCCGAGCAGGGCGGCGGCAGGGGCCACGGAGCCGGGCAGACGGCCCGCGGGGCTCTTCCCCCCGCGGGTGAGCGCCTCGACGAGCGGGCCCGAGTCGGCGAGGTCCGCCAGGGCCTGTGCCGCCCGGTCGGTCCGCTTCGCCCTGCGGGTCAGCGAGCGCAGCACACGGCCCGCGGTGGTGTACGTCGCGGCGAAGGCGCAGCCGGCGAGCAGGGCGTAGAAGGTGATCCGGGGGGTGGTGAGGGCCGTGAGGACGGCGATCATCGCCCAGCGCTCGCCGATCGGCAGGACGATCATGCGGCGCACCCAGACCGTCCAGCCGACGCTGTCGAGCTTGTCGGAGAGGGCGGCGGTGGGGCTGGTGTTGGCGGTGGCGTCGTGGTTGGCCTCGTTGAACGAGAAGTCCACCACGTGCCGGCAGGTCTGGAGGACCATCGCGCCGAGGGCGAGGGCCCATACGTCGTCGCCGCCGCGGGCGGCCCCGAGGGCGAGCCCCGCGTAGTAGGCGTACTCCTTGGCGCGGTCGAACGTGGCGTCGAGCCAGGCGCCGAGGGTGGAGTACTGCAGGGAGTAGCGGGCGAGCTGGCCGTCGGTGCAGTCCAGCACGAAGGAGGCGATGAGCAGCACGCCGGCGGCGACGAAGCCGCCGCGGGTGCCGGTGGCGGCGCAGGCGGCGGCTATGAGCGCGGTGAGCAGCGAGGCGGTGGTGACCTGGTTGGGGGTCAGTCCGCGGCGGGCGCACCAGCGGGCGAGGTAGCGGGAGTACGGGCTGACGCAGTAGGTGGTGAAGAAGCCGTCGCGGGCCTTCACGGCCGACTTCAGGCGTACCGCCTCGTCGTCGACGGCGGCGACGGCCTGCCGGGCCTCGTTGCGGGCCTGGGGGTCGCCGGGGACGGTGGCGACGAGGCTGCCGAGCTCCGGGCGGTGCACCTCGGCGCCGTCGCCGTCGAGGACGGTGACGACGCGGTCGGCGAGGCTGCCGGCCAGGGCGGTGCCGCCGGCCGCGGAGCCGCCGGAGGAGTCCTCGCGGGCCATCGCGCGCGTCAGGGCCTCGCGGCCGGCCGGCTGGGCGGTGACGGCGCCGGGGATCGCGGAGAGCGGGAAGCGGGGGTCGGTGAGGCCGAGGCGCAGCGCGTGCGCGTGGCCCACGAACCGGGCGTCGACCACGGCGACCCGCTGCCCGGCTGGCACTCCGGCGAGCAGCGTCCCGGCCTCGGCGGCGCCGGACGCGATCCGGACGTCGAAGCCGAGGGAACGCAGATCGCCCTCGAGTGACGAACCGGGGACCGGCTGACCGGTGAGGATGGCGGTCGACAAACCGAATCTCACTCCCTGGGTGCCGACGCGTCGACGTCGGTCATGTACACGATGAGCCGCCCGTGCGAGACCCCCCGGGCGGCATGTCGGCAGACATTATCGGATGCCCGGAAGCCCGTGTTCACCGCCCGTTCGACGGCTGGATCGGTGTGGTTCGCCCGCGCCCCTGCCGCGATCATCATCGGTGATGCGGGGCCCGGCCGACAAACCGCGCCCCCGGAAAGGGCAGGTGGCCCCGGTCCCGGCCGGGGGAACCGGCCCCCGCGGTCGGCATAGGGTGGACGACCATGACATGGCTGATCACCGGCGGGGCCGGTTACATCGGGGCACATGTGGCGCGGGCCATGACCGGCGCCGGGGAGCGGGTCGTCGCGCTGGACGACCTCTCGGCCGGGGTGCCGGCGCGGCTGCCCGAGGGCGTGCCGCTGGTCAGGGGTTCGTCGCTGGACGGCGAGCTGGTGCGCCGGGTGTGCGCGGAGCACGGGGTGACCGGTGTGGTGCATCTCGCCGCCCGCAAGCAGGCCGCCGAGTCGGTGGCGCGGCCCACCTGGTACTACCGGGAGAACGTGGGCGGTCTCGCCACGCTCCTGGACGCGGTCGCCGACGCCGGGATCGAGCGCTTCGTCTTCTCCTCGTCCGCGGCCGTCTACGGCGACCTGGACGTGGACGTCATCACGGAGGACAGCCCCTGCGCCCCGGCGAACCCCTACGGCGAGACCAAGCTCGCCGGGGAGTGGCTGGTGCGGGCGGCAGGCCGGGCCCACGGCATCGCCACGGTGTGTCTGCGCTACTTCAACGTGGCGGGGGCGGCGGTGCCGGAGCTGGCCGACACCGGGGTCTTCAACATCGTGCCGATGGTCTTCGACCGGCTCACCCGCGACGAGGCCCCGCGCATCTTCGGCGACGACTACCCGACGCCGGACGGCACGTGCGTCCGTGACTACATCCATGTGGCCGATCTCGCCGAGGCGCACCTGGCGGCGGCCCGGGGGCTGTCCCGCGGGGACGTCACGGGGGACCTGACGGTGAACATCGGCCGGGGCGAGGGCGTCTCGGTGCGCGAGCTGATCACGGTCATCGGCGAGGTCACCGGCGACACCCGGGCCCCGCTCGTGGAGGACCGCCGTCCCGGCGACGCGCCCCGCGCGGTCGCCTCGGCCGCCCTCGCGGCCGAGCGCCTCGGCTGGACCGCACGGCGCTCGGTGCACGACATGATCGACTCCGCGTGGCAGGGCTGGCGGCTGCACCGCGGCGGCTGAGCGGCGGCGCTCCCACCCGTCGCCCGCCGCCTGACCTGCGAAAGGTTTGCGCAGGTCAGGGCACATGACAACGGTGTTCAGTGCCGCGTTGCGGATACCCCCTCCCCGTAGTTCACTGTCATCCGGACGGGGTCACGGGAAGGGGCCGTTTTCATGGGGGCTGGGCACGACCACGGGCATGCGCACGGCGCGCCCGCCGGCGGTACCGCGAGCGCCGCGTACCGCGGAAGGCTGCGGGTGGCACTGGCGATCACGCTCGGCGTCATGGTGGTGGAGATCGTCGGCGGGGTGCTCGCCGACTCCCTGGCGCTGGTGGCGGACGCCGCCCACATGGCGACGGACGCCCTGGGGCTCGGCATGGCCCTGGTGGCCATCCATGTCGCCAACCGTCCGCCGAGCGAGCGCCGCACCTTCGGGCTCGCCCGCGCGGAGATCCTGGCCGCGCTCGCCAACTGTCTGCTGCTCCTCGGCGTCGGCGGCTATGTGCTGTACGAGGCGATCGACCGGTTCGTCACGCCGGCCGGGACCGCGGGTGGTCTGACGGTGGTGTTCGGCGCGATCGGTCTCGTCGCCAACATGGTGTCGCTGTCGCTGCTGATGCGCGGGCAGAAGGAGAGCCTGAACGTGCGCGGCGCCTTCCTGGAGGTGGCGGCGGACGCGCTCGGCTCGGTCGCGGTGATCCTGTCCGCGCTGGTGATCCTCGCCACCGGCTGGACGGCCGCCGACCCGATCGCCTCGCTGGTGATCGCGCTGATGATCGTGCCCCGGACCTGGAAGCTGCTGCGCGAGACCCTGGACGTGCTGTTGGAGGCCGCCCCCAAGGGCGTCGACATGGGGAGGGTGCGGGCGCACATCCTGGCCACGGACGGCGTAGAGGACGTGCACGACCTGCACGCCTGGACGATCACCTCGGGGATGCCGGTGCTCTCCGCGCACGTGGTGGTCAGCTCCGAGGTCCTGAACGCCATCGGGCACGAGAAGATGCTGCACGAACTGCAGAACTGCCTGGGCGCCCACTTCGACGTGGAGCACTGCACCTTCCAGCTTGAGCCCGGCGGGCACGCGGCGCACGAGGCGCGTCTGTGCCACTAGACCCGGGTCACGGCGCGCCCCCGTGCGCCAACACGCCGGGGAACGCGGCTCTCCGCCCCCCGTGGGGGCGGCCCGGGACATGCGGGCGCGTCACGGAGTGCCGGGAGTGCCGGATCAGTGCGGCAGACTGGGGGCGCGAAGACCGAGTGAAGGATGGGTATGCCGATCACACCTGCCACCGCGACGAACAGCCCGTCGAACGGCGCCGCAGAGCCGATCTTGCTGGAACTGGTCGACGAGGACGGCGTGACGCTCGGCACCGCGGAGAAGCTCGCCGCGCATCAGCCGCCGGGACAGCTGCACCGGGCGTTCTCGGTGTTCCTCTTCGACGAGCGGGGACGGCTGCTGCTCCAGCAGCGGGCGCTCGGCAAGTACCACTCCCCCGGCGTGTGGTCCAACACCTGCTGCGGTCATCCGTACCCCGGGGAGGCGCCGTTCGCGGCGGCGGCCCGGCGGACCTTCGAGGAGCTGGGTGTCTCCCCCTCGCTGCTCGCCGAGGCCGGAACGGTCCGCTACAACCACCCGGACCCGGTCTCGGGCCTGGTCGAGCAGGAGTACAACCACCTCTTCGTCGGCATGGTGCAGGCGACGACGCGGCCGGATCCGGAGGAGGTCGCGTCCACCGCGTTCGTGACCCCGGCGGAGCTGGCGGAGCGGCACGCCAGGGACACCTTCTCGGCCTGGTTCCCGACCGTCCTCGACGCGGCCCGCCCGGCCGCCCGCGAGCTGACGGGACCGTCGGCGGGCTGGTGACCTGCGCTAGGGCAGGTACGCGGGCTTGAGCGGGAGGGCCGCCCAGACGACCTTGCCGCCGGTCGAGGTGTGCTCGATGTCGCACGTCCCGCCCGCCTCGCGGGTGATCTCCCGCACCAGGAGCAGCCCACGGCCGCCGGTGCGGCCGTGGTCGGTCTCCAGGGCGGTGGGCCGGTAGGGGTGGTTGTCCTCCACGGACACCCGGACCCACGCGGCGCCGACGGCGACCTCGACGGCGAGCGTCGGGGACAGCAGCGCCGCGTGCCGTACGGCGTTGGTGACCAGCTCGGAGACGATCAGCAGCAGCCCCTGCACCACCTCGTCCGCGACGGGTACTCCCTGGCGCAGCAGCAGGTCGCGCACGGCGTGACGGGCCTGCGGCACCGAGGCGTCGACCGCCGGGGCGGTGAACCGCCAGACGCCTTCGTACGGCAGCGGGTCGCCGCTGTCACGCTCGATTGTCACCACACGCCGAATGGTGGTCCCGATCGGCCCGGCGCCTCCGCACTGAACAGAAGTCAGCGAGTATCGAGCACTTCCGAACGTTTCCGCAGGACACGGTCGCTTACATGACCGTTCCGGTGCGTTCCGTGTCGTCTCGGCGCACTATTCGGGTTGTACGGGTTTGGTGGCGTGACGCTCCCCCGTGTGCGGCGGCTCCCCCGGCGCCCGTGCGGCCTCCTCGCCGGCCAGCCGCTCGGAGACCATCCCGACGATCCGGCGTCCGCCGTAGCCGGTGGCGATCAGGCCGAGCCCGTCGAACAGCAGGGAGAGGGAGAAGAACGTACCGATGACGTACTGGCTGCTGCTCGGCCAGGTGCCCAGCACCAGGATGCCGAGGAGCAGTCCGAAGGCTCCCTGCACCAGCGTCCAGCCGAACTGCGGCCCGCGCACCACCAGGCTGCCCACCAGCCGGAACAGCCCGCCGGTGAGGAACAGCAGCGCGGCGAACATGGTCAGCGCCTCGGCAGCCGCCTCGGGGGTCTTGAGGATGACCACGCCGGCCGCGATGTTCAGGGCCGCGACGACCACGCCGAGCCAGAAGAAGTTGGTGTGCCGCGCCTGGACGGCGTGCAGCAGTCCGACCACGCCGCCGACGAGCAGCAGCCAGCCGAACAGCAGCATCGAGGTGAGGGTGGCGACGCCGGTGTAGACGAGCCCGACCAGGCCGGCGACGACCAGGATCACCCCGAGCACGGCGAGCCAGCTGAAGCCGCGGCTCAGTTTCGCGGCCTCGCCCCGCGGCTTGGTGGACCTGGCCATGAGTGCCTCCTCGTTCCCGTCTTCCCCTCCCCCAGTCTCCGCCGTCCGCCGGTCCCCCGCCGGGCGGAGTCCTGCCGGCCGGCGCCTCGACCGGGGCGGATAGCATCCGGCGCATGGAGCCCCAGCTGCTGCACACCGTCACCGGGCAGGTCGCCACGGTCGTCATACGCCATCCGGCGAAGCGCAACGCCATGACGGCCGCGATGTGGGGTTCCCTGCCGCCCCTGCTGGAAACGCTGGCGGCGGACCCCGGCGTACGGGTGCTGGTGCTCACCGGCGAGGGCGGGACGTTCTGCGCCGGGGCGGACATCTCCACGCTCCGGGGGTCGCCGCTGGAGGCGCAGCGGCTGGCGGTGGCGGCCGAGGAGGCGCTGGCCGCGTTCCCCGGGCCGACCCTGGCGGCGGTCCGCGGCCACTGCGTGGGCGGCGGGGCGCAGCTGGCGGCCGCCTGCGATCTGCGGTTCGCCGAGGAGGGCGCGCGGTTCGGGGTGACACCGGCGAAGCTCGGCATCGTCTACCCGTCCTCCGCCACCCGGCGGCTGGTGTCACTGGTCGGTCCGGCCACCGCCAAGTACCTGCTGTTCTCGGGCGAGCTGATCGGGACGGAGCGGGCGCTGCGCACCGGTCTTGTGGACGAGGTGCTGCCCGCGGGCGAACTGGACGGACGGGTAGCGGAGTTCACCGGGATCCTGGCGTCCCGCTCCTCGCTGACGCAGGCCGCCGCCAAGGAGTTCGCGAACGGCCGCACCGACCGGGACGCCCACTGGGAAGAGCGGGCGCGGGAGAGCGGCGACACCTCGGAGGGGGTCGCCGCGTTCCTGGAACGCCGGACGCCGCGCTTCTCGTGACGGATGCATGTTGAAGCGTTGACGAGGTACACGGAGGGCAGCCCGGCCGGAGCGGCCGGGGGAGCGAAGGAGAGACTCATGCTGCGTGCCGTCGCGGATGTACTGCGTCAGATCGGTGGAGCCGTCGCCACGGTGGTGACACTGCCGTTCCGGGCGCTCGCCAGGCTCTTCGGCGGGGCCTCGTCCAGCACCCGGGGTCATCGCGCCTGACGCCGCCCGTGCGGTCCCCCGGCGCGTCGCCGCCCTGATCCCCGATCGTCGGCGTCACCTGCCACAATTGCCGCGCAACCTCAGTGGAGAAGGCGGTACGGGAACGTGACGACACCCCTCACAGGGTCCATCGAAGGCAGGATCGCCGAGGAGCTCGGCGTACGGGAGCGGCAGGTCAGAGCCGCGGTGGAGCTGCTCGACGGCGGTTCGACCGTGCCCTTCATCGCCCGCTACCGCAAGGAAGCGACCGAGATGCTCGACGACGCGCAGCTGCGCACGCTCGAGGAGCGGCTGCGCTATCTGCGGGAGCTGGAGGAGCGCCGGACGGCGATCCTGGAGTCGGTGCGCGAGCAGGGCAAGCTCACCGACGAGCTGGAGGCGAGCATCCGGGGCGCGGAGACCAAGGCGCGCCTGGAGGACATCTATCTGCCGTACAAGCCCAAGCGCCGCACCAAGGCGCAGATCGCCCGCGAGGCGGGGCTGGAGCCGCTGGCGGAGGGGCTGCTCGGCGACCCGGGCGTCGACCCCCTCGCCGCGGCCGCCGCGTTCGTCGACGCCGGCAAGGGCGTCGCCGACCCGGGGGCGGCGCTGGAGGGCGCGCGGGCCATCCTCACCGAGCGGTTCTCGGAGGACGCCGACCTGATCGGCGAGCTGCGCGAGCGCATGTGGGTGCGCGGGCGGCTGGTCGCGAAGGTCCGCGAGGGCAAGGAGGAGGCGGGCGCGAAGTTCTCCGACTACTTCGACTTCGCCGAACCGTTCACCGAGCTGCCCTCCCACCGGGTGCTGGCGATGCTGCGCGGCGAGAAGGAGGAGGTCCTCGACCTCGTCCTGCAGCCGGAGGAGCCCACGGACGGGCCGTCGTCGTACGAGGGGATCGTCGCCGGCCGGTTCGGGATCGCCCAGCGGGGGCGTCCGGGTGACAAGTGGCTGGGCGACACGGTCCGCTGGGCCTGGCGCACCCGCATCCTGGTGCACCTCGGCATCGACCTCAGGCTGCGGCTGCGTACGGCGGCCGAGGACGAGGCGGTGCGGGTCTTCGCGGCCAATCTGCGCGACCTGCTGCTCGCCGCCCCGGCGGGCACCCGCGCGACGCTCGGCCTGGACCCGGGCTTCCGCACGGGCGTGAAGGTCGCCGTGGTGGACGCGACCGGCAAGGTCGTCGCCACGGACGTGATCCACCCGCACGTCCCGGCGAACCGCTGGGACGAGGCCGTCGCCAAGCTGGCGCGGCTGGCGAAGGAGCACGCGGTCGAGCTGATCGCGATCGGCAACGGCACGGCGTCCCGCGAGACCGACAAGCTCGCCGGTGAACTCATCACCCGGCACCCCGAGCTGAAGCTGACCAAGGTGATGGTCTCCGAGGCGGGCGCCTCCGTGTACTCGGCCTCCGCCTTCGCCTCCCAGGAACTGCCCGACATGGACGTGTCGCTGCGTGGCGCGGTGTCGATCGCGCGGCGGCTGCAGGACCCGCTGGCGGAGCTGGTGAAGATCGACCCCAAGTCGATCGGGGTGGGCCAGTACCAGCACGACCTGTCCGAGGTGAAGCTGTCGCGCTCGCTGGACGCGGTGGTGGAGGACTGTGTGAACGGCGTGGGTGTGGACGTCAACACCGCGTCCGCGCCGCTGCTCGCCCGGGTCTCCGGCATCACGTCGGGGCTGGCCGAGAACATCGTGGCGCACCGGGACGGCAACGGACCGTTCCGGTCGCGCGGCGAGCTGAAGAAGGTGAGCCGGCTCGGCCCGAAGGCCTACGAGCAGTGCGCGGGCTTCCTGCGGATCCGCGGCGGGGACGACCCGCTGGACGCGTCCAGTGTGCACCCGGAGGCGTACCCGGTCGTGCGGCGGATGGTGGCGTCCTCCGGGGCGGAGGTCGCCGCGCTGATCGGCAACACGGCGGTGCTGCGGTCGCTGCGGGCGCCGGACTTCGTGGACGAGACGTTCGGTCTGCCCACCGTGAGCGACATCCTCAAGGAGCTGGAGAAGCCCGGGCGGGACCCGCGGCCGGCGTTCAAGACGGCCGTCTTCAAGGAGGGCGTGGAGAAGATCGCCGACCTCTCCTCGGGGATGGTGCTGGAGGGCGTCGTCACCAACGTCGCCGCGTTCGGCGCGTTCGTGGACGTCGGTGTGCACCAGGACGGCCTGGTGCACGTCTCCGCGATGTCGAAGACGTTCGTGAAGGACCCGCGGGACGTGGTGAAGCCGGGGGACATCGTCAAGGTGAAGGTGCTCGACGTGGACGTCCCGCGGAAGCGGATCTCGCTGACGCTGCGCCTGGACGACGAGGCCGCGCCGCAGGGTCAGGCGCCCGCCGGGGAGCGGCGGCAGCGCGGCGGTCGTCCGCCGCAGCAGCGCCAGGGCCGCGGCGGCGGCTCGCGCCAGGCCCCCGCGCCGGCGAACGGCGCGATGGCCGACGCGCTGCGCCGGGCCGGTCTGGTCGACCCCAAGAACGGCAGGCGCTGAGCCGCCCCGGGCCGGTGTGGTCCGCCGTGACGGCGGGGACACCGGCCCGGCGTGGTCCGCACGGCGGGCCCGCACCGCTCGTAGAGTGCCGGCATGCCGACATCACGCGTCATCACCTGGGAGGTCACGGCGAGCGGGGGGTACGAGACCGCCTGGGCCGAACTCGGCGGGGACGCCCTGCGGGCCCGCGGGCGGGCCGTCGGGACCCTTCCGGAGCCGTACTGGATCACCTATGAGCTGGTGACCGGGGGCGGCTTCGTCACCCGGCGGCTGCGGGTGACCGCCGAGGACGCGTCCGGCAGCCGCTCGCTGGACCTGCGCCACGACGTCCGGGGCGGCTGGACCGCCGACGGCGAGCGGCTCGACGGCCTGGACGGCGCCCTCGACTGCGACCTGGGGCTGTGCCCGCTGACCAACACCATGCCGGTGCTGCGGCACGGCCTGCACCGCGCCCCGGGCGAACGGGAGTTCCTGATGGCGTGGGTGTCCGTGCCCGACCTGGCGGTGCGGCCGTCACGGCAGACGTACACGCATCTCGGGCCCCGGCGCGTCCGTTACGCGTCCGGGGACTTCCGCAGCGATCTCGCACTCGACGAGGACGGCTTCGTCGTCGACTACCCGCGCCTGGCGCGGCGGCTGGGCTCTCGGGGCTAGGGCCTAGCGCTCGGTGACCTTGCCGTCGGCGACCTCCAGGCGCCGGGTCACCCGGACCGCGTCGAGCATGCGGCGGTCGTGGGTGATGAGCAGGAGGGTGCCCTCGTAGGCGTTCAGGGCCGATTCGAGTTGTTCGATGGCCGGCAGGTCCAGGTGGTTGGTCGGCTCGTCGAGCACCAGGAGGTTGACGCCCCTGCCCTGCAGGAGGGCGAGGGCGGCGCGGGTGCGTTCACCCGGGGAGAGGGTGGCCGCGGGGCGCGTCACATGGTCCGCCTTGAGGCCGAACTTGGCCAGCAGGGTGCGGATGTCGGCCGGTTCCAGGTCCGGCACCGCCGGGCGGAACGCGTCGAGCAGGCTCTCCGGGCCGTGGAACAGCGCGCGGGCCTGGTCGACCTCGCCGAGCAGGACCCCGGAACCCAGGGCGGCGTGCCCCGCGTCGAGCGGTACGCGGCCCAGCAGGGCGCCGAGCAGGGTGGACTTGCCCGCGCCGTTGGCGCCCGTGACGGCCACCCGGTCCGCCCAGTCGATCTGCAGCGACACCGGTCCCAGGGTGAAGCCGCCGCGCCGGACCTCCGCGTCCCGGAGGGTGGCGACGACCGCGCCCGAGCGGGGGGCCGAGGCGATCTCCATGCGCAGCTCCCACTCCTTGCGCGGCTCCTCGACCACCTCCAGGCGCTCGATCATGCGCTGCGTCTGACGCGCCTTCGCGGCCTGCTTCTCGCTGGCCTCGCTGCGGAACTTGCGGCCGATCTTGTCGTTGTCGCCGCCCGCCTTGCGGCGGGCGTTCTTCACGCCCTTGTCCATCCAGGCCCGCTGGGTCTGCGCCCGGTCCTGGAGGGCGGCCTTCTTGTCGGCGTACTCCTCGTAGTCGTCACGGGCGTGCCGGCGGGCCACGTCCCGCTCCTCCAGATAGGCCTCGTAGCCACCGCCGTAGAGGTTGATCCGGCGCTGGGCCAGGTCGAGTTCGAGGACCTTGGTGACCGTGCGGGTGAGGAACTCGCGGTCGTGGCTGACCACGACGGTCCCGGCACGCAGTCCGGTCACGAAGTGCTCGAGGCGTTCCAGTCCGTCCAGGTCGAGGTCGTTGGTCGGCTCGTCGAGGAGGAAGACGTCGTAGCGGGACAGGAGGAGGGAGGCGAGGCCCGCGCGGGCCGCCTGGCCGCCGGACAGGGACGTCATCGGCTGTTCCGGGCCGACGGCCAGGCCGAGGGTGCCGGCGACGTCCTCGGCGCGCTCGTCGAGGTCGGCGCCGCCCAGGGACAGCCAGCGCTCCAGACTCGTGGCGTACGCGTCGTCCGCGCCCGGCGCTCCGTCCACCAGGGCCTGGGTGGCCTCGTCCATCGCCCGCTGGGCGTCGGCGACGCCGGTGCGGCGGGCCAGGAAATCCCGCACGCTCTCGCCCGGCCGGCGCTCCGGCTCCTGCGGGAGGTGTCCGACGGTCGCGGCGGGCGGGGAGAGGCGCAGCTCGCCGTGTTCCGGTGCGGTGAGTCCGGCGAGCAGGCGCAGCAGCGTGGACTTGCCCGCGCCGTTGGCGCCGACCAGGCCGATCACGTCGCCGGGGGCGACGACGAGGTCGAGACCGGTGAACAGGGAGCGGTCTCCGTGCCCGGCGGCGAGGTTCTTGGCGACGAGGGTGGCAGTCATCAGACCGCCGATCCTAATGGCCGGGCGCGGCCGGACGCGCCCGGGTCCTCATCGCCCCACCCCGGTCACCAGCACCGTCCCGCCGGTGCGTGCCACGAGGTACGCCTCGCCCCGCACCGCCCTGCCGTCCAGCGGGACCCGGTGGCGGCCGGGTTCGAGGACGCCGTCGAAGAGGTCCTGGGCGCGGGTGCGGGAGAGGCGGTCCAGGCGGTACGCGGTGAGCCGCACCCTGCACGGCGAGGTGATCTCCAGCTCCGCCCCCGCGGTGGTGGCGGTGAGCTCCGTCAGGCGGCGCCCCTCCCGCGGGCCGCGGTCCAGGGCCTGCTCGGTCTGGGCGACGAGCAGCGGGACGACGGGGGCGAGCCCGTCGACACAGGGCACGTCGACGCCCGCGCCGGCGAAGGCCCGGCGCACGGCGTCGCGTTCCCCGTCGCTCACCGACGGGCCGAAGAGCACGGCGCCGTAGCCGCGCAGTTCGTCGGCGGGGACGCCGTCGGCGTCCTGGGCGATGTCGGCGCCGACGCCGATGGTGCGCAGGGCGGCGGCGAGGCGGGCGAGCCGGGCGGCCCGGGCGCCGATCAGCAGGACGCGGCGGCGGGCGCCGGGGACGGCGCCGTCGAGGAGGGCGGCGAGGGCGGTGCGGTACTCGGCGCCGTGGAAGCGGAACGGGCCGATGCCGTGGTAGCCGTTGCGTTCCAGGTCGGCGTGCTCGTCGGTCTGCCAGGCGAAGTCGCGCCAGAGGACGTCCTCGCCGTCCCGTTCGATGACCGCGGTGACCGCGCCGCAGGCGAGGTCCTCGCACTCGGGGCAGCCGTAGACGATGTACCGGCCGGCGGGCAGCGGCGCCCCGGCCTCCAGCAGCAGGGCGCGGACCTGGGAGGTGAACAGGGAGGGCGGGACGTCGGAGGCGAGCGGGGAGACGGCGTCCAGGTCGGACAGGCGGTAGAGCAGCGGGCGGCCGTCGACTACGAAGTCGACGAAGTCCCGGTGGACTTGGAAGTCACCGTTGGCGAGGAGTCCACCGGCCCGCATCGCCGGTGCCAGGCCGAAGGTGGCGTACTCGGCAGACATGCGGTGAGTATTCCCACCGGAGGACGGACCTGAGCACGGCACGACCGCTTCCGCTACGGTCGCCCGATGGGAACCGAACTGGACTGCGACGTCCTGGTGATCGGCGGTGGGGTCGTCGGGCTGACGACGGGCGTGGTCCTCGCCGAGCGTGGTGTGCGGGTACGGCTGTGGACGCGGGACCCGGTCGGGCGGACCACCTCGGCGGTCGCGGGCGCGCTGTGGTGGCCGTACCGGATCGAGCCGGTGGCGTCGGCGCGGGCGTGGGCGCTGCGGTCGCTGGAGGTGTACGAGGAACTGGCGGTGCGGCCGGGGGCCACGGGCGTACGGATGGTCGAGGGGGTACTGGGCGAGACGACCCTCGACGAGGTCGGCTCGTGGGCGGCCGCGCGGCTGCCGGGGCTGCGCATGGCGACGGCCGGCGAGTACCCCGTCGGGCCGGGTGTGCGGGCCCGGCTGCCGCTCATCGACATGCCGGTTCATCTGGCGTGGCTGCGGGAGCGGTTCGTCGCGGCGGGCGGTGTGGTCGAGGAGCGTGCGGTGACGGACCTGGCGGAGGCTGCCGCGCCGGTGGTGGTCAACTGCACGGGGCTGGGGGCGCGGGAGCTGGTGCCGGATCCCTCCGTGCGGCCGGTGCGGGGGCAGTTGGTGGTCGTGGCGAACCCGGGGGTCCGCACCTGGACGGTGTCCACGGGGGCGGACGGGTCGATGGCGTACCTCTTCCCGCAGCCGGGGCGTCTGGTGCTCGGGGGTACGGCGGAGGAGGACGCGTGGTCCACGGAGCCGGATCCGGAGGTGGCCGCGGCGATCGTGCGCCGGTGCGCGGTGCTGTGTCCGGCTGTCGCCGGGGCGCGGGTGCTGGAGCACCGGGTGGGGCTGCGGCCCGCGCGGGACGCGGTGCGGCTGGAGCGGGTGCCGGGGGCGGACGGGCGCGCGTGGGTGCACAACTACGGTCACGGCGGTGCGGGGGTCACGGTGGCGTGGGGCTGCGCGGAGGAGGCGGCGGAGCTGGCCGCCGGCTGAGACGGCCGGGGGCACGGGGGCCGGCCGGCGCCGGGAAGGTGCCGTCGCGCCCACCCGTGCCGCCCTGCGGCACGACTGCCCGCGACTGGAGCGGCACGGGGGGATGCGCCGGGCACGGCGGTTAGGTGCTCGGGTGGGCGCGGCGACGCCCGCCGGGCCCGGGTCGTGCGCGGCGGGCGTGGCCGGTCGTGCCTGGGGCTGTCAGTGGTGTTTGCCGATGGGGTCGCCCTCGATGTCCGGGCCGCGGCCCGGGCCCACGCGGATCTCGAACTCGCCGTCGTACTTCTTGTGGCCCTCGATGACCGCGAGTTCCACCGCCTC
>Ga0247820_10000224_pt1 | contig 28887 bp, 23 predicted proteins | sample 13C_Glucose_Day1_2_FD_192480 | JGI IMG/M metagenome (GOLD analysis project Ga0247820, IMG submission 192480) | Soil microbial communities from agricultural site in Penn Yan, New York, United States - 13C_Glucose_Day14 | ecosystem: Environmental > Terrestrial > Soil > Agricultural land | place...
GTTGTGGTCCCGGCCCCGGCCCGGAACCGGGGCCGGGACCACAACCGCCCCCGCCGCATCCGGGCCCGCCCGAGCCGTCGCCGTCGCCGATCCCGCCGGGCCCCGAGCCGGTGCCGAACCCGGAACCCGGCCCGCCGCTGAGCTGATCCGCACGCGACGGCGAGCAGGCGGTGGACGACCGCGAAGGCCGTCCACCGCCTCTCACACGGCGTCCTACGCCTCCACCTCCGACCGGTCCCCGCCCCACAGCGTGTGGAACGAGCCGTCGCGGTCGGTGCGCCGGTAGGTGTGCGCGCCGAAGTAGTCGCGCTGGCCCTGGGTGAGCGCGGCCGGCAGGCGCTCGGCGCGCAGGGCGTCGTAGTAGGCGAGGGCCGCGGCGAAACCGGGGGTCGGCACGCCCTGGCGGGTCGCCGCGATCAGTACTTCGCGCCAGTCGTCCTGGGCGTCGGCGATCTCCCGCGCGAACGTCTCGTCCGACAGCAGGCTCGGCAGGCCGGGGCGCGCGTCGTAGGCGGCGCGGATGCGGTCCAGGAACGCCGCGCGGATGATGCAGCCGCCCCGCCAGATCGCGGAGACCGCGCCCAGGTCGATGTCCCAGGAGTACTCCTCGCTGCCGGCCGCGATCTCGTGGAAGCCCTGCGTGTACGACACGATCTTCGACGCGTACAGCGCCTGCTCCACCCGGTCCGCGAACGCCGCGGCCTCCGACTCGCCCAGCGGCGCGGCCTTCGGACCGGCCAGCCCGCGCGAGGCCTCCCGCAGTGCCGCGTGACCGGACAGCGAACGCGCGAACACCGCCTCCGCGATGCCCGACACCGGCACACCCAGGTCCAGCGCGATCTGCACGGTCCAGCGGCCGGTGCCCTTCTGCTCCGCCTGGTCGACCACCACGTCGACGAACGGCTCACCGGTGGCCGCGTCCACGTGCGACAGCACCTCGGCCGTGATCTCGATCAGGTAGGAGTCCAGCCGGCCGGTGTTCCAGGTGCGGAAGATGTCCGCGATCTGCGCGGGGGAGTACCCGGCGACGTCGCGCAGCAGCTGGTACGCCTCACCGATCAGCTGCATGTCGGCGTACTCGATGCCGTTGTGCACCATCTTCACGAAGTGGCCGGCGCCGTCCGGGCCGACGTGCGTGACGCAGGGGGAGCCGTCCTTCGCCTTGGCGGAGATCTTCTCCAGCATCGGGCCCAGCGAGTCGTACGACTCCTTCGGGCCGCCGGGCATGATGCTCGGCCCGTGCAGCGCGCCCTCCTCGCCGCCGGAGACGCCCATGCCGACGAAGTGGATGCCCTGCTCGCGCAGCGCCTTCTCCCGGCGGCGGGTGTCGGCGAAGTGGGCGTTGCCACCGTCGATGATCATGTCGCCGGGCTCCAGCAGCGGGGCGAACTCCTCGATCACGGCGTCGGTCGGCTCGCCGGCCTTCACCATGACGACCAGCCGCCGCGGCCGCTCCAGCGCCGCCACGAACTCCTTGGCCGTCTCGGCCGCCACGAAGCTGCCCTCGTGCCCGAACTCCTCCACCAGCGCGTGCGTCCGCGCCGCCGTGCGGTTGTGCACCGCGACCGTGTAGCCGTTGCGGGCGAAGTTGCGCGCGAGGTTGCGGCCCATGACCGCGAGCCCCGTGACGCCGATCTGCGCTGAACTGCTCATTGGGGTGGCTCCTAGTGACCTTGGTATCGGTACTGCGGGGTCGGTCCTGCCGGTCGGTGCCCGGCAGTCCTGCCGTCGACCATCCTGACGTGCCGCACTCGCGTGTGCACGCGCGGGTCGCACGACACCCCGCTCAGGCACATACGGCCCAAGGCCCCTCCGCCACTCAGCGGGCGCACGCACCCGCGTGCCCCCGCGGACGGGCGCCCCCGCCCGCGCACGCGCTCCCGGGGGTGCCAACGGGGGCGCAACGGGCGAAGAATCCCGGCCACTTGGCGCATCCGTGCGGCCGATAGGCGTCTTGTCACGGCCAGTTCGCAACGCTTACTTTTGCCCCTCCTGACGCATTGTCGAGGGGGATTCCATGGCCGTGCGCGGCCGGCACCGCCGGTATCAGCCGAACAGGATCAACCGGGCCTCACTGACCGTCACCGCCGGCGGGGCCGGAATGGCGCTCCCGCTCCTGGGCAGCGGCGCGGCCCAGGCGGCCGACGTGGAGACCTGGGACAAGGTCGCCGCGTGCGAGTCGACCAACGACTGGAGCATCAACACCGGCAACGGCTACTACGGCGGTCTCCAGTTCACCCAGTCCACCTGGGAGGCGTACGGCGGCACCCGGTACGCGCCGCGCGCGGATCTGGCCACCAAGGACCAGCAGATCGCCGTCGCCGAGAAGGTCCTCGACGGACAGGGCCCCGGCGCCTGGCCGTCGTGCTCGGTACGGGCCGGACTCAGCCGGGGCGGCGACACCCCCGACATCCGGCCGGCCGCCGGGAGGTCCGACGGGAACGCCGCGAAGAGCGACGGCGGCAGGAGCGGCCGGTCCTCCGTGGAGGACGTCAAGCCGCAGACCACGCCCCAGTCTCGGGCGGGCCGGGCCGAGATGTACACCGTCGTCCGCGGCGACACCCTCTCCGGCATCGCGTCGGACGAGCGGGTCGGCGGCGGCTGGCACGTGCTGTACGACGCCAACCGCTCCACCATCGGCGGGGACCCCGACCTGATCATGCCGGGCCAGCGGCTCTCCCTGCCCGGCGGGACGGCGAAGGCGCCGGCCGAACCGGCCACGGGGGCCGGAAAGACCGACGAGAAGGCCGGCGGGAAGGCCGAGAAGAAGACCGAGAACAAGGCCGAGAAGAACACCGGGCGGAAGACCGAGAAGACCGAAGGCAAGACGGAGAAGAAGGCCTCCCCGCGCACCGACGACCGTGCCGACCGCGCCGCCGAGACCGGTGGCGGCGGCCTGGTCGCCCCCGTCAGCGCGGCCCTCGGCACGCCGTACCACAAGGCCGGATCCTCCTGGTCCAAGGGCTACCACACGGGCGTCGACTTCCCCGTCCCCACCGGCACCTCCGTGCGGTCGGTCGGCGGCGGAACCGTCGTCAGCGCGGGCTGGGAGGGCTCGTTCGGCTACCAGGTGGTGGTCCGGCACGCCGACGGCCGCTACAGCCAGTACGCCCACCTGTCGGCGATCTCGGTGAAGAGCGGGCAGTCCGTCGGAGCCGGCCAGCGCCTCGGCCGCTCCGGCTCGACCGGGAACAGCTCGGGCCCGCATCTGCACTTCGAGGTGCGGACGGGGCCCGGTTTCGGATCGGACGTCGACCCGGTCGCCTACCTGAGGGCGGGCGGCGTCAGGATTTGACCCGCACCCTGTGCCGGTCCACCACCGCCACCGGTACGTACGGGCCGCCGTAGTACGGCGCGTACGACACCAGCGGCACCGGGACGGAGCCGTCGTCGTCCGGCGCGGCTCCCGGTGACGGCAGGGGGACCGGCATCCGCACGTCCCGCGGCAGGGTGAGTTCGGCCAGCAGCCGTGCCGCGGGGTCGGCGGCGGGTGCCCCGGCGTCCGCCGCCGCGGCCTCCGGCACGGACTCCGCCACCGGGGACGCGGTCCCTGAAGCAGCCGTGCCGGCCTCCGTGGTCCGGGCCTCCTGCTGTTCGCGTGCCAGCCGCTCCGTGGTGAGCAGGATCAGACCGCCGGCCGCCACCACTGCGCAGCTCAGCGCGAGCGCCGTGCCCGTCGTGCCGTAGCGGAAGGTCTCCCCGAACATCGTGATGCCGACCGCGGCCGCCACCACCGGGTTGACCACCGTCAGCGTGGCCAGCGGGGCCGCCAGCCCGGCGCCCCGGTAGGAGGCCTGGGAGAGCATCATGCCGGCCGTGGCCAGCACGCCGATCACGGCCAGGGACGGCAGGTCGGCCGCCGACACCCCGCCGGTCCAGTCGACCGCGACGGTCTTGGTGAAGACCGAGGACATGCCGAAGGCGACACCGGACGCGGTGGCCAGCAGGATGCTGCGCACCGCGGGATGCCGGTGCACGGCCCGGGCCGCCAGCATCAGCGCCACGACGGCCGCGGCCGTCCCCAGCGCGGCAGCCACCCGCTGCGCGGTGTCCAGCGACTGCGCGTCGGACGCGCCGACCAGGGAGAGCAGACCCGCGAGACCCACCGTCGCCATGATGGCGCCCCGCCACGCCGTCGCCCCGGCCCTGCGGCCCACGAACAGCGCGGCCATGGGCAGCGCGAACACGATGGTCAGCGCGCCCAGCGGCTGGACGAGGCTGAGCGGGCCGTAGGCGAGCGCCACCACGTGCAGCAGTCCGCCGAGACCGTTGAGCGCGACCGCCGCCCACCAGCCCGGCCGGCGCAGCGGTGCGTACTGCTGCGCGCCGGGGGAGGACACCGCGACCTGCTCCTGCACGATCGCTCCGCCCGCGTACGCGACGGCGGACACGAACGACAGCAGCACGGACAACGCGAGGGCGCTCATCGGCTGCTCCTCTGCGTGAGGCCGGGGCGGTGGGCCCGGCGCGGCGAACGGTCGGCTTTCATAACCAACACGATGCCGTGTCCCGGTGTTCCCGTCGTCGTCCCTGAGCACTCAATGAGTCCTACTGCCGATGGAGTACGGCGACGACCCCGTCATACCCAGGGTGGGTGCCGGGGGACGGAGGGCCCCTGGTTGCCTCCCCTAAGGGCCTTGGTACTACTGCTCGTCGTGGACCTCGACCCGTCACTCACCGCCCTCCGCCGGCTCGGTGGATTCTTCGTGCTGCGCACGGCCGCCCCGCCCGGCCCGCTCCCCTCGCTCGAGGAGGCATACGGCCCCGGACGCCCGGACGTTCACGGCGACGCCCTGACCGCGCGGGTCCGCCGGGTCGCCGGCGCGCTGGGCACCCGGGAGGCGCGGGTCGCCGCGTCGGTCGCCCAGCAGGGCCTCGCCGCCCGTCTGTGGTCCGTGGCCCTCGGTTCCGCCGCCCTCTACGGCGCCGTCCCCGACCTGGCCCCCCGCCTGCTGCGCTGGGACCCCGAGGGCGGCGCCCCCGACGACCTGTGGCTGACCGGCGTACGGCCGCTGCCCGCGGACACCGCGACGCTCGCGGAAGTGGTGCTGCGCGGCCACCTGGAACCCCTCGCCGCGGCCCTGCGCTCCCGCCACCGCCTCGCACCGGGCCTGCTGCGCGGCAACGCCGCCTCCGCGCTCGTGGGCGCCACCCGGGAACTCGACCGCTGGGGGCGGCGCCACGGCCGTGCGGACGTCGCCGTCCGCGCCCGCCGCCTGGCGTCCGGACTCCTCGGCGAACCCCTGCTGGCCGGCGCCGGAACCCTCACCGGCACGGCCTTCCGGCGCCGCAGCTGCTGCCTGTACTACCGGGTGCCCGGCGGCGGAGTCTGCGGCGACTGCTGCTTCGCGCGTCCGCCCCGCTCTTCCCCGCACGCCCCATCTGGGTGACCATGAAGGAAACGTCCGCTCAGACAGGGGGTTCACGGGTGCGTGTGGGACTGCTGACCCGGGAGTACCCCCCGGACGTGTACGGCGGCGCGGGAGTCCATGTGGAGTTCCTCGCCCGTGAGCTGCGGCCCCTGGTGGACCTGGAGGTCCACTGCTGGGGCGAGGGCCGCGCGGACGGGGTGCTGCGCCACCGGCCCTGGCCCGCGCTCGACGGCTCCAACGACGCGCTGCGCACCTTCTCCGTGGACCTCGCCATGGCCGCCGCCCTCCAGGGCCGCGAACTCGTGCACTCCCACACCTGGTACGCCAACCTCGGCGGCCACCTCGCCAAGCTGCTGTACGGCATCCCGCACGTGGTGACCGCGCACTCGCTGGAGCCGCTGCGCCCCTGGAAGGCCGAGCAGCTCGGCGGCGGCTACGCCCTGTCGGGCTGGGCCGAGCGCACCGCCGTCGAGGCCGCCGACGCGGTGATCGCGGTGTCCGGCGCGATGCGCGAGGACATCCTCGGCTGCTACCCGGCGCTGGACCCCGGCCGGGTGCACGTCGTGCACAACGGCATCGACACCGGCCTGTACCGCCCCGACCCCGGCACCGACGCCCTGGACCGGATCGGCCTGGACCGCTCCCGCCCGTACGTGCTGTTCGTCGGCCGGATCACCCGGCAGAAGGGCGTGCCCCATCTGCTGCGGGCGGTGCGGGACATCGACCCGGCCGCGCAGGTCGTGCTGTGCGCGGGCGCCCCGGACACACCAGAGATCGACCGGGAGTTCCGTGAGCTGTACGAGGAGCTGAGCCGGGCCCGCGGGGGCGTGCACTGGATCCCGCGGATGCTGCCGCGGCCCGAGGTGATCCAGCTGCTGACGCACGCCGCCGTGTTCGTCTGCCCCTCGGTGTACGAGCCGCTCGGCATCGTCAACCTGGAGGCCATGGCGTGCGGCACGGCGGTCGTCGCCTCCCGGGTCGGCGGGATCCCCGAAGTGGTGGCGGACGGCGTGACGGGGCTGCTCGTGGAGCCGGACGACGACTTCGAGGCGGGTCTGACGCGGGCGCTCGACGCGGTCCTCGGGGACCCCGCCACGGCACGGCGGATGGGCGGGGCGGGGCGGGAGCGGGCGGTCACGGAGTTCGGCTGGGACGCGGTGGCCCGGCGCACGGCGGGGCTCTACGAGGAGATCCTCAAACAGGCTTAGTCCCGTGTGTCCGGGGCAGCCTTGGGAAAGTCGGCGTGAGGGGAGCGGCCATGCGTCGTGGAGGTCCTTCGGTCCTGGGAATCGTGCTGGCGGGCGGCGAGGGCAAGCGCCTGATGCCCCTCACCGCGGACCGCGCCAAACCGGCGGTCACCTTCGGCGGGACGTACCGCCTGGTCGACTTCGTGCTGTCCAACCTGGTCAACGGCGACATCCTGCGGGTCTGCGTGCTCACGCAGTACAAGTCGCACTCGCTGGACCGGCACATCACCACCACCTGGCGGATGTCCAGCCTGCTCGGCAACTACGTCACCCCCGTCCCGGCGCAGCAGCGCCTCGGCCCCCGCTGGTACCTGGGCAGCGCCGACGCGATCCTGCAGTCGCTCAACCTGGTCTACGACGAACGGCCCGAGTACGTGGCGGTGTTCGGGGCCGACCATGTGTACCGCATGGACCCGCGCCAGATGCTCGCCCAGCACATCGAGAGCGGCGCCGGGGTCACGGTGGCGGGGATCAGGGTGCCGCGCTCGGAGTCCTCCTCCTTCGGCGTGATCACGCCCGGCTCGGACGGACTTGCCGTGGACCGCTTCCTGGAGAAGCCCGCCGACCCTCCCGGACTCGCCGACGACCCCGAGTGCGTGTTCGCCTCCATGGGCAACTACCTCTTCACCACCAAGGCGCTCATCGAGGCCCTGCACCGGGACGCCGAGGACGAGGACTCGGTGCACGACATGGGCGGGTCGATCCTGCCCCGGCTGACCGAGCGCGGCGAGGCCGCGCTGTACGACTTCAGCGCCAACCACGTGCCCGGCGAGACCAGCCGCGACCAGGGCTACTGGCGGGACGTCGGCACGCTGGACGCGTACTACGACGCGCACATGGACCTCATCGCCGAGCGCCCCGCCTTCAACCTGTACAACCGGCAGTGGCCCGTCTACACGCACTCCGGCCAGCTCTCGCCGGCCCGCTTCAACGCGGGCGGCATGGCGAGCGAGTCGATCATCAGCGCCGGCTGCCTGATCCGGGGCCAGGTCACCCGGTCCGTGCTGTCACCGGGCGTGGTGGTCGACCCGGGGGCCGTGGTGCAGGGCTCGGTGCTGCACGACAACGTGCACATCGGGCGCGGTGCGGTGGTGCGCGGCGCCGTGCTCGACAAGAACGTCGAGGTGCCGCCGGGCGCGACGATCGGCGTCAATCCGGAGCGGGACGCGGAGCTGTACACGGTCTCCAAGGGCGGAGTGATCGCGCTCGGCAAGGGACAGCTCGTGCCGTAGCGACGGGGCCCCGCGGCCGGGCGGCCCCCGGCCGGCGGGCCGCCCGGCCGAGGGGCCCGCGTGGTGAACCGTTCCTCCAGCGGGCCGCGCCCGTCCGGGTGGCGTCCGTCACCCCGTCGGCCGCCGGGTGCGCCGCACGGCCCCCTCCGTCACCGTGATCCCGCCCCGTTCACCGCACCGGCGGAAGGGGCGGAGACGTCACATGATGTTAACTATGTGTAGCCAGATCGTACTTGACCGTAATCGGCCGGGAGCGATTGACTGCTGATCCGTTCCCGTCGTCCACGCGAGGCCCCGCCATGACCGCAGACCCGCTCGCCCCTCTCGACCTGGCGTTCTGGAACATCGAGTCCGCCGGTCATCCGATGCACCTCGCGGCACTCGGCGTCTTCTCCGCCCGCTCGCCCTCCGCCGCCGCCCACGCGGCGGACCTGCTGGCGGCCCGGGCCGCCGCCGTGCCCGGACTGCGCATGCGCATCCGGGACACCTGGGAACCGCCCACGCTGCGGCTGCCGCTCGCCTCCGCCCTGCGCCGGTCCCTGGCCTTCGGCGGCGCCACCCGGGAGCCCGACCCCGGCTTCGACCCCCTCGACCACGTCCGGCTGCACCCCCCGGCCGCCGACTTCCACGCCGCGGCCGGCCGGCTCATGGGCCTCCCGCTGCGGCGCGCCCGGCCGCCCTGGGAGGCCCATGTACTGCCGGGGGAGGACGGCGTCTCCTTCGCCGTCCTGTTCAAGTTCCACCACGCCCTCGCCGACGGGCTGCGCGCCCTCACCCTCGCCGCCGCCCTGATGGACCCGATGGACCTGCCCACGCCCCGGTCCCGTCCCGCCGAGCCCCGGCGCGGACTCCTCCCGGACGTGCGCGAGGTGCCCGGACTGGTCCGCGGCGCCCTCGCCGACGCGGGCCGGGCCCTGGACATCGGCGCCGCCGTCGCCCGGTCCACCCTGGACATGCGCTCCTCGCCCGCGCTGACCTGCGCGCCCAGCGGCACCCGCCGCACCGCGGGCGTCGTCGTCGACCTCGACGACGTGCACCGGATCCGCAAGAGCGCGGGCGGCACCGTCAACGACGTGCTGATCGCGGTCGTCGCCGGCGCCCTGCGCCGCTGGCTCGACGAGCGCGGCGACGGCAGCGAGGGCCTCGCCCCCCGCGCCCTCATCCCCGTCTCCCGGCGCCGGCCGCGCACCGCCCACCCACAGGGCAACCGGCTCTCCGGGTACTTGATACGGCTCCCCGTCGGCGAGCGCGATCCGCTCGGCCGGCTCACGCAGGTGCGCACCGCCATGGACCGCAACAAGGACGCCGGCCCGCACCGGGGCGCGGGCGCCGTCGCCCTGCTCGCCGAGCACGTGCCGCCGCTCGGCCACCGGCTCGGCGGACCGCTGCTCGGCCAGGCGGCCCGGCTCTGGTTCGACGTCCTGGTCACCAGCGTGCCGCTGCCCGGCTTCGGCCTGAAGCTCGGCGGCGACCCGCTCGGCGCCGTCTTCCCGCTCGCGCCACTGGCCCCGGGCCACTCCCTCGCGGTCGCGGTCTCCACCTACCGGGGAAGCGTCCACTACGGCCTGGTCGCCGACGGCGCGGCCGTCCCGGACCTGGGCCGGCTGGCCCGCGCGGTGACCGAGGAGGTGACGACGCTGATCTCCGCCTGCGACCACTGACGTATCCGGTTTGGTGCTGCGGCCCGGCGCTGAAGTAAAATCCCCCGTTCGACAGCGTGCGCGAACGGAGCGCCGCGACAGCAGAGCGGGAAACGGCAGCGGCGATGACGGTGACAGAGGACGGCCCCCAGGCCACGGACGCGGTGGCAGACGGGCCCGGCATCGACCCCGAGCGGCTGGCCGTCTGCCTCGGCGTGCTGGAGGAACTCGACAAGCTCGACGTCGACCACCCGGACGCGATCCTGGTCCGCCGGGCCACCTCGCACATCTACCGCACGGTCAAGCAGCGCCGCCGCCAGGAGCGCCGGGCCGCGAAGACCGCCCACGACAAGGCGGTCACCGAGGCCACCGCCACCGGCTCCGCCGAGCGCATCGACGACGAGACGGAAGGCATCCTGCCGTCCTCCCGCGTCGAGCCCGGCAGGATCGCGGGGATACTCCAGCGCCCGCGCTCCTGCTACACCTGCAAGACCCGCTACGTCGAGGTCGACTACTTCTACCACCAGCTCTGCCAGAAGTGCGCCGCCGAGAACCGCGCCCGGCGGGACGCCCGCGCCGACCTCACCGGCAAGCGGGCCCTGCTCACCGGCGGACGCGCCAAGATCGGCATGTACATCGCGCTGCGGCTGCTGCGCGACGGCGCCCACACCACGATCACCACGCGCTTCCCCAAGGACGCCATCCGCCGCTTCAAGGCCATGGACGACTCCGCGGACTGGATGCACCGCCTGGAGGTCGTCGGCATCGACCTGCGCGACCCGGCCCAGGCCGTCGCGCTGGCCGACCAGGTCGCGGAGCAGGGCCCGCTCGACGTCCTGATCAACAACGCCACCCAGACCGTGCGCCGGCTGCCGTCCGCCTACGCCGCCCTCGTCGAGGGCGAGAGCGCCCCGCTGCCGGCCGGTGAGCTGCCCGCCCACCACGTCATCGGCGCCTTCAACTCCGGCGCGGTCGACGGACTCGCCGCGCTGCCCGTCGGGGTCAGCGGACTCGACGCGCAGGAGGTGGCCGGCCTCGCCCTGGTCGCGGGCAACGCCAGTGTGGTCCGGCACCGCGAGGGCACCGCCATCGACGCGGGCGGCCTGGTCCCCGACGTGGTCGACTCCAACACCTGGGTGCAGAGCATCGACCAGATCTCCCCGGTGGAGCTGCTGGAGACCCAGCTGTGCAACTACACGGCGCCGTTCATCCTGATCAGCAAGCTGCGGCCGGCGATGGCCGAGGCCGCGCGCCGGGCGTCCACCGGGCGCGCCTACGTCGTCAACGTCTCCGCCATGGAAGGCGTGTTCGACCGCGGCTACAAGGGCGCCGGACACCCCAACACCAACGCGGCCAAGGCGGCGATGAACATGGTGACGCGGACCAGCGCACAGGAGATGTTCGACTCCGACCGCATCCTGATGACCTCGGTCGACACCGGCTGGATCACCGACGAGCGTCCGCACTTCGACAAGCTGCGCCTCGCCGACGAAGGCTTCCACGCCCCGCTCGACCTGGTCGACGGAGCGGCCCGCGTCTACGACCCGATCGTGCGCGGCGAGGCCGGCGAGGACCTGTACGGCGTCTTCCTCAAGGACTACGCGCCCGGCAGGTGGTGACGGCCCCCGGGGGCGTCAGTCGACCATGCCGAGCCGGGAGTTGCGTGCCGCCAGCAGCTCCAGCACGGTCCGCCAGTCCTCCAGGACACCGGCGTCGAAGCAGACGGTGCGGGCCTCCTCGTCCGCCGCGCGCAGGCTGAGGAGGTCGTCGTCGGCCTGCGCGCCGGGGCGGGGGCGCGCCCTGACCAGACCGGCCACCCGCTCGCCGAGCAGCGTCCGTACCGCGTCCGCCGCACGGTCGGCCCGCACCGCGGGTTCGCCCGGCCACAGCAGCCGGCCGACGGGCCCCACCAGGCCCGCCACTTGAAGCTCCTTGTCCGCGGGCCGGCCCCGGCGCAGCAGCGCGGCGGTGCGCAGGGCGTGGTCGTACGCGTCCACCGGGGTGCCGCCGGGGCCCCGGACGTCCCGCCTGCCCCGGCACGCGTACAACAGGTCCATCAGCTCCTCGACGGTGCGCAGCTCCATGCGCCGGTCCTCCCGGGAGACAGCCGTTGCCGTGCGGCAGCAGACCATGGCGAGCTTGCGCCCCGGCCAACGGGACCTGAACTGCGCCACGGCCACGCGCCCTTGCCGCGGGCGTCCACCCCCGTGTCCTCCGAACGGGTGACCAGGGAACGCGTCCCCGATGCGGAAATAGCGGTATATCAGGGAGCATTGGGTACCGCTCGATGTGGGATTTTTACCGTCGTTTTTGAGCCCCATCGAGCGGGGGGCCGCTCATTTGGTTAGTCTGTTCCGGACGGACAGCAGTTCAGGGTTCCATCCGCACCCACGGTCCGTCATGGGACCAGCCGGTTCACAACGGCCTGCTCTCCCTCGAATGATCCCGGCGCCACCGCGTCCGAACGGTTTTTCGCATGCAGACCCGAGCGGACGTCGGACGCCAGGCACAGGGCCGACGCAGAACGTCCCGAGGGTGACCGACACATAAGGAGTGCGCGGTGACACCGGAGAAGACGAAGAGCGACGAGCGCCCCAAGGAACACCCGGAGCGCGCCGCCCGCCGGCCCGGGGAACTCGGCATTCTCGACGTGTGGGCCCGTTCGGCCCCGATCCGCCTCGCGGGCTACGAGGACGACCTCGCCGAGCCCCACATCCTGCCCAGCGTCGACTGAGTCCCGTCGCCCCTTCCCCGGCCGGCCGCGCGGCCCTGCGCCCCGCCCCTACGGGCGGACGTAGGGCCGGGTCATGATCTCCATGTTGTGGCCGTCGGGGTCGTCGAAATAGGCGCCCCGTCCGCCGAAGAGGTCGTTGACCCGGCCCGGCTCGGTGTGGCCGGGATCCGCGTAGTAGGTGACCCCGGCCGCCGTCAGGCGCGCGATCATGGCGTCGAACCGCTCCTCCGGCACGAGGAAGGCGTAGTGCTGGCCCTGGACCGGCTCGTCCCGCTTCTCGTAGTAGTCCAGGGTCACGCCGTTGCCCAGGTCGACGGGGAGGAACGGACCGAACGGGGCGCCGACCTCCAGGCCCAGGATCCCCGCGAGGAACTCGGCGGAGAGCCGGCGGTCACTGGCGTAGACGGCGGTGTGGTTCAACTCTGCTTGCGGTGCTGCGGACATGGCTGGTCTCTGTCTCCGGTGTCGGTTTCCATGAGGGACGGCAACACGGAGAGGAGGGGCGGGCCACGGGCCACGCCCCGGCGCGGCCTCAGAGCGAGGCCGGGAGCGCCTTCTGTGTACGGCCCACGGCCGACCCGGCAGTCATACCGGCGACCCTAGGCCCTCCCGGCCCGCCGGGGCAACGCCGCCGCGGGGCACCGACCGCTCGACGGCGCCCTGGTTCGAACGGGTGCGCACCTGGGGAGGTGTACCCCTGGTGACCACCCGCCCTCACTCCTGGAGCGCCCCGCATGCATGACGACCGCACCCTGGTCGAAGCCCGCCTCAAGCGCGTCCTCGACGAGCGCGTCCGCCCCGCCGTGTACCCCGAGTCCGTACCGCTCGAGGTCGCGGTCTGGCACGCCCCCGGAGAGCCCGTCCCCGTCGCCGAGGGCCTGGCGGCCGAACCCGAGCCCGTCCGGGTGGGCGCCCGCTGGGGCGCGCCCTGGGGCACCAGCTGGTTCCGGGTCACCGGCACCGTCCCCGAGGCATGGGCGGGCAGGACCGTGGAGGCCGTCCTCGACCTCGGCTTCGACGAGAACATGCCGGGCTTCCAGTGCGAGGGCCTGGTCTACCGGCCGGACGGCACCCCGGTGAAGGGCCTCAACCCGCGCAACCAGTGGGTGCGGATCGGCGCGCCCGCCGAGGGCGGCGAGGAGGTGCGCCTGCACATCGAGGCCGCCTCCAACCCCGTCATCATGGGCTACCACCCCTTCCGGCCCACCCCGCTCGGCGACAGGGACACCGCGGGCAGCGAACCGCTGTACACGCTCGCCCGCATGGACCTCGCCGTCCTCGACGAGACGGTGTGGCAGCTGGTCGTCGACCTCGAGGTGCTCGGCGAGCTGATGGCCGAGCTGCCGGCCGACTCGCCGCGCCGCTGGGAGATCCTCCGCGCGGTGGAACGGGCCCTGGACGCCGTCGACCTCCAGGACGTCAACGGCACCGCGGAGCGGGCCCGTTCATTTCTCACCACGGTGCTGTCCGCCCCCGCCGTGCCCTCCGCGCACCGCATCAGCGCCGTCGGTCACGCCCACATCGACTCGGCGTGGCTGTGGCCGCTGCGCGAGACCGTCCGCAAGGTCGCCCGTACCACCGCCAACATGACCGCCCTGCTCGAGGACGAGCCCGAGTTCGTCTTCGCCATGTCGCAGGCCCAGCAGTGGGCGTGGGTGAAGGAGCACCGGCCCGAGGTGTGGGCGCGGGTGAAGAAGGCGGTGGCCGACGGGCGGTTCGTGCCGGCCGGCGGCATGTGGGTGGAGTCGGACACCAACATGCCCGGATCCGAGGCGATGGCCCGGCAGTTCGTGCACGGAAAGCGGTTCTTCCTGGACGAGTTCGGCATCGAGAACGACGAGGCCTGGCTGCCGGACACCTTCGGCTTCGCCGCGGGACTGCCCCAGATCATCAAGGCCGCGGGCACCAAGTACCTGCTGACACAGAAGATCTCCTGGTCGCGGACGAACAGCTTCCCGCACCACACCTTCCGCTGGGAGGGCGTCGACGGCACCCGGATCTTCACCCACTTCCCGCCCGTCGACACCTACAACTGCTCGATGAAGGGCAGCGAGATCGCCCACGCCGTCCGCAACTTCAAGGACAAGGGCGTCGCCCGCCACTCCCTCGCGCCCACCGGCTGGGGCGACGGAGGCGGCGGCACCACCCGCGAGATGGTCGCCAGGGCTGCCCGGCTGCGGAACCTGGAGGGCTCGGCGGCGGTCACCTGGGAGACGCCGTCCGCGTTCTTCGCGAAGGCCGAGGCCGAGTACCCCGAGCCGCCCGTCTGGGTCGGCGAGCTCTACCTCGAACTGCACCGCGCCACCCTCACCAGCCAGGCCGGCACCAAGCAGGGCAACCGGCGCAGCGAGCACCTGCTGCGCGAGGCCGAACTCTGGGCGGCCACGGCTGCCGTGCGCACCGGATTCGCCTACCCGTACGAGGAGTTGGACCGGATCTGGAAGACGGTGCTGCTGCACCAGTTCCACGACATCCTGCCCGGCTCCTCCATCGCCTGGGTGCACCGCGAGGCCCGCGCCACCTACGCCCGGATCGCCGCCGAACTCGACGGCGTCATCGACGCCGCCCAGCGCGCCCTGGCCGGCGAGGGCACGGTCCCGCTGGTCTTCAACGCCGCCCCGCACACCCGTGCGGGCGTTCCCGCGGGCGGCGCGCGTCCGGCGTCCGGCGAGGGCCGGACCACCCTCGACGCACGCCCCGGCGGCGGGCACGTCCTCGACAACGGCCTGCTGCGGGCGGAGATCGACGGGAACGGCCTGCTGGTCTCCGTCCACGACGTCGAGGCCGACCGCGAGACCATCGCCCCCGGCCGGGCCGGAAACCTGCTCCAGCTCCACCCGGACCTGCCGAACATGTGGGACGCCTGGGACGTCGACGAGTTCTACCGCAACACCGTCACCGATCTGACCGACGCGGACGAGGTCGCGGCGGGGGCGGACGGCGCCTCCGTGCGGATCGTCCGCTCCTTCGGCAGCTCCCGCGCCGTCCAGGTGCTGTCGCTGCCGCCGGGGGAGCGGCGGCTCGTGGTGGACACCGAGGTCGACTGGCACGAGACGGAGAAGTTCCTCAAGCTCGCCTTCCCCCTCGACCTGCACGCCGAACGCTACGCGTCCGAGACGCAGTTCGGGCACTTCTTCCGGCCCACCCACACCAACACCTCCTGGGAGGCCGCCAAGTTCGAGGCGTGCAACCACCGCTTCGTCCACCTCCAGGAGCCGGACTGGGGCGTGGCGGTCGTCAACGACTCCACGTACGGCCACGACGTGACCCGCACGGTCCGCGCCGACGGCGACCGCGGCACCACCACCACGGTCCGGGTCTCCCTGCTGCGCGCCCCGCGCTTCCCCGACCCGGAGACCGACCAGGGCGTGCACCGCTTCCGGCACGCGCTGGTGCCGGGCGCGTCCATCGGCGACGCGGTGCGCGAGGGCTGGCGGGTCAATCTGCCCGAGCGCCGCCGCACCGGGGCGGGCGAGGTCGCCCCGCTGGTGACGGCGGACCGGGACGCCGTCGTGGTCACGGCGGTGAAACTGGCCGACGACGGCAGCGGCGACGTCGTCGTCCGTTTCCACGAGGCGCACGGCGCCCGGGCCCGCGCAACGCTCACCACCGGTTTCGCCGCCACCGGCATCGAGGTGACCGACCTGCTGGAACGCCCGCTGGCGGACACCGAGGCGCCCCCGCTCGACGGCGACCGGATCACCGTACGGCTGCGGCCCTTCGAGCTGATGACGCTGCGGCTGAAGCGGAACTGACGGCCGCACCCCGCGCGGCTACGGCCGCCGAGCCGCCCCCGTCAGCCGCGTGGGCGGCAGGAACTCCCGCACATACGTCCGCTCCCAGCACGCGCCCGTCTCCCGCAGCTCCCGCCAGGTCGTGTACCGGTAGCGGAAGAGACGGGCGCGGATGTGCCGGGGCGGCGCGTCCGGCGGGAAGGGGGAGCGGCGCAGCAGCCTCAGCGTGTCCCGGTCGTTCTCCAGCAGCCGCTCCACCAGCGCGCCGAACCACGGACCGGCGTACGCGGGCGACAGCGCGGCGAACCACATCAGCCAGTCGAGCCGCAGATGGTACGGCGCGAACTGGCGCGGCCAGCGCCGCGGATCACCCGGCTTGCCCTTGAACTCGTACTCCCGCCAGTCGGAGTCCTTCCGGGGCGACTCGTCCGCCGTGCCCTCGACGACCACCTCGTAGCGGATCCGGCTGACGCTGCCGAACGCCCCGTACGTGTTGACCAGGTGCAGCGGGTCGAAGGAGCGGTTCATCACCTGGCGGCGGGAGACCATGTTGCGCACCGGCCGATGGCTGAGGCCGAGCAGCACCGCGCACACCGCGAGGACGACGACCACGTACCACAGCGGCGCGCCGGGCACCGCGGGCGGTTCGGCGGGGAACACCACCACCGGCAGGGCCAGCACGATCGTGATCCAGTTCAGCCACGCGAAGTTCCCGGACAGCACCAGCCACAGCTGGGTCACGATCATCAGCGCGGCCGCGGCCGTCGCGACCGGCTGCGGGGCGAACAGCAGGAACGGCACCACGAGCTGGGTGACATGGTTCGCGGCCACCTCGACCCGGTGCAGCGGCTTCGGCAGGTGGTGGAAGAACCAGCTCAGCGGCCCCGGCATCGGCTGCGTCTCGTGATGGTGGTCCAGACAGGTCAGCTTCCGCCAGCACTCGTCGCCCCGCAGCTTGATCAGCCCCGCCCCGAACTCCACCCGGAACAGGATCCACCGCAGCAGGAACAGCACCACGACCGGCGGCGCCACCTCGTCGTTGCCGAGGAACACCGCGAGGAAGCCGACCTCGAGGAGCAGTGACTCCCAGCCGAACGCGTACCAGGTCTGCCCGACGTTGACGACCGACAGGTACAGCGCCCACGGCACCAGCCACAGCAGCATCCCGCCCCACAGCGGAAGCAGTGAGTCCACCCCCGCGGCCAGCGCCGCCGACACCGCGCAGCCCGTCCAGGCGCAGCCGGCGAAGAACCGGTCCGAGTAGTGCCACTGGAACAGGCTCGGCGAGCTGCGGAACGGCACCCGCTCCACGAAACGCGGCACCGGCAGCATCCCGCGCTCCCCGATCAGCGCCCGGAACTGCAGCGCCGCCGTCAGGAACGCGACCAGGTACAGCGCGGCCAGCGCCCGCTGGAAGACCAGCCGGCTCAGCCAGTAGTCGGACGCGGTGAACCACTCCACGGCCGTACGCTCCCTCCTGCCTCGCCCCGCCGGACCCCGTGACTCTCCGTATACCACCGGGCGGGCCGGGCAACCCACGTGGGGGAAGCGTGCAGAACCCGCCCAGCGGTCGAAGAATCGCGTGAATGCTGGCAAGGTGGCCCCATGGCTGATCGGGGAGCGCACCCCCTGTCACTCCCGGACGACTGGCCGGACCACCCGGATCCGATCCTGGTGCTCAACCGCATGGGGAGCTTCGACTGGGATCTGGACGCCGGGGTGATGCAGATGGACGCCCGGGCGCACGAGATCTTCGACGTGCGCCCGGACGAGTACGACGACTGCCCCACGACCCTGTCGGTGCGGATACCGCCCGCGGAGGCCCTGCGGCTGGACGCCACCGTCTCCCAGGCGCTCAAGGACGGCAGGGAGAACTACGGCGCCTACTTCCGCGTCCGCCGCCGCGACGGCTCCATGCGCTGGACCCACACCCAGGGCTACATCCGCCGGGACGACACCGGCCGGCCCCACCGCGTCATCGGCATCGTCCGCGACGCCACCCAGGAGCTCGACGACGCCGAGGCCCGGCGGGAGCAGGCCGCGCAGGAGAACGCCCGCCGCCGGCAGACCAACATCGTCCAGCTCACCACCGCCGCCCTCGCCCACGCCCGCACGGTGCGGGAGGTCATCGACGCCCTGAAGGACACCCACGGCCTCACCCATCTGGGCGCCACCAGCCTGGTGATGGGCCTGGTCGAGGCCGGCCGGATCCGGCTCGTCGCCGAGGGCCCCGAAGGCAGCTTCGTGCCGGGCACCGACGTCACCCGGATCGACGAGCCCTACCCGATGAGCGAGGCGGTGCGCACGCTCAGCCCGCGCTTCATCGAGTCGCCGGAGGACTTCGCCGACCGCTATCCGGGGCTCTGGGAGGGCATCACCGGACTGCACATCACCTCGGCCGCCTATCTGCCGCTCATCGTCCAGGGCCGCCCGATCGGGGGCATGGGCCTGCTCTACAGCGACCGGCGCGGCTTCACCGCCGACGAACGCAACATCCTCGTCGCCCTCGGCAGCAGCATCGCGCAGAGCCTGCAGCGCGCGATGTTCTACGAGCAGGAGATGGACCTCGCGCAGAAACTGCAGCAGGCGATGCTGCCGCGCACCATCCCCAGCGTGCCCGGCGCCGACCTCGCCGTCCGCTACCGCGCCGCGACCATCGGCGGCTCCCTCGGCCGGGACATCGGCGGCGACTGGTACGACCTGATCCCGCTGCCCGGCGGCCGGGTGGGCGCCGTCATCGGCGACGTCCAGGGGCACGACACGCACGCCGCCGCCGTCATGGGCCAGCTGCGCATCGTGCTGCGCGCCTACGCCGCCGAGGGCCACCCGCCGGCCACCGTGATGGCCCGGGCCTCCGTCTTCCTGGACGAGCTCGACACCGACCGCTCCGCCACCTGCCTCTACGCCGAGGCCGACCTGTCCACCGGCCTGCTCCAGATCGTCCGGGCCGGTCACCTCGACCCGCTGGTGCGCCGCGCCGACGGCTCCTGCCGGCGGGTCTGCGTCCCCGGCGGGCTGCCGCTCGGCCTGTCCGCGGAGTTCGGGCGGCTCGACTACCCGGTCGGCACGATAGAGCTCGACCCCGGCGAGACGCTGCTGCTGTGCACCGACGGACTCGTCGAGCGGCCCGGCTCCGACGTCGACGACGGCATCGAGACCCTGTCCGCGCTGATCGCCGAAGGGCCCGACGACGTACGGGAGCTCGCCGACCGGCTCATCGACGTGGCCGAGGAACGCGGCGGCGACGACGACGTGGCGCTGCTCGTGCTGCGCCGCCGCGTCCTGGACAGCCAGCGGCCCGGCGGCCGGCTCCGGCAGCGGGTGACACCGGGCGATCCCGAGGCCCTCGCCGGGGCCCGGCGCATGATCCGTACGGCGGTGGGTGCCTGGGGCGCGGGGGACCGGGCCGACGAGATCGAACTGGTCGCCGACGAGATGATCACCAACGTGCTGATGCACACCGAGGGCGCCGCGGTCGTCACCCTCAGGGCCCTCACCGGCGGCGAGCCGCGCGTGCGGGTGGAGGTCGAGGACACCTCCAGCGCCCTGCCGCGCCGCAGGGAGGCCGGGGAGTCGGGCGTCTCCGGGCGGGGCCTGCTCCTGATCGAGACGCTGACCGACGTCTGGGGCGTGGAGGCACGCGGCGGCGGCAAGTGCGTGTGGTGCGAGTTCGTGGTGGAGAAGGAACCCGACCCGGTCTGAACCGCGCCGGCCGCGGTGTCCGGCCGGCGGATGGCACTCTGGACGTATGCCGGAACTGCCCGAGGTCGAGGCGCTCAGGGACTTCCTCTCCGAGCACCTCGTCGGCCACGAGATCGTGCGCGTGCTGCCCGTGGCGATCAGCGTCCTGAAGACCTACGACCCGCCGCTCACGGCCCTGGAGGGCCGCGAGGTCACCGCCGTGCACCGGTACGGCAAGTTCCTCGGTCTGGAGACGGACGGCGGACCGTACTTCGTCACCCATCTGGCCCGCGCCGGCTGGCTGCAGTGGAAGGACCGCCTGCCCAGCGGCCCGCCCCGCCCCGGCAGGGGCCCGCTCGCCCTGCGGGTGGCGCTGGAGACCGGCGCCGGCTTCGACCTCACGGAGGCCGGCACCCAGAAGCGGCTCGCGGTGTACGTGGTGGCGGACCCGGCGGAGGTGCCGGGCGTCGCCCGGCTCGGCCCCGACCCGCTGGCCGGTGACTTCGACGAGCGGCGGCTGGCGGAGCTCCTCTCCGGCGAACGCCGCCGGCTCAAGGGCGCGCTGCGGGACCAGGGCCTGATCGCGGGCGTCGGGAACGCCTACAGCGACGAGATCCTGCACGCGGCCCGCATGTCCCCGTTCAAACTGGCCGCCTCCCTCACCCCGGAGGAGACCACCCGGCTGTACGAGGCGCTGCGCGGCACCCTCACCGAGGCGGTGGAGCGCTCCCGCGGGGTCGCGGCCGGGCGGCTCAAGGCGGAGAAGAAGAGCGGCCTCAGGGTCCACGGCCGTACCGGTGAGCCCTGCCCGGTGTGCGGGGACACCGTCCGCGAGGTCTCCTTCAGCGACTCCTCGCTGCAGTACTGCCCGACCTGCCAGACGGGCGGCAAGCCGCTGGCCGACCGGAGGCTCTCCCGGCTGCTGAAGTGAGCACCCGGCACCCGGCCGTGCGGCCTCACCGCGGCTCCAGCGTCACCAGGCTCTCGCCCTCGGCGGTGCGCACCTCGTAGCGGGCGATGTCCTCGGGGTGCATGGCGGAGCCGCCGAGGACCGTGTTGGGGCGGGCGTCGTGGCGGGGCACGCTCCAGCTGGTCACCGTCTCCTCGGAGCCGTCCAGGCCGACCACCACCAGGCGGCAGGTCCGGGGACCGGCGCCGTCCTTGACCTCGATCTCCATGGCGCTGCCCCAGGCCTCGTCCGCCGTGGTCACCTGTGCCCACACCCCGGACCGCTCGTCGGTCGCCGTGATGCTCACGGCGCTTCCGCCGTCGTCCCGCGCCGTCACCGCGAGGGCCGGCGCGCACACCGCGGCCACCACCGAGGCGGCCAGCGCCAGCAGCAGCCGCCGGCGCCCCGCGCGGCGGCGCGCCGCCACCTGCGCCAGCAGCCGGTCCAGCATTCTCGGACCCGGCTTGGCCAGCGGGTGCACCAGCCGCGGGGTGGAGCTCCGGTACAGCATCAACTGGCGTGCCGCGGGACCGAATTCGGTCACCTGGAGGGCGCACTGGGGGCACTCCATGAGGTGGTCCTCGAAACGGAAGGCATCCGCCTCGTCCAGCACACCGAGCGCGTAGGCGCCGACGTCGCGATGCCTCTCCAGGGACCTCATGCCGAATCCTCGTGCCGTTGGGTGCGGGTGGGGTTACTCCTTGCTCCCACCGGTACGCACCAGGCAGCCGAATCACTCAAGCACCGTGCCGAATCGTAACCAAGGGATTCGGAGCCCTCCGGCCCGCGGATTGGTCGGATTTCCGGCCGACCTAAAAAAGATGGATGGCGAGGTGGCCGAGCGGCAGCCCCAGCTGCCACGCCGGTGTCCACACCTTCGGTCCCTCGTCCTCACCGGCCGCCGTGCCGCCGCCCGGCACCGCGTTCAGATCGGGTGCCAGCAGCTCCGTCTCGCGCAGCCAGCGCCAGGCCTCCCGGGCCAGCTCCAGATCCGGATCGGGGGCGTCCCGGCCGGCGCCCGCCGGGGACAGGTCTCTCAGCCGCCCCTGCACCCACTCCTGCCACGGCTGGTCGTAGGCGGTCAGCGACAGCCAGGTCTCCAGCTGGGTGACCACCCGGATGCCGGACAGCTCGCCGTCGGTGTCGGACAGGAAGACGGTCAGCGCCAGCGCGTCCCGCCCGGCGCGGAACTCGAACGACGTCGGCGGCATCAGGTCGCCGCTGCGCAGCAGCTCGTCGGCGATGTACTCGGCGTACAACCACGCCATGGGGACGGTCAGTTCACCGTCGCCGGTGCCGTCCGTGCTCTCTCGACCTCTGTGCAGCATCCCTTCCTGCCTTCCTCCGGTGCGTGCGCGTCGCCCGAACCCGGGCCCCCCGGTCCGGAACACGGATGAGGACAGCCGATTACTCAACGGGGGTCGTCGGCAAGGCGCTTTACGGAGGTTTGACCCGACGGGCGGTTTCACCGCATGTCGGAGGCGTATCCGGGAAGCACCCGGCGCAGGGCGCGCAGCGCGTAGTACGCGCGCGACTTCACGGTACCGGGCGGGATGCCGAGGGCCGTCGCGGCTTCCGCCACACTGGCCCCCTGGAAGTACACGAGCACCAGGACTTCACGGTGCTCGGGAGTGAGTGTCTTCACAGCCTTCCGGACGTCGAGCGCGGCCGCGGCCCGCTCCGCGTGGTCGGAGATCACCCGGGCGTTCTCCAGGACGGCGTCGCCGACCTCGGCGGGCCGCGCCTGCCGGGCCCGTCGCGCGTCGATGGCGAGCCTTCGCGCCACGGTGAGCAGCCAGGGCCGTACGGAGTCGAAGTGCTCGGCGCGCAGGGCCTCGGGGTGCTGCCAGGCGCGCACCAGCGTCTCCTGGACCAGATCCTCCGCGCGCTGCCGGTCCCCGTCGCAGAGCCGGAGCAGCAGCGCGAAGAGGGGCCTGCCGTGCTCGCGCTGCAGTGCGGCGAGCTCGTGCTCGGCGGTCGTCCCGTTCGTGAGTGTGATTCCGGCCGTCATGGCCGTATGGCAGCGCACCGCGCCACTCGGGGACAGGGCGTGCACAGGAGCGTGCGGCGGACGGTCGATCGCGTCGACGAACGGTTCGACGAACGGTCGACACGGCGGTTCGCGCAGGCCGGTCGGCCTAAAAGGCGTGTCGTAACGGCAACCGGCGGCATGCGGCTTCTTACCTGTTTATCCACAAATACGACTACAGCGGGGTGAAGTGATGATCGCACGCAGTCGGCAGGTGGCCCTGGCCCTGACCGTCGTCCTCGCCGCGGGCGCCGCCTGTCAGGCCCGCGCCCACCGACCGGCGGAACCGGGGCGTCCGGCCCCTTCCGCGACGGGACCCCGGGGCTTCACCCTGGTCGCCTCGGGGGACGTGCTGCCCCACGACTCGATCATCGAACGCGCCCGTTACGACGCCGGCGGCAGCGGCTACGACTTCCGGCCGATGCTCTCCGGCATCCGCTCCGTCGTCGACCCCGCCGACCTGGCCCTGTGCCACATGGAGACGGTGTACGGCGCGGACGGCGACTACACCGGCTACCCCCTCTTCAGGTCCCCGCCCGAGGTGGCCGCCGGCCTCGCCGCCACCGGCTACGACGGCTGCTCCACCGCCTCCAACCACTCCCTGGACGACGGCGCCGACGGCATCCGCCGCACCCTGGACGCCCTCGACCGGGCCGGCGTACGCCATGCCGGCTCGGCGCGCACCGAGGCCGAGGCCCGCACGACGACCGTGCTGCGCGCGGGCACCGCACGGGTCGCCCACCTCGCCTACACCTACGACACCAACGGCCTCCCGCTGCCCCCGGACCAGCCCTGGGCCGTCTCCCTCGCCGACGAGGCGGGGATCGTCGCCGACGCGCGGGCCGCCAGGAGGGCCGGGGCCGACGTGGTCGTCGTCTCCCTGCACTGGGGCACCGAATGGCAGGAGACCCCCGACGAGCTGCAGACCGCGCTGGCCCGCTCGCTCACCGCCTCGGCCACCGGGGGCCGCCCCGACATCGACCTGATCCTCGGCACCCACGCCCATGTCCCGCAGGCCTACGAGAAGGTCAACGGCACCTGGGTGATCTACGGCATGGGCGACCAGATCGCCGGTGAGATGACCAACCACGAGGGCGTACAGGACGCCCGCGGCAACGAGTCCACCCTGGGCCGCTTCACCTTCGCCCCGCCGAAGCGCCCCGGCGGGCGCTGGGAGGTGACCCGGGCCGAGTTCGTCCCGCAGTTCTTCGACGTGGACGCCGGACGGGTGGTCAACCTCAACCAGGCGCTCGCCCGGGGCGCCGAGGTGCGGGCCGTGCGCGACCGCATCCGGACCGTGGTGCTCAGCCGGGGCGCCGCGCGGGACGGGCTCGTGATGGGGGAGTGAGGACCGCGCACGCCGCGCGCGCGGGCGGTCAAGCGGTGCCTGACGGCACCGGCGTCCCCTGGTGGTAGTACATGCGCCGGCCGGACTCCTCGTCCCGCCTGCGCCACAGGGAGTAGCGGCGGGCCCGGTGCCCGTCGAGGACCGTCTCGTAGGTGAGGTGTACGAGGCCGGGGGCGAGGAGGACGCCGGTGATCCCCGACGGCTCCTCGTTCACCGCGTCCGCGTCCGTCTCGTCGGTCATCGGCGCATGATCGCACGGCGCCCCGCCCTCCCTACCCGGGTTTCAGCCCGTCGCGTCCACCAGGGCGAGGTCGTGCAGGCGGTCCGGCGGGCCCGGGCGGGCGTAGTACCAGCCCTGGGCCGTATCGCAGCCGAGGATGCGCAGCTGTTCGGCCTGGGCGCCCGTCTCCACGCCCTCCACCGTGACCGCGAGGTCGAGGCTGTGGGCCAGGGAGACGATCCCCTCGACGATCTTCAGGTCGACGGGGTCGGCAGGGAACCGCTGCATGCTCTGGGTGAACGAGCGGTCCAGCTTCAGGACGCTCACCGGGAGCCGGCGCAGGTTGGCCAGGTTGGAGTAGCCGGTGCCGAAGTCGTCCAGCGCGATGTCCACGCCCATCTCCGCCAGCCGGCGCAGCGGCTTCAGCAGGTCGTCGTCCGCGCCGATGAGCGCCGACTCCGTCACCTCCAGGCACAGCGCGTCCGGCTCCATCCCGGTGCGCTCCAGGATCTCGACGGTGTCCTGGACGAGGCCGGGGTGGGTGAGCTGACAGGGCGACAGGTTCACGTTGATGCGCAGCGGGCCGAGCGCTTCCGCGCCCCCGTGCCGGTCCCGCCACTCACGGGCCTGCCGTACCGACTGCTCCAGCACCCAGCGGCCCAGCGGGACGATCAGCCCCGTGTGCTCGGCGAGCGGGATGAAGCGGTCCGGGGAGAGCACCCCGTGCTGCGGGTGCAGCCAGCGCACCAGCGCCTCCGCACCCCGTACGCTGCCGTCGCCGAGGTGCACCAGCGGCTGGTACTCGATGAAGAACTCGCCCCGGTCCAGGGCCGTCGGCAGCGCGGTGGTGAGCCCGTGCCGGGTGATGGCGCGGGCGTCGGCCTCCGGGTCGGCGAGCTCGAACCGGTTGCCGCCCGCCGACTTGGCCCGGTACATCGTGATGTCGGCGCTGCGCAGCACCTCCGCCGCGCTGCGCTCCCCGGCCGGCCCCTCGACGATGCCGATGCTGCCGCGCACGGTCAGCTCCCGGCCGTCCACGCCGATCGGGGCGAGCAGCGCGTTCATGATGCGGCCGGCCAGCTCGTCGACCGTGCGCTCGGTGTCGGGCCCGGTGGTCAGCGCCACGAACTCGTCGCCGCCGAGGCGGGCCACCAGCTCACCCGGCGCGGTGGCGCAGGCCTGCAGCCGGTCGGCGACCTCGACCAGCATCCGGTCGCCGGCCGCGTGCCCGAGGCTGTCGTTGACGGTCTTGAAGCCGTCCAGGTCGAGGTAGCACAGCCCGAACCGCTGGCCCGCGCCGGCGCCGAGCGCCTTCTCCAGCCGCTCGAAGAAGAACGTCCGGTTGGGCAGCCCGGTGAGCGCGTCGTGCGTCGCCTCGTACCGCAGCCGCAGGTTGAGCAGCCGCCGCTCGGTGGTGTCCTCCATGAGGGCGAGCTGGTACTGCGGGTCGCCGTCGGGATCGCGCAGCAGGGAGACCGTGAGATTGGTCCACAGGACCGTGCCGTCCGGACGGTAGAAGGCCTTCTCGAGGTGATAGTGCTCGCGGTCCCCGTGCACCAGCTCGTCGTAGAGCCGCCAGGTCTGCGGGGCGTCGTCGGGGTGCGTCCACTCCTTGACGTTGCGGCCCCGCATGCTCTGCTCGGTCAGCCCGAACATGCGCCGCAGCGCGCCGTTGACCTGGAGGACGTTGCCCTGCAGATCGGCGATGCCGATGCCTATCGCCGCGCCTTCGAACACCGCGCGGAACCGCGCCTCGGTGGCGTGCAGCGCCTGTGCCACCACACCCTGGGCCTCCAGCGCGGCCTGCGCGATGGCCTCCTGCTCGGCCAGCGTCCGCGCGCGCAGCGCCTGCGCGAAACCGGCGGCCATGGCGTGCTGGAGCCGCGCGGAGCGCGCCCGCAGGTCCTCCCGGTCGCCGTCCCCGCCGCAGTACAGGACGAGATAGGCGTCCACGCAGTCCAGGGTCCGGCTGAGCGCCTCCGGATCGGTGCAGTGCGCCTCCACCAGCGCGGCCCCGACCGCCCGCCCCGCGTCCGCGTCGAACGCCCGGGCCCGCAGCGCCTCGCTCAGCATCCGGGCCGGCGGCAGCAGCTGCTCCTCGAACTCGGGGCGGGTCGACGACGTCGAGGTCACCGGGAAGACGGCCCGGCTCCAGATCGTCGCGAACCGGCGCAGTCTGTCCTCCGGCCCGTCCGGCTCCGCGCTCACGCGGTACGCCCCACGCCCGCGACACCGGAGAACGCGTAGGGATCCTCGTCCTCCGGTGCGGTGTCGGGCCGCCACTCGGGCATCGGCACCAGTCCGGGTTCCACCATGTCGTACCCCTCGAAGAACCGCGCGATCTCGTCGCGCGTGCGCATGATCAGCGGGTTGCGAATGTCCTGGTACACGTCCACCGCGCCCTCCGCCCGCTCCGGCGGCAGCGGGATCCCCTCGTACGAGGCGTGGGTGAGCACGAGCATGCTGCCGGGCGCCAGGGCCTGGCGCAGTTCGGCCACCGCCGCGTAAGGGTCGTCCGCGTCTTCCACGAAGTGCAGTATGGCAACGAGGAGCAGTGCCACTGGCCGATTCAGGTCGATCAGCCCCCGCACCTCGGGGCTGTTCAGGATCTCCCGCGGCTTGCGGAGGTCCGCGGCGACGATGTCCGCGCGGTCGTTGCCGCGCAGGACGGCCTGGCTGTGCGCCACGGCCACCGGGTCGTGGTCGACGTACATCACCCGTGCCTCCGGGGAGGCCTTCTGCGCCACTTCGTGGACGTTCCCGAATGTCGGGATGCCGGAACCGATGTCCAGGAACTGGGTGATTCCCTCACCGGCCGCGAAACGCACCGCCCGCCGCATGAAGGCACGGTTCGCCTGCATGATCTTGGGCAGTCCCGGCATGAACTCCATGGCCCTGCGGGCCGCTTCCCGGTCGACCTCGAAGTTGTGCGAACCGCCCAGGTAGTAGTCGTACATCCGGGAGACGCTGGGCACCGTGATGTCGATGCTCCGCGGCGCCCAGGCGGGACGCTCCATGTCTCTCTCCAAGGCGTAGGCGATCCGGTGTTCGAGCAGAGGCTACTGATCGCCCGCCAAAGGAGCGACCCCAAACGGAAATTGACCATCCGTTCCCGGTCACTGCCAGTGGCACGTGCCTATTCGACGCCGCCGCGCAAGGTGACAAATGGTGTCCACGGCGTTCCGGAGAGTTCCGGCACACCGGGAAGCGGGCGGAGGAGAGCGCCGGCAATTCCATGGGTCGCGGTGAATCACGGCAAAACGGTCCGCCCCTCCGCGGGATGCGGAGGGGCGGACCCGGGCCGGCGGCGTCCGGAGCGGACGACACCCTGGGGAGGTGGTTACTTCTCCGTCGCGCCGACCGGCTTTCCGTCGGGCCGCACGGCGTACCACGTGCCGCCCACGCCCTGGCCGTTGGTGTCGCCGGGCGCCTTGTCGCCGGCGAAGGTGTAGATCGGCCAGCAGTTGATCGTCTGCTGGTCGGCCCCGTCCGGACGGGTGAAGGTCATGTAGCCCTTCTTCTGGATGCCCTCGGTGTCCGCGAAGTCGACCGGTGACACCGCCGGCCACTTCTCCAGGCACGCGCCGGTGCACGCCGACACGGGCTTCGGCCAGGCCTCGTCCTTCATGAAGCGGTAGACCGTCATGCCGTCCTTGTCGACGACGATCTCGCCCAGCTTCGCGTCCTCGCGGGTGGCCAGTCCGGGCCGGTCGGCCGCCTGCGCCTTCTTGCCCTCGGGGGTCAGCGCGTACCACTTGCCGCCCACGCCCTGTCCCTTGACGTCACCGGCGTTGACGTCCTTGACGTAGCGGTAGGCGGGCCAGCCGCCGACGGTGAGCTGCTTGGAGCCGTCGGCCCGGGTGACCGATCCGAGCAGCGCCTTGTCGATGCCCTCGCCGGCCGTCGCGTCGTCGGCGGGCACCGGCGGCCAGGTCTTCGCGCAGTCGTCCTCGCAGTTGGTCGCGGGCGGCTCGGCGGTGTCCTGGTCGAAGCGGTACAGGGTCAGACCGAGGTTGTCGGTGACCACCTTGCCCAGCTCCGCGTTGGTGGAGACGTTCAGCTCGCCCGCCGTGCCGGAAGGGCTCGCCGACGCCTGCGCGCCGCCCGCCTGTCCCGCACCGCTGCCGATGGTGCCGTAGTCCCCGGCCGCGGCCGTGGCGCCCACGTTCTGGCCGGTGGCGGGCGGAGCGGTCTCCTGTCCGCACGCCGTTGTCAGGGCCAGCACCGCCGCGGCGCTCGCCACCATCGAGGCGGTTCGCCAGGAGGTCTTCATGGTCAACTCCACATCATCGCCAGGGTGTTGCAGCGCCCTGCTGTGCCGCCGCTCGACGATGTGTACGCATGAGGGCACGGGTCGTGTTCAACGGGGGCCAGGATTTCTTTTGTTAACTCCTTCGGGGCATTCACCCGGTTCCCGGGCGTGACCGGGCGGTTCACGACTCATGATCCTCGTCGTGCACGTACTCGTAACGACCCAATCCCGTGTCGCCACCCGCGCGTTGGCCGTGACGGCGCTGATCTGGGCGCTCGCCGGCGCATCCGGCACGGCGGCGGCCGACGCCTGTGCGTACGCCTCGACGGGACCGGGCGGCACGGAGGCGGTCGCCGTCGCCGGGAACCTCACCTGGACCGATCCCCCGCCCTGCGCACCGCCGTCACCGTCGCCCACACCCACACCCACACCCACACCCACACCCACAC
>Ga0247820_10000225_pt1 | contig 28887 bp, 23 predicted proteins | sample 13C_Glucose_Day1_2_FD_192480 | JGI IMG/M metagenome (GOLD analysis project Ga0247820, IMG submission 192480) | Soil microbial communities from agricultural site in Penn Yan, New York, United States - 13C_Glucose_Day14 | ecosystem: Environmental > Terrestrial > Soil > Agricultural land | place...
TCGGGGCCGTCGGCGTCCTCGCGCTGATCGGGGCCGCCGTGGCCCTGCTGCGGGCGGCCGCCGTCTGGACGCCCGGCGCCACCTGGCGGGCACTGCTCGCGGACGCCGGGCGGCGGACCGTGCTCGATCCCGCCGGGTCCTTCCTGATCGTCTGCGGGCCGGCCGTCGTGGCCCTGTCCGCCTGGTTCGCACCGCCGCTGGCGGTCCCCGTGCTGGGGGCCGTCGCGGCGGCGGCCGTCGCCGTGGAGGAACGGCACCGGCACCGCTGACGGGCGGTGCCCGCTACGGAGGCCGGCGCTCCGGCGCCGCGTCTCTCTCTGTCATGCCCTTGACATCACCCCTTGCACGCCCCGCAACGGAAAGGAAAGGCCATGTCCCCCATCCCCCGCCGATCCCTGCTCAAGGCGGCCGCCGTCGCCGGAGCCGCCGCCCAGTTCAGCTGGGCCCTCGGCACGCAGACCGCCACCGCGGCGCCCCGGTCCGGGCCCGCCGGCACGGACCCCGACCCGGTGACCCTGGACTGGCTGGAGGACGGCGGCCTCGGCGCGGCCCCCGGCTCCACCGTCGGTGTGCCCTGGCCCAAGGGCGCCCACCGGGAGAACCAGACCTTCGCCGTGACCGACGCCGGCGGGAAGTCCGTCCCCGTCCAGTCCTGGCCCCTCGCCTACTGGCCCGACGGCTCCCTCAAATGGACCGCCCACGCCGTGAGTTCGGGCTCCGGCAAGCTGACCCTGACCGCAGGGACGCCCACCGCACCCGAGAAGAAGGTCACCGTCGGCAGACGCGGCGGCACCGTCGACGTGTCGACCGGCGTCATCACCGCGCGGATCGGCACCTCCGGCGCCACCCTCGTCAAGTCCGTCACCCGCGGCTCCACCGAGATCGCCAGGAACGGCCGGCTCGTCCTGCTGCGCCAGCCCGAGGCCGAGGACGGCGACCAGACCACGGTGAGGACCGAGCGCTTCGACGGGACGATCTCCGAGGTCACCGTCGAACAGGACGGACCGGTCCGCGCGGTGGTCCGCGTCGACGGCAAGCACCGCAAGGGCCACCGGAGCTGGCTGCCCTTCTCCGTCCGCCTCTACTTCTACGCGGGCGCCGACTCCTTCCGCATGGTCCACACCATCACCTACGACGGGAACCAGGAGCCCGGCAAGGCGAGCGGCGACTTCATCCGCGGCATCGGCGTCCGCTTCACCGTCCCCCTGCGCGACGAGTCCTACGACCGTCACATCCGCCTCGGCGGCGACGGCACCGGCCTGCTCCGCGAGGCCGTCAAGGGCATCACCGGACTGCGCCGCGACCCGGGAGCCGCCGTACAGGCCGCCCAGTTCGCCGGCGAGCGGCTGCCCGACCCGTCCACCTGGGACCAGCGGGTCACCACCCGGCTGCAGTACATCCCCGAATGGGGCGACTACACCCTCTCCCAGCTCTCCGCCGACGGCTTCACCCTGCGCAAGCGCACCAAGAAGGGCCACGGCTGGATCGCCGCCGGCGGCGGCCGCCGCGCCTCCGGATTCGGCTACGTCGGCGGCGTCGGCGGCGGCCTCTCCTTCGGCCTGCGCGACTTCTGGGAGAAGCACCCCGCCCAGCTCGACATCCGCGACGCCCACACCGACCAGGCCGAGGTCACCCTCTGGCTCTGGTCGCCCGAGGCCCAGCCCATGGACCTGCGCTTCTACCACGACGGCATGGGCCAGGACACCTTCCCGGAACAGCTCGAAGGCCTCAACATCACCTACGAGGACTACGAGCCCGAGTTCGGCACCCCCTACGGCATCGCCCGCACCTCCGAACTCCTCTTCTGGGCCAACGAGTCCACCCCGAGCGCCGAGAAGCTCGCCGAACAGGTCGAGGCCGTCCGCGTCCTCCCGCAGCTCGCCGCCCCGCCCGGACAGCTCGTCGGCGCCGGCGTCTTCGGCAAGGGCCTGTTCGCCGAACCCGACCGCTCCACCCCCGCCAAGGCGAGGATCGAGGACCACCTCGACTTCCTCTTCACCTACTACAAGGACCAGGTGGAGCAGCGCCGCTGGTACGGCTTCTGGGACTACGGCGACATCATGCACACCTACGACACCGTCCGGCACCAGTGGCGGTACGACGTCGGCGGCTACGCCTGGGACAACTCCGAGCTCTCACCCGACCTGTGGCTCTGGTACGCGTATCTGCGCTCCGGCCGTGCCGACATCTTCCGCTTCGCCGAGGCGATGACCCGCCACACCGGCGAGGTCGACGTCTACCACCTCGGCAAATGGGCCGGCCTCGGCACCCGGCACGGCGTCCAGCACTACGCCGACAGCGCCAAGCAGCAGCGCATCGCCAACACCACCTACCGCCGCTTCTACTACTTCCTCACCGCCGACGAACGCGTCGGCGACCTCATGCACGCCAACGTCGACTCCGACGAGACCTTCCTCGCCCTCGACCCGCTGCGCAAGATCCGCACCGAGCCCTACACACCCGACCGCAACGCCCTGTCCATCGGCTTCGGCACCGACTGGAGCGGACTGGTCTCCGCCTGGCTCACCGAATGGGAACGCAAGGGCCCCAAGTGGGAGAAGGCCAGGGCCCGCGTGCTCTCCACCATGGAGACCATCGCCGCCCAGCCCAACGGCTTCGTCCAGGGCAGCGGTCTCTACGACCTCGACACCGGCAGGTTCGCCGTCGCCGACACCCCGAAGGTCGAGGTGTCCCACCTCTCGGCCGTCTTCGGCCTCAACGAGCTCTGCGCCGAACTCATCGACCTCGTCGACATGCCGGAGTTCGACGAGGCGTACTACGACTACTGCCGCTACTTCAACGCGAGCAAGACGGAACAGGCGGCCCGCTACGGCTCCAACTTCGGCAGCCTGATCCTCTTCCAGGGCCACTCCCGCCTGGACGCCTACGCCGCCGTACGGACGGACGACGCGAAGCTGGCCGAGCGCGCCTGGCGGAAGTTCTACGACTCCGACGGTTACAAGGAGTCGGCGCCCTGGAAGACCGAGAAGGTGAGCGGCCCGGCCGCCCTGGTCGCCGGCAGCGAGGCCGCCTGGGTCTCCACCAACGACACCGCGCTCTACGGACTCGCCGCCATCGAGCTCCTGGCACTGCTGGGGGACCGGATGCCGTAACCGCACATCCGGGGCGCGGGCGGGCACACTCCGTACATGGACTGGAACCATTACCGCTTCCGCAGTCTGTGGACCCTGTCCGCGCCCGCCGCCACGGTGTACGGAGCACTGGAACGGATCGAGGACTACCCCCTGTGGTGGCCCCAGGTGCGCGAGGTCACCCGCCTCGACGACACCAGCGGGATCGTCACGATCCGCTCCCTGCTGCCGTACGACCTGACCTCCACCGTGCGGGAGGGGCGGCGCGACCGGGAGACCGGGGTCCTGGAGGCGGGCCTGTCCGGCGACATCGACGGCTGGGCCCGCTGGACCGTCACCGGTCTGGGAGCCCACGGCTGTCTCGCCCACTACGAGCAGGAGGTCGACGTCCGCAAGCGGCTGCTGCGCCTGCTCGCCGTGCCCGCCCGGCCCGTCTTCCGCGCCAACCACGCGATGATGATGCGCGCCGGGCGCCGCGGACTGGCCGCGTACCTGGAAGCGGTTTGAAGGAAGCGTCCCCGGACCTGTATTGTTCACTGCGTTCCCGGGCGATTAGCTCAGTGGGAGAGCGCTTCGTTCACACCGAAGAGGTCACTGGTTCGAACCCAGTATCGCCCACCGGGAAAGCCGGTCCGTCTCAGACGGACCGGCTTTTTGCATCCCCGGTGGGGCTCCGGCTAGGCCGCCGCCGGCAGCTCCGGACGCAGCGGCCACGCCGGGTCCACCACCTCCTCCGTGCCGCTGCGCGCGAACCACGCCTGCAGCCCGCGCGCCTGCGCCGCGTGCCACACCGCCTGCAGGGTGTGCAGCTCGGCGGGGGACAGCCGCTCCAGCCGGGCCGCGAAACGCCGCCCCACCTCCCGGGTCACCTCCAGCGCGGCCACCGCGTCCGCCGCCGCCTCGTGCGCCCCCTCCAGCGGGACGCCGTAGTGCGCGCACAGATCGGTCAGCGTGCGCCTGCCCTTGCGATAGCGGTCCAGATGCTTGTCCAGCACCCAGGGGTCCAGCACCCGCAGCGGCGACCGCTCCAGCCAGCGGCCCAGCGACGACGCGCGGTGCCGGCGCAACTCCCGGTCCAGCAGGGTCAGATCGAACGGCGCGTTCATCACCACCAGCGGACGGCCCACCGCGGCCTGCTCCGCCAGCGCCTCCGCCATCTCGTACATCACGGGCGCGGGCCACCGGCCGTTGCGCTGCAGATGCTCCTCCGTCAGCCCGTGCACCTCCGTCGCCGCGGCCGGCACCGGCACCCCCGGATTCACCAGCCAGCGGGTCACCCTCGGCCGGGCGCCCGACGCGTCCTGGACGACGAGGGCGGCCGACACGATGCGGTCGTTCTCGACGTCCACGCCCGTCGTCTCCGTGTCGAAAGCGGCCAGCGGCCCCTCGTACCAATACGTCATACCCACCAACCCCTCGATCTTCGTCGGCAGTTGACGCGCCGTCCGCTGCCCGAACCGGTGATACCCGGGCTGTTTGCGCCGTACGCCGGAAGGAGACAACAGGAGTACGGGTCTTTGCAGTTCAGCGACCCGCAACGGGGAAACACTTGTTCTGGAAGGCTGTTGGCCATGGCCATCGCGCAGCCCGAACGGGGCGGGCTGCTGCCCGAGCGCACGCCACCCACCCGCGGCACCCTCGCCACCACCGCCTGCATGGAGACCCTGCAGGTCGGTTATCTGCACGCCGTCGCGGCCGCCGCGGGCTGCTCCCTGTCCCAGCCCTTCCCGGACAACGGCATCGACTGGCACGTCAGCCACAGCGCCCCGGGGCACCTCGTCGACGACGAGGTCACCATCAAGGTGCAGCTCAAGGCGACCTACCAGCTCGCCCCGGACCCCCCGGGCCGGCACTTCTCCTTCACGCTCGACAACGCCCACCTGGAGAAGCTCGCCCGCACCCCGGTCTCCGTGCACAAGATCCTGGTCGTGATGATCGTGCCGCGCTCGCAGGACGACTGGCTGCGCGCCGGACACGACCGGCTCGACCTGCGGCACTGCTGCTACTGGACCAACCTCGCCGGACACCCCGTCACCGGCCGGCGCCGCACCACCGTACGGATCCCCACCTCACGCATCTTCGACGACCGGGCGCTGTGCGAGATCATGACGCGGGTCGGGACGGGAGGAAGACCGTGACGCACCGCCCGTCCGGAGAACCCCTGAAGCCCGTACGCCCGCACCCCGATACGGACGCCGTCCACGACGGTCCCGCGCCCGCCGACGTCGACCCCGCCGTGCTCACCGCCCTGCTGGGCCGGCACGGCTGGCAGCGGCGAGGCGGCGCCGCCGGACGCTACGGCCGCTGGACCCCGCCAGGACCGGGTACCGGTACCAGCCTGCTGGTACCGGCGAGCCGCGCCTTCCCCGACAGCGAGGACCTGCTCGCGGAGGCCCTGCTCGCCCTGTCCCGCACCGGCACCCCCTCCGCCCGCGAGATCCTGCTCGCCCTCGCCGTCCCCAGCGACGAGATCCACTGGTGGCGCGACATCCCGGCGGCACCCGGCGGCGCCACCGCCTGGACCACGGAGGAGCAGCTGCGCTCGGCCGCCCGCCGGACCCTGCTCGCCGCCGCGCTCGCCGCCCGCGCCCGGACCGGCTTCCACGGCGCCCGGCACCGCCGCGCGGCCGCCGCCGAGCTCGACACCGTCCTGGCCGGTCCCGCGCCGGACGGCCGGAGGCTGACCGTCTTCGCCCCCGTCACCACCGGCCGCCCCCTCGCCGTACGCCTCCACCACGCCCTCCACGCCACCCGCGAGGCCATCGACTACCGCCGCGCCACCGGCGGCATGGACGCCTTCGACACGGCGGTCACGGCCGGCGTCAGCCATGAGCTCACCGAGGCCCTCGCGGCCCTGGTCCGGGGCACCGAGGGCGCCCGGATCGCCGTCGCCTGGTCCCCGGCGGCCGGGGTGCCCGCCGGCTGCGCGGCCTCCGCCGAACCCGTCGAGTTCTCGCCCGGCGACCTGCCCGTCCTGCTCGAGGCCGGACTCCGCTACCGGCACGCGGAGCCGTCCGTCACGGTGCGGATCACCGGCGCGGTCGTGCGGATGCACCGGTCCGGGCCGCGCGGCGAGGGCACGGTCCGGCTGCGGGTGCTCGCCGGGGCGGAGGTCGGCCAGGTCCGGATCACGCTCGGCGAGGAGGACTACCGGGTCGCCGGGCACGCCCATCTCGTCGGCCTGCCGGTGCGGGTGCGCGGGCGGCTGGAGAGCCGGGGCGGCTTCCGCCGGCTCACCGGGGTCCAGGAGGTGGCGCCGGTCCAGGTCGACGAGGCCGAACGGGACCGGCTGATGAAGGCACTGCAGGCCAACGCCGAGACCGCGGCCTTCTTCGGTGAGGCCTGCGGGCCGGACTGCGGGGAATGATTTCGCGGTCGGCCGGTCCGGGTCGGTACGATCGCACCCATGCGTGCGCTCCGGTATGGCGCCGCGACCACAGCCTTCAGTCAGGAGAGACCGGTGTCAGACGTCCGTGTGATCATCCAGCGGGATTCCGAGCGGGAAGAACGCGTGGTGACGACGGGCACTACGGCCGCCGAGCTCTTCGCCGGCGAGCGCTCGGTCATCGCCGCGCGCGTGGCCGGCGAGCTCAAGGACCTCTCGTACGAGGTCGCGGACGGCGAGACCGTCGAGGGAGTGGAGATCTCCTCCGAGGACGGCCTGGCCATCCTGCGCCACTCCACCGCGCACGTCATGGCGCAGGCCGTGCAGGAGCTGTTCCCCGAGGCCAAGCTGGGCATCGGCCCGCCGGTCAAGGACGGCTTCTACTACGACTTCGACGTCGACAAGCCCTTCCACCCCGATGACCTCAAGGCCATCGAGAAGAAGATGCAGGAGATCCAGAAGCGCGGCCAGCGCTTCTCGCGCCGGGTGGTGACCGACGAGGCCGCCCGCGAGGAACTCGCCGACGAGCCGTACAAGCTGGAGCTGATCGGCCTCAAGGGATCCGCCTCGCACGACGACGGCGCGGACGTCGAGGTCGGCTCCGGCGAGCTGACGATCTACGACAACCTCGACGCGAAGACCGGCGAGCTGTGCTGGAAGGACCTCTGCCGCGGTCCCCACCTGCCCACCACCCGGAACATCCCGGCGTTCAAGCTGATGCGCAACGCGGCCGCGTACTGGCGCGGCAGCGAGAAGAACCCGATGCTCCAGCGCATCTACGGCACCGCCTGGCCGACCAAGGACGAGCTGAAGGCGCACCTGGAGTTCCTCGCCGAGGCCGAGAAGCGCGACCACCGCAAGCTGGGCAGCGAGCTCGACCTGTTCTCGATCCCGGAGCAGATCGGCTCCGGCCTCGCGGTCTTCCACCCCAAGGGCGGCATCATCCGCCGGGTCATGGAGGACTACTCGCGGCGCCGCCACGAGGAGGAGGGCTACGAGTTCGTCTACACCCCGCACGCGACGAAGGGGAAGCTCTTCGAGACCTCGGGCCACCTGGACTGGTACGCGGACGGCATGTACCCGCCCATGCAGCTCGACGAGGGCGTGGACTACTACCTCAAGCCCATGAACTGCCCGATGCACAACCTGATCTTCGACGCGCGCGGCCGGTCCTACCGTGAACTGCCCCTGCGCCTCTTCGAGTTCGGGACCGTGTACCGGTACGAGAAGTCCGGCGTCGTGCACGGCCTCACCCGTGCCCGCGGCTTCACCCAGGACGACGCGCACATCTACTGCACCCGCGAGCAGATGTCCGAGGAGCTCGACAAGACCCTCACCTTCGTCCTGAACCTGCTGCGCGACTACGGTCTGACCGACTTCTACCTGGAGCTGTCCACCAAGGACCCGGAGAAGTTCGTCGGCTCGGACGAGGCCTGGGAAGAGGCCACCCAGACGCTGCGCGAGGTCGCCGAGAAGCAGGGCCTGGAGCTCGTGGCGGACCCGGGCGGCGCCGCCTTCTACGGTCCGAAGATCTCCGTCCAGACCAAGGACGCGATCGGCCGCACCTGGCAGATGTCGACGATCCAGCTCGACTTCAACCTGCCGGAGCGCTTCGACCTGGAGTACACCGCCGCGGACGGCTCCAAGACCCGCCCGGTCATGATCCACCGCGCGCTGTTCGGCTCGATCGAGCGGTTCTTCGCGGTGCTCCTCGAGCACTACGCGGGCGCGTTCCCGGCGTGGCTGGCGCCGGTGCAGGCGGTGGGCATCCCGGTGGGCGACGCTCACGTCGAGTACCTGGAGAAGTTCGCCACGGAGGCCAGGCAGAAGGGCCTGCGGGTGGAGGTCGACTCCTCCTCGGACCGGATGCAGAAGAAGATCCGCACCCAGCAGAAGCTCAAGGTCCCGTTCATGATCATCGTGGGTGACGAGGACATGAACGCGGGCACCGTCTCGTTCCGCTACCGCGACGGCTCGCAGGAGAACGGCATCCCGCGCGAGCAGGCGCTGGCGAAGCTCCTCGACGTGGTGGAGCGCCGGGTCCAGGTGTGACCGGACGCCCCGCAGGTGCGGGGCACGGCCCCCGGGAGCGATCCCGGGGGCCTTTTCCGTGCCCCTCCGGTGACGCCATATGCTGCACGCATGACGAGTGAGCCGGAACAGCAGCTGGGAGTGGGAACGCCCGACGCGTTCCAGCGTCTGTGGACCCCCCACCGGATGGCGTACATCCAGGGCGAGAACAAGCCGAGCGGCCCGGGCGCCGACGACGGCTGCCCCTTCTGCTCCCTTCCGGCCAAGTCCGACGAGGACGGGCTGATCCTGCGGCGGGGCGAGCTGGTGTACGCGGTGCTCAACCTGTACCCGTACACGGGCGGCCACCTGATGACGGTGCCGTACCGGCACGTCGCCGACTACACGGACCTCACGGTGGAGGAGACGGCGGAGCTCGCCGAACTCACCAAGCAGGCGATGGCGGCGCTGCGGGCCGCGTCCGGCGCCCACGGCTTCAACATCGGCATGAACCAGGGCACGGTCGCGGGCGCGGGCATCGCCGCCCACCTCCACCAGCACGTCGTCCCGCGCTGGGGCGGCGACACCAACTTCATGCCGGTGGTCGGCCACACGAAGGTGCTGCCGCAGCTCCTCGCGGACACCCGCAAGATGCTCGCGGAGGCCTGGCCGGCGGCCTAGGCGGGCGGGCCCGCCCAGGCCGCCGGAGGCTCACGCGTCGTACACGTCCGCCTTGCGGGGCGAGGCGTCCTGCACCGCCGTGCTGAGGAACGACGACCGCGACCCGAACTTCTCCGTGTCCACGCCGTGCTCGTCCAGCACCTTGATCGCCGCGGAGTGCACCACCCGCAGCACCGGCGCGGCAGCGCGCAGCGCGTCGTCCGCCATGAACCGGTGCCGCCACGGCTTGTCCGCCCAGGCGTGCCGCAGACCGAACGGCTCGGGCAGGCTCAGCTTGCCGCCGAGCCAGTACAGCAGCGGCGGGTACCAGGTCAGGGGCGCCCGGGCGGCCAGCCGCACCACCTCGTCGGAGTCGACCAGCGGGAGCTTCACCTTCCGGGTCTCCCAGAACTTGATCGACTTCTGGACCTCCTTCTCCTTGGCCGCCGGCTTGCTGGTGAAGAGCGAGTGCACCGGCCCCAGCGCGTGCCCGGTGACCTCGATGCGCAGCGTCTCGTGCAGCACGGTCACGGTGATCAGCATGGTGAGCACCAGCTGGCCGTCCCACAGCGTCCACTGCACACCCAGGTAGTGCCGGTCGCCCGCGCCGAACTGCTGCTTGTTGCAGATGTCCTGTATCGCGTGGGTCTTGACCTGGTACGCCTCGACGTCCGTCCCCTCGGGCCGGGAGACCGAGTCGGCGTTCTCGCCGATGGGCGTGACGATCCAGTGCCGCACGGACGGCTTGGGGAAGCCCCCGGTGTGCAGCGGGCCGCGCTCCAGCATCCGCAGCCGGTCGTAGATGGCCTTGACGACGTCCCAGCTGCGGAACGGGTGGATCTCCCGGTCCGGGTCGGCCTGCACGAGGTCCTCGGCGAGCTGCCAGCTGCCCCAGCGGGTGCCCATGCCGAGTATGCCCTTGGGACCGGCGTAGAAGACGGAGTTGGACTGCTGCTCGGCGCCGAGCCGGGCCAGGGACTGGCGCAGCTGCTCGGCCGCGGTCTCGCCGGGGCTGCTCGGCACCGCCTCGGGCACCTTGGCGCCGACGCTGCTGCCGGAGAGCAGGCCGGCCCAGCGCTCGCGCAGGTCCCTCGCCGTGCGCTCGCAGATCTGCTTGGCCCAGAACCAGCCCAGCACCGGGGCGACGACGGCCGCGCGCGCGTACCAGCCCCAGAACCCCTCGAACGGCATGCGGATGAGGAAGAGCACGGCCAGCGCGCCCACCGCGACGAGCAGGGTGGTGGCGAGTGCGCCGGCCCTCTTGTCCTCGCGCTTCGCCATCGTCGTACGGATCTGGAAGACCAGCAGCCACAGGATGAGCCCGGGCAGGAAGAGGAGGCCGCACAGGACCATGACGGCGCTCAGCCAGTTGTCCCGCTCGCGGCGGATGCGGTGCGCGGCGAGCGCGTGCTCCACCACCACCTGCGGCTGGGTGCCGAAGGACTGGATGAGCGGTGCGCGCCCGGAGCCCAGCATCCGGTCGATGATCGCCCTGGAGTAGGCCTCGCCCAGGTTCGGCCGCAGCAGCTTCAACCTGGGTTTCCCGACGGCGGACTTGTGCCACTCGCTGTTGGCCTTGAGCAGCTCCTCCGCCTCGTTGTCCCGGTAGGCCGCGGACGCCAGCGCGAACGTCGGCGTCTGCCCCTCGTCGCCGGTGCGCGGCACCTGCGGACCGAAGAACTCCGCGTAACCGCTCTCAACGGTCATTCCCGCCCCCGATCGCCGCGACTGTCGTCTTGCGGCCTTCCCGACTTCCGTGCTGCGCACACCTGTTGATCAGGTCTTCAGGGTATCCGCAGCCACTGCCTCGCGTCTGCGGACAGCCCAAGCCGTCCGCGGCACCGGGTGAGCCCGCCCGAAGGCGCCCCGGCACGAGGCGCTGTGGAGGCGCGTACGAGGCGCGTGCGCGGGCGCCCTCCGGGTCTCCCCGGGGGCGCCCGGCGCCGGTCAGGAGGCGGCACGCGCCTCCTCGGTGACCCGCTGCGCCACCTGCGGCGGCATGGGTTCGTGCCGTGCGTAGCGGCGGCTGAAGCGGGCCGTGCCGTGCGAGAGGGAGCGCAGGTCGATGGAGTACCGGCCGATCTCGATCTCGGGGACCTCGGCCTTGATGAGGGTGCGTCCGCCGGCCGACTGCTCGGTGCCGAGCACCCGGCCGCGCCGGCCCGACAGGTCGCTCATCACGGTGCCCACGTAGTCGTCCCCGACCAGGACGCTCACCTCGGCCACCGGCTCCAGCAGATGGATCGTCGCGTCCGCGGCCGCCTCCCGCAGGGCCAGCGCGCCGGCCGTCTGGAACGCGGCGTCGGAGGAGTCGACCGAGTGCGCCTTGCCGTCGAGGAGCGTCACCCGCACGTCGATCAGCGGATGCCCCGCGGCGACCCCCTTGACCGCCTGGGCCCGTACGCCCTTCTCCACGGACGGGACGAACTGCCGGGGCACGGCGCCGCCGACCACCTTGTCGACGAACTCGATGCCCGAGCCGTTCGGCAGCGGTTCCACCTCGATCTCGCAGATGGCGAACTGCCCGTGCCCGCCGGACTGTTTGACGTGCCGGCCGCGCCCGGCGGCCTTGCCGCCGAAGGTCTCCCTGAGCGGCACCCGGTGCGGGACGACGTCGACCTGGACGCCGTAGCGGCTGCGCAGCCGCTCCAGGGCCACGTCCGCGTGCGCCTCGCCCAGGCACCAGAGCACCACCTGGTGGGTGTCCTGGTTCTGCTCCAGCCGCATCGTCGGGTCCTCCGCCACCAGCCGGGACAGGCCCTGGGAGAGCTTGTCCTCGTCCGGTTTGCTGTGGGCCCGGATGGCCAGCGGGAGCAGCGGGTCGGGCATCTCCCAGGGCTCCATGAGCAGCGGGTCGTCCTTGGCGGACAGGGTGTCGCCGGTCTCCGCGCGGCCGAGCTTCGCCACGCACGCCAGGTCGCCCGCGACGACGTGCGGGACGGGCCGCTGCTGCTTGCCGAACGGGGTGGACAGCGCGCCGATCCGCTCGTCGACGTCGTGGTCCTCGTGTCCCCGGTCGGCCAGCCCGTGTCCGGAGACGTGGACGGTCTGGTCGGCCCGCAGGGTGCCGGAGAACACCCGGATGAGGGAGATCCGGCCCACGTAGGGGTCGGACGAGGTCTTCACGACCTCCGCGACCAGCGGGGCGTCGGGGTCGCAGGGCCTGAGCTCGCGCGGCCTGCCCTCCGGGGTGGTGACGCTCGGGGTGCCGTGTTCCAGCGGGGTCGGGAAGCCGCCGGTGATCAAGTCCAGCAGTTCCACGGTGCCGAGGCCCTGCCGGGCGCCGTCGGCGGCGGGGGCGGCGGCCAGGACGGGGAAGAACACCCCGCGGGCGACCGCCCGTTCCGCGTCCTGGATCAGCGTCTTGACGTCGACGTCCTCGCCGCCGAGATAGCGGTCCATGAGGGTCTCGTCCTCGCTCTCGGCGATGATCCCCTCGATGAGCCGGCCGCGGGCCTCCTCGATCAGCGGCCGCTGCTCCTCGCCGGGCTCGGACTCCTTGCGCTCGCCGGTGGAGTAGTCGAAGAGCTTGCGCGACAGCAGTCCGGTCAGACCCGTCACGGGCGCGTGCCCGTCGGGTCCTTCGGGGCCGTGCAGCGGCAGGTACAGCGGCAGCACGGCGTCGGGGTCGTCGCCGCCGAAGGTCTCGGCGCAGATCCGGGTCATCTCGTCGAAGTCCGCGCGGGCCGCCTCGAGGTGTGTGACGACGATGGCGCGCGGCATGCCGACGGCCGCGCACTCGTCCCACACCATGCGGGTCGAGCCGTCCACGCCGTCCGAGGCCGAGACGACGAAGAGGGCCGCGTCCGCGGCGCGCAGACCGGCCCTGAGCTCCCCGACGAAGTCGGCGTATCCGGGGGTGTCCAGCAGGTTGACCTTGATGCCGTCCCATTCCACCGGCACCAGGGAGAGCTGTACGGAACGCTGCTGCCGGTGCTCGATGTCGTCGTAGTCGGAGACGGTGCCGCCGTCCTCCACGCGGCCCGCCCGGTTCACCGCCCCCGCGGTCAGCGCGAGGGCCTCCACCAGCGTCGTCTTGCCCGATCCGGAGTGGCCGACCAGCACCACATTCCGTACGGACGTGGGATGGTCGGCCGCCCGCGCCCTGCCGGCGGCCCCGGGGTGTGTGTGCGCCTTGTCGCCCATGATCCTGCCTCCCGTGCACGGTGAGGTCACTGTGGGCGCGGACCCGCGGAATCCGCGTGCGGTGCGGCTCCGGCGACGCCCGCGGTCCTTCGAGCTTTCCACTCCCGTCACGGCGCGTCCATACGAAGGACACGATCCCGCCGCCCGCCTCCGGGTCTCCGGTACGGACCCCGTCCCGGAGCGGGCGCCCGGGTGCCCCGCCACCGCCCACGCGCGCGCGTGGCTACGATTGTGCCCGCCGGTGGCCAGTGGGGCCGCGCGGCCCACCGACCCTCGGGAAGGCCATGCTGAACAAGTACGCGCGTGCATTCTTCACGCGTGTCCTCACACCGTTCGCCGCGTTTCTCATCCGGCGGGGGGTCAGCCCCGACACGGTCACGCTCATCGGCACCGCCGGAGTGGTCGCGGGCGCGCTGGTCTTCTACCCCGTGGGCGAGTTCTTCTGGGGCACGGTCGTCATCACGCTGTTCGTGTTCTCCGACCTCGTCGACGGCAACATGGCGCGCCAGCTGGGCCGCTCCAGCCGCTGGGGCGCCTTCCTGGACTCCACACTGGACCGGGTCGCCGACGGCGCGATCTTCGGCGGCTTCGCCCTCTGGTACGCCGGGGGCGGTGACGACATCGCCCTGTGCGCGGTGTCGATCTTCTGCCTGGCCAGCGGCCAGGTGGTGTCGTACACCAAGGCGCGCGGTGAGTCGATCGGTCTGCCGGTCGCCGTGAACGGACTGGTCGAGCGGGCCGAGCGGCTGGTGATCTCGCTGGTCGCGGCCGGTCTCGCGGGTCTGCACGCGTTCGGCGTGCCCGGCATCCAGTACCTGCTGCCCGTCGCGCTGTGGATCGTCGCCGTCGGCAGCCTGGTCACGCTGATCCAGCGGGTCGTCACCGTGCGCCGGGAGTCCGCCGAGGCCGAGGCCGCCGAGCGGCAGGACGCCCGGGGGAGCGAGGCCGCGAAGTGAGCGCCCGGGAGCGGCTGACCGACACCCTCTACGGCGCGGGCTGGGGCACCGTCAAGAAGCTGCCCGAACCCGTCGCCGTCCGTCTCGGCCGGAGCATCGCCGACCTCGCGTGGAAGCAGCGCGGCAAGGGCGTGCTCAGGCTGGAGAGCAACTACGCCCGCGTCGTGCCCGACGCGGGCCCGGAACGGCTGGCGGAGCTGTCCCGCGCGGGCATGCGGTCGTATCTGCGGTACTGGATGGAGTCCTTCCGGCTGCCCGCCTGGAGCGCCGAGCGGGTGGCGAGCGGCTTCGACCCCAAGGACCTGCACCATCTGACCGACGGCATGGCGGCGGGCAAGGGCGTCATCCTGGCACTGCCGCACCTCGCCAACTGGGACCTCGCCGGGGCCTGGGTCACCACCAAGCTGGGCATCCCGTTCACCACGGTCGCCGAGCGGCTGAAGCCGGAGACGCTGTACGACCGGTTCGTCGCCTACCGGGAGGGCCTCGGCATGGAGGTGCTCCCGCACAGCGGCGGCTCCGCCTTCGGCACACTGGCCCGGCGGCTGCGCGACGGCGGACTGGTCTGCCTGGTCGCCGACCGCGACCTGTCCGCCTCCGGCGTCGAGGTCGGCTTCTTCGGCGAGACCGCCCGGATGCCGGCCGGACCCGCCCTGCTGGCCCAGCAGACCGGCGCCCGCCTGCTGCCGGTGACCCTCTGGTACGACGACTCGCCCGTGATGCGCGGCAGAGTGCATCCGCCGGTCGAGGTCCCCGCGTCAGGTACGCGCCCCGAGAAGACGTCTGTCATGACACAGGCGCTGGCCGACGCCTTCGCCACGGGGATCGCCGACCATCCGGAGGACTGGCACATGCTGCAGCGCTTGTGGCTGAGGGACCTCGACCCCGCGCGGGACCCGGTGACGGCCCCCGAGAAGGATCAGAAGGGGACCTCGTGAGGATCGGCATCGTCTGCCCGTACTCCTGGGACGTACCGGGCGGCGTCCAGTTCCACATCCGTGACCTGGCGGAGTACTTCATCCGGCTCGGTCACGAGGTGTCCGTCCTCGCCCCGGCCGACGACGACACCCCGCTGCCGCCGTACGTGGTCTCGGCGGGCCGCGCGGTGCCGGTGCCGTACAACGGCTCGGTGGCCCGGCTCAACTTCGGCTTCCTGTCCGCCGCGCGGGTCCGGCGCTGGCTGCACGAGGGCGCCTTCGACGTCGTCCACATCCACGAGCCGACCTCGCCCTCGCTCGGCCTGCTGACCTGCTGGGCGGCCGAGGGGCCGATCGTGGCCACCTTCCACACCTCCAACCCGCGCTCCCGCGCGATGATCGCCGCGTACGCGATCCTCCAGGCCGCCCTGGAGAAGATCAGCGCGCGGATCGCGGTGAGCGAGTACGCCCGCCGCACCCTCGTCGAGCACCTGGGCGGGGACGCGGTGGTCATCCCCAACGGCGTCGACGTCGACTTCTTCGCCGAGGCCGAGCCCAGACCGGAGTGGCAGGGCGACACCATCGGCTTCATCGGGCGGATCGACGAGCCCCGCAAGGGCCTGCCGGTGCTGATGCGGGCCCTGCCGAAGATCCTCGCCGCCCGCCCGGCGACCCGGCTGCTGGTGGCCGGCCGCGGCGACGAGAAGGAGGCGGTCGAGTCGCTGCCCCGGGAGCTGCGCCCGCGCGTGGAGTTCCTCGGCATGGTCAGCGACGAGGACAAGGCCCGTTTCCTGCGCAGCGTCGACCTGTACGTGGCGCCCAACACCGGCGGCGAGAGCTTCGGCATCATCCTCGTCGAGGCCATGTCGGCGGGCGCCCCGGTGCTCGCCTCCGACCTGGACGCGTTCGCCCAGGTCCTCGACCAGGGGGCGGCGGGCGAGCTGTTCGCCAACGAGGACGCGGACGCCCTCGCCGACGCGGCCGTACGGCTCATGGCGGACCCGGAGCGCCGCGCGGAGCTGCGCGAGCGCGGCAGCGCCCACGTCCGCCGCTTCGACTGGTCGACGGTCGGGGCGGACATCCTGTCGGTCTACGAGACGGTGACGGCGGGCGCGGCGGCGGTGGCGACGGACGACCGCGCGACGGGGCTGCGGGCACGCTTCGGACTGGCGCGCGAGCAGGGCTGAGGGGCGTCCCGGGCCGGCGCCGCCGGCCCGTCCGCCGCCCGGTGACCGTGTGCGGCGAGGTCCCGGGTGCGGCCACCCACGGTGCAGGGGGCCGGGGAGACCCGGCCGGCCCCGGCGGACGTCCCGGTAGCCTTGCCGCCCGTGACCGCAACCCTCATCTGGATCCTCGTCGTCCTCGTCGCCGTCGGCCTCTACCTGAGCTGGACGGCCGGGCGTCTGGACCGGCTGCACACCCGTATCGACGCCACCCGGGCCGCGCTCGACGCGCAACTGCTGCGCCGCGCCTCCGTGGCACAGGAACTGGCCACCTCGGGTGTGCTCGACCCCGCCGCCTCGATCGTGCTCTACGAGGCGGCGCACGCCGCACGGCAGGCGGTCGAGGAGCAGCGCGAGGTCGCCGAGAGCGAGCTCAGCCAGGCCCTGCGCGCGGTGTTCGCCGACGCGCCGCAGGTGGACGCGGTCAAGGAGGCGCCCGGGGGAGAGGAGACGGCCCTGGAACTCGGCGAGGCGGTGCGCAGGGTCCCGATGGCCCGGCGCTTCCACAACGACGCCGTCCGCGCCGCGCGGGCGCTGCGCCGCCACCGCAAGGTGCGCTGGTTCCGGCTGGCCGGACACGCGCCGTTCCCGATGGCCGTCGAGATGGACGACGAGCCGCCGGCCGCCCTGATCGAGCGGGCCGCGTAACGGCGGAATCCGGCCGCCCGGCCCCGCCGCAGGACCGCCCCCGACCGAAAACGATCCACCGGCTTCCCATTGGCCCTTGCTGTGGACTGCTCCGTTCACGTTTCCTCAGTGCTGCAGAAACCCCCCTTTTCCCGTCAGTGAGGTCATCCGTGTCCAGCACGCTCTCCGAAAACCAGGGTCCCGAAACCGGCACCGCCCGCGTGAAGCGCGGCATGGCCGAGCAGCTCAAGGGCGGCGTGATCATGGACGTCGTCACGCCGGACCAGGCCAAGATCGCCGAGGACGCCGGCGCCGTCGCCGTCATGGCGCTGGAGCGGGTCCCCGCCGACATCCGCAAGGACGGCGGCGTGGCCCGGATGTCCGACCCGGACATGATCGAGGGCATCATCGGGGCGGTCTCCATCCCCGTGATGGCCAAGTCCCGCATCGGCCACTTCGTCGAGGCCCAGGTGCTGCAGTCGCTCGGCGTCGACTACATCGACGAGTCCGAGGTCCTCACCCCCGCCGACGAGGTCAACCACTCCGACAAGTGGGCGTTCACCACCCCCTTCGTCTGCGGTGCCACCAACCTGGGCGAGGCCCTGCGCCGCATCGCCGAGGGCGCCGCGATGATCCGCTCCAAGGGCGAGGCCGGCACCGGCAACGTCGTCGAGGCCGTCCGCCACCTGCGGCAGATCAAGAACGAGATCGCCCGGCTGCGCGGCTACGACAACAACGAGCTGTACGCCGCCGCCAAGGAGCTGCGCGCCCCGTACGAGCTGGTCAAGGAGGTCGCCGCGCTCGGCAAGCTCCCCGTGGTCCTCTTCTCCGCCGGCGGTGTCGCCACCCCGGCCGACGCCGCGCTGATGCGCCAGCTCGGCGCCGAGGGCGTCTTCGTCGGCTCCGGCATCTTCAAGTCCGGCGACCCGGCCAAGCGCGCCGCCGCCATCGTCAAGGCGACCACCTTCTACGACGACCCGAAGATCATCGCGGACGCGTCGCGCAACCTGGGCGAGGCCATGGTCGGCATCAACTGCGACACCCTCCCCGAGGCCGAGCGCTATGCCAACCGCGGCTGGTAGTCCGCCGATGAGCGACGCACCGGTCGTCGGCGTCCTGGCCCTCCAGGGCGACGTGCGGGAGCACCTCGTCGCCCTGGCCGCGGCCGGCGCAACGGCCAGGGAGGTCAGGCGCCCCGGAGAGCTCGCCGAGGTCGACGGCCTGGTCATCCCCGGCGGCGAGTCCACCACGATCTCCAAGCTGGCCGTCCTGTTCGGCCTGATGGAGCCCCTGCGCGCACGGGTGCGCGACGGCATGCCCGTCTACGGCACCTGCGCCGGCATGATCATGCTGGCCGACAAGATCCTCGACCCGCGCTCGGGCCAGGAGACCGTCGGAGGCATCGACATGATCGTGCGCCGCAACGCCTTCGGACGGCAGAACGAGTCCTTCGAGGCGGCGGTCGACGTCGCGGGCGTCGCCGGCGACCCGGTGGAGGGCGTCTTCATCCGCGCTCCCTGGGTGGAGTCCGTGGGCGCCCGGGCCGAGGTGCTCGCCGAGCACGGCGGACACATCGTGGCGGTCCGCCAGGGCAACGCGCTGGCCACGTCGTTCCACCCGGAACTGACCGGCGACCACCGCGTGCACGCCCTGTTCGTCGACATGACACGCGCGAACCGGACGGCCGAGTCCTTGTAGGATTCCTGCGTTCGTTGCAGAGATGGGTTACGCGAAGGAGACAGGCAGATGTCCGGCCACTCTAAATGGGCCACGACGAAGCACAAGAAGGCCGTGATCGATGCCAAGCGCGGCAAGCTCTTCGCGAAGCTGATCAAGAACATCGAGGTCGCCGCGCGTATGGGCGGTGTCGACCTGGAGGGCAACCCGACCCTCTACGACGCCGTTCAGAAGGCCAAGAAGCAGTCGGTGCCGAACAAGAACATCGACTCCGCCATCAAGCGCGGTGGCGGTCTCGAGGCCGGTGGCGCCGACTACGAGACGATCATGTACGAGGGCTACGGTCCCAACGGTGTCGCGGTGCTCATCGAGTGCCTCACCGACAACCGCAACCGTGCCGCCTCGGACGTGCGCGTCGCGATGACCCGCAACGGCGGTTCCATGGCCGACCCGGGTTCGGTGTCCTACCTGTTCCACCGCAAGGGCGTGGTGATCGTCCCCAAGGGCGAGCTGAGCGAGGACGACGTCCTCACCGCCGTGCTGGACGCGGGCGCCGAGGAGGTCAACGACCTCGGTGAGAACTTCGAGGTGCTGAGCGAGGCCACCGACCTGGTCGCCGTGCGCACCGCCCTGCAGGACGCCGGGATCGACTACGACTCCGCCGAGGCCAACTTCGTCCCGACCATGCAGGTCGAGCTGGACGAGGAGGGCGCCAGGAAGATCTTCAAGCTCATCGACGCCCTGGAGGACAGCGACGACGTGCAGAACGTCTTCGCCAACTTCGACGTGAGCGACGAGATCATGGAGAAGGTCGACGCGTAACGCGTCCACTGCTCAGCGGGCCGGCGGGACACTTCCGTCGGCCCGTCGCCCTGTCAGTGGCACCCGATAGCCTGCACAAACAGGTGATCGAGGGAAGGAGCCGACGCGTGCGCGTACTGGGGGTGGACCCGGGCCTCACCCGGTGCGGTGTCGGCGTGGTGGAGGGGGTGGCCGGACGCCCGCTCACGATGCTCGGCGTCGGAGTGGTGCGCACACCGGCGGACGCCGACCTCGGCCACCGCCTCGTCGCCGTCGAACAGGGCCTCGAACAGTGGCTGGACGAGCACCGGCCCGAGTACGTCGCCGTGGAACGCGTCTTCAGCCAGCACAACGTGCGGACGGTGATGGGCACCGCCCAGGCCAGCGCGGTCGCCATCCTGTGCGCCTCCCGCCGGGGCATCCCCGTCGCCCTGCACACGCCCAGCGAGGTCAAGGCCGCCGTCACCGGCTCGGGCCGCGCCGACAAGGCCCAGGTCGGGGCCATGGTCACCCGGCTGCTGCGGCTGGACGCGCCGCCGAAGCCCGCCGACGCCGCCGACGCCCTCGCGCTCGCCATCTGCCACATCTGGCGCGCCCCCGCCCAGAACCGGCTCCAGCAGGCGGTCGCCCGGCAGGCCTCGGGGACCCCGCAGGCGCTCCGCGCCACCGCACGCCCGCACGCATCGAAAGGCCGTACGACATGATCGCCTTCGTCTCCGGCACGGTCGCCGCCCTCGCCCCCGACGCCGCGGTGGTCGAGGTCGGCGGTGTCGGCATGGCCGTCCAGTGCACGCCGAACACGCTCTCCACGCTCCGCGTCGGACAGCCCGCCAAGCTCGCCACCTCCCTCGTCGTCCGCGAGGACTCCCTCACGCTGTACGGCTTCGCCGACGACGACGAGCGCCAGGTCTTCGTGCTGCTCCAGACGGCCAGCGGCGTCGGCCCCCGGCTGGCCCAGGCGATGCTCGCCGTGCACAGCCCCGACGCCCTGCGCGGAGCCGTCGCCACCGGGGACGAGAAGGCGCTCACCGCCGTCCCGGGCATCGGCAGGAAGGGCGCGCAGAAACTGCTCCTGGAGCTCAAGGACCGCCTCGGCGAGCCGGTCGGCGCCCCCGCCGTCGGCGCACCCGTCACCAGCGGCTGGCGCGACCAGTTGCACGCCGCCCTGATCGGCCTCGGCTACGCCACCCGGGAGGCCGACGAGGCGGTGGCCGCCGTCACGCCTCAGGCGGAGGCCGCCGGGGGCACTCCGCAGGTGGGGCAGCTGCTCAAGGCGGCACTGCAGACGCTGAACCGCGCCCGATAGCCCGTACGGAGAGCTGAGGCATACGCACATGAACTGGGACGACGCCACCGACACGGACGCCGCCGGCGAGCGGCTGGTGGGCTCGGTCGCCGACGGCGAGGACCAGGCCGTGGAGGCCGCCCTGCGCCCCAAGGACCTGGGCGAGTTCATCGGCCAGGAGAAGGTCCGCGAACAGCTCGACCTCGTGCTGCGCGCCGCCCGCGCACGCGGCGCCACCGCCGACCACGTGCTGCTCTCGGGAGCCCCCGGCCTGGGCAAGACCACCCTCTCCATGATCATCGCCGCCGAGATGGAAGCCCCCATCCGCATCACCTCCGGCCCCGCCATCCAGCACGCGGGCGACCTCGCGGCGATCCTGTCCTCCCTCCAGGAGGGCGAGGTCCTCTTCCTCGACGAGATCCACCGCATGTCCCGGCCCGCCGAGGAGATGCTCTACATGGCGATGGAGGACTTCCGCGTCGACGTGATCGTCGGCAAGGGCCCCGGCGCCACCGCCATCCCCCTCGAACTGCCCCCCTTCACCCTGGTCGGCGCCACCACCCGGGCGGGACTGCTGCCGCCCCCGCTGCGCGACCGCTTCGGCTTCACCGCGCACATGGAGTTCTACGAGCCCGCCGAGCTGCAGCGGGTCGTGCACCGCTCGGCGCATCTGCTCGACGTGGAGATCGACGCGCACGGCGCCGCCGAGATCGCCGGCCGCTCCCGCGGCACGCCCCGTATCGCCAACCGGCTGCTGCGCCGCGTCCGGGACTACGCGCAGGTCAAGGCCGACGGAGTGATCACCCGGGGCATCGCCGAGGCGGCCCTCGCCGTCTACGAGGTCGACGCCCGGGGCCTCGACCGGCTGGACCGGGCCGTGCTGGAGGCCCTGCTGAAGCTGTTCGGCGGCGGACCCGTCGGCCTGTCCACGCTCTCCGTCGCGGTCGGCGAGGAACGTGAGACCGTGGAAGAGGTGGCCGAACCCTTCCTCGTGCGGGAGGGCCTGCTCGCCCGCACCCCGCGCGGGCGGGTCGCCACCCCGGCGGCGTGGGCGCACCTCGGTCTCGCACCACCCCGGTCACAGGCCGCCGGAAACGGACAAGGGGACCTGTTCGGGGCGTGACACCGCGCGTGTTGGCCGAGGCAGGAACCTGGGTGCCATGCTGAGCGTTGTTCCCTTGGTGCGGACTCGCTTAGACTCCGCCGATGCCGCCGTTGACGGCGGCACCACATACCCCCAACCATCAGGCCGTTCACCATCGCGGTCGTGTGAAGGAAGTTCCGACCCGTGAGTCTCCTGACCCTCCTCCCGTTCATTGTGCTCATCGGGGCCATGTTCCTGATGACCCGGTCGGCCAAGAAGAAGCAGCAGCAGGCAGTCGACATGCGGAACCAGATGCAGCCCGGTTCCGGCGTCCGCACCATCGGGGGCATGTACGCCACGGTCAAGGAGGTCAGCGAGGACACGGTCCTCCTCGACGCCGGCCCGGGTGTGGAACTGCTGTTCGCCAAGAACGCGATCGGTGCCGTCCTGACCGACGAGGAGTACAACCGCATCGTCCACGGCGTCGAGCACGACCTGAAGTCCGACGTCGTCCCCGACGACGCCTCCTCCCTCACCGAGACCGACGACTCCTCCGACGCTGCCGCCGCCTCCGACGACACGCCCGTCGACCTCGGCAAGAAGGACGCCGCCGACGAGCCGGTCGACGCCGACACGGCCGGCGAGGCGAAGGCGGACGCGCAGTCGAAGAAGTCCGAGGGCGACTCCGAGGCGAAGTAGTCGTGTCCCGGGGTGCGCGGGTGCCGCCCGCGCGCCCCGGGACATGCCCAGCTCGCACGGAATCCCGACACCATGTCATGGCCGCCCGTCCCCCGACCGGGCGCGAGGCGGCCCGAGAGGGAGTACGAGAAGGTGGCAGCACTCAAAAAGGGACGGAACGCGAGCGCCACAAGTAAGCCGTGGCGCTCGCTGGCTCTGATCCTGATCGCCATCGTGGCGCTCACCGGGGGAATGTTCGCCTCCGGGCACAAGACTCCGCGTCTCGGCATCGACCTGGCCGGCGGCACGAGCATCACGCTGGCAGCGGTCCCCGAGGCCGGCCAGGAGTCCGCGATCAACAAGACCAACATGGCCACCGCGGTCTCCATCATGGAGCGGCGGGTCAACGGTCTGGGCGTCTCCGAGGCCGAGGTCCAGACGCAGGGCACCCGCAACATCATCGTCAACATTCCCAAGGGCACGAACTCCAAGCAGGCCCGGGAACAGGTCGGCACCACCGCGAAGCTGTACTTCCGTCCCGTCCTCACCACCGAACTCGCGGGTGGCGGCGCCGCTCCCACGCCCAGCGCGACCGGCAACGGCTCGGAGCAGGACTCCGGCAAGGACAAGGCGACCGACAAGGCGACGGACAAGGCCACCGACGGCGCGTCCCCCTCGGCGAGCGCCACCACCCAGGGCCGTGCGGTCACCGACGCCCTGAAGGCCGACGAGACGCCGTCCGCCTCCCCGAGCGGCACCGCCGAGGACAAGGCGGCCCCCACCCCCTCCGCGACCGGCGGCACCTCCGGCGACGCGGACAGCAAGCTCCAGGCCCAGTACGCCGCGCTCGACTGCACCAAGGAGAGCGTCCGCGCCAAGGCCGGTGAGGGCTCCAAGTCCACCGACGCGACCGTCGCCTGCGGCCAGAACAGCCAGGGCCAGTGGCAGAAGTACATCCTCGGCCCCGCCGCGGTCGACGGCACCGAGGTCGACAAGGCCAAGGCCGTGCTGAACACGCAGTCCGGCGCCGGCTGGACCGTGACGATGGACTTCACCGACAAGGGCAGCAAGAAGTTCGCCGACATCACCGGCAAGCTCGCGCAGAACCAGTCGCCGCAGAACCAGTTCGCCATCGTGCTGGACAACGAGGTCGTCTCCGACCCCTACGTCAGCCAGGCCCTGACCGGCGGCAACGCCGAGATCTCCGGCAACTTCACCCAGCAGTCGTCGCAGGAACTGGCGAACATGCTGTCCTACGGCGCGCTGCCGCTGACCTTCCGCGAGGACAGCGTCACCACCGTCACCGCCGCCCTCGGCGGCGAGCAGCTGAAGGCCGGTCTGATCGCCGGTGCCATCGGCCTCGCCCTGGTCGTCCTGTACCTGCTGGTCTACTACCGCGGCCTGTCCTTCATCGCCATCGCCTCCCTGCTGGTCTCCGCGGCCCTCACCTACGTGATCATGTCGCTGCTCGGCCCGACGATCGGCTTCGCGCTGAACCTGCCGGCCGTGTGCGGTGCCATCGTCGCGATCGGCATCACGGCGGACTCGTTCATCGTGTTCTTCGAACGGGTCCGGGACGAGATCCGCGAGGGCCGCACGCTGCGCCCCTCCGTCGAGCGTGCCTGGCCGCGTGCCCGGCGCACCATCCTGGTCTCCGACTTCGTGTCGTTCCTCGCCGCCGCGGTGCTCTTCGTCGTCACGGTCGGCAAGGTCCAGGGCTTCGCGTTCACGCTCGGTCTGACCACCGTCCTCGACGTGGTGGTGGTGTTCCTCTTCACCAAGCCGCTGCTGACGCTGATGGCCCGCCGGAAGTTCTTCGCGAGCGGCCACAAGTGGTCCGGTCTCGACCCGAAGGCACTGGGAGCGAAGCCGCCGCTGCGCCGGACCCGCCGTCCCTCCGCCCCCACCCACACGAAGGAGGCGTGAGAGATGTCGAAGCTCGGCAACCTCGGTGCCCGACTGCACCACGGCGAAGTCGGCTACGACTTCATCAAGAACCGCAAGATCTGGTACGGCATCTCCATCCTGATCACCATCACGGCCATCGTCGGCCTGGCGGTGCGCGGCCTGCACATGGGCATCGAGTTCCAGGGCGGAGCGGTCTTCACCACCCCGAAGAACATGAGCGTCTCGGTCGCCACGGCCGAGGGGTACGCGGAGGACGCCTCCGGCCACGACGCCATCGTCCAGAAGCTCGGTGACGGCAGCCTGCGCATCCAGGTCGCGGGCATCGACACCGGCACCTCGGACAAGATCAAGGAAACCCTCGCCAAGGACCTCAAGGTCGACGGCGAGCAGATCAACGCCGAACTGGTCGGTCCCAGCTGGGGCGAGCAGATCGCCAACAAGGCCTGGCAGGGCCTGGGCATCTTCCTGGTGCTGGTCGTGATCTATCTGGCGATCGCCTTCGAATGGCGCATGGCGGTCGCCGCGTTCGTCGCGCTGATCCACGACATCACCATCACCGTCGGCATCTACGCCCTCGTCGGCTTCGAGGTCACGCCGGGCACGGTGATCGGTCTGCTCACCATCCTCGGCTATTCGCTGTACGACACGGTGGTCGTCTTCGACAGCCTCAAGGAACAGACGAAGGACATCACCAAACAGACCCGCTGGACCTACAGCGAGATCGCCAACCGCTCGATCAACAGCACGCTGGTCCGCTCCGTCAACACCACGGTGGTGGCGCTGCTGCCGGTCGCCGGCCTGCTCTTCATCGGCGGCGGTGTCCTCGGCGCCGGCATGCTGAACGACATCTCGCTGTCGCTGTTCGTCGGTCTCGCCGCCGGTGCGTACTCCTCGATCTTCATCGCCACCCCGCTCGTCGCCGACCTCAAGGAACTCGAGCCGTCGATGAAGTCCCTGAAGAAGCGCGTCCTGGCCAAGCGCGCCCAGGGCGGCGCCACGGACGACACCGAACACTCCGCGGTCACCGACGAGGAGTACGGCGACGAGGACGGGGACGCCGCACCCGCGGTCGTCGGCCCGCGCCACCAGCCCGCAGCCCGCGCCCGCGGCCGGGGCCGTCCCTCCGGGAAGCGCCGATGAACGGGCTCACGGACATCTCGGCCCTGCTGCTGAGCCGCATCCGGGACGTGGCGGACTACCCGGAGCCGGGTGTGATGTTCAAGGACATCACCCCGCTCCTGGCGGACCCCGAGGCGTTCACCGCGCTCAGCGACGCCCTGGCCGGCATCGCCCGCAGCACCGGCGCCACCAAGGTCGTCGGCCTGGAGGCCCGCGGATTCATCCTGGGCGCCCCGGTCGCCGTCCGCGCGGGCCTCGGCTTCATCCCCGTACGCAAGGCGGGCAAGCTCCCCGGAGCCACCCTCAGCCAGGCGTACGACCTGGAGTACGGCTCCGCCGAGATCGAGGTGCACGCGGAGGACCTCACCCGGGACGACCGCGTCCTGGTGGTCGACGACGTCCTCGCCACCGGAGGCACCGCCGAGGCGTCGGTCCAGCTCATCCGCAGGGCGGGCGCCGAGGTCGCCGGCCTCGCGGTCCTGATGGAGCTCGGATTCCTCGGCGGCCGGGCCCGGCTGGAGCCGGCCCTGGCCGGCGCTCCGCTGGAGGCGCTGCTCACGATCTGACCCGTGAGGGCGCGGGCGAGAGGCGCCCTGTCACACCACGCAGGCGGACCCGGAGGAATCCGGTGTCCGCCTCGTGCGTTTCACGGGTAGACGGTCCTCACACCGCTCCGAAGGCGATCCCCGGGCACGGGATCGCTACCATGGGGTCTCCGGAGCCTGACCGGGGGACCCGGATCGCGCACGAGGAGTCCTCTTGCCAGACGAGGCCCAACACCTGACCGCAGCCAAGCCCGAGTCCGCCTCGGCGGCCGCGGCGAAGCCCGCGCCGAGCGCGCCCCACGCGAAGAACGACTCACGCGGGCCGGTCCAGCACGCCCAGGCAGCTCCGGCCGACAAACCCGAGCAGCCGCGCCCCAAGCCGGCCCCGCCCGAGCGCTCGGCGCCCCTGACCCGCCCCAACACCGGCCAGCCGCGCTCCGGCTCCTCCAACCGCGTCCGCGCCCGCCTCGCCCGGCTCGGCGTGCAGCGGGCGAACCCGTACAACCCGGTGCTGGAGCCGCTGCTGCGGATCGTGCGCAGCAACGACCCCAAGATCGAGAACGCCACGCTGCGCCAGATCGAGCGCGCCTACCAGGTCGCCGAGCGCTGGCACCGCGGCCAGAAGCGCAAGAGCGGCGACCCGTACATCACGCATCCGCTCGCCGTCACCACCATCCTCGCCGAGCTCGGCATGGACCCGGCCACCCTGATGGCCGGACTGCTGCACGACACCGTCGAGGACACCGAGTACGGCCTGGAGGACCTGCGCCGCGACTTCGGCGACGTGGTCACCCTGCTCGTCGACGGCGTCACCAAGCTGGACAAGGTCAAGTTCGGCGAGGCCGCGCAGGCCGAGACCGTGCGCAAGATGGTCGTCGCCATGGCCAAGGACCCGCGCGTCCTGGTCATCAAGCTCGCCGACCGCCTGCACAACATGCGCACCATGCGCTACCTCAAGCGCGAGAAGCAGGAGAAGAAGGCGCGCGAGACCCTGGAGATCTACGCGCCGCTCGCCCACCGACTGGGCATGAACACCATCAAGTGGGAGCTGGAGGACCTCGCCTTCGCGATCCTCTACCCCAAGATGTACGACGAGATCGTCCGCCTCGTCGCCGAGCGCGCCCCCAAGCGCGACGAGTACCTCGCCATAGTCACCGACGAGGTGCAGCAGGACCTGCGCGCCGCCCGCATCAAGGCGACCGTCACCGGCCGCCCCAAGCACTACTACAGCGTCTACCAGAAGATGATCGTCCGCGGCCGGGACTTCGCGGAGATCTACGACCTGGTGGGCATCCGCGTCCTGGTGGACACCGTCCGCGACTGCTATGCGGCGCTCGGCACCGTCCACGCCCGCTGGAACCCGGTTCCGGGGCGGTTCAAGGACTACATCGCGATGCCCAAGTTCAACATGTACCAGTCGCTGCACACGACGGTCATCGGCCCCGGCGGCAAGCCCGTCGAGCTGCAGATCCGCACGTTCGACATGCACCGCCGCGCCGAGTACGGCATCGCCGCGCACTGGAAGTACAAGCAGGAGGCCGTCGCCGGCGCCTCCAAGGTGCGCACCGACGCGCCCAAGTCGTCCGGCAAGAGCAAGGACGACCACCTCAACGACATGGCGTGGCTGCGCCAGCTGCTGGACTGGCAGAAGGAGACCGAGGACCCGGGCGAGTTCCTGGAGTCGCTCCGCTTCGACCTGTCCCGCAACGAGGTCTTCGTCTTCACCCCCAAGGGCGACGTCATAGCGCTCCCCGCGGGCGCCACCCCGGTGGACTTCGCGTACGCGGTCCACACCGAGGTCGGCCACCGCACCATCGGCGCGCGGGTCAACGGGCGGCTCGTCCCGCTGGAGTCGACCCTCGACAACGGCGACCTGGTGGAGGTCTTCACCTCCAAGGCGGCCGGCGCGGGCCCCTCCCGGGACTGGCTCGGCTTCGTGAAGTCGCCGCGCGCCCGCAACAAGATCCGCGCCTGGTTCTCCAAGGAGCGCCGCGACGAGGCCATCGAGCAGGGCAAGGACTCCATCGTCCGCGCGATGCGCAAGCAGAACCTGCCGATCCAGCGCATCCTCACCGGCGACTCGCTGGTCACGCTGGCGCACGAGATGCGCTACTCCGACATCTCCGCGCTCTACGCGGCGATCGGCGAGGGCCATGTCTCCGCGCCGAACATCGTGCAGAAGCTCGTCCAGGCCCTCGGCGGCGAGGAGGCGGCCACCGAGGAGATCGACGAGGCGGTGCCGCCGGCCCGCGGACGCGGCCGCAAGCGCCGCTCCAGCGCCGACCCCGGTGTCGTCGTCAAGGGCGTCGACGACGTCTGGGTGAAGCTGGCCCGCTGCTGTACGCCGGTGCCCGGCGACCCGATCATCGGGTTCGTGACCCGCGGCAGCGGCGTATCGGTCCACCGCAGCGACTGCGTCAACGTCGACTCGCTGTCCCGGGAGCCGGAGCGGATCCTCGACGTCGAGTGGGCGCCCACCCAGTCGTCGGTGTTCCTGGTCGCCATCCAGGTCGAGGCCCTGGACCGGTCCCGGCTGCTGTCGGACGTCACCCGCGTGCTGTCCGACCAGCACGTCAACATCCTGTCCGCGGCCGTCCAGACCTCCCGCGACCGCGTCGCCACCTCCCGCTTCACCTTCGAGATGGGCGACCCCAAGCACCTCGGCCACGTCCTGAAGGCCGTACGCGGCGTGGAGGGCGTCTACGACGTGTACCGGGTGACCTCGGCCCGCAACCGCACCTAGGGTCTTTCGTTTGGATCACGCCGGGCTCGCG
>Ga0247820_10000226_pt1 | contig 28876 bp, 26 predicted proteins | sample 13C_Glucose_Day1_2_FD_192480 | JGI IMG/M metagenome (GOLD analysis project Ga0247820, IMG submission 192480) | Soil microbial communities from agricultural site in Penn Yan, New York, United States - 13C_Glucose_Day14 | ecosystem: Environmental > Terrestrial > Soil > Agricultural land | place...
CGCAGGTGCTGTGCACCGCCTCTGTGGAAGACCGCGTGCCGCCGAACGCGACGAGCACGGAGCCCTCGGCGTGCTTGGTGTAGTGGCGGGTGATCGTGACGGGTCGCAGTGCATCGGCTGCACGATCGGCGGTTCTCTTAAAGGGCATGGAAGCGATTCTCCGATAGGGCCGCTATTGTCGCCCTCGGCCGAAGGCCGATTCGTCCACCATGCTGGAACCCCCTCCCGGAGGGGGCCCGGGGGAGCCAAGTACGGGCAGCCGTTCTTCGCAGAAGAACGGCGTTCAGCCCTTCTTCTGCGATGACCGCCGGATCGCTTCGTTGATCTCGCGGATCGAGCGCTCGATCTCGGCCTCGTCGAGCTCGTCGGGCGCGTTGTCGCCCAGCACGCTGGCCTGGATGGTGGAAGCGAACACCTCGTCGCCGAGCGATTGGGTGGAGATGCCGCTCATGCTGTCGCCGTCCTCGGCCGACTCCCACTCGACGGAGATCACGGTGACGTTGTCGCTCTTCGCGCCGGCGTTGCGCAGCGCCAGCTCAACCAGCTCGGGCACGGCATCGTGGATCGCGTGCTTGGCCATCTGCTCGGCGATGGTGGCGTCGCTCACGCTGCCCCACAGCCCGTCGGAGCACAGCAGCAGGCGGTCGCCCGGCTGCATCAGCAGCGGCCCGGTGGTGTCGACCACCGGCTTGCCCGGGCTTCCGAGGCAGGTGAAGAGCACGTTGCGGTTGAAGCGCTCGCCGATCGGCACCACGTGCGAGAGCGTTTCCTGGAGCTCGGAATAGGAATGGTCGCGCGTGCGGGCGATGAGCTTGTCGCCGCGCACGAGGTACAGCCTCGAATCGCCGCAGTGCGCCCAGTACGCCGCGTTGCCCTGCAGCACGCAGGCGACCACCGTGGTACGCGGCGTGTCGATCAGCGCCTTCTCGGTGGCGTAGCGCAGCAGCTGGTGATGGCCGGCCATGATGGCGTCGTGCAGGAAGCGCAGCGGATCCTGCAGCACGGGGCGCGCATCGCGCTGGAACAGCGCGGCGAGGGTCTGCAGCGCGAGCTGCGAGGCGACCTCGCCTTCCGGGTGGCCGCCCATGCCGTCGGCCAGCGCGAAGAGCCCGGCGTCCCGCGTGTAGCAGTAGCCCATGCGGTCTTCGTTCTTCTCGCGGCCGCCCTTGCGGCTGACCTGGTAGACGGAAAATCTCATGATGGATGCCCGCGCCCTCGCGGGCTCAGGGTTTGGCCGCCGTCTTCAGGTTCTCGAGCTGCAGCTTCAGGCGCTCGCTGAAGCTCAGCTTGGTGTAGCGGCGCTCGGTCTCGCGCGCGAGCTCCTTCTGCAGGGCGAACACGCTCTGCGGGCGCGACAGCGGATCGAGCGACATGCACCACTCGGTGACCTCGATGAGGTTGTCGGAGTACACGTTGCGCAGGCGGGACAGCGACAGCGCCAGCCGGTCTTTCTCGATGCGCTGCGGCGCGTCGTTCGGCGGGTAGCCCTGCATGCAGGCGTAGATGCACGCGCCGATGGCGTAGATGTCGGTCCAGGGGCCGAGCGTGCCGTCGCGTCGGTACATCTCGGGGGCGGCGAAGCCGGGTGTGTACATGGGCCGGATGAAGTTGCCTTCCTTGCTCAGCACCTCGCGCGCGGCGCCGAAATCGAGCAGCACGGCCTTGTTGTCGTTCGTGATGAAGACGTTGGCCGGCTTGATGTCCAGGTGCAGCATCTTGTGCTGGTGCACGATGCGCAACCCGCGCAGGATCTCGTCGAACAGCGAGCGGATGGTGCTCTCGCGGAACACCTTGTCGCGCTTCATGTCGCGCGCGGTGACGATGAAATCCTGCAGGGTGTCGCCCTGCAGGTAGTTCATCACCATGTAGACGGTTTCGTTCTCGCGGAAGAAATTGAGCACCGAGACGACGCTCGGGTGCGAGATCTGCGCGAGCGACCGGCCCTCTTCGAAGAAGCTCTTCAGGCCCAGCCGGTACAGCGGCTGCTTCTCGGGCTTGACCCGGGGCGTGAGCTCGCCGGGCGAGCGCTCGGCCAGGGACGACGGCAGGTATTCCTTGAGCGCCACGAGGTGGCGCTGGTCGTCTTCGGCGAGGTAGACCACCCCGAAACCACCGGCCGCCAGCTTCTTGACGATCTGGTAGCCACCGACCACGGTGCCTGCCGGCAACGGGGCGGGTTTCGGCTTTGACATAATCGAGTTTTGCCTTGGTCGGGGTGCGGTCAGATCGAATGCCAGTTTACAGCATGACCGGTTACGCCAGCGCCACGGTCGGCGCCGACGAAACCCCCGACGAGGCGGGTTCCTTCACGGCCGGCGTCACCGTCGAGTTGCGTTCCGTCAACGGCCGCTTCCTCGACCTCGGCTTCCGTCTGCCGGACGACCTGCGCGGCCTGGAGCCGCCCTTGCGCGAGCTCATCGGCGCGGGCTTCCGGCGCGGCAAGATCGAACTGCGCCTGACTACCCAGCGCGATGTCGACGCGAGCTGGCCGACGCCCACCCCCGAGCAGCTCGACCGCCTTTCCGAGCTCGAACGCATCGTTCGCGGCCGGCTCCTGAGCGCGACGCCGCTGTCGGTGCACGAGGCGCTGAACTGGTGCCGCAGCGGCGCGGCGGCCGAACGCCTGGACGACACCGCACTCGAAGCGGCCCGCCGCGCCATCGCTGGCTTGCGCGAGGCGCGCGAGCGCGAAGGCGCCCGGCTGGTGGCCGTGCTGCTCGAGCGCGTGGCGCGGGTGCGCGAGCTCGCGGGCCAGGCCGCGCCGCTGGTTCCCCAGGTGGTGCACCGCCAGCAGGAGCGCTTCCTCGAGCGCTGGAACGACGCGCTGCGCACGGCGGCAGCCGCCCAGAGCGTGACGGCCGAGGCGTTGCAGGAACGCGCGCTGAACGAGGCCGCTGCCTACGCCGTGCGCATCGACGTCGCCGAGGAGCTCGCGCGGCTGCAGGCCCACCTCGACGAGATCACGCGCCTGCTCCAGGCCGGCGGCGAAGTGGGCAAGCGGCTCGATTTCCTCATCCAGGAGCTGCACCGCGAGGCCAACACGCTCGGCTCCAAGTCGGCGGCGCTCGAGCTCACGAACATCTCGGTGGAGATGAAGGTGGCCATCGAGCAGATGCGCGAGCAGGTGCAGAACCTCGAGTAAGAACCTCGAGCAGGCAGGGAATAGAACCGGCTCGCCCGGTGTTCACGCTGTGTGTGCTCCCCTTCCACACGCAACGGAGGTTCCATGATCCGCTCCCTCTCGACCGCCCTCGTGGCGCTTTCCCTGGCCGGCTGCTCCGGCATGATGTCCAGCATGTCCAGCGCGCCGGCCAAGGTGTCCGACGGCGCGCTTGTCGGCGCCAACGGCATGACGCTCTACACCTTCGACCGCGACGCGGCCGGCACGGGCAAGAGCACGTGCAACGGCCCGTGCGCCCAGAACTGGCCGCCGCTCATGGCGCAGGCCAGCGACCAAAACAGCGGCGACTGGAGCGTCGTGACGCGTGACGATGGCAGCCGCCAGTGGGCCTACAAGGGCAAGCCGGTGTACTACTGGGTGAAGGACGCGAAGCCGGGCGACCGTACCGGCGACGGCTTGAACGGGGTCTGGCACACCGCCAAGCCCTAGAACGCGCGCCGCTGCCTGTGGGTGTGGAGCAGGTCCTGGCGCACGTGCCCGCGCTGCGGCGCTACGCCCGCCTGCTCACCGGCGACGCCTCGCGGGCCGACGACCTGGTGCAGGACACGCTGGAGCGCGCCTGCGTGAAGTGGTCGCTCTGGCAGCCGGGCTCGGCGCTGCGCTCGTGGCTGCTGACGATCATGCACAACCTGTACCTGAACCAGCGACGCGACTGGCGCCACGACGACCTGCATGCGCCGCTCGAAGAAGCCGACGAGCCCGTGCACGAGCCGCTCACCCGGCTCGGCGAGCGCATCGACCTGCAGCAGGCGCTCGCGCGCCTGTCGCCGGCGCTGCGCGAGGTGCTGCTGCTCGTGACGGTGGAGGAGTACACCTATGCCGAGGCGGCCTCGATCTTGGACATCCCCATCGGCACGGTGATGTCGCGCCTGCACCGCGCGCGCGAGCAGCTGCGCGGCTGGCTCGACGACGGCGCGGCGCGCCCCGTCCTGCGCGTCGTGACGCCGGGAGACCCGCGATGAGCCGCGGCGACGTGACCGAGGCCGACCTGCACGCGCTGGTGGACGGCCAGCTCGACGCGGCACGCATCGACGACGTGCTCGCCTGGCTGCAGGCTCATCCGGAAGACGCCGTGCGCGTGGCGCAGTGGCAGGCGCACCGGGTGCAGATGCGGCAGCTGTACCGATCGATCGACCCCGGCCCCACGCCGGCCGCGATGACGCGCGTGCCGCTGCGGCGACGCTGGAACTGGCGCCATGCCGCCGCCGCGGCGGTGCTGCTGGCCATCGGCGCCGCCGGCGGCCGCTGGTGGCCGCTGCAGGGCCCCGGGAACAGCCCGACCCTCGGCGATGCGGCCCCGTTCGTGCGCGACGCGGTGATCGCGCACACGGTCTACGCGCCCGAAAAGCGCCACCCGGTGGAGGTCACGGCCGACGAGGAAGCGCACCTGGTGCAGTGGCTCGGCCGGCGCCTGGGCGTGCCGCTGCGAGCGCCGGCACTGCAGGCCCAGGGGTTCCGGCTGCTGGGCGGCAGGCTGCTGCCGGGGCCGCGCAGCCCGCGCGCGCAGTTCATGTACGAAGACGCGACCGGTCGGCGCGTGACGCTCTACGTGACGGTGTTCGAGCCGGCGAACGCACCGCGTGAGACCGCTTTCCGCGCCGCGCGCGACGGTGCGCTGGAATCGTTCTACTGGGTCGAGGGCCGGTTCGGCTACGCGCTCAGCGCCGAGCTGCCGCCGGCCGACGTGATGGCGTTGGCACGCGAGGTGCACGCGCAGTTGTCGCGCTGACTTTTCAGGCGTCTTCAGGCGGTGCGCTCGTCGCGCACACCGAGCTCGGCCATCATCGCCTTGCGCATCTCGAACTTCTGCGCCTTGCCCGTCGCGGTGAGCGGGAACCGATCGACGATGCGCACATGGCGCGGCACCTTGTAATGGGCGATCTGGCCCTTGCAGAAGTCGCGCACTTCCTGCTCCGCCAGCGTCTGGCCGTGGCGCGGAACCACCCATGCGCAGACCTCCTCCCCGTAGCGCGGGTCGGGCACGCCGAACACCTGCACGTCGGCCACGTTCGGGTGACGCAGCAGGTACTCCTCGATCTCGCGCGGATAGACGTTCTCGCCGCCACGGATGAGCATGTCCTTCACTCGGCCGACGATGTTGGCGTAACCCTCCGAGTCGATCGTCGCGAGGTCGCCGGTGTGCATCCAGCCGGCCTCGTCGATCGCCTCGCGCGTGCGCGCCTCGTCTTTCCAGTAGCCGCGCATCACGGAGCAGATGCTGCGTGAGTTCGACCGACGAGAGCTTGCGCGCCGCGAGCAGCCGCGAGACTTCGCCGATCTCAGGAAGTGCAGGTCGTCCGCGTCGTCCATGGCGCTGCTTTCCTCGGGGGCAGGCGCGTGGAACATATCACTTGGCGTGCCCTGCGGCGCGGCCGCAAGGCGGGCCCGACTGCTAGACTGCCGGCCCCATGGAGACCCCGGGCAACCTCTTCGTCGTTGCCGCGCCGAGCGGCGCGGGGAAGTCGAGCCTGGTGAAGGCGCTGCTCGAGCTCGATTCGCACCTCGCGGTCTCGGTCTCCCACACCACGCGCGCACCGCGCGGCCAGGAGCAGGACGGGCGCGAATACCACTTCATCGACGAGCCTGCGTTCCGCGCCATGGTGGCGCGCGGCGAGTTCTTCGAATGGGCCCACGTGCACGGCGCGCTGTACGGCACGAGCCGCCCGGCCGTGGCCGACCGGCTGAACCGCGGCGAGGACGTGGTGCTCGAGATCGACTGGCAGGGCGCGTTGCAGATCAAGGCGCTGTTCCCGCACGTGGTGCTGATCTTCATCCTGCCGCCGAGCTGGGACGAGCTGCGGCAGCGGCTGCACCGCCGGGGCGAAGACGGCGCCGAGGCCATCGAGCAGCGCATGGCCAATGCCCGCGAGGAGGTGGCCCAGGCCGTGCACTTCGACTTCGTTATAATCAATGGCTTGTTCGAGACGGCACTCTTCGATCTGAAGACCGTCGTCCACTCCCAGCGCCTGAAATACGCCGCGCAGAAGCGCAACAAATCTCAGGTATTCGCCGCGCTGAACCTCGCTTGACCCGCCGGAGCACCCCCCGCATGGCCCGCATCACCGTCGAAGATTGCCTGGATAAGATCCCCAACCGCTTCCAGCTCGTGCTGGCCGCCACCTACCGGGCGCGCATGCTGAGCCAGGGCCACGCCCCGAAGATCGAGACCAAGAACAAGCCTGGCGTCACGGCCCTGCGCGAGATCGCGGCCGGCGAGGTGGGCATCGAGATGCTGCGCAAGGTGCCGATCTAGCCCCTTACGCACTCCGCGACACACGGGCGCTTCGGCGCCCGTTTTCGTTAGGCGTTAAATTGCGGCATGGGCATTCGATCCCTCGCCGCTGAACTGTTGCCGTCTGCTTTGCAGGGGTTTCAGCGGACGCTCGTGCCTGAGCAGGAGGTGGTCGAGGCTGCCTCGTTCGCCGCGTTGACCGACAAGCTCACGTACTTGTCGAAAGCAGACATCAAGAAGGTGCGTGAAGCCTACAAGTTCGCCGACGAAGCGCACTTGGGCCAGTTCCGGGCCAGCGGCCAGCCCTATATCACCCACCCCATCGCCGTCGCGGGGCTGTGCGCCGACTGGCGGCTGGACGTGCAGGCCATCATGGCCGCCCTGATGCACGACGCGATGGAGGACTGCGGCATCACCAAGACCGAGCTGATCGAGCGCTTCGGCGCGCCGACGGCGGAGCTGGTGGACGGGCTCACGAAGCTGGACAAGCTGCACTTCTCCACCCGCGAGGAGTCGCAGGCCGAGTCGTTCCGCAAGATGCTGCTGGCGATGGCGCGCGACGTGCGCGTGATCCTCGTGAAGCTGGCCGACAGGCTGCACAACATGCGCACGATGCACGCGATGACGCCCGACAAGCGGCAGCGCATCGCGCAGGAGACGCTGGACATCTACGCGCCCATCGCGCACCGGCTGGGCCTGAACCAGACCTACCGCGAGCTGCAGGAGCTGTCGTTCGAGCACCTCTTCCCGTGGCGCCACGGGGCGCTGGCCAAGGCGGTGCAGCGCTCGCGCGGCTACCGGCGCGACATCGTCGAGCGGGTGCAGAAGGATGTGGAGCGCGCCTTCGCGCAGTCCAAGCTCAAGGTGCAGGTGTCCGGCCGCGAGAAGACCATCTACTCCATCTACCGCAAGATGCGGGAGAAGCACACGACGTTCGCCCAGGTGAGCGACATCTTCGGATTTCGCATCGTCGTGCCGACGCTGTCCGAGTGCTACCTCGCGCTGGGCGTGCTGCACCAGCTCTACAAGCCGGTGCCGGGGCGCTTCAAGGACTACATCGCGATCCCGAAGGCCAACGGCTACCAGTCGCTGCACACCACGCTGGTGAGCCCGCTCGGCACGGCGGTGGAGTTCCAGATCCGCACCGAGCCGATGAACGCGGTGGCCGAGAAGGGCATCGCGGCGCACTGGCTCTACAAGGTGAAGGACGCCGACCAGCCCGCCGAGGCGCAGCGCCTGGGCACGCTGTGGCTGCAGTCGCTGATCGACATCCAGGACGAGACGCGCGATGCCTCCGAGTTCCTGGAGCACGTGAAGATCGACCTCTTCCCCGACGCCGTCTACGTCTTCACGCCCAAGAGCAAGATCCTCGCCCTGCCGCGTGGCGCCACGCCGGTGGACTTCGCCTACGCGATCCACTCCGACGTGGGCGACCATTGCGTGGCGGCCAGCGTGAACGGGGAGCCGGTGGCGCTGCGCACCGAGCTGAAGAGCGGCGACGTGGTCGAGGTGATGACGGCACCCGGCGCGCGCCCGAACCCGGGATGGCTCAACTTCGTGCGCACCGGACGGGCGCGCTCGAAGATCCGCCACTACCTGAAGAACATGGAGCAGGAGGAGTCGCGCGCGCTCGGCGAGAAGCTGCTCGCGCAGGCCCTGCGCGCCGAAGGCCTGGCAGCGCCCTCGGCCGATCCGGCCGATGCCGCCGCGGCGGCCGTCTGGCACCAGCTCACGCGCTGGAGCGGCAATCGCACACGCGGCGATCTCCTCACCGACATCGGCCTCGGCCGCAAGATCGCCACCATCGTCGCGAAGCGGCTCGCCGCGCTGTTGGCCGAGCAGGGCACGCGACCCGACGCCGTCACGCTCACGATGGGCCGCTACACGGCCGACGACGGGGTGCCCACGCAAGGCCTGGTGGTGGTGGACGGCAGCGAGGGCGCCTCGCTGCAGCTCGCCACGTGCTGCCGGCCGATCCCGGGCGACGCGATCGTGGGCTACCTCGGGCGCGGCGAGGGGCTGAAGGTGCACACGGCCGAGTGCTCCGTCGGCAAGAAGCTGTTCGAGCGCGACAGCGAGCGATGGATGAACGTGGAGTGGGCCGAGGAGCTCTCACGGCCTTTCGAGGCCGCCGTGATCGCGCTCGTGCGCAACAACAAGGGCGCACTGGCGCGCATCGCCGGCGCGGTGAGCAGCGCCGAGGCGGACATCACGCACATTCAGATGAGCGACGAGCGCGAGAGCGAGACGGCCGACCTGCGGCTGCTCGTGAGCGTGCGCGACCGCCTGCACCTGGCCGACGTGCTTCGCACGCTCAAGCGCGTGCCGGACGTGCTGAAGGTGTTCCGCGCGAAACCGTAGTCGCGGGCGGGAGCGGCGTGATGGTCCGCAGGAGCGTCGCGTAGCCGTCGCCCAGCTGCGCCGCGAAGTGCGCCAGGCGCGCGAATCCCGCTGACGGATCGTCGAATGCGCCTTGCTCGCAGGCGACCACCATCGACTTGCCGAGCAGCAGCAGTCGCCCCAGGCGCGCGGCCCGGTCCTGTTCCTCGTTGGGCGCGGTGTCTTGCCGGCCCGCGCGCGGCCCATCGTCATCGGCCAGCGCATCCATTTCCAGCAGGATCGCCTCGCACAGAAACTCGGCGGCCTTGCGCCCGGGCGGCTTCGCCCCCACGCCGCGCGCCGATGCCCGAAACCCGCCGGCGGCGACCACGAGGTGGCGAACATGGTGACCGATGCGGGCGACTTCGTCTTCATCCCACATCGTCTCGGCAACCCCGAGCCACCGATTGTCGAACGCCCCCCGGCGCGGACATGGCGAAACTGCGCTGCTTTCCATCGCGAATGCTCCCTTCGAAAGCGCCGGAACCGACGGGCCCCGGCATGGACACAAGGTTAGTGACTTACTTCGCATGGCGCTTGTCCGGTGCGAGCGCGGGTCTTGACAATAACCGGCATCCTCACTCAACTGCGCATGGAGCTTCGTCTCCATCATGCCGCCCGTCCCGCCGACTTCTTGCCCGAATGTGAGCGAGTCCTCCAGTCGCATCATCACCACGGCAGAGCTCCCGGCACGGGAGCGGCTGGGCTACTGGCTCGACGTGGTCTGTTCGCTGTACTGTCGGCTCGAGTGCGAACCGTCGGACGAAGCGGAAATCTTCGGACGGATCGAGTTCAGCCGGATCGCGGACGTCGACTTCACTTTCGTCAGATCGAACACCCGGCGGATCTGGACGCCGGCCACGAGTCTGGACGCCGATTCGCAGGACCACTTCATTCTTCTCATGCCGCAGGAAGGCGCCGTCGTGCTGCGGCAGGGTGGCCGGGAGGCCGTGCTCCGCCCCGGCGACTTCGCCATCCACGATTGCGCGCGTCCTTACGAGCTCGTCTTTCCCGAAGCAGCGCACGCGCTGCATGCCTTGCGGCTTCCGCGCGCGAGACTGGAAGGACACATCCGGGCCCTGGAAGACCTCACGGCCATCACCGTGTCCGCGCAAGGGGCCGAGGGACGCCTGCTGCAGTCGATGGTCGACACCCTGTCCATCGGGCTCGACAAGCTGCACCCCGCTTCCGCGCTCGCCGTGTCGGAGGGTTTGACCAGCGTCGTGGCGGCGGGCCTGCGCAGCCTGCCCCATGCGAACCGGGGGCAGCCTTCGTCGCTTGCGGCCTACCACCTGGCGCGGATCCGGGCCCACCTTCGCGAGCACGTGCGCGATCCCGGCCTCTCGCTCGCTTCGATCGCCGCGGCGGTCGGCCTGTCGGAGGCGCATGTGGGCAGGCTGTTTCGCCACGAACCCGTCCCGCTGTCCCGGGTGATCCAGGACCAGCGCCTGGCCGGCTGTCGCCGCGACCTCGCGGACCCGCGATGGGTCCACCGCAGCGTCAGCGACATCGCGTTCTCCTGGGGTTTCAACGATGCGGCGCATTTCAGCCGCTGCTTCCGCAAGCAGCATGGCCTGACGCCGACGGAATGGCGGCAACGCGAACTCGAGTCGCTGCGCACGCGCGGGGCCGCCGAGACATCGCAACGGCTGGCGTTGCACCCTGCGCGCTGACCGCGGCTGCCCGCGGCCCGATCAACGCCCACGCTGCTGGCGCAGCACCCACAGCAACGCGGCCATGCCGGCGCTCCCCACCAGCAGGGCCGCGGTCGCGGTCGCCCAGGTCGTTTTCCGGCTCGCGGCCATCGACATCGCCTTTTCGAACGCTTCCTTGTAGACGGCCTCGTGCACGTGCATCGGCATGTCCACGAAACGCGCGAAGTAGTCGTCGCGCGACGCCGGGGCGTACGGTTCGCGGCTCGCCATCGCGTCGCCGAACTGTTCGCTGGGACCACGAAAGCGCTCGGCCGCGGCGCGCGACACGCCGGTCGTGGGGACGCCCTTGGCCCTGTCGAAAGCCGGCTGGAGCACCGGCTCGAGCAACGCACCCTGAGCCCGCACGCGCGAACCGGAGCGCACCTTCGACAACAACGAGGCGAACTCGACGGCATCGCCATCGCTCGCGTGATCGGCGGGCCGCACGAACGCCGCCTTGGTCGTCAACGATCGGTAGTGGGGCTCGAAGGTCGCAGCCTCCTTGGCGAACTCCTTGTCGCCAGGCAAGTACTTCAGGTACAGCTTGTCGACCTCGTCCAGGGGATTCGGCACCCCCACTGCGGCCAGGTGCTCGGCCGCCATGGAGCGGTAGGCCAGTCCCGGCGCGACATCCGTGGCGGACTCGCGATTGTTCACGTCTATCGCGAAAGCGCCGGCCAGGCGGCGGGTTCCGGGAACGAAAGCTCCCTTGCCGTTGAGACTGTAGTCTTCCACGCGGCTCGGCTGCCCGCCCTTGGCCACGATGCGGCGGTTGCTCGTCACCTTGCCCAGTTCGGGCAGGAGGGGATGCACCGGCTCGACTTGGCCGGCCAGCGATTGGAGGGTCTGCTCTGCGCGGTGCGGCGTGGGGGAGACGATGAAGGCATCGAAGGTCGCGGCCTCGCCGTTCTTGGCGGTGAACTGCAGCGGCCGGCCGTCGGTGTCGTCGTTCGGTGCGAGCGCGCTGTATGTGCCTTGCACGTGCGACGCGATGCCGGCCTCGACCAGCAAGTGCGCCATGGACTGGACCTGGACCGGCGAGGAGGTGATATGCGCCATCCACTCGCCGAACGCGGCCAGCAGATCCTCGTTCGTCGCCGGCGTTTGCGGCCCGGTCAGGCCGGCCACCTGGGCTCGGTGCATCTGGTAGCCGAAGCGACCGAGGAAGCTGAGCGGCGCGTCGCGTTCCATGCCATGGATCGCGGCATCGAGGTCGCGCTCCATGCCGAGCCCGAGGATGGCTTGCAGATACGCCTGTCGCTTGGCGCCTTCCAGGGTCTGCATCGATTCGGCGAGTGCCGACTCCGCCAGCTTCTGCAGGTGGAACTGGCTGCGGGCATGCTGGGCCCTCAGCAGTTCCGGCGTACTCAGGCCGGCCTCGTCCACCTGCTCGAGCGTGATGCCAAGGGCGCACGCGATCGAGGCTCGCATCACGTCGTGGTAGTCCGTGAAGAGCTTTTCGCCTTTTCCGTGCAGGAGGGCGACGTGCACTTCGTGGCTGTTGGCCAGGCCGTCGGTCGCCTGAGTCCATGCGCAATCCTTGGACACGTGGCGCGGCGGAACCCACTTGCCCTCGGTGGTGCTGATGAACGTGAGGGCACCGGCGTATTTTTGCTTGGCCGTCTCGCTGACGCGGTAGCCCAGGTTCGATCCCGGGTCGGGCTCGAACAGGTCCATCACCGGTTGCAGCGCGAGGATCTGGTCCATGGCGGACAAGCCGGTGCCGCCCAGCGCCAGCTTGATCCCCGCCTCGCGGTCGTCTCGCAACTCGCGGCGCACCTTCAGCTTGCCCTGGCTGTCCAGCAGCTCCTGCGCCTGCAGGAAGCCGGTCAACGCGCCCATCGGCGCGACGTGTGCGTGCCGGAGCACCTCCGGATCGGACACGGGGCTGGTCAGCGTCATGCCGGTATTGAGGATGACCGAATCCGCCTTGATGGAGCTCGACTCGTCATCCCCGACGCGCTTGGCCGAGACGACGGGCTGGTTCGGGTGCGCGAGGTCGATGGCCTCGACCGAGGTTTCGGTCGCCGTCGTGATGCGATAGAAGGGAAAGGTGGTCTGCGCGCGCTCCTGCTGCGCCAGGGAGTGCATCCGCTCCTCTCGCCCTTGATCCTTGCGGCGCAACGCGCCAGCAGAGGTGTTCGGGGTGCCGTCGCCGCTCTCGAAGGACGCCTTCAGGAGAGCGCTTGCCACGGGATCGTCGCGATACGCCTCCTCGAAGGCGGCGCGGTTTTCGGTGAGGAAGGACTCCAGCCTCGGCGCGTAGTCGATGCCGGAGCGCTCGGCGCCGCTGTTGACGGTGCCGCCGCCCTGGTCGGGGCCCCAGGCCGAGCCGCGCCCGAGGAAGTCATCCGTTCGGCGCTCGAACACCACCCGCTGGATGTCGTATCGGCCGCCGGCTTCCTGCAACATCCGGAAGTCCTCGGCGTGGGCGAACAGGAAGTCGATCTCCGCAGACAACTGCGTCGTCGTTCGCGGGCCGCCGCCGACGAAGACCTTGCGTGTGCCGGGAGGGGGATCGCCCAGACCCGGCAGCTGGTCGAGCGGAAGTCTGGGCGGCGGTGTCGACCCGTTGGCGGCGTTGCGCCGCGGCCGCTTCGGCAGGCTCGATCCCTCGTCCGTGCTCCGGGGCTTGGTCGGCCCGGCCGACGACTCGATCGTCTCCTTGTGGCCTTGCCCGTGTACACCTTTGCGCATTGCGTTCCTGAACTGATGCCCGGCGCGAGCGGATCGGCCGAGCCGTTCGCCTGTCGCTGGACGTTGCCAGCGCCATTCTTGCGCCCAGCCCGCTGATGGCCGCTGCCCGGCCGAAGTTCTGTCCGGAAACGCGCACGACGGCAGCTCGAGGCCGGCTTTCAGCCGTCAACACACATGGTCCCTTTCATGCTAGCCGTTGCGGATGCGGCCCGCGAGCGCCTGCGTGAACTGCGCCGTGGTGGCGTTGCCGCCCAGATCGCCGGTGCGGACCTTGTCCATGTTGAGCGTGTCATCGATCGCGTGGCGCAGGCGAGTGGCCAGCTCCGTCAGCTTGCAATGGTCGAGCATCATGGCCGCGGCGAGCATCACCGCGATCGGGTTGGCGATGCCCTTGCCCGCGATGTCCGGCGCCGAGCCGTGCACCGCCTCGAAGATGGCCGCGTCGGCCCCGATGTTGGCGCCCGGCGCCATGCCGAGCCCGCCGACGAGGCCGGCAACGAGGTCGGACAGGATGTCGCCGAAGAGATTGGTGGTGACGACGACGTCGAAGCGCCACGGGTCGAGCACGAGCTTCATCGCGCACGCGTCGACGATCATGGTCTCCAGCTCGATGCGGCCCTGGTAGCGGCTCTCGTGCATCTGCTGGGCCGTCTCGAGGAAGATGCCGGTGAGCGCCTTCATGATGTTGGCCTTGTGCACCACTGTGACCTTCTTGCGGTCGGTGGCGATGGCGTGGTCGAAGGCGTATTGCAGCAGCCGGCGGCAGCCCTGGCGCGTGTTGATGCCGGTGGCCATCGCCACGGCGTGCGGGTCGTCGTCGATCTGCACGTAGTGCTCGTGGCCGATGTAGAGGCCTTCCAGGTTCTCGCGCACGACGACGAGGTCGATGTTGTCGTAGCGGCCGCCCGGAATCAGCGTTTGCGCCGGGCGCAGGTTGGCGTAGAGCTGGAACGCCTCGCGCAGGCGGACGTTCGACGAACGGTAGCCTCCGCCGGAGGGCGTCTCGAGCGGGCCCTTCAGCGCGAGGCGCGTGCGGCGGATGCTGTCGAGCGCGGCCGGGGGCAGCGGGTCGCCGGCCTGCTGCACGCCGGCCAGCCCCGCGACCTGGCGGTCCCACTCGAAGGGGGCGCCGAGCGCGTCGAGCGCGAGCAGCGTGGCGTCGACGATCTCGGGACCGATGCCGTCGCCGGGGATCAGCGTGGCGGGGATGCGTGCGGGCATTGGCGTCCTCTCGTGGTGACGCCGCGATTGTCGCCCCCGGCCGGCTCAGCCGCCGTCGGCCCTCGGGTAGCGCACTTCCACGACCTCGATGGTCTCGACGCCGCCCGGCGTGACGAGCTGCACCTCGTCGCCTTCGCGGGCCTTGAGCAGTGCGCGCGCGATCGGGGAGATCCAGCTCACCTCGCCGGCCAGATTGTCGGCCTCGTCGATGCCCTTGATGGTGATGGTGCGCTCGTCACCGGCCGCATTGGCGTAGGTGACCGTGGCGCCGAAGAAGATCTGGTCGCTGCCGTGGTGCGCGGACGGGTCGGCCACCTCGGCGATGTCGAGCCGCCGAGTGAGGAAGCGGATCCGGCGGTCGATCTCGCGCAGCCGCTTCTTGCCGTAGATGTAGTCGCCGTTCTCGGACCGGTCGCCGTTCTTCGCGGCCCACGACACCGCATCGACGACCTTCGGCCGCTCGTGGTCGAGCAGCACCATCAACTCCTCGCGCAGGCGCCGGTAGCCGGCGGGGGTGATGTAGTTCTTGCTGCCGGCAGGCACCGGGGGCAGGCCGGCGTCGTCGTCATCGTCGTCGGCGTCGTCGCGCTCTTTCGTGAAGGCCTTGTTCATGAGCGTCTTTGAAGCGCCACCTTGTGCAGCAGTTCCAGCAGCATCACGCGCTCGCCCTCGCTCAGCTGGCGCAACACCTCCTCCTCCATGGTCTTGGACGCGGCATGGGCCCGGCTGGCGAGCCGCTGACCTTCGGGCGTGAGGTGCAGGTGCTGCGCGCGGCGGTCGGACTGGCTGCGCACGCGCTCGACGAGGTGCCGATCGGCGAGGCGGTCTAGCAGGATGGTCATGTTCGGGGCGGCGAGCGCGAGCGCCTGCGCGAGCTGCCTGGCCGTGACGCCGGGGTTGAACGCGACGAGCACCAGGATCGTGAACTCGACCGGCCGCAGGCCCATCGGCTCCCCGATGTGCCGCGCGAAGACGCGCCTGGCCGGGATGTCGGCCTGCGCGATCTGGTAGCCCAGAAGGTGAGCGAGGCACGACTGGTCGACGCCTTGCGGCGCCAGCTCGGGGTCGATCGGCGCCGGCTCGGGCGCCTTGGCAGCCACGGTGTTCAGCGTTCGACCTTCCAGTCGCCGTCGACGACCTTCATCACGACTGCGCTGTCGTTCGTGAAGCCCCAGTGGTCCTGCGGCGTGTAATGCAGGATGCCCTGCGAGGCCGCGACCGGCTTGCCCGTCTCGAGCGCCTCGCGCAGCGCGGCGCGGAACTCCTTCGTGCCGGGCCGGGCCTTCTTCAGCGCCGCCGGCACGGCCTGCTCGAGCAGCAGCAGCGCGTCGTAGGTGTGGGCGGCGAACTGGTTGCGCATGCCCGCGCCGAACAGCTTCTCGTAGCCCGTCACGTACTTCAGCGCCTCCTTCTTCGACGGGTGTTCGTCGGGCAGCTGCTCGGCCACGGTGGCCGGGCCCGAGACCACGAACGCACCCTCGACGTCCTTGCCGCCCACGCGCATCAGGTCGCGCGAGGCCGCCGCGTGCGTCTGGTAGATGCGGCCCTTGTAGCCGCGCTCGACGATGGCCTTGTGCGGCATCGCGGCACCCGAGCCTGAGGCCACGATGAGCATCGCGTCGGGGTTGGCCGTCGCGAGCTTGAGCGCCTGCGCCGTGACGCTGGTGTCGGTGCGTGCGAAGCGTTCTGCGGCCACGACCTTGATGCCCGCCGGCTCGGCCTTCGCGGTGAAGTCCTTCAGCCAGCTCTCGCCGTAGGCGTCGGTGTAGCCGAGGAAGCCCACCGTCTTCACGTTGCCCTTCTTCATGTGCTCGACCATGGCGTGGGCCATGACGGCGGCCGAGTGGGCCATGCGGAACGACCAGGTGTCCTTGCCGGGCGGCAACGGGATGGGGGACATCGCGAGCTGCACCGTGCCCGACTCGGCCGCGACCTCGGACATGGCGATGGCGACCGGCGTGGCGGCCGATCCGATGATCAGGTCGACCTTGTCGTCGGTGACGAACCGGCGCGCGTTCTTCACGCCGTTCGTCGGGTCCGTCGCGTCGTCCAGCACGACCAGCGTCACCTTCTCGCCGGCGATCGACTGCGGCCAGAGCTTGAAGCCGTTGTTCACCGGAATGCCGAGGCCGGAGGCCGGCCCCGTGAGCGGCAGGCTGACGCCGATCGTGAGATCGGCCTGCGCGGCCGTGACGGCCAGCGCGGCGAGCGCCGCGGCGAGGGGCTTGAGCACGTTCATGCGGGGGTCTCCGGTGGTCGTGATTTGATTACTTAGAATAACCATCGGAGCAGCGGCATCAAGGCGCCGATCATCGGTGCAAACCCGCACGATCGCGGCCGTGTTCATTGCATACCTTAACTACTGCCTTGCCGCCCCCGCCCACCGCGCCCAGCCCGACGGCTACTCGGCCTACGTCGCGACGAACGCGCGCTTGTGCGTCCACTCCGCCCACTCGCCGTCGGCAGACGAATCGGCGGTGATGCCGCTGCCGATGCCGCACGCGGCCCGCCCCTCGCGAACGAGCGTGCCAGCCGGCCGTTCGAACTGCTCGAGACGCTGCGGCTGCAGGCGGGCCTCTACGCCAACGAGGCCGAGCACCTGCATCGCCTGGCCGGGGCGGCGGCGCATTTCGGCTATCCGTGGCGCGAAGGCGATGTGCGCGACGCGCTGCGGGCGCTCGCCGCGGCGCATCCCCGCGGCGCGTGGCGAACGCGGCTGCGGTTGGATGATCGAGGTGGCGTGCAGGCGCAGGCCCATGCGCTCGACGAGCCCGCGGTGCCCGTGCGCGTGCAGCTCGCGGAAGCCCCGATCGATGAGGCGCACGGCGAGTTCGTGCGCTTCAAGACGACGCACCGCGGGCACTACGACCGCTTCGCGCCGCGCGATGCCGAAGTGTTCGACACGCTGCTGTGGAATGCGGCGCGCGAGATCACGGATTCACGCGCGGCAACGTGGCGCTGTGCATCGGCGGGCAGTGGGTGACGCCGCCGTTGACCTGCGGGCTGCTGCCGGGCGTCGGGCGGGCGAAAGCCTTGCGCGAAGGGCGGCTGGTGGAGGCGGTCGTGACGCTCGACGACCTGGCACGCGTCGAGGCGCTCGCTTTCGTCAACAGCCTGCGCGGCTGGGTGCCGGTGCGGCTGCTGCGGGCTATTCAGGAGCGCTGAGCGCCTCCACGAGGCGATCGACATCCGCCTCGCTGTGCGCAGCCGACAACGCGATGCGCAGCCGGGCGGTGCCCTCCGGCACGGTGGGCGGGCGGATGGCGGGCACCCACAGGCCGCGCTCGGCGAGCCGCTCCATCAGCGCGAGGGCCTCGTCGTTGGCGCCGACCATCAGCGGCTGGATCGGCGTGTGCGAGTCGGCGAGCCGCCAGCGGCAGCCGGCCAGGCCCGCTCGCAGGCGCGCGATGAGGCGCCCCAGGTGCTCGCGCCGGCCGTCGTCCCGCTCGATGATGCGCAGGCTCGCGCGCAACGCCTCGGCGAGCAAGGCCGGGGCGGCGGTGGCAAAGATGTAGCTGCGCGTCTTCTGCAGCAGCCACTCCACGAGACGCTCGTCGCCGGCGACGAAGGCTCCGGCCACGCCGGCCGCCTTGCCGAGGGTGGCCATGTAGAGCACGCGGCGAGAGGCGCCAGCCCCGGTGAGGCCGGCCGCCGCCAGGCTGCCGCGCCCCTGCGGCCCGCGCACGCCGAAGCCGTGCGCATCGTCCAGCAGCAGCAGCGCGTCGTGGCGCTCGGCCAGCAACACGAGCTCCGTCAGGTTCGCCACGTCGCCGTCCATGCTGAACACGGCATCCGTGATCACGAGCTTGCGCCGCGCCGGGCTGGCCTGCAGCGCCGATCCCAGCGCGCCGAGATCGGCATGGGCGTAGCGATGGATGGTGGCGCGCGACAGCCGGGCCCCGTCGATGAGACAGGCGTGGTTCAGCGCATCGGAGAACACCGCGTCGCCCTGCCCCGCGAGCGCGGGCACGATGCCGATGTTGGCGGCATAGCCGGCGTAGAAGTACAAAGCGCGCGGAAGGCCGACGAAGGCGGCGAGTTCGCGTTCGAGCGCGTCGTTGGCCGCGCTGTGGCCGCTGACGAGCGGCGAAGCGCCCGCGCCGACACCGAGCAGCGTGGCGGCGTCGCGCGCGGCCTGCGCGAGCGCGGGATGCCGGGCGAGCCCGAGGTAGTCGTTGCTGCAGAAAGCGATCATGGGCCGGCCGTCGACGATCACCTGCGCGCCGCCCTCGCCCGGCACGACGACGCGCCGCCGGCGCCGCAGGTGCGCTTCGTCCAGCGCGCCGAGCCGGGCGTCGAAGTCGTCGAGCCAGGAGGCGGTCATGTCCACGACGGCGGCCAGGCGAATGCAACGTCGGCGGCGCCGTGCGCCACGTCGGCGAGCAGCGGGGCGTCCAGCCGCTCGCACAGGAAGGACACGTTGTCGTCCGCGGCGTCCATCGCCGGGTCGATGCGGTTGGCGACCCAGCCGGCCAGCGTCAGGCCGCGCGAGGCGATCGCCTCGGCCGTGAGCAGCGCATGGTTCAGGCAGCCCAGGCGCAGGCCGACCACGAGCACGATCGGCAAACCCATGGCCTTCGCCAGGTCCGCGCCCGTGAGCGATGGCGACAGCGGCACGAGAAAGCCGCCGGCCCCCTCCACCACCAGGGCATCGCATTCGCGTGCGAGCGCGCGCTGGCACCTCACGATGTGGTCGAGATCGATCGTGCGGCCGGCGCGCGCGGCCGACAGATGCGGCGACAGCGCATCTGCCAGCAGCACCGGGTTGTCGAGATCTCGCGGCACGTTCACGGTGGAGGCCGCGCGCAGCGCGATGGCGTCCTCGCTGTCCGGCCCGCGCGCCGTGGCGATCGCGCCGGCGGCGACCGGCTTCATGCCGGCGACCCGCGCATGGCGCCGCGCCAGCGCCCGCAGCAGCGCGCACGCCACGAAGGTCTTGCCCACGCCGGTGTCCGTGCCGGCGACGAAGCAGGCGAGCGTCATGCGGGAACCTCGTCGAGCGTGGCGTCGAGCGCGGCCAGTGCCCCCCGCACGAGCCACTCGCCGGCCTCGGCATCGATCGCGTACGGCGGCATGGCATACACGGTGCTGCCGATCGGGCGCAGCAGCACCCCCTGCTCGAGCGCGCGCCGGTGGAAGGTGCGCGAGAACCCCGCCGGCACGTCGGCCACGTCCCAGGCCCACACCATGCCCAGCCGGCGCGCATGGCGCACGCGCGGGTGGCGCGACAGAGGCTCGAACACGCCATCGAGCGTGCACGCGAGCGCCTCGTTGCGCGCGAGCACGTCGTCGCGCTCGAAGACCTCCAGCACGGCGAGCGCGACGCGGCACGCGAGCGGGTTGCCGGTGTAGGAGTGGGAGTGCAGGAATCCGCGCGCCACGTCGTCATCGTAGAAGGCGTCGTACACCGCGTCGGTGGCGAGCACGGCCGACAGCGGCAGCATGCCGCCGGTGAGCCCCTTCGACAGGCAGATGAAATCGGGCCGGATGCCGGCATGCTGGTGGGCGAACATCGCGCCAGTGCGGCCGAAGCCGGTGGCGATCTCGTCCATCACCAGGTGCACGCCGTGCCGGTCGCAGGCCGCGCGCGCCCGGCGCAGGTAGTGCGCGTCGTGCATGGCCATGCCGGCGGCACACTGGATCATCGGCTCGACGATGAGCGCGGCCGTCTCGTCGTGGTGCTCGGCGAGCCAGGCGTCGAGCGCGTCCGCCGCGCGGCGTGCCACTTCGGCGGCCGGCTCCCCGGCACGAGCGCCGCGCGCGTCCGGGCTCGGCACCGTGGCCGCGAGGCGCACGAGCGGGGCATAGGCGTCGCGGAACAGCGGGATGTCGGTGACGCCCAGCGCACCCATCGTCTCGCCGTGGTAGCCGCCGGCCACGCCGACGAAGCGCTGCTTGCGCGGGCGTCCGGCGTTGCGCCAGTGGTGCGCGCTCATCTTCAGTGCGATCTCGACCGCCGACGCGCCATCGCTCGCGTAGAACGCGTGGCCCAGGCCGGTGAGCGCCTTGAGCCGCTCCGAGAGCTCCACCACCGGGGCATGCGTGAACCCCGCCAGCATCACGTGGTCGAGGCGCTCGAGCTGGTCGGCAAGCGCCGCCTTCAGATGCGGATGGCCATGGCCGAACAGGTTCACCCACCACGAGCTGACGGCGTCGAGCACGCGCCGGCCCGCCATGTCGTGCAGCCACACGCCCTCGGCGCGCGAGATCGGCAATGGCGGCATGCCCTCGTGCAGCTTCATCTGCGTGCACGGGTGCCACACCGCGCGCAGGCTGCGGCGCGCCCAGGAGTCGTTGACGTCGGTCATGAGGGGCGCGATTGTGCAGCAGCACATAATTTGCGGATGCAGCCCAACGACGAAGGCACCACCGACACGACCCGCATCGACGACGTGCGGATCGCCGCCGTGCGGCCGCTCATCTCGCCGGCGCTGCTGCTCGACGAGCTGCCGGTGCCGCCGGGCGTGGAGGTGCTGGTCGAGCAGAGCCGGGCATCGATCAACCGGGTGCTGCACGGCAGCGACGACCGCCTGCTCGCCATCGTCGGCCCTTGCTCGATCCACGATCATGACGAAGCGCTCGACTACGCCCGGCTGCTGAAGGCCGCGGCCGACGCGCACGCCGGCGAGCTGCTGGTGGTGATGCGCGTGTACTTCGAGAAGCCGCGCACCACTGTCGGATGGAAGGGCTACATCAACGACCCGCGGCTCGACGGCAGCTTTCGCATCAACGAAGGCCTGCGCCGGGCGCGCGAGCTGCTGCTGGACATCGGCGCCCTCGGTCTGCCGACCGCCACCGAGTTCCTCGACCTGCTGTCGCCGCAGTACATCGCCGATCTCGTCGCCTGGGGCGCGATCGGCGCGCGCACGACCGAGAGCCCCAGCCATCGGCAGCTCGCCTCGGGCCTGAGCTGCCCGGTCGGCTTCAAGAACGGCACCGACGGCGACGTCCAGGTTGCGGCCGACGCGCTCGTCGCCTCGCGTTCGCCACATGCCTTCATGGGCATGACCAAGATGGGCCAGGCGGCCATCTTCGAAACGAGGGGCAACGACGACGCGCACGTGATCCTGCGCGGCGGCAAGGCGCCGAACCACGATGCGGCCGGCGTCGATGCCGCTTGCGCGGTGCTGGCCGCCAGCGGCCTGCGCGAGCAGGTGATGGTGGATTGCTCGCACGCCAACTCGGGCAAGCAGCATCGGCGCCAGATCGATGTCGCGCGCGGGCTGGCAGCGCGCATCGGCAGCGGGGAGCGGCGCGTGATCGGCGTCATGATCGAGAGCCATCTGCACGAGGGACGGCAGCACCTGGAGGCCGGATCGGCGCTGCGCCGCGGCGTGTCGATCACGGATGCGTGCCTCGGCTGGGACGACACGCGTCCGCTGCTGGAGGACTTCGCGAAGGCGGTGCAGGCGCGTCGCGCGGGCCGCCCACTGTCAACTACGCGCTGACACATTTCGTCAGGTTTGGGTACACGAATTGTCGGCATGCTGCCTCCAAGGAGGCACCCCCGCATGGCGTCAGCTACCACCCCCTTGTCCCCGCGCATCCACGATGGTCCCGCACGCGACCTGACGCACTGGGCGAGGCTGCTGGACGAAGACCCGGACACCATCCGCCGGGCCATCCAGGAAACGGGGCCGGAGCTGTCCGCCGTGCGCTCGTTCCTCTTCGGCCGCCAACTCGGCCTCGACCTCGAGCGGCGCCCGGCAGATGTTGCGGCAAGTAATTCGGCGCACGCTGGCGGATGAGCTGCAGGCACCGGGCACGCTGATTGCGTGCCCACGGCATCCGATTCGGAGGCCGGCTTGATCCAACTACAAACAGGAACCGACAGCACAGCGCCGGCTCACCTGCCCGGCGACCAAGTCCGCGTGCTCATCGTCGACGACGACGGCGACTGCATGCAGACGCTGGCGTCGCTGCTCGAGCTGCTCGGCTATGAACTCCAGACCGCCGCAGACGGCCTGCGCGGGCTCGACACGGCGGAGCGGTTTCGCCCGCAGTGCGTCGTACTGGACATCGACCTGCCCGGCCTGGATGGCCTGGACATCGCCCGCCGGCTGCGCCGCGAGCCGTGGGGCCGCGAAACGCTGCTCATCGCCACCACCGGCTGGGACCGCGACGAAGACCGGAGCGCGGCGATGGTGGCGGGCTTCGACCACTTCCTGCCGAAGCCGCTGAACATCGAGGCGCTGATCTCGCTGCTGCCGCCGCCGCGCGTGCCCGCTCAGGGCACGGCCTGAACTCTCGTCCCGGGGGCCCGGGCCGCGGTCTCGCCGGCCTGGCGCCACTGCGCAATGGTGGCCGCGAGGGTGGAAGGATCGGTCGGCTTGACGAAGTAGTGGTCGAACCCGGCCTCCTGCGCGCGCTGCTGGTCGGCCTTGCTGCCGTAACCGGTCATCGCCACCAGGAGCGCACGCGCGGTTTCCGGCAGCAGCCGCAGGCGGCGCGCGACCTCGAATCCGTCGATCGCCGGCAACCCGATGTCCAGCACCACCACCTGCGGGGCGTAGACGGGCGCGCAGGCCAGCGCCTCCTTGCCGTCGTTCACCGTCTTCACCGCGTGCCCGACCATGCCGAGGAACATCGCGACCGACTCGGCGGCATCGCAGTTGTCGTCCACCACCAGCACGCGGCAGCCGCCGGTCGGATGCGCGGGCGTCACCGCGCGAGGCCCCTCGGCAGCACCGACTTCGGCCAGGCATGGCAGGCGGACGCGGAACTCCGCGCCCTGTCCCGGGCCGGCGCTGTGGACCTCCACACCGCCGTGGTGCAGCTCGGCCAGGCGGCGCACCACCGTCAGCCCGACGCCGAGCCCGCCCTGCGACCGGTCCAGCGTGCGCTTGCCCTGCTCGAACAGCTCGAACACGTGCGGCAGCAGCTCGGCATCGATGCCGATGCCGTTGTCGCGCACGGCGATGACGGCGTCGCCGCGATCCACCGACAGCGACAGCTGCAGCTGGCCGCCCTCCTCGGTGTACTTCGCCGCGTTGTTCAGCAGGTTGGCGACGATCTGCGACAGGCGCGCAAAGTCGCCGCGCATCCAGACCGCCTGGTCCGGCAGGAGCTGCGCGAGCTGGTGGCGGCGGGCGTCGATGAACGAGCGCACCGTCTCGACGCTGTGCGCAATGACTGCGAGCAGGTCCACCGGCTCGAGCTGCAGGCCGATCTTGCCCTGGCTGATGCGCGCGACGTCCAGCAGCTCGTCGACCAGGCGTGTGAGCTGCAGCACCTGGCGGTCCATCACGTCGTTGGCCCAGCCGAGCTTCGGGTCGGCCGGCGCGATGCGGCGGATCACCTCCACGGAATTGCGGATCGGCGCCAGCGGGTTGCGCAGCTCGTGCGACAGCATCGCGAGGAACTCGTCCTTGCGCCGGTTCGACTCCTGCAGCTTCGCCTCGGCCTGCCGGCGCTCGACGATCTCCGCCTCCAGGCTGCGGTACAGGCGTGCGTTCTCGAACGCCATGGCCGCGCGCTCGGCCAGGTCGTCGAGCGTGGCTGCATCGCCGATCGGCGTCTCGGAGGCGACGATCATCGCGCCGAGCGTGCGGTCTCCGGCCAGCAGCGGCAGCACCTCGGCCGCCTGCAGGCTCGCGCCGCCGCGCGCGAGCGCGGAGGCGGCGGGCGGCCGCAGCGCGACGCGGCAGCGCTGGCCGAGCGACATTTCCACGGCACGCTGCACGCTGTCGGGCAGGTCGTCGAAGGCGTCGTCGCCGCGCTCGACGCCGGGGCCCGGGACGGCCATGTACCGCAGCACCGTGGCGCCGTGCGGCGCGCCGTCCGCCAGCACCAGGGCCGCGTAGGGCGCGACCGCTGGCACGACGAGCTCGAGCAGCCTGTCGGCGCCGACCCGAACATCCAGCGAGCCGCCGAGCACGCGGCTGGCGCGCGCGAGAAAGCTGGAGCGCCGGGTGTTCTCCTCGGCGGCGCGGCGCGCGGCCTCGGCCGCCACGAGCGCGAGGCGCTCCTCCGACTGGCGCTGCACCTTGCGCTGCATGTCGTAGAGGTCGACGAAGACCTTGACCTTGCTGCGCAGGATGTCCGGCACCACCGGCGAGAGGATGTAGTCGACGGCGCCGAGCGAGTAGCCGAGCGCCGTCTGCATCTCGTCGGCGTAGGCGGTGATGAAGATGATCGGCGTGTGCGCGGAGCGCTTGTACTTGCGGATCAGGCTCGCCGTCTCGAAGCCGTCGATGTCCGGCATGTTCACGTCGAGCAGGATGACCGCGAACTCGCGATCCAGCACCTCGCGCAGCGCCTCGCTGCCCGAGCGCACGAGCACCAGGTTCTGCCCGAGCTCCTCCAGCACCGTGCGAAAGACGAGCAGCTTCTCGGGCAGGTCGTCGACGACGAGGATGTTGGCCTTCTCGGCGCCTGGGGTGCCGGCGGCCTGCAAGCCGTTCATCTCGGTCCTCCGGGGCGGTGGTGGTGGACTTCGGGCGCTGCGCCCTCACCCCGGCCCTCTCCCGCAAGCGGGAGAGGGAGAGCCGCCGCGCGAAGCGCCGGCACCCTCAAGCGGACACCGCGGATCCGGCTTCGCCGGTCCGCCGGGGTCGCCCCCTGGGGGGAGGCGGCCGAAGGCCGCTTCGGGGGGGTCGTCATACGCACAGCCAGCTTCGGAGAACACTTACCAGGTGCGTGGGGTCCACGGGCTTGGCGATGTAGTCCCACGCGCCGGCTTCGATGCACTTCTGGCGATCGCCCTTCATCGCCTTGGCGGTCACGGCCACCATCGGCAGCTCGCGGCCCTGCGGCAGGCGGCGGATCGCCTTCATCGTCTCGATGCCGTCCATCTCCGGCATCATGATGTCCATCAGCACGATGTCGATCGACGGGTCGTGCTCCACCATGCGGATGGCCTCGCGGCCGTCGTTGGCCGACACCGTGACGACGCCCTCGTCGGCGAGCACGGTGGCCAGCGCGAAGATGTTGCGCATGTCGTCGTCGACGATCAGCGCCTTGCGACCGGCCATCGTTCGCCGCACGCCATGCAGCGCGTCGAGCGCCGCGCGCTCGGCGTCCGACAGCACGCCGGGTGCACGGTGCAGGCAGAAGGCTGTGTGCGCGAGCAACGTGTCGAACGAATGAGCATCCCAGCGCGCGAAGCCGCTGGCGCGTCGGCGCCAGGCGGGTGGCAGCGCGTCGGCCGCGTAGACCACAACCGGCGGCGGCGCCGCGCGGCGCTCCACGGCTTCGTCCACGTCCTCGGGATCGAGCAGGCCGAGCAGCGGGTCGAGCACGATGGCGTCGACGTCGGCCAGCGCCGCGCGGGCCTTGGCCGGGTCGTCGACGATGAGGGTCTCGATGCCGCTGCCCAGACCGGCGAGGAAGCGGCTGCGCAGCTCGCCCTCGGCCAGCGCGACGAGCAGCCGGCGCGGCGTGCGCTCGACGTGGCGGCGCAGGCGCGTCAGCGCCCCGTCGATCAGGTCGGCGGATTGCAGCGGCTTGGCCAGGAAGCCGGCGGCGCCCGCCTGCAGCGCCCGCTCGCGGGACTCGTCGGTGGACACGACGCACACCGGCACGTGGCGCGTGTCGGCCGAGCCCTTGAGGCGGTTCAGGATGCGCCAGCCCTGCATGTCGGGCAGGTGGATGTCCAGCGTCACCGCCGACGGGGACAGGTCTCGTGCGAGCGTGAGCGCTGCGACGCCGGTGGTCGCGACGAGGCCCTTGAAGCCGGCGCGCCGGCCGGCGTCGAGCAGCAGCCGCGCGAACGCGACATCGTTCTCGACCACCAGCAGCACGTTGTCTCCCGACTCGATGTCGTCGCGGTCGTCCCCGGCCACGTTGGCGGGCGCCTCGCTCGGCCCGTCCTCCGGCGCCTCGGCGACCACGGGCTCGATCGGCTCGGGCAGGGCATCCAGCGGCGCGGCGCGCGTGTGGCGCGTCGTGCGCGCCGGGGCGTAGGTCTGCGGGAGGTAGAGCGTGAACGTGCTGCCCTTGCCCGGCGCGCTGACGAGGCGGATCTCCCCGCCAAGCAGGCGCGACAGCTCGCGGCTGATTGCCAGGCCGAGGCCGGTGCCGCCGTACTTGCGCGACGTGGAGCCGTCGGCCTGCTGGAAAGCCTCGAAGATGATCTGCTGCTTGTCGGGCGAGATGCCGATGCCGGTGTCGGACACCGAGAACGCGATCACGCTGTCGGCGCGCTGCAGCTCCTCGTTGTCGGGCGACCAGCCGTCCTCCACCGCGGCAATCGACAGCTCCACGTGCCCCTGGTGCGTGAACTTGAATGCGTTCGACAGCAGGTTCTTGATGATCTGCTGCAGCCGCTTCACGTCGGTCGTCATCGTCTTCGGCAGCGGCGAATCGAGCCGGATCGCGAAATCGATCTGCTTGCTCTCGGCGAAGTAGCGGAAGCTGCGCTCGACCGAGCGCTTGAGATCGTCGAAGCGCAGCTCGCTGGCGTCGACCACCACGGTGCCGGACTCGATCTTCGACAGGTCGAGGATGTCGTTGATGAGCATCAGCAGGTCGTTGCCCGAGGCGTGGATCGTCTTGGCGAACTCGACCTGCTTGCCGGTCAGGTTGCCTTCCGGGTTCTTGCACAGCTGGTCGGACAGGATCAGCAGGCTGTTCAGCGGCGTGCGCAGCTCATGCGACATGTTCGCGAGGAACTCGCTCTTGTACTTGGAGGTGAGCGCGAGCTGCTCGGCCTTCTCCTCCAGCGCCTGGCGGGCCTGCTCGACCTCGGTGTTCTTGCGCTCGACTTCCTGGTTCTGGTGCGCCAGCAGACGCGCCTTTTCCTGCAGCTCCTGGTTGGTCTGCTGAAGTTCCTGCTGGCGGCTCTGCAGCTCCTGCGCGAGCGACTGCGATTGCTTCAGCAGGTCTTCGGTGCGGCTGTTCGCCTCGATCGTGTTGATCACGATGCCGATCGATTCCGTGAGCTGGTCGAGGAAGGCCTGGTGCGCCGGGTTGAAGCGCTCGAGCGAGGCGAGCTCCAGCACGCCGCGCACCTGCCCCTCGAAGATCACGGGCAGCACCAGCACGTCCATCGCCGCGCTCTCCGACAGGCCGGAGGCGACGCGGAACGCGCCGGTCGGCACGTTGGTGAGCAGGATCTTGGACTTGTCGAGCGCACACTGCCCGACGAGCCCCTCGCCCACCACCACGCGCTTGCCGTGCGTGTGCTGGCCGCCGGAGGCGTAGCTCGCGAAGAGCTCCAGGCTCGGCAGGCCCGCGGTGGGCTTCATCACGTAGAACTCGGCCTGCTGCGCGCCGACCACCGGCGCCAGCTCCGACAGGATCAGCTGGCCGACCGTGACGAGATCCTTCTGGCCCTGCAGCATGCGGCTGAACTTGGCCAGGTTGGTCTTCAGCCAGTCCTGCTCGGTGTTCTTCTGCGTCGTGTCGCGCAGGTTGCGGATCATCTCGTTGATGGTGTCCTTCAGCGCGGCCACCTCGCCTTGCGTCTCCACCGTGATCGAGCGCGTCAGGTCGCCCTGCGTCACCGCGGTGGCGACCTCGGCAATCGCGCGAACCTGCGTCGTGAGGTTGGCGGCGAGCTCGTTGACGTTTTCGGTGAGCGCCTTCCAGGTGCCCGCGGCGCCCGGCACCTTGGCCTGGCCGCCGAGCTTGCCTTCCACGCCCACCTCGCGCGCCACGGTGGTCACCTGATCGGCGAACGTGGCCAGCGTGTCGGTCATGCTGTTGATGGTGTCGGCGAGCGCGGCGATCTCGCCCTTCGCCTCCACCGTGAGCTTGCGCTTGAGGTCGCCGTTGGCCACGGCCGTGACCACCTTCGCGATGCCGCGCACCTGGCCGGTGAGGTTGCCGGCCATCGAGTTCACGTTGTCGGTGAGGTCCTTCCAGGTGCCGGACACGCCCTTCACCTGCGCCTGGCCGCCGAGCCGCCCTTCGGTGCCGACCTCGCGCGCCACGCGCGTGACCTCCGCCGCGAACGACGAGAGCTGGTCGACCATCGTGTTGATCACGTCCTTGATCTGCAGGATCTCGCCGCGCACGTCCACCGTGATCTTGCGGGTCAGGTCGCCGCCGGCGATGGCGGTGGCCACCTTGGACACGTCGCGCAGCTGCACCGTGAGGTTGGACGCCATCAGGTTCACCGACTCGGTGAGGTCCTTCCAGGTGCCCGCCACGCCCTGCACGTCGGCCTGGCCGCCGAGCTTGCCGTCGGTGCCCACCTCGCGCGCCACGCGCGTCACTTCCGCGGCGAACGAGTTGAGCTGGTCCACCATCGTGTTGACGGTGTTCTTCAGCTCCAGGATCTCGCCCTTCACGTCCACCGTGATCTTCTTGGACAGGTCGCCCGCGGCCACGGCCTTCGTCACGTCGGCGATGTTGCGCACCTGGCTCGTGAGGTTGGAGGCCATCGAGTTGACCGACTCGGTGAGGTCCTTCCACGTGCCGGCCACGCCCTGCACGTCGGCCTGGCCGCCGAGCTTGCCTTCGGTGCCCACCTCGCGCGCCACGCGTGTCACCTCGGCCGCGAACGAGTTGAGCTGGTCGACCATCGTG
>Ga0247820_10000227_pt1 | contig 28874 bp, 21 predicted proteins | sample 13C_Glucose_Day1_2_FD_192480 | JGI IMG/M metagenome (GOLD analysis project Ga0247820, IMG submission 192480) | Soil microbial communities from agricultural site in Penn Yan, New York, United States - 13C_Glucose_Day14 | ecosystem: Environmental > Terrestrial > Soil > Agricultural land | place...
AGGCGGCGGCGGAGGCAGCCTCGCTGGCCTCCACTCGCGCGAACACCGCCGACGGCCTCGCCCGGGCGCGCGAGATGGTGGCGTCCGCGACGGACATCTACTACAAGGCCTGCTGAGGGCGGATCCGGGACCCGGAACAGAGGTGGAGGACGCCGTCGGAGTGAGCGGTGCCGCCGGCGTGGCCCCACGGCCTGAGGCCACGCTGGGCCCCACGTCCCCGGGCGACGGCCTGGGGCCACGTCCTGGGCCCCACGCCCTGGGCTCCACGTCGTGCGGCCACGTGCTGGGCCCCACGTCGCGGGCTCAGGCTCCACGGCGAGGGCGCAGCCGCCGCCAGAACGAGCGGGCCAGGGCCCGGTCGTCGGGCTGCACCCCGAGCGCGACGAGCGCCCCGAGGAACACGGCGGCCACGACCGGCGCGGCAACCAGGACCACCCCCACCCAGTGGTGCGTCCACTGGGTGAGCAGCCAGGCCGCGGCGGCCGCGGGGACGGCCGCGGCGAGGATCCGACCGACCCCCGCCCCGGACGCGTGCACGCCCACGATGTAGTGCGCCTGCAGGACCTTTGCGACGTTGGCGACCACCAGGGAGGCGCTCCAGGCGAGCGCGGCGCCGACCACGCCGTGCTCGGGAATGAGCACGAGGTTGAGGACGACGTTCAGCGCCAGTGCCGCGATGTTGTCCAGCATGGTGAGCCGCACGCGGCCCGACATGTTGAGCACCGTTCCGCACGGGCCGGCGGCGGCACTCACGAACTGTCCCAGGGCGAGGATCACCGTGACGGAAGCGGCGGTCGCGAAACTCGGGCCGAAGTAGCCCAGCAGCTGCTCGGGGAAGGCCACGAGGACGATGAAGGCCGGCATGGACAGTGTGAGGATCCAGCGGGTGGCGCTGCCGTAGGCCCGTGCGGCCTCTGCGGTCTGCCCCGTGTGGAACAGGTGGGCCATGTGCGGGGTGAACGCGGCGTTGATCGGGGCCATGACGAAGACCGCCAGCATCACGAGCCGGGTGGCCACGTTGAACAGGCCCACCTCCTGCTGGTTCTCGATGGCGCCGAGCAACAGGGTTCCCACCCAGATGAGTCCGGTGGCAGCCAGGGCAGAGACCCAGCTGACCATGGAGAACCCGAAGATCTCGCGGATCTCGTAGACGGCGTTCGCCCTCGGGGTGCCGCGCAGCTGCCGTCGGAGGGCGAGGCCGGCGAGCGCAGCGGCGGACCATGCCGCGATGACGACGGCCCACATGGCGCCGAGGAAGCCGTAGCCCGCGGCGATGGCGCCCGCCGTGAGGGCGAGCTTGAGCAGCGGCTCGAAGACCCGCCCGATCAGGGTGAAGGGACGCTGGGTGCGCCAGCCCTGTGTGGCGGCGAGGGCCGCATCCGAGAAGGTCACGGCGGGGATGCTGAGGCCGACCAGGCGCACGCCGGGGGCCAGGCTGGGGTCCCCGAGGACGGCCGCCACCCACGGGGCGAGCAAGGCGAGGACGACCCCGATGACCGTGGCCGCCAGCAGTGTGAGGCCCAGGCCCATGCGCAGGGTGCCGCGCAGCCGGCTGGCGTCACCGTCCGCGACGTGCATCGCCACGAACCTCGTCATCGCCGACCGGAACCCCGCCAGGGACAGCAGCGCGAGCAGGGACAGGAGCGCGAAACACGAGGCGTAACGGCCGACGTCCTGCTCGCCCAGCCGGGCCAGCAGCGAGATCACCGCGAAGAGCGCGAGCTGGTTGCACACGGCCCCGACGAGGTTGAGACCGCCGCCGCGGCCCATGCGGTGGATGTCCGAGGAGGGACCCGAGGGCCCCGGCGGGGTCACGTCGGCTGCGCGGGGGCTACGGGCTCGGGTCATCCCCGCCGTGTCCCGACCGGAACCGCCGGTGCGCTCGCGTGGGCCACCTCCGCCGGGCCGGGCGGACTGGGCAGCCGCGGCACGGAGCTGCCGAGGCCGAAGGCGTCAGCCTCGCCGCGACGAGCGATGTAGGAGGCCGCGGCGGAGAACGCCACGAGGTACCAGAGGCTGACCACGTTGGACATCATGTTCGAGCCCAGGCTGCCGAGCAGGAAGCACACGGCGCAGCCGAGTGCGCCCGCTGCCACGCCGGCCTCCAGGGTGCGCGGGGTCGAGCGCTGCACAGCGACGATGGCGTTGCGCAGCAACAGGAACTGCACCGCGAGGTAGGCGCCGAGGCCGAGGAGGCCGGTCTCGACGTAGGCGCGGATGAAGTCGTTGTGCGGCTGCTTCGCGGCCGAGAGCTGGTACTGCGTCATGTTGAGCCCGATACCCGTCACGGGGTTGTCGTTGGCCAGCGGCAGCACCTTGGTCCAGTAGTTCAGCCGCCACTCGAGGCTGTTGCCGGTCTCCGGCCCACCCACGACCTGCTCCCCGGCAGTGAGCGTGGCGAACCGGTCACTGAGGCCGGGAACGAGGGCGGCTGCGAGCAGGGCGCTCGCGGCAAAGCCGACGATGAGCTTCGTGCGGCGCTGCACCAGCGCGACCACGACGACCCCCACCACAGCCGTGAGGATGGCCGCGCGCGTGAGGGTGAGCAGCAGGAAGACCGAGGACAGCCCGAGGATGGGCAGCATGGCCCACTTCAGTCTGCGGCTGAGGCTCGGGTAGATGGCGACGCCGAACACGATCATGAAGGCGAGGTAGCGGGCGAACGTGTTGGACTGCGCGAAAGGCCCGGTCAGCCGGGTGAAGCTGCCCTTGATCTCTGACGCCGGGCTGCCCGCCAGGAGCCCGAACAGGGTGTAGGCGAGCGGGAACAGCAGACTGGCGTAGGCGGCCTTGAGGACGTTGACCATCGCCTCACGGCTGGTGATGAGCTGCTCGAGGACGACGAACATCATGACCACGGAGAGGATCCGGGCCACCTCGAGCATCGTCGCCTCGAGCGGCGCCGCGCCGATCATGCTCACGGCACCCGCGGTGACGAACACGATCAGGGCAGTGCGCAGGGGCGATCCCCGGAGCCGTCGCCCGCTGGAGTACTGCGCCAGCAGCCACAGCACCGATGCGACGATGAAGAGCATCGCCAGCAGGGCTGCAGGGTCCAGCCCTCGCGCGGCAGCGCTGTTGGTCAGTGTGTTGCCCGACGAGGGACCGCTCAGTTTGAAGAGGTCGAGGCTGGCGCGGACGCCGAGCAGCAGCAGGACGAACGCCGAGAACCTCGTGAACGCGAGTGCGGCCAGCGCGATCCCGACGGCCACAGCAAGCGGCACGACGACCATCCGCTTGTCGGTGCCGCCGAAGGAGATCCCGGAGATGATCGCTGCGGCGCTCGCGATGACAGCGACCAGGGCCAGGGCCACGCGCGACCAGAACTGCCCGCGCCGCGAAGCTCGGACGATGTCGTGTCGCGTGACAGGCGCGGTCGAGAGACTGGTCATGGCGTCCCCTGTTCGACGAGGACCGGCCGCCGCTCGCGTCGCGAGGCCAGGGCGGGAAAGCCGTGCCGGCGGCGCACGAGCATCCACACGACTGGTGCCGCGAGCGCCAGCACGGCGAGGGCGATGCCGGTCTGCACGGTCGGCACGCCGAGCAGCTTGAGCGAGGAGGCGAGGAGGACGAACGCCAGGGCCCGTCGCACGAGGCCGCCGGGCGCTCGTGAGGACAACCGCGCACCCAGCCACGCCCCCGGCACGCTGCCCAGGATGAGGGAGGCAGTGAGGTCGAGGCGGAAGTCGCCGAAGAGGATGTGGCCCAGTGCTGCCGAGGCGACCAGCGGAACAGCCTGGACGAGGTCCGTGCCGACGAGGGAGCTGGCCTTGAGCAGCGGGTAGAGCGCCATCAGCGAGATGATCACGAGCGAGCCGGACCCCACAGAGGTCATGCCGACGACGAGGCCGCCCACGACCCCCACGACGACCGTGGGGAGGATCCGCAGCACGACCTCGGGGCGTCCCTGCGGGAGTGGTGCCGCGCGCCCATCGCGCCGCCGTGCCCTCTCGAGGAGACGCAGGTAGGCCCGGACCGCCAGCCCTGTCGCCGCGATCAGCAGCGCCGCCCCGAGGGCGAGCTGCACCATGTCCTGCAGCTGCTCACCCTCACCGAGTGCGCGCATGAGAAGGACGCCCGCGAACGCTGCGGGGACCGACCCGATGCACAGCCACTTGACCAGATGGAGGTTCACCGTGCCCCTGCGGAGGTGGACCATCCCGCCGACAGGTTTCATGACGGCAGCGGCGACGAGGTCGCTGGAGACCGCCGTGAGCGGGGGGATGTTGAAGAACAGCACGAGGACCGGCGTCATGAGTGCCCCGCCGCCCATGCCGGTGAGTCCCACCACGATGCCGATGCCGAAGCAGGCGGCCACCAGCGCGGGGTCGAAGCTCACGGCAGTGCCCCTTCCACCCAGCCGCCCCGCGTGAGGTGGTCGATGACCAGCTGGGCAGCCTCCTCGCGGCTGAGGGTGCTCGTGTCGACGCACACGTCGGCGTCGACCGGCACGTCGTACGGTGAGGAGATCCCGGTGAACTCGGGGATCAGCCCCTGCCGTGCCTGCGCATAGAGGCCCTTCAGGTCCCGTCGCTCGCACTCCTCGAGGGGGGTGCTGACGTGGACGAGGACGAAGTCGCCGGCCTGCTCGACCATGTGGCGCACTTCCTCGCGGGTCGTGGCGAACGGCGCGATCGGCGAGCAGATGGCGATGCCTCCGTGCCGGGCGATCTCGGCCGCGACGTAGCCGATGCGACGGACGTTGAGCTCGCGCGAGGCCTGGTCGAAGCCGAGGCCGGCGGAGAGCATCTGGCGTACGCGGTCGCCGTCGAGGAGGGTCACGGTGCGACGGCTGCGGGCGTTGACCCAGGCGGCCACGTCACGCGCGAGCGTCGACTTCCCCGACCCGGACAGCCCGGAGAACATCAGCGCGACGCCACGCTCGCTGCGGGGCGGGAGCCAGGCGCGCAGCACGGACTCGGTGGCCGGCGTGAGGTCGGGCAGCGGCGCGGAGGTACGGCCCTCCACGAGGGCGGCGTGGGCCTGCGCCCACTGTGGTGCCGTCTCGGGCGGTGCGGCATCGCTCAGGCTGCGGACCGAGGACGCCTCGAGCCGCTGGGCGATACGGTCCACGAGGGCGGTGTCGCTGAACGGGTCGTGCGGCTCGAGCGGCACCGTGCGGATGTCCGCCGCACTCGCCCCGATCTCGGTGACGAGGTCCTGCGCGAGCCTCAGGAGCAGCCGCGTGGGCACCCAGGCCCGGCCGTCGCTGTGCTCCGGGACGAGGACGACGGGCGCCGGGGCGATGACGGCCCAGCTCCGCAGGCGGCGGACGTCCTCAGCAGTGGGCGGACGCTCCAGCAGCAGGAGGTGCCGGTGACGGAGGGCGGGGTCGTCGAAGTCGATGCTGGTGCGTGCGGCGATGCCTGACTCCCGGGCACGCAGACGGCGCGGTATGCCGCGGAGCACCAGAGGGCTCCCCGGCACCGGCTGTGCATGCTCCAGCGCCGCCAGGGGCGTGTGTTCCTCGTCCCGGAGCACGACACCGCCAGCGACCACTGCGGCCTCAACGGCCTCGGCGCTGGGCAGCTTGACGGCGATCGAGCGTGGAGCGCCACGAGTCCCCTCTGCCGCACGCTCGCTGAGTGCTGCGCCGAGGACCTGACCATGGGGCAGGACCCCGGCGAGCCCGAGCATGAGGTCCGCCGTGGCGACCGGACCCAGCACGACGTCCGGGAAGCGGTGGTCCCAGAGCGGCGACGCCACTGCCGTGCCCTGGTGCGTGCGGTCGTCCTCCACCAGGCTCATGATCGGCACACCCCACGGGTGGAGTCAGCGGTGCGACGAGCGCGGGCCGCCTCTGCGGCGCCGGCAGGTCCGGGGGCGGGTGCCCCGCGCGTCGTCAGAACGAGGGCAGCCCCCCTGCCACCGGACACGATCCTGTGCCTGCTGTCCACCACGCACACCCCTCACGAGTGACCACTCCTGCCGTTCTCTGGTGCCGTCATGCTCGGTCACCAGTCCCCAACGGAAGGCCGGCAGCCACTGGTTGCCGATGTGTCAGTCTAGGTCCGGGCACGCGGCCGGGGTGATGCTTTCAAGACAATGCGAAAACCGTTTGTGGACAACACTTCTCGCATCCACCTAGACCGTGACCAAGGGTGACCAAATGGGGCACTCTGCCCCTCGGCGCGACCGGCGCCCCGAAGGGCACTCCACCCCGCACTGGACGGCGGTCCAGCCGCTGTCCGGTGGCGTCCCCACCAGCCCGGAGGGCTCCCCGCAGCGGCGAGGGGAGCGCGGCCCGTGCTCGCGGTTACTCTTGTGGACCACCCTGTTGCGAGCCGCAGCGGGGCGCTCGTGTTGTCTATCCGCCCCAGGAGCCACCGCCCCATGAGTCTCGGCCACCTGCTGGACGTCCTCTCCGGTGACCCCGGGGTCGCCGCCGCCGTCGCCACCGCCAGGCGCGAGGAGCCGTTCGTCGACGTCTCGGTCGCGGCTGGTGCCCGCCCCGCGCTGCTGGCCTCGCTGGTGCGTGGCTCAGCCGCCGGCGACGCGGCGCGGCCACTCCTGGCCGTGACTGCGACGACTCGGGAGGCCGAGGACCTCAGCGCAGCCCTGCGCTGTTTCCTCGACCCCGACAGCGTGGCCGACTTCCCGGCCTGGGAGACCCTCCCGCATGAGCGTCTCAGCCCTCGCAGCGACACCGTGGGCAAGCGCCTCGCGGTGCTGCGGCGGCTGCGCCACCCCGATCCGGACGACCCGGCATACGGCACCCTCGATGTCGTCGTGGCCCCGGTCCGCGCCATCCTCCAGCCCGTCGTGAAGGGGCTGGGGGAGCTGCGCCCGGTGGCGCTCCGGGCAGGCGACGAAGCACCTCTGGACGCGGTTGTCGAGGACCTGGCTGCCGCGGCATACACCCGCACCGACCTCGTCGAGCGGCGGGGGGAGTTCGCGGTCCGCGGAGGCATCCTCGACGTCTTCCCGCCCACCGAGGACCACCCGGTCCGCGTGGAGTTCTGGGGTGACACGGTCGAGGAGATCCGCTGGTTCAAGGTTGCCGACCAGCGCAGCCTCGAGGTGGCCGAGCATGGTCTGTGGGCGCCCCCGTGCCGCGAGCTGCTGCTCACGGAGTCTGTACGTGAGCGGGCCAGGGGTCTGGTGGACCAGCTTCCGGGGGCGGCGGACCTGCTCGGCAAGCTGGCCGAGGGCATCGCGGTCGAGGGCATGGAGTCCCTCGCCCCGGCTCTCGTCGACGGGATGGAGAGTGTGCTCGACACCCTCCGCGAGGGCACGACCGTCGTCGTCTGCGACCCGGAGCGCGTGCGCACCCGTGCCCATGACCTCGCGGCCACGAGCCAGGAGTTCCTCGACGCCGGCTGGGCCAACGCCGCAGCCGGGAACGCCGTGCCGATCGACCTGCAGGGTGTCCTCGGCACGGCCTCCTTCTGGGGACTTGCCGACCTGCGCGCCCACGCCCGGGAGCGCGGCCTGCCATGGTGGGACCTCAACCCGTTCACCGCCGACGCCGAGCTCACCGGTGACGACTCGGCGGTCCTCGACACGAGGCTGGGCGAGGCTCCGCGGTACCGCGGCAGTACCCCGGAGGCCGTCTCCGACCTGCGGACATGGGTCGGCGAGCAGTGGCGCGTCGTGGTCGTCACCGAGGGCCACGGCCTGGCCAAGCGCGTCCACGAGGTGCTCGCCGAGGACGAGGTCCCCAGCAGGCTCGACGCCGACCTCGCAGACCTCGCGCCCGGGCTCGTCCACCTCACCACGGGCTCCCTCGGCAGCGGCTTCCTCGCACCGGCGAGCCGGCTCGCGGTGATCACGGAGACCGACCTCACGGGGACCGTCGGGCAGGGGGGCTCCACCAAGGACATGCGTCGGATGCCGTCGCGCCGGCGCAACCAGGTCGACCCGCTCCAGCTCAAACCGGGCGACTTCGTCGTCCATGAGCAGCACGGCGTGGGCCGCTTCGTGGAAATGGTGCAGCGAACCGTCGGCGGCGCCACCCGGGAGTACCTCGTGCTGGAGTACGCGCCGTCCAAGCGCGGCCAGCCCGGTGACCGACTGTTCGTGCCCACGGACCAGCTCGACCAGGTCACCCGCTACGTCGGCGGCGAGCAGCCCACGCTCAACAAGATGGGCGGCAGCGACTGGCACAAGACCAAGAGCAGGGCCCGCCGCTACGTCAAGCAGATCGCTGCCGAGCTCATCCAGCTCTACAGCGCCCGCATGGCCACCGCGGGGCACGCCTTCGCCCCGGACACGCCGTGGCAGCGCGAGCTCGAGGACGCGTTCGCCTACGTCGAGACCCCCGACCAGCTGAGCAGCATCGACGAGGTCAAGGCCGACATGGAGCGCTCGGTGCCCATGGACCGCCTGATCTGCGGCGACGTCGGTTACGGCAAGACCGAGATCGCCGTGCGGGCCGCGTTCAAGGCCATCCAGGACGGCAAGCAGGTCGCCGTGCTCGTGCCGACGACGCTGCTCGTGCAGCAGCACTTCCAGACCTTCTCCGAGCGCTACGCCCAGTTCCCGGTCGTGGTGAAGGCGCTGTCGCGATTCCAGACCGACAAGGAGGCGCGGGAGGTCATCGAGGGACTCGCCGACGGCAGCGTCGACCTCGTCATCGGCACGCACCGCCTGCTCTCCAAGGACATCCGCTACAAGGACCTCGGCCTCGTCGTCGTCGACGAGGAGCAGCGCTTCGGCGTCGAGCACAAGGAGCAGCTCAAGACCCTCCGCACCGCCGTCGACGTCCTCGCGATGTCCGCCACACCCATCCCGCGCACCCTGGAGATGGCCGTGACCGGCATCCGCGAGATGTCCACGCTCGCCACCCCGCCGGAGGAGCGCCACCCCGTCCTGACCTACGTTGGCGCCTACGACGAGAAGCAGATCACCGCCGCCATCCGACGCGAGCTGCTGCGCGAGGGCCAGGTCTTCCTCGTCCACAACAAGGTCAGCACCATCGAGAGGGCCGCGGCCCGCATCCGCGAGCTCGTCCCCGAGGCGCGGGTCGCGACGGCCCACGGGCAGATGGGGGAGCACAAGCTCGAGCAGGTGGTGCTCGACTTCTGGGACAAGAAGTTCGACGTGCTGGTCTGCACCACCATCGTCGAGACGGGCCTGGACATCTCCAATGCCAACACCCTCGTCGTCGAGAGGGCCGACGTGCTCGGACTCAGCCAGCTGCACCAGCTGCGCGGCCGGGTGGGCCGCGGACGGGAGCGGGCCTACTGCTACTTCCTCTACCCGCCGGAGAAGCCGATGACCGAGACGGCCCACGACCGGCTGCAGACCATGGCCAGCCACACCGACCTCGGTGCCGGGATCCAGATCGCGATGAAGGACCTCGAGATCCGGGGGGCCGGCAACCTGCTCGGCGGTGAGCAGTCCGGCCACATAGCGGGGGTGGGGTTCGACCTCTACGTCAGGCTCGTGGGGGAGGCCGTCGCCGACTTCCGCGGCGAGGGCGAGACCGCGCCGGCCGAGATCAAGATCGAGCTGCCCGTCGACGCCCACCTCCCGCACGACTACGTGCCAGGGGAGCGCCTGCGCCTCGAGGCCTACAAGAAGCTTGCCAGCGTCGTCGACGAGGCCGCGCTCGCGGAGATCGAGGCCGAGCTGGTCGACCGGTACGGCTCGCCGCCGGAGCCGGTGCGCAACCTCATCGAGGTCGCGCGGCTGCGCACCGTCGCCCGCCAGGCGGGGGTCGCGGACATCAGCGTGCAGGGCAACCATGTGCGCTTCGGCCCGGTCGACCTGCCCGAGTCCGCGCAGCTGCGCCTGCAGAGGCTGTACCCGAAGTCGCTCGTCAAGGACGCGGTCCGTACGATTCTCGTGCCCAAGCCGATGACGGCCCGGGTGGGTGGCAAACCCCTGCGCGACACGGCAGTGTTGCAGTGGGCCAGCGACCTCATCCGTGCCGTCCTGATAGGCAGTGTCGGCGATGCAGCCCGTGTCGCCACGCAGCCGTCGGCGGCGAAGGCCCGCTAAGCAACCGAAAGGGATTGTCAGTGAAGGCACTTCGGACCCTGCGTGGCCCGCTCGCCGCGGTGGCCCTGGCCGCCGCCCTGTCGGTGTCCGGCTGCTCCACCGCCGACACCGCCGCGATCGTCAACGGTCAGGTGATCAGCGAGAGCGAGGCGCAGCAGGCGGCACGCGAGATCAACGAGGCCTTCAAGCCGCAGACCCCGCTCGACACTCCGGGCGCCGTCAGCTCCCTGATCGCCGCGCCCATCATCAACGGCGTCGCCGAGAGCGTCGGCAAGGCCGAGTCGGACTCCTCGGCCCGCTCGGCGATGCCGAACCTCTCCGAGCCGACCCAGGCGACCCTCGACCTCGTCAAGGCCAACTTCGCGCTGCAGAAGCTCACCGACCAGGAGAAGCAGCTCGTCGTCGAGGAGCTGAAGAAGGCGGAGATCACCATCAACCCGCGCTACGGCGCCTTCGACCGCGACAGCGCCACGTTCGAGGCGCCGAGCCGCAACTGGCTCTCCCTCCCCGACGAGGGCTGATCCCGGTGCCCGTGGCGGGCCGGCTCGTCCTGGTGACGGGCAGCCCCCGGATCGCTCCGGGGCTGTTCACCCGCTCCGCCTGGCAGGCGCTCGAGGCCGCCGGGTCGGTGCTGGCGCGGGACGGCGAGGAGCCCCTCGCGGTGGCGGTCGCAGAGGCGGGTGTGCCGGTGCGTCCCGTCGGCGACCATCCCCCGCCGGAGCTCGCGCGCACCCTCGTGGCGGCCGCCGCGGCGGAGGGCCTCCCTGTGGTCTGGGTCGGCTCGGCAGACGGCGACCCCGGACTCACCGACGCCATCGCCGCGGAGGTCTCCCGGCTGGACGAGCCCCCGGAGGTCGAGCTGCTCGTCGCCTCGTGGGACGTCCCGGGCTCGCGGGTGCTCGACCTCGTCGCCGTCATGGACCGGCTCCGCTCACCCGGCGGCTGCCCCTGGGACGCCGAGCAGACCCATGAGTCCCTGGTGAAGTACCTCATCGAGGAGGCGCACGAGGCGGCGGAGGCCATCGAGTCCGGCGACCGGGAGCACATGGTGGAGGAGCTCGGTGACCTCCTCCTCCAGGTGGCCTTCCAGTCGCGGGTCGGCGAGGACGACCCGGGCTCCCCCTTCGACATCGACGACGTCGCCGGCGGCATCGTCGAGAAGCTGCTGCGCCGTCACCCGCACGTCTTCGCCGACGGCGACGCCACCACGCCCGCTGAGGTCGAGCGCGCCTGGGAGGTCATCAAGGCGGAGGAGAAGGCCGCGAAGGCTGCCCACGCGGGCGGCGAGGCGGGCCACCAGGGTCTGCTGCACGGCATACCGGCATCACTGCCCACCCTGCTGGCGGCCGAGAAGGCCCTCTCGCGCTGGGAGCGGACGGGGGGCGACCTGACCACCCTCGCAGGCGACGAGGACGACCTCGGCCGTGCCCTGTTGGTCCTGGTGGCCCGGGCACGCCAGCGCGGCGAGTCGGCCGATGCCCTGCTGAGGAGGGCACTGCGAGGTTTCGCCGAGGGCCTGGATGGTCCGTCCGGCGAGTAGGGGCGCCGCTACCGGTCAGGGCAGGCGGTCCGGTCAGGGCAGGCGGTCCAGTGGCCACCGCTGGCCGGTGCTGCTGTCGACCAGCGCCGCACGGTCGGCCACGGCGTCGAGCGGCAGGATGCCGTAGACCGCTGCCGCGACGGTCGCCAGCGACTCTCGGCGCACCCGGGGCGCCACGGAGCAGTGGGGCACCCAGAAGCCGGGGCGGTAGTGCAGGTGCAGCTCCGCCCCCGTCTCCTGCACCGCCGCCACGACGCGCTCCTGCCGGACCAGGACCGACGCGGCCACGCCGGGCACCAGCCAGGCCCTGCTGCGCCGGAAGAGCCCGAGGGCGTCGAAGTGCAGGGAGACGGGACCGCCGTCCGGCAGGCCCTCGACCGCCTCCCGGACCATCTCCACGTCGAACTGACGGAGCACCGCATACGAGAGGTGGGGCACGTGCTGACCGTGCGTGTGGGAGAGCAGCGTCGGCACGCCGGTGTCCTCGAGCCGCTGCCACAGCAAGCGCAGCGCCCGCTCCGTGCGGGCGTCGAAGAGCAGGCAGACGGCCAGTGCCACCACCTCACGATGGCAGACCAGCACCAAGGCGCGCAGCGGAAGGGCTTGCTTAAAAAAATAAAGAAGCCTTATGATTATAAGGTGACCCTGACCCAGCGTGAGCGCGAGATCGTCGACCTGCTGCGGCTCGACCCGTTGCTCGACGCCGCAGCCCTGGCCGACCGGCTCGGCACGACCAAGGCGTCGGTCGCCGTGCACCTCTCGAACCTGGCGAAGAAGGGAGTCATCCTCGGCCGGGGCTACGTGCTGCAGCCGGACCGCCGGTCGGTCGTGGTGGTGGGTGGCGCCAACATGGACATCAAGGCGCACTCGCGCGAGCCGGCGGTGCTGCGGACCTCCAACCCCGGCGCAGCGGTGACCACTCCCGGTGGCGTGGGCCGCAACATCGCCGAGAACCTCGCCCGCATGGGCTCCCCCACCCACCTCGTGGCGCCTGTAGGACGCGACTCCTTCGGTGAGGAGCTGATGGAGGCCACGCGTGGCTCCGGGGTCGTCGTCGACCACATGGTGACCACCGCCGACCCCACCGGCACCTACCTCGCCGTGATGGACGCCGACGGCGAGCTGCTCGTCGCGGTCTCCAACATGTCGTGCACCGACAACCTCACCGTCCGGCAGCTCGCCGGGGCCCGCGACCTCATCGCGCACTGTGACCTGCTCGTGGTGGAGGGCAACATCCCGCCGGCGCCGGCCGTCTGGCTGCTCGACTACGCGGCTGCGTGCCGGGTCCCCGTCGTCGTCGACCCGGTCAGCGTCGCCAAGGCGGCGGCGCTGGCGCCTGCCCTGAGCCCCGAGCGGCCGCTCCTGGCGCTGACCCCCAACAAGGACGAGCTCGCCGCCATCGTGGGCCGCGCCGTCCCCCACACCACCCCGAGCGTGGCCAAGGCGGCGCGTGAGGTGCACGACCTCGGCGTCCGCCACGTGTGGGTGCGCCGGGGCCTGGCCGGCAGCACGCTCAGCTCCCTCGACGACGACGGCCGTGTCCACGTCACCCACCTGCCGGCACCGCGCACCGCGGTCGTCGACGTCACTGGCGCGGGTGACTCGATGACCGCAGCCTTCGTCCACGCCCTGCTGCGCGGCGACTCCGCCGCCGACGCCGCCGCCTTCGGCCAGATGGCCGCTGCCCTCACCGTCGCCAGCCCCGACACCGTCCGCCCCGACATCAGCGCGCGCCTCGTCGACGCCGAGCTCCGCGCCGCAAAGGAGAACGCATGACCACCGCAACCACCCCCCACCCGATGCTCGCCCTCTCCGACGAGGTGGTCGCCGCCGTGCGCGACGGTGCACCCATCGTGGCGCTGGAGTCGACGATCATCAGCCACGGCATGCCCTACCCCCGCAACGTCGAGATGGCTGTGGAGGTGGAGGGCATCGTCCGTGACGGCGGTGCCGTGCCGGCCACCATCGCGATCCTCGATGGCGTCCCGCGCATCGGCCTCTCCCGCGACGAGCTCGAGGTGCTCGCCAGCCACGGCGACGTCGCCAAGGTGAGCCTGCGCGACCTGCCCTACGTCGTCGCCACCCGCGCTCACGGGGCCACCACGGTCGCCTCCACCATGCGCCTCGCGGCCCTGGCCGGCATACGGGTCTTCGTCACCGGCGGCCTCGGGGGTGTGCACCGCGGGGCCGAGACCAGCTTCGACGTCTCCGCCGACCTGACCGAGCTCGGCCAGACCGACGTCGCCGTCGTCAGCGCCGGCGTGAAGTCGATCCTCGACATCGGCCTGACCCTGGAGTCGCTCGAGACCCTCGGTGTGCCCGTCGTCGGCTTCGGCACCGACGAGTTCCCCTCGTTCTACTCGCGCACCTCGGGTCACCGCGCACCCATGCGGGTCGACTCCGTCGAGCAGCTCGCGGCGATGATGCGCGCCAAGTGGGACCTCGGCCTCTCCGGCGGGATCGCGGTTGCCAACCCCGTGCCGGCCGACGAGGAGATGCCCGCCGAGGAGATCGGCACGCTCATCGAGCAGGCCCTGGGGGAGTGCGCGGAGCGGGGGATCCACGGCAAGGACATCACGCCGTTCCTGCTCGGCCGGATCGTCGAGCTCTCCGGTGGCCGCAGCCTCGAGACCAACATCGCCCTCGTGCGCAGCAACGCCCGTCTCGGCGCTGCCCTGGCCCTCGCCTACCAGCGCCTGCGCTGAGCGCCACGCCGTATGCCGCGGGCAACGTGGGCGGAGGCGGGTCGGTCGGCGACGCAGCCGGACAGCGGAGCGGTCGGGCAGCGGAGTAGGCGGGCAGCGGAGTGGGCGGGCACGGGAGTGCGCGGGCAGCGACCCAGGTGTGCAGGGGAGCGGGCGGACAGCCGCCCGCGCGACCCTCCTGGGCGCTCCACGCGGAGGTAGGACTGCCCGGGGCGGGGGCGGAGGCGGGTCGGTCGGCGACGTGGAAGCGGCCAGCGGCTACCCTCGGAGCCGTACCCCTTCCGCTTACGCGCAGGAGAAGTTTGTGGCCACGATTGAGGCAGTAGGCGCCCGCGAGATCCTCGACTCCCGAGGCAACCCGACCGTCGAGGTCGAGGTTGCCCTCGACGACGGCACGATCGCCCGCGCGGCCGTCCCCTCCGGTGCCTCCACCGGGGCCTTCGAGGCGGTCGAGCGCCGTGACGGCGACGACCAGCGGTACGGAGGCAAGGGCGTCGAGAAGGCCGTCGACGCCGTCCTCGACGAGATCGGTCCCAAGCTCATGGGCTTCGAGGCGTCCGAGCAGCGGCTCGTCGACGCCGAGATGCTCGCGCTCGACGGCTCCGACAACAAGGGCAAGCTCGGGGCCAACGCCATCCTGGGCGTGTCCCTGGCCGTCGCCCGCGCGGCCGCGGAGTCCGCCGGTCTGCCGCTCTTCCGCTACGTCGGTGGCCCCAATGCGCACATCCTGCCGGTCCCGATGATGAACATCCTCAACGGCGGCTCGCACGCCGACTCCAACGTCGACATCCAGGAGTTCATGATCGCCCCGATCGGCGCGGAGTCCTTCCGGGAGGCACTGCGCTGGGGCACCGAGGTCTACCACGCGCTCAAGGGCGTGCTGAAGGAGAAGGGACTCGCGACCGGCCTCGGCGACGAGGGTGGCTTCGCCCCGAACCTCGGCTCGAACCGGGAGGCCCTCGACCTCATCCTCGAGGCGATCACCCGGGCCGGCTACGAGCCAGGTACCCAGATCGCGCTCGCCCTCGATGTGGCGGCCAGCGAGTTCCACGGCGACGGCGCGTACACGTTCGAGGGTGCGGCCAAGACCGCCGAGCAGATGGTCGACTACTACGCCGACCTCGTCGACTCCTACCCGCTCGTCTCCATCGAGGACCCGCTGGACGAGGACGACTGGGACGGCTGGAAGACCATGACCGACCGTCTCGGCGACCGCGTGCAGCTCGTCGGTGACGACCTCTTCGTGACCAACCCCGAGCGCCTGCAGCGGGGCATCGACGCCCGCACCGCCAACGCCCTGCTGGTGAAGGTCAACCAGATCGGCTCGCTGACCGAGACGATGGACGCCGTGGAGCTCGCCCACCGCAGCGGCTACCGCTGCATGATGAGCCACCGCTCCGGCGAGACCGAGGACACCACGATCGCCGACCTCGCCGTCGCCACCAACTGCGGCCAGATCAAGACCGGTGCCCCGGCCCGCTCCGAGCGCGTCGCGAAGTACAACCAGCTGCTGCGCATCGAGGAGGAGCTGGACGAGGCCGCCGTCTACGCCGGCGCCGCTGCGTTCCCGCGCTTCTCCGCGCAGGCAGGGGCCTGACCCGAGGACATGGCCACCGAGAGCGGGGGGCAGGGCACCACGCCGCGCAGACCTGCGCGGCGTGGCGCTGCCGCGCGTCCCGGCGCGAAGACGGCCTCCGCGAGGCCCGGCAAGAGTGCCCCGGACCGTCCCGGCACCAAGGCCAGCGCCGCGCGGGCAGCCGCCAGGGCAGGGGCCCTGCGCCAGGCCGCGACGGCGCGCGCTGCCCGGGACGGACGCGGGGTCCGCTCCCTGCGACGTCTGCTGGTGCTCGCGTCGATCTTCGTGCTGCTCGCCATCACCCTCGTGCCCACCCTGCGCTCCTACCTGCGCCAGCAGGGCGACATCGAGTCCCTGCGCGAGCAGGTGGCCGCCCAGCGGCTCACCGTCGAGGAGCTCCAGAAGGAGCAGGCCCGGTGGAACGACACCGCCTACGTCGAGCAGCAGGCCCGCGAGCGGCTGAAGTTCGTCAAGGTGGGAGACCGGTCGTACACCGTGATCGACGGCGACCCCGAGAAGCAGGAGGTGCCGGGCGTGGCCTCGGCGCCGAAGTCCAAGCAGGACCACCCGTGGTACGGCCAGCTGTGGGAGTCGGCCAAGGTCGCCGACTCCGGCCCGGCGGCCGCGACACGCGCCCCCAGCCCGGCACCGACGAAGTAGGGACGACCCATGAGCACCACGCGGCCCGGGGCCGCCAGCCAGGCAGACCTCGACGCGGTCCACGCCCAGCTCGGTCGGGTGCCCCGCGGCGTCGCCGCGGTGGCGCACCGCTGCCCGTGCGGCAGGCCTGACGTGCTGACGACCGAGCCCCGGCTCCCCGATGGGACGCCCTTCCCCACGACCTTCTACGCGACGTGCCCCAAGCTGACCGGGGCCATCAGTACGCTCGAGAACGGCGGGCTGATGCGGGAGATGACCGACCGCCTCGCGGAGGACGCCGACCTCGCGGCCCGCTACGCCGCTGCCCACGAGGACTACCTGCGTCGCCGGGCCGACCTCGGAGAGGTCCCCGAGATCGACGGCGTCTCGGCCGGCGGCATGCCCACACGTGTGAAGTGCCTCCACGTCCTCGTGGCCCACTCCCTCGCGGCCGGCCCGGGAGTCAACCCGTTCGGCGACGAGGCTCTGGCGCTGCTCGGGGAGTGGTGGGCCGCTGGGTCCTGCGTGCCCGAGGCCGGCTCGTGACCCGCGTCGGCGCCGTCGACTGCGGGACCAACTCGATCCGGCTGCTCATCGCGGACGTGAACGGCGATGGGCGGCTCACCGACGTCCTGCGCCGTATGGAGGTCGTGCGCCTCGGCTACGGCGTGGACCGCACCGGGATGATCGACCCTGAGGCAATGCGGCGCACCGTCGCGATGGCCGCCGAGTATGCGGGGCAGTGTCGGGAGGCAGGAGCTGAGGCGGTGAGGTTCGTCGCCACCTCGGCCTCGCGGGACGCGGGGAACGCCGAGGACTTCGTTGCGGGGGTTCGCGAGGCCTTCGCCCACTTCGGCACCGCCCCGGAGGTCATCAGCGGGGCCGAGGAGGCCGAGCTGTCCTTCCGCGGCGCGACCGGCGAGCTTCACGGACGCGGGGTCGAGGGTCCCTACCTCGTCGTCGACATCGGCGGGGGGTCGACCGAGTTCGTGCGGGGGACCACCGCGGTGGAGGCGTCGCGCTCCGTCGACATCGGCTGCGTGCGGATGACCGAGCGCCACCTGCGCAGCGACCCCCCCACCCCGGCCGAGGTCGAGGCCGCCGCCCGCGACATCGACGCCGCCATCGACGTGGCCGCCTCGGCGGTCGACTTCACCGACACCGCGGCCCTCGTCGGGCTCGCCGGCAGCGTCACCACCATCACGGCGCACGCACTCGGCCTCCCGGTCTACGACGCGCAGCGCATCCACCTGACCGAGATGGCTCCCGAGGAGACGCTGCGCGCCTGCGCGTCACTCCTGCACATGACCCGGGCGGAGCGCGCCGCGCTGCCGTTCATGCACCCCGGCCGCGTCGACGTCATCGGTGCGGGGGCCCTCGTCTGGCACCAGGTCGTCCAGCGCGTGGCCGCGGAGTCCGGGACTGCGACCGTGATCACGTCGGAGCACGACATCTTGGACGGCATCGCCCTCTCCTGCGCCGACTGAGTCCGGGCATCGGAGCGGCCTGACGGACGAGCGGCGCTCAGCGTCGGCGCTGACGTCCCCGAACTGCCTTGAGCAGCAGCACCAGACCGGTGCGCTCGCGAGTGGCCCACAGCGCCAACGGGTACAGGACGAGGACGACCGAGACCGCGACCACCAGGGCTGCGAGCGTCTGTCCGAAGATGACGCGGGACAGACCGGCCGGAACGCCGATCACCGCGACCGCCAGCCCCATCGCCGTGATGCTGCTCCTGCCGAACGGGTGCAGGCGGTGCAGGGCGACGAGCTGGGCCAAGGGGAGGAGGTTGGTGACGAGGATGGCGGTAGCCCATCCGATCGCCGCCCCCACGAGACCCAGCCGGGGGACCAGCCACAGGTCGAGGCCCACCTGGATGGCCACAGCCAGCAGGACGTTGTAGAGGTTCCAGCTGGCCTTGCCTGCCATGGTGAGCACCATGCTCACCATGCCGCAGGCACTCGCCACCAGCATGGTCGCGGCGAGGACCACCACCGCTGACGCGCCCTGGTCGTAGCCCGATCCGAACAGCTGAAGGACCGTGGGCGAGAAGACCAGCAGCAGGATGTAGACCGGCCAGGCGGGAACGACCAGCCATGCCGTGGCGGTCTGGTAGAGCTCCTGGGCGCCGCGATGGTCCCGGAGGGCCAGCGCCTCGCCGAGCGAGGGCTGCGCCGCCTGCGAGATGGCGCCTGCGGCGAGAAGTCCCAGGGAGAGGAAGCGCGTGGCGGCGGCATACACGGCCGACGCGGCGAGGCCGGCGAGCGAGGCGACGAGCACGACGTCGAGGCGCAGCATCGCCACCTGGGCCACGCTCGTGAGGGCACGGGCTCCACTGAAGCGCCAGAAGCGGGCCGTCGGGCGATAGCCGGGTTCCGCCTGGCGGCCGCCGGCAGCCGCCCGTGACCACCTGCGCCAGGCGAGCCACGCCAGGATGCTGAGGGGCACATAGGGCAGAGCCCAGGCAAGCGGCGCCAGGTCGCCTCGGCCGGCGAGGACGGCGGCCAGGACCATCGCCAGCTGCAGTGTGGAGCGCCCGATCTGGTCCAGGGTGGCACTGGCCTTCATCGTGCCGAGGCCACGCGTCCCGGCCAGCCAGACACCCAGGACCGCGGCCCAGGGAAGGAAGGGAGCCAGGTAGCGCACCGCCGTGCCCAGGGGGCCGTGGGAGTCACCTCGGGTGTTGCCGAGCAGGTGACCGGCCGGCTCCGCCCAGATGAACAGGGCTGCGCCCAGGGCCGCAGCGACCAGGAGCACGGGAACCAGGGCCAGCCGAAGGTACACCGGGGCGTTGCGCACCCGACCCGTGGCGCGGGAGCTGGACAGGAAGTACACGAGCGACGAGCTGGTGCCAAGCTGACCAACGTTCGTGGCCAGGAGGAACAGCGCGGTCGCCGTGAAGAACGCGCCGGCCTCGACCTTGCTGCTGCCTCGGGTGATGGCGACGGCGAGCGCGAAGGAGGCCAGCGCCGACACCGCGGTGGCAGTGAGGTTGAGGACCCCCCCGCGAGCGGCCCGGTCCAGGTGTTGCGACCCACCTCGCGACGCCTCGTGCAGGAGAGCCTGCCCCTCCACGGCTACTCTCCCTCCGCATGCGGTGGAGCCGGCACCGCCGCACGGTCCTGGACGACCACGTCATCGAGGACCGTGAAGAGCCAGCTGTCCAGGTCACCGAGCCGGGCCCCCGCTCCACGCTGGTCGTCCGCGGCATACCGGCTTCCGATGGCCAACAGGTACAGGGCGAACACGCAGCGGGCCTCGGTGCCCTGCAGGCCCCATGGCAGAAGCAGTTCGTCGATGCGGGCCAGGGTGTCACGCGCCACCTCGACGGGCTCCCGGCCTCTGCGCATCTCGCGCTGCAGGTGGAAGTGCACCGCATCCAGTCCCAGAGGGACGCCCTGCTGGAAACGCTCCCAGTCCCAGACCACGAGCGTGTCCTCGTGGACGGCCATGTTCCATGGTGTCCAGTCGCCATGCCAGGCACCGAAGGTCACCAGGCGATCGCCGTATGCCGCGCCGGCAGCGGCCAGGGCGCGGCGCAGCTGCGCGGCGTGGGGACCACCGTTTGCGGCTGCCCCGGCCTGCAGCCGTTTCCAGAACGCGCTGTCGGCGAGGCGGCCAGAACTGTGACCCCAGGCGAGGCTGAGACCCGCCATGACGGAGCCGAGCCGCTCCGCTGGCAACGCGGATGTCGATCGGCTCTCGACAGGGTCCAGCAGCAGCACGTCGAGCCCGCGCCAGCCGCCGCGGTGACGGACCGTGGGCACCCGCAGGCCGCTGACGTCCGCGGCCGCCACTGCCTCCAGGGCCCTCGCCTCGGCGGCCACGAGGTGGCGTGTCAGGGCAGTGGTGCCGACCTTGGCAAAGCCGAGTGTTCGGCCGTCGGGTGAGACGACCTGCAGGACAGGTTTGCGGTTGGCCCGTGGTGGCCCGAGGTGGATGCCCAGGCACACGGGCTCGCCCAGCACCGTGCCCACGTGGGCAGCGATGGACTGAGCCAGGTGCTGCTCCGTGACGTGCACCTGCGCCGGCGCCAGCCGGAGCAGTCCAGCCCGTGCGGCACCGGCCAGGAACCGCTGCCGAGTGCGCTCACGCCGACCCGTGCCGCGATAGACGGCGGACAGGACCTGCGAGGCGACAGGCCCGGGCGAGACCGGGACGAGGCGGGTCGGCCGGCGCGCGTGCGGCAGGACCGCGAAGGCCAGAACGTCACCGGTCCGCGGGCCGCCGGTCGTGACGGTGTGGGGGGCGGGCCACAGGTCCGCAACGGCCCGCCGGACGTCGTCGAGGCCAGCACGCCGTGATCGCCCTCTGGCCATGGACATGCGGGATGCGGTCAGGCGCGTGCGTGGTCGAGGACGCCGGCCTCGGCGTGCACGCCGGAACGGCCGGGTGACGCCGTCGCGCCGCCACGGCTGCGGGCCACCTTCCCCAGCAGGATCGATCCGACGACGCGGGAGTTGAGGCGCTCGGCACGCACCAGGGCGGTCGTGACCTCATCGTGAGAGGTCTGGCGCGATTGAGCGATGAGCAGGGTGTCATCCGCCGAGACCACCGCAGCGTCGCCGGCGCCGGTGCCCAGCGCCGACCCGGCAATAAGGACGTAGTCGTGCTGCTTCTTGAGCGACAGGACCGCATCCCGGAAGCCGGGCCCCGCCAAGGCGTCCAGTTCGCCTGCGGCGTCGGTGGCCTCGGCGGCCACGAGGGCGCGAATGTCGAACAGTCCACCGGTCGGGCCGTCGCCCAGGCTGCTGCCCAGGTCGGTGCTGGAGCCGAGCCCGAGCCGGTCCAGCAAGGGCTCCGATCCCACCGCGGCGTCCACGAGCGCGACCCGGTACCCCGACTGGGCCAGTGCCCGGGCGAGGTTGAGCCCCAACCGTGCTGAGTCGCCCACCGCAGCCACGGGCGAAAGCGCGACCGCCTGGTGTGGGCTGACCATGGCGACCAGTGCTGTGCGCGCCTGCCGCAGGGCCTCGTCCTCGGCCGCCGGCAGCTCGTCGGCGGCAAGGGGCAGACGCGTGTTCTTGGGGAAGTGGGCCAGCACCGGCCGGCCCGCCACCGTGGTGTCGGTCTTGGGGTCGATGCGGTCGTCGCTGAAGCGGCGAACGACTGCGACGGCGACGCCGAGGAGAAGTCCGACTGCCAGGCCACCCGCCACGAGGACCCACGATGCGATTCCGTCCGGGGCACTGGGCTTCCCGCTGCTGCGGATGACACTGCCTGGGTCCTGACCAGTGGTCTCGATCGTGCTGATCGAGTTGTTCAGTGCCGCAATTCGCTCCGCGTAGAGCTGGACCTGCTGCGCCGAGTAGGTTCTGGGGTCCGTCTCACTGGCGGCGCGGAGTGCAGCGGTCTTGAGCTCTGCCGTCGCCGTCGCGAGCTGCTTCTGGAGCGCAGCCACCTGGGCGTCCGTCACCTGACGGGCGTTCGCTGCCCGGAAGGCGAGGAATGCCGTGGCGTACGCCTCGGCAGCTCGCTGCGCCTTCTCGGCCGTCGGCGCGACATACGTGACGGTGATGATCTGCGTGCTGGGCGGAACCTTGGCCGACACCTGCTCTTCTGGCCCGGGGAGGGCGGAGCCGTACTCCTTGCTGGCCAGGGCCGCCACCGCCGGTGTGGTGACCAGGCTGACCTCGGTCGTCATGGCCACCGTCAGCTGTGTTCCGTTGCCCGTCGGCGTCTGCGGCGCAAGGGAATTGCCTGCAGCCGGCCGGATCAGCACGGACGTCATGGACGTGTAGGAGCGGGGTTGCAGCGCGGCAGCCGCCATGCCCAGGGCAGCACCGAGGACGGTGAAGACGAGGACGATGACGAAGTGGCGACGCAACGCCGACCGGATGAGTGCGCTGAGCGAAATGGCTGACTGTCCTGCATCCACGTTGCCGTGCTCCCTCCCCTGCAAGCGACCTTCAGTGTAGACACCGCCCCGAGGCCGGGGAGGGCGATTCGGAGCAGCTGGTCAGTTGCGCCAAACTGGCTCCGCCGCGCTGCCTGGGACGTCAGAATGAGGCGGAGCCCGCTGTCGGCTGGGTTCTCTGAGGGGGTACTGGCGCATGCCTAATGACGAAATCGCTTGTGAGCGTGTACTGCTCGTCGGCTCGAGTGGGGGCCACCTCGCCCAGCTGCTGGCACTCAGACCGTGGTGGCAGGAGCGCGACCGTTCGTGGGTGAGCTTCCCAACACCGGACGTCATCTCGCAGCTCGAGGGAGAGACGGTGGACTTTGTCCGTCACCCCACGACTCGCAATCTTCCCAATCTGTTCCGAAACTTCCTGATTGCCTGGCGTGTGCTGCGAACTCGCAAGCCGGATCTCATCGTCTCCACCGGGGCCGCCGCTGCTGTGCCGTTCTTCGTGTGGGCACGCCTGCTCGGGATCAACACGGTCTACATCGAGGTGTATGACCGGATTGGACTGCGCACCCTCACCGGGCGCATCTGCAAGCCGCTCGCGACGGTCTTCTGTGTGCAGTGGCCTCAGCAGCAGCAGCTCTACCCCGGCTCGCAGGTCATCGGGCGGCTCATGTGAGCGCGCTGCGGTTGGTGGTCACCGTGGGGTCGGACCACCACCCTTTCGACCGGCTCGTGGGATGGGTTGACCGCTGGATGGATGAGCGCCATGAACGCGTCGAACTCGTCGTCCAGCATGGGACGGCTGCCCCACCACGGCACGGCCGGAGCGAGGCGTTTCTCGAGCACGGGGACCTCATCAAACTGGTCGAGGACGCGGATGTCGTTGTGCTGCAGGGCGGGCCGATGGGAATCGTGGAAGCTCGGCGTGCCGGGCACAAGCCGGTTGTGGTCCCTCGGCTACGGTCGCTCGGCGAAGTGGTCGACGACCACCAGGTGCCGTTCTGCAAGGAGCTCGCCCGTCTGGGTGACGTCTTCCTGGCGACCAGCGAACGCGAGTTCCACGCGATCCTCGACGGACTCCTGGGCAACCCGGCCCCCGCGCGCCCGGGGCCGGTGGAGTCGACTCAGCACGTTGATGCCGCCGTCCGGGTGTTCGGCGACCTCACGGCCGCCCTCCCGTCGCGCCGTCCCCTTCTGCCGAGGGCCCTGTGGCCGCGAGCTCTGCGGTGACGACGGCTCGCCAGGGGTGAGGGCTCAGGTCAGGCCACGACTGTACGCAGCAGACTCGCGCTTCTTCACCCCGGCACGACGAAGGGCGTAGGAGAAGCGAGACCGCACTGCGGACTGCACGCGGGCCCGGTTGCGCTTCCCCTGTTCCAGCAGCGAGACGAGCGTCTCGCCGTCAAACGTGGACGTGACCGTCAGGCGGGGAAGTGCGAAGAGGTCGTCCGCCTCCGTGCTCGTGAGGTCGGCCACGCCACAGGCGTTGTCGTAGCCGAGGGCCCGTACGGCCTGCCGGGTCTCGCGACGCGCGTAGCCATACGGGTAGGCGAAGGACTGCACAGCCACCGATAGGCGGTCCTCCAGCTCGAGGCGTGGCGTGGCTGCCTCACGGCGAAGGGCGCTCGGGGAGAGCAGGTCCATCTGTGGGTGTGTGGCGCTGTGGGCACCGATCTCCACTCCCTCCCCCGCAACCTCCGCGAGCTCGGACCAGCCCAGCATGGCGCGGTTCGCCTCACCCTCGGAGGCCAGCCACCTGCTGGTGCCCCCGACGTACCCGGTGGTGACGTACAGCGTCGCCGTCATCCCGGCGGACCGCATCACGGGCAGGGCCTCGCTCAGGAAGTCGCGGTACCCGTCGTCAAAGGTCAGGGCGACCAGAGGCTGGGTGGGCCACCGTCCGCTCCGCCTCATACCGGCGAGCTCGCTGATGGTGACCGCACGGAAGCCGGCCTCCCGGACAGCCTGGACCTGCTCCGTGAAACGGTCTGGTGGCACGGCGAAGTCAGCGAAGCTGCTGCTCGCCCGGCCAGAAATGCTGTGGTACATGAGGATCGGAACAGATCTCTCGTGAATGGGCCGGGCAGATGCGAGTTGCTCCATGTCGTCAGCGCCCATCCAGCACCACGATTCCGACGACGACCAGCCCATTGCCGTGCAGCTGCCGCTGCAGCCGGCGAACGGCGCTGAAGCGCTCGTGCGCGTCTGCCACCACGACAACCCTGGGGGTCGCCTCAGCGGTGTGAGGGCCTGGCAGGGTCCGGTCGAGAATCTGAGCCGCCCGCTGCGCGTCGGCGCTGTGGCCTGTCGAGAGCACGGAGGCGACCGGCGCGAACGCGCTGATCGACCGTTGCGCGTCACGCAGTGCTTCAGGCGTGGGCCTGCCCTTGAACGCGATCCGGCAGAGGACGTCGGGTGCCGCTGCCCGCCGGCGTCTCCCGCCGAGGAGTCTCCCGGCCGACACCAGGCCGCCGTCGAACAGCCAAACCAGGAACACCCACAGGGCAAGGCCGACGGCAGCGCCGGACGCGGTGGTGACCAGCCAGGGATCGTAGTTGGGCTTGACGGTCGGGTTGCCCACGACCTGGCCGACATCGGGGCTGCTGTTCAGCAGCCTGTTGCGCTCGGTCTCCACGGCGCGCAGCTCTGCCGACAGTCGGGAGACCATCTCCCTCAACGGACGGCTCTCCTCACGTCTGGTGTCGGGCAGCCGGTCGCGCGCGGCGCGCAGCGCTGCCGTCAGCGAGTCCGAGCGCTTGCCCAGGTGGCCGATCTGGCCCTCTCGGTAGATCGTCGCGAGCCGTGTCCGCTCAGCAAGGTAGGCATCGGCACCACCCGCCACGGCGGCAGAGGCCATTCTGGCGCCCCGCATCTGGATGTGGATCACGAGGATGCGAGTGTTGGGAATGGCCGTGACGGAGAGTCGGTCGAGGATCTCCTGATCACTGAGCTGTGAGCCTGTCGACAGTCGGATCCCCTCAGCAACCGAGTCGGAGCGGACGATGTGTGCTTCCGTGTCGAGGGAGAAGGTTGTGGAAGCGGACTCCACCCGTCCGACCGTCTCGGATGCCCGGTTGTCGCGAACGAAGACCTTCTGTTGGGCCTGCTGGGGCAGGCCATCCGCAACCTGCACTGTTGCCCCTGCCGCAGCTCCCGCCGCCACGAGGACGGCCAGCAGCACCAGGTGGCGTCTCGCGCGCGGCAGGTACCCCCCGAGGGTGACCGGCTCGAAGAGCCATCGGGCCCTCAGGGGGCCCTTGGTGGACCGGGCGAGACGTTCGCGGTGCATCAGGCCGACCGCCACCATGACCACGAACAGCGCCGGGCCGACGGCGTTGTAGAACGGCATCGTCACCAGGTGCATGAGCACGGCGCTTGCTGCGGCGGTCGAGTACGGCGAGGGGTCGAATGCGCTGCGCAACAGCGCCATGCCGAAGAACGTCAGGTACAGCGCCAGCCCCACGAACCCGGTGGTGAACATCAGGAACCACAGGTGTCCCTGGGTCCCGAGGGGCGGCGGGGTGCAGCGCGGGCACTCACTCGTCGAGCCTGCGGCGATCGAGTTCCAGTTGCCCGAGGGATCCCTTGTCGTGCCGAACCCGACAACGGGAGAGCCGGTCAGTGTGCTCTCCAAGGTCTGGCTGCCGAGGTTCATGCGGCCGTTGTTGCTGTTGCCGTTGTCCAGTCGCTGGCCGACCAGGTCGCCGAGGGGCGAGGCGAGAATGACCGCCGCCGCCACTGCCGCACCCAGCAGCAGGCCGCCCAGTGCCAGCGGCCGCCCGAGAAGGGCGGCGCGGAGGGCGAGCACGACGGCGCACACGATCAGTGCCAGCCACAGCCCGCGGTTCAACGAGGCCACGACGGGAATGACAGTGATCGACAGCACGGCTGTGCCGACCAGGCGGCGCCGGAGGCTGGCGCGGAAGAACCAGCCGACCAGGAAGAAGGGGAGCGTGACGGCAAGGTTCAGACCCCACTCGTTGGTGAAGCTGAACGGTGCGCTGGGACGTCCCTGTTCGTAGCCGAGAAAGGTCTGGATCTGCGCAGCACTGGGATGCACGAGCGACGAGATGAAGCCGTCGGCGCCGTTGCCACCCATCAGCAGCTCGACGGCAGAGTGGAACTCGAACCGGGGGAACAGCGCGCCGAGCAGCCCGCCGGCGACGCACACGATGAACATGGAGCCGACGGTCCGGCAGAACCACATGCTGGAGAGACGGTCCCGCATGTTCACGACGTACAGGAGCACGACGGCAGCGCCCAAGAACCACGCGAAGCGGTAGGCGAAGACGAGGTACCGCCCGTTGCTGCCGCCAGGCACGGCTCCGGGGGCGTCGACCTGGAGGAGCAGAACGCCGACGAGCATCCAGAGCAGCAGCATGATCCACAGGCCGAAACCGGATGGGGCCTGCAGCCGTCCCCGACGTCGGAGCTCGGCGATCAACGGAACCGTGGACAGCAGAGCCACGAAGGGCGCACATCCCAGGGCCCACCAGACCGGGTACCCGGCGAAGAGCACCACGAGCGGCCAGCCCGACGGGAGTGCCGGGACCCGACGGAACCGGGCTGGCCGCTCCGGCGTAGCGGGCGTGACCCCGTCCTGGGCATCCGCTCGTGGCACAGCATGGGTCAGCAGGGTCACTGCAGGTTTCCCCCTCCATCCCCAGACGACGTCAGAGCTGACATCGTCGGCCGGCGTCCACACCCCAGACAGGTCGAGGCTACGCCCGCCCTGACGCGGCTGGGGGCGTTTTGCCGCCTCTGCCGGAGGGGTGGGGTGACGGGTGTTGGAACGTTGCCGGGGTCGAGGACGACGCCGGCGTCCATTGGCGCGCTATCGACCATTCATCCCGTTTGCAACCACAGAAATCGTTGGTAGTTGGAGGGATTCGGCCTCCGCTGCCTCTTCGCCGGTCTAGGGTCGGTTGTCAGCGGGAGGGGACGGGGGGCTTTCTCATGGTTGTCCGGGGATACAACGTGTGGAGTGCGGTGGACGGTAGGGCGTCATGGGCTTCGTAGCCGCCTGGGCCACACATCGCCATGCGAGAGCCCTCAGCGCCGGTGTGCTGCTCGGGCTGTTGGCCCTCGTCCCCGCAGTGCCCGCGCTGGCAGACTCACCCGAGACTCCACCCGACCCAGCGGCCGTGACCACGGTGGAGACAGCGGACAGCGGTGGCTCTGAGGGCGTCGCTCCCGCACCTGTCGCGAGCGGCGGAGATGTGCCGAGCGCGGAGGCCACCGCTGGGGCCGCGTCGGTCGAGCCAGCAGCAGCACCAGCGCCTGCGCCGCCAGCAGCTCCAGCCCCCCATCCCACGACCGACCTCGTGGCTGCTGCCGCGACGGGGACGTCAGGGACCGCAACAGGCTCGAGTGAAACCGGCTCCAGCACAACCAGCCCGAGCACAACCAGCCCGAGCACCACGACGACGACTCCCGTGCCTCTGCCCGGAGCGCTGTCTCTCAGCGGCAAGATCAACGTGAGCGGCCGCAGCACATCGTCGCTCATCTACGCCGGGGGGAGCCTCCTGGCCGTGTGGACGGTCAAGAACACCGGGGCGAGCGCGGTCACGGGGGTCACGGTGCGCGCCCTCAACCGCGACGCGTCATGTGACGTGGCGACCCTGCAACCGGGCTCGACGACCACGTGCCGTACGACCGCGCTGGTCTTGACGCAGCGGATGATCGACTCCGGCTCGGTGTCCATCGCCGGCACGGCTCGAGGCGTGTCGCGCGGCTCCGCTGTGAGCTCGAGCCAGGCGCTTCTCACCAAGGTGGTCCCCGCTGCTGCGAAGCTCACCGTGGCGCAGCGCCACCAGCTGCTCCCGGACGTCAACGGCGACGGCAAGGCCGGCGCCCGAGACGGGCTGGTCTTCACCTACACGGTGTCGAGCACGGGAAACGTCACGGTGAAGGGAGTCGGGATCGGCAGCAGCCTGCTCTCCGCCCACGGCATCAGGGCGACGTGTCGCGTCACCACCCTTGCCCCGGGCGGGTCCACCACGTGCACGGCACCTGGCCTCGTGGTTCGTGACTCCGAGGCGGCCAGGGCCCAGCTGCTCAGTGACGCGCGGGCCGCCGGGACGTCTCCCAGCGGGAAGCCGGTGAGCAGCCCGGCGTCGCTCGTGCGCCTGAGCCTTGCGCCGAGTCCCAGCAAGGCCGCGGGCAAACCCGGGAAGGGCTCTGCCGCGTCACCCACGACGCGGACTCCGAGGGCCAAGGCTCAGGCCAGAGCGCCTCAGCCCCAGCTCAAGCCGGGACTCGCGCTTGCCATGAGGGTCGCCTCAGTCGTGGACAACTTCGACCACAACGGCATCTCCGATGTTGGCGACGGCATCGTCTACCACTACGTCGTCGCCAACGTGGGACAGCTGTCGCTCTCCGGCGTCACGCTGAGTGACCGCCTGGCGGTGAAGGCCGGTGGCACCATCGCCTGCCCTGCGACGACCCTGCAGCCGGGGGCGTCGATGACGTGCAAGGCCACTCGGCCGTACGTCGTGACCCGCAGTGACTTCCACGCCGGCGAGCTGAGCAACAGGGCCACGGCCAGGGCGGTCGTGGACCGCAGCGGCCGCAGCATCGGCGCTGCAGCCACGCTGTCGCGTCCACTGGCCGTGCCGC
>Ga0247820_10000228_pt1 | contig 28850 bp, 20 predicted proteins | sample 13C_Glucose_Day1_2_FD_192480 | JGI IMG/M metagenome (GOLD analysis project Ga0247820, IMG submission 192480) | Soil microbial communities from agricultural site in Penn Yan, New York, United States - 13C_Glucose_Day14 | ecosystem: Environmental > Terrestrial > Soil > Agricultural land | place...
CCTCTTCTCTCGCCCCCGCCCATCCCCGGCTGCGCGCCGTCGACCGGGACGAGGTGGTGACGGTCGCGGACCTGCTGCCGCCCGGCGCCACCTGGCTGCCCGCGCCGCAGAACACCCTGCCGGTCCTGCCCGGCCGGCCCCCGATGGTCGGCTATCTGGTGCTGGTCCCCGCCGACCAGCAGCCGCCGTTCCCGGTCGCGGCACCCGGCGCGGCCGGCGGCGCCGAGGGCGGCACCGACGGCGACCCGCTGATCCGGGTCGACACCGCGCAGCGCACCGCCCAGGTCGACGGACGGCAACTCGACCTCACCTACCTGGAGTTCGAGCTGCTCGCCCATCTGGTGGCGCACCCCGGCCGGGTGCACACCCGGGATCAGCTGGTCGGCACGGTGTGGGGCTACGGCCATGTCGGCGACGGCCGTACCGTCGACGTCCACATCGCCCGGCTGCGCCGCAAGCTGGGCGCCGGGCACCGCGACGCGATCCGCACGGTGCGCCGCGTCGGCTACAAGTACGTCCCGCCGGCCGGCCGCTGACCCCGGCCGGGGCGGCGGTCTGCCGACAGCAGATTCCCGTTCCCCCGCGCCGCCCGGCCGGGCAGAGTCACCGGTATGAGACTTCTGACGCTGGGTGGTACGGAGTTCGCGGGCCGGGCCGTCGTCGAGGCGGCCCTCGGCCGGGGCTGGGAGGTGACCGTCTTCCACCGGGGCCTGCACGAGGCGCCGAAGGGAGCGCGGACGCTGCTGGGCGACCGCACCGCGGTGGACGGTCTGGCCGCGCTCGACGAGGACCCCGGGGAGTGGGACGTCGTCGTCGACACCTGGTCGGCCGCGCCGCGCGCCGTCAGGGACTCGGCGCGGCTGCTGCGGGGCCGCGCCGGGCGGTACGCGTACGTGTCGAGCTGCTCGGTGTACGCGTGGGCGCCGCCCGCGGGGTACACCGAGCGGGCCCGGGTGGTGGAGGGCGCCTCCCCGGACGCGGACCGCACCGAGTACGCGCAGGACAAGCTGGGCGGTGAGCTGGCCGCCGTGGACGCCTTCGGCGCGGACCGGTCGCTGCTGGTGCGGGCGGGGCTGCTCCTCGGACCGTACGAGAACGTGGGCCGGCTGCCCTGGTGGCTGACCCGGATGGCGCGCGGCGGCCCGGTCCTCGCCCCGGGCCCGCGTGACCTGCCGCTCCAGTACGCCGACGTCCGGGACCTCGCGGAGTGGATCCTCGGGGCGGCGGAGCGGGAGCTGAGCGGGCCGTACAACCTGATGTCCCCGCAGGGGCACACCACGACGGGCGAGCTGCTCGAGGCGTGCGCCGCCGTGACCGGGGGCGCGGCCGAGCTGCGCTGGACGGCGCCGGAGGTGATCCTCGACGCGGGCATCGAGCCGTGGACCCAGCTGCCGGTGTGGGTGCCGCCGGGCAGCGACCTGCACGACGCGCTGCACTCCGCGGACGTCTCCCGGGCGGTCTCGGCGGGACTGCGCTGCCGCCCGGTCGCCGAGACCGTGGCCGACACCTGGGCCTGGCTGCGGGAGATCGGCGGCACCGCCCCGCAGCGCCCGGACCGGCCCTTCAAGGGGCTCGACCCTGAGGTGGAGGCGAAGGTGCTGGGCGCCGGCGGCGGGGTGTAGGCAGCACCACCCCGGGGCCGGGTGCCCGGCCCAGTGTCCCGGCGGGGCCGCTCGGCCAGACTGCTGCCATGACCACCGAGACGAAGAACGACAGCGGGCGGACCGGGGGGCGGGGCACCGGGCTCGCCGCGCTACGGGGGCTGGCACTGGCCCTGGTGTCGCTGCCGGGGGCGGTGCTGTGCTTCGTGCTGTCCGCGGTGTCCATCGCGCTGATCCCGATCGGGGTCGGCATCGTCACCACCCCGTACGTCCTCACCGGCGTGCGGGCGTACGCGAACTGGCGGCGGGTGCTGGCGGCCGAGTGGGGCGGGGTGCGGATACCGCCGTCGTACCGGCCGCTGCCGAAGGACGCCAACCCGTGGGGGCGGACGTTCGGGATGCTGGGCGACCCGGCGACCTGGCGGGACCTGCGGTGGCTGCCGGCCGACATGACGGCCGGCTTCGTCACCGCGCTGCTGCCGCCCGTGCTGCTGCTCTACCCGCTGGAGGGGTTCGCGCTGGCGGTCGGGCTGTGGCGGGTGATGCCCGACGGGTACTGGTACGGCTTCGTGCCGGTCTCCGACCAGACGTCCGCGCTCGGCGCGGGTGTGCTCGCCCTCGCCGTGCTGTTCTGCGCGCACTTCTTCACGCCCCGCCTGCTGGACCTCCATTTCCGGCTCACCCGGGCCGTGCTCGGCTCGCACCGGGGCGAACTGACCGAGCGGGTGCGGGTGCTGACCGAGACCCGGCGGGACGCCGTGGACACCTCCGCCGCCGAACTGCGGCGCATCGAACGGGATCTGCACGACGGGGCGCAGGCGCGGCTGGTCGCCATGGGCATGGACCTGGGGACGATCGAGGCGCTGATCGAGAGGGACCCGGCGAAGGCGCGTGAGCTGCTGGCGCAGACCCGGCGGTCGTCCGCCGAGGCGCTGACCGAGTTGCGGGAGCTGGTGCGCGGCATCCATCCGCCGGTGCTGGCCGAGCGCGGGCTGGGGGACGCGGTGCGGGCGCTGGCGCTGCGGCTGCCGGTGTCCGGCGAGGTGAACGTGGAGCTGCCGGGGCGGGCGGAGGCGCCGGTGGAGTCGGCCGCGTACTTCGCGGTGAGCGAGGTGCTCACCAACGCGGTGAAGCACTCCGGGGCGGACCGGATCTGGGTCGACCTGCATCACGCCGGGGGCCATCTGCGGGTGACGGTCACCGACAACGGCCGGGGCGGCGCGGTGATCGGGGCCGGCTCGGGGCTGACGGGCGTGGAGCGGCGACTGGGTACATTCGACGGCGTCCTGGCCGTCAGCAGTCCCGCGGGCGGTCCCACCATGGTCACCATGGAGATCCCTTGCGCGTTGTCCTAGCCGAAGACCTGTTCCTGCTGCGTGACGGACTCGTCCGGCTGCTCGAGGCCCACGGCTTCGAGATCGCGGCGGCCGTGGAGTCGGGGCCCGAACTGGCGCGGGCGCTGGCCGAGCTGGAGCCCGACGTCGCCGTGGTCGACGTACGGCTGCCGCCGACGCACACCGACGAGGGGCTGCAGTGCGCGCTGGACGCCCGCCGGGAGCGGCCGGGGCTGCCGGTGCTGGTGCTCTCGCAGCACGTGGAGCAGTTGTACGCGCGGGAGCTGCTGGCCGACGGCAGCGGCGGTGTGGGCTATCTGCTGAAGGACCGGGTGTTCGACGCGGAGCAGTTCGTGGACGCGGTACGGCGGGTGGCGCAGGGGGGTACGGCGATGGACCCGCAGGTGATCCAGCAGCTGCTGGCGCGGCGGTCGGGCGACGACCGCCCGCTCGCCCGGCTGACGCCCCGGGAGCGGGAGGTGCTGGAGCTGATGGCGCAGGGGCGGACCAACGCGGCGATCGCGGCCCGGCTGGTGGTCACGGAACGGGCGATCGCGAAGCACACCGCGAACATCTTCGCCAAACTGGGACTGGAGGTCTCGGACGACGACAACCGGCGCGTGCTGGCGGTTCTCGCCTATCTCGACCACGGCCGGTGAAACCGCACCCGTCCCCTCACCACGGGTGGCTGATCCACAACTGCCGGTGCAGCAGAGGCTGTTGAAACTCATGTGGCCGTACTGACTTTCCCTCCATTCACGGGACGGCTGAACACCCGTGGGGCGGCTTGCGTACTCAAGGGAGCCGCTTCACTCCTGTCGGGCCGCTCGATGCCCCGCAATGGGATGCCCCCGTAAGGAAGGTCAAGAGGAGTTCCATGGGACGCAACACAAGAAAACGCCGTATGCCGTTGGCGACCAAGGTGACAGCCGGGGCGGCGGCCCTGGCGCTCGGTGGGGGCGGGCTGGTCTGGGCCAACTTCTACGCCTCGGCTCATGAGGACGGAGGCCAGCACAACCGGACGAAGTCGAGAAACGCGCAGGTCGCGACGATCAACTGCCCCGACGTCGGTCAGAAGCTGACGAAGGTGCCACGCAGCGCCCGCAAGGGCGTGGCGAAGGAACTGGCGCTGCTGGACCGGCAGATCACGGACGCCTACACACGTCTCGCGGACACGCGCCAGGCCCAGGCGGGCGACGCGTCCTACGTCGACAACGCCATCCTCGGGCCGCTGAAGTCCAAGCGGACCGCCACCCTGGACCGGATCGGCATCAACATCAACCGGGCCGGCGGCAAGGCGCCGCGCGACCTCGGCCGGTTCGCCCGGTGCCAGGGCGTTCCCGTCGAACAGCCGGGCGGGAACGGCGGCGACGGCGGTGGCGGCCAGGGCGACGGCGGTCAGAACGACGGCGGCCAGGACCAGGGCGGCGGAGGCCAGGACGGCGGCCAGGGCAACGGCAACGGCGGTCAGGCCGGCAACGGGCCCGTGGCGGACGACTTCATCAACATCGAGGACGTCCAGCCGAACTCCCGCAACCTGCCCAACGGTCTGGCCGCGAACGGCGGCGGCGGTTCCACGGGCACCTTCACCACCGAGTGCGGCACCAACGAGAACGCGCTGCGCAACTCGGACAACGTGATCGTCGCCCCCGGTGTCAGCAACGGCGCGCAGCACCAGCACGACTACGTCGGCAACCAGGCCAACACCGCCTTCGCGAGCGACGAGGACCTGGCCAACGGCGAGACCACGTGCCAGAACCAGGGCGACAGGTCGACGTACTTCTGGCCGGTCCTGCGGATCCAGGACGGCACGCAGGACATCGACCAGGGCCAGCCGGGCGGCGGTCAGGACGGCAACGTCGGAAAGATCGTGGCGCCCACCGCCGCGGAGCTGAAGTTCGTCGGCAACCGGACCAGCGACGTCGTCGCGATGCCGAGGGCGCTGCGCATCATCACCGGTGACGCCAAGTCCCTCACCAACGGGCTGAACAACGCCAACACCGCCTGGAGCTGCACCGGCTTCGAGGACCGGCAGGTGACGGACAAGTACCCGATCTGCCCCGAGGGCAGCGGGGTGGTCCGGACCACGGCCTTCCAGAGCTGCTGGGACGGGCAGAACGCCGACAGCGCCAACCACCGCACGCACGTGGACTTCGTCGAGGCGGACGGCACCTGCTCGAACGGTTTCCAGGCCATTCCGCAGCTCCAGGTCCGCCTGGTCTACGACAACATCCCGGCCCCGCGGATCGAGAACGGGCAAGTCGTGAACCCGTTCGCGCTGGACTCCTTCCCGGAGCAGCTGCACAAGCCGATCACCGACCACAACGACTTCATCAACTTCTTCGACGAGAACCTGATGAACGAGATGGTCGACTGCATCAACAGCGGCCAGGACTGCCAGTAGTCACCCAGCGGCACAAGGAAGAGGCCGGCGGCGGGATCTCCCGCCGCCGGCCTCTTCGCCGTCCCCGCCCGGCGGGGTCAGCCGTGGTGGCCGCCACGGTTGTGGCTGCCGCCGGGGTTCATGTGCTCGGACCCCTCCTCCATGGTCCCGCCGAGCGTGCCGCGCAGGGCCGTCACGGTCCGCTCCTCCCCCACGGCCACCCACTTGCGGCCGACGAGGTAGTAACCGCCGTAGTCCTTGGCGGAGTTGAGCCATTCGCGCTGTCCACGGTCGGTGGCGAAGGTGGCGAGCACGTACTTCTCCCCGCCCTTCTTGCACAGCGCCTGCCGGATGGTGTCGGCGTCGGTCTGCATGTCCGGCTCGCACTTCGCCTCGGCGGCCAGGTGCTCCAGACTGCCGGTCGCGGTGGCCGGCACCCGGTCCTCACCGTCGCCGCCGGATCCGCAGCCCGCCAGCGCCAGGGCCGCCACCGCGCCGGTCAGCGCGAGCATCGGTCGGGTCACCCTCATGTGTTCCTCCGGTCCTTGACGGCCGCATCGTGACGGCGACACGCCGCACGGAGCCCCGGCGGGGGGCTCTCGGCCTTCGATACGGACGGGACACCCGCGGTGCTCAAATTCCGCTGCGCCGGCGGGGACGGCGTGCGACGGTGGCGTGATGAACAGCGACTGGGAAGACCGCGTGACCGCCGCCTGGGCCCGCTTCGACGACTTCGCGCAGGAGGACGCTCCGGCCTTCCGGGCCATGATCGACGCGCTCGTCGCCGAGCTGCCCGGGGACAGCCCGCTGGGCCCCTTCGAGCAGGCCTGCGCCTGGGACTCCACCGGGCACTCGGACCGGGCGGTGCCGCTGTACCGGCGGGCGCTGGACGGCGGGCTGGCCGACGTCAGCCGCTACAAGGCACGGCGGGCAAAAATCCAGCTGGCCAGCTCGCTGCGGAACACCGGCGAGGCGGAGCAGGGCGTGCGGCTGCTGACGCCGGAACTCCTCGCGCCGTCCGACGAACTGGACGACGCCGTACGCGCCTGTCTGGCGCTGTGCCTGTCGAGTCTCGGGCGGGACCGCGAGGGACTGTCGCTGGTCCTCGGCGCGCTCGCCCCGCATCTGCCGCGCTACCAGCGCTCGATGGCGAACTACGCGCGGCTGCTGGTGGAGCCCCCCGCCGGGTGACGCCCCGGCCGCGGGGCAGGTGACCATCCACCCGTTCGCTCGTTCTGCTGGACGTGCAGTCACAGGATGCCGCCCAGTCCGCCGCGCCCCCTTCCCCGGCCGGTCCGGTCGTCGACGTCGAGCAGGCCGAGGCCGCGCTCGTCGAGCACTATCCGCGGCTCGTCCGGCTCGCCTATCTGATGCTGCCGTCCGGCCTGGGCCGCAGCGGGCGGGTGCTGACCGCCCACTCCCTGGTCCAGCGGGCGCTGCCCCGCAACCGCACCCCCGCACCGCTGATCCCCGCCCAGCAGGCCGGCCGGGACGGCGACCCCGGGTACGCGCTGGTCCGGCTCCAGGTGGTGCGCACGGCGCTGCGGCGCGCGGGGCGGACGGGGTGGCGGGCCGCGCTGCCGCCGCTGCCGCTGCCCCGGGTGTGGGGGCTGAAGCTGTTCCCGCGTTCGGGCGGCGCCGACGCGCTCGCCCTGGACCAACGGCTCGACGCGCTGTCCGGCCCGGCCCGCGCCGCCCACGTCCTGCGCGGTCTGGAACGGCTCCCGGACGGGGAGGTGCGCAAGGTGCTCGCGGCGGCGGGCGTCACCGGCGTGGACGCCGCGCTGGACGAGGCCGACCGGCTCCCCGACCCGTACCGGCTGCTCGGCTCGCCCGGGTTCGACCCCTGCTCGCTCCAGGCCAGGCCGACCGACCTGCTGCGCCGCCGCCGCCGGCTGAAGGCCGCGCTGGTCGCCGGGGCGGCGCTGGCGGTGTGCGGGACGCTGCTCGGGCTGCCGGGCGACGGCTGGGGGCCGGACGGCGCCGCCGCGCCCCCGTACGCGCGCAACCCGGCCGCGCAGGCCGCGCTGGACCCGGGGAAACTGTCCCGGGTCTCCCCCACCGCCTGGAAGACCTCCGCGCGCACCGACTTCTCCGTCTGGCCGGCGCGCGGCGGCCTCACCGGCGACAGGGCGCTGCTGCGCCGCGCCCTGGCCGTCTGGGCGCGGCCCGGCGGCGGCGTCCAGGTGTCGGCCACCCCGGGCACCCCCTCCGGCGGCCCCGCGGGTCCGCCCCAGCTGCTGTACGCGGGCACCGTCGACACCGCGCGGGTGGTGGTGCTGTACGACGGTCTGCGGCTCGCCAGGTACGCCGAGCCGGAGGACGGCGCACGGGGGGTCGTGCTCGACTTCGCCCGTGTCGACGGCGCCGGCCGGGCCGGGTCGGGCGCGGTGGTGCTGAGCCGCGCCGACGGCAACGTCCGCTATCTGCTGGCGCCCTGGGTGCGCGCGGCGGGCGGGCGGGACCTGCGCCGGCCCGGAGCGGGCGCGACGGACCTCGCCCTCACCGACGGGGTGACCTCCCCGCTGGCGAGTTCCGCCCTGCGGCCGGGGCCGTGCACCGCGTGGTACGTGCTGCAGCTGACCGACGGCACGGGCACCCGGCTGGTGACCGACCTCGGCGAGCTGGTCCCGGCCCGGCTGACCGCCGGACGTCCCGGCCGGACCCGCGAGGCCTCGGGCGCCGGGGCGCTGCGCACCTGGGCGCCGTACGCCTGCTCGCTGAGCACGGTGCGCGCGGCGGGCGTACGGAGCGTGAACGCCTGGGCGTTCGCGGAGCAGCCGCTGCCCGACGTGAGCGGCGAGGCGGCGTGGGTGTGCACGCGGGCCGAGACGTGGCGGGGCGGCGGGGCGCGGGTGCTGGCGCAGTTCCACACTCCGGGCGGGCGGTTCGGGGCGGTGGCGGCGAAGGCGGAGGACGTGCCGGAGTGCGGGGAGCGTGCGCCGCGGGTGCTCGCCGGGGTGCTGTGGAAGTCCGCGGCGGGCGACTGGTACCTGCTCGCCGCCGGGAGCCGCGACACGGTGTCCGTCAGGGCGTCCGGCGGTGTCGAGGGCACCGCGCGCGGCCCTCTGCTGACCGTCCGCGCCGAGGAGGGCGCCCGCGCGGATCTCCGGGGCACGCTGGAGAACGGGCGGTCGGTCGACGGACTGCGCTAGCCGGATGAACACCGTCGGCCGGTCCGGACAGTTGAAGGCCGGAATCGATCGGTAAGGTGTTCGCATGACTACCGGGGTACGGCGCAGGATGGGAGTCGAGGAGCGGCGGCAGCAGTTGATCGGCGTGGCCCTCGAACTGTTCAGCCGGCGCTCCCCCGACGAGGTCTCCATCGACGAGATAGCGTCCCGGGCAGGCATCTCGCGCCCGCTGGTCTATCACTACTTCCCCGGCAAACTCAGCCTGTACGAGGCCGCGTTGAGACGTGCGGCGGAGGACCTGGCGTCCCGGTTCGAGGAGCCGCAGGAGGGTGCGCTGGGGTCGCGGCTGCGGCGGGTGATGGCCCGGTTCTTCGACTTCGTCGACGCGCACGGCCCCGGTTTCGCCGCCCTGATGCGCGGCGGCCCCGCGGTGGGCTCCTCGGCCACCAACCAGCTGATCGACTCCGTGCGGCAGGCCGCGTACGACCAGATGCTGTCGCACATGGGGGTCACGGACCCGGTCCCGGCGCGGCTGGAACTGGTAGTCCGCTCCTGGATCTCGCTCGTCGAGTCGACGGCGCTGATCTGGCTGGACGGGCGGCGGTTGCCGCGCGAGGAACTGGAGGCGCAGCTGGTGCAGGACTTCGCCGCGCTGGCCGCCGTCGCCGCCGCCCGGGACGGGGAGCTGGCCGCGCTGCTGCGCGAGATGCTCAGGAACGAGCCGGGCGACGGACCGTTCACCGACCTGACGGTCCGCCTGATCGCGCTGGCGGGTCCGTGAGCACCCGGACGACCTGGGCGCTGGTCGTCGAGACGACGCAGGGCATCGGGCAGCGCAAGCACATGGCGGCGGAGGTCCTCGCCCATGTGGAAGGGTCCCGCGAGGAGGCGCTCGCGGAGCTGGAAAGGCGGGCGCGCGGCCATGTGCCGGAGCATCCGTCGAGCCCCCGGCGCCGTCGGCTGGTGCGGACCGGTGACGGCTTCCTGCTGGTCGTCGACGGGGCGTGGCAGACGTTCGCGAGCCGCTTCACGGTGGGGGAACTGCTGGCGGACTCCGACGCGCCGCCGGACCCGGAACCGGTGGCCGCACGATCCGCACCGCCGCCGGACGTGCCGGACGAACCGGCGGCGCCGGCGGTCGCTCCGGGCGGGGCGGACGAGCCGGACGAGCTCGACGAGGACGGCATCCCGGTGCGTCCGGCCTGGCTGGGCCGCACCGGAAGGCCGTGATCCCCGGCCGTCACGGCCGGCGCGGGCCTACTCGCCCTCGAACTTCCGGTACGACGGATCCAGGTCCCGCACCTCCGCCGAGGCGTGCAGCAGCAGGTCCCCGGACGGCTTCACGTACTGCCTCAGCAGCTCCAGCACGGTCTCGGTGAGCCGGGCCTTGGTCTCGTCCGTGCGGCCGGGCAGCATGGCGATGTGGACGTGCACGAGGGCGTGCCCGCCGGTCTCGGGGCCGACCGTGATGTCCTCGGTCCGCCGGAACCGTGTCTTGCACGCCGGCGGTTTGGCGGCCGCGATCTCCACGACGGCGGTGTGCAGGTCCCGCGCGAACGCGGGCCGGTCGAAACCGTCCGCCAGCCCCTCGGAGTAGTCGACGGTGATCTGCGGCATGAGCCCTCCTGTTCCTGGTCAGGAGGGCTCACACTAGCCGCAGTGCCCTACCGGGTCAGCCGGCCGTGGTGAACACGGCGACCGTGCGCGCCGGAACGGCGAACGTGCCGGTGTCCTTCTCGTACGACGAGGTCTTCACGACCGCGTCCCCGCCCGCCGACTGCACCGGGTGCAGCCGGTGACCGGTGCCGGCCAGCGCGGAGACGCGCTGCTCCTGCCGCTCCGGCGTGGCGTTGAAGACGACGACCAGGTCGCCGAGCCTCATGGTGATCACACCGGGTGTCTCGTCCTTGCCGGACAGCGGGAAGGAGAGCCGGGACTGCACCTGCGCGGCCGTGTCGAGGGAGAAGGCCTTCTCCGTCGTACGGATGCGCAGCAGGTCCCGGTACGCGGCCGAGGCGCCCTCGATCTGCGGGCAGCCCACCTTCACCGTGCCCAGCAGGGGCTTGGCGTAGGGCCACTTGTCCTCGTTGTCGGCGGCCGGCGGCAGACCGCGGCCGAAGCCGTTGCCGTCCGCGCAGTTCCAGTGGATGGCGTTGAACCAGTCGCCGCTGTCGTAGGAGTTGCGGTCCAGCGACTTGGAGCGCAGCAGGTCGGTGCCCGCCTGGGAGAGGGCCGGGCCCTGCGAGAGGGCGGCCGTCGCCATGGCGAGGACCTGCATACGGCCCCGGTCGCCGGCGGACGTGTCCTTCGGCAGCTTGAAGGCGAGCGCGTCGAACAGGGACTCGTTGTCGTGGGCGTCCGCGTAGGCGAGGGCGTCGCCGGGCGCGGCCGCGTATCCGGCGGGGGCGCCGTTGTAGTCGACCTGGGAGCCCTTGACCTCCTTGCCGCTGGTGTCGGTGAACGTGTAGCCGGCGAGGTTGCCGCTGAGGCCCACCTTGATCAGGTCCTGGTAGTGCAGCAGGCGGGCCTTCTGCTCGGCCTCCGTGCCGTTGTTCCGGGAGGAGTTGGGGTCGGTGTAGAGGCCGGAGGCGAAGCCCTGCACGCCCGGGTCCTCGTCGAAGGGGCCGCCGCCGCGCACGGCGTCGCGGGCCCGGTCGGAGAAGGTGGCGATGCCGGTGCCGGCCATGTTCTTCTGCGTGGCCTGCTCGAAGCGGGCGTCGTCGGCGATCTCGCCGAAGTTCCAGCCCTCCCCGTAGAGGATGATCTTCTTGCCGTCGACCCCGTCCTTCGCGGGGGTCAGCCCGTCGAGGGCCTTGCGGACGGCGAGGATGTTGGCCTTCGGGTGGTGGCCCATGAGGTCGAAGCGGAAGCCGTCGACCTTGTACTCCCTGGCCCAGGTGACGACCGAGTCGACGACGAGCTTGCCCATCATGGCGTTCTCGGTGGCCGTGTTGGCGCAGCAGGTGCTGTTGGCGACCGAGCCGTCGGCCAGCAGCCGCTGGTAGTAGCCGGGGACGATCCGGTCCAGGACGCTGGTCTTGGCCTGACCGCTCGCGGCGGTGTGGTTGTAGACGACGTCCATGACGACGCGGAGGCCGTCCTCGTTGAGCGCCTTGACCATCTCGCGGAACTCGACCGTGCGGGCGGTGCCGTCCGGGTCGGTGGCGTAGGAGCCCTCGGGAACCGTGTAGTGGTACGGGTCGTAGCCCCAGTTGTAGGCGTCCTTGGCGGCGGCCTCGGTCACGCACTTCTGCTGCTCGGCGGAGTCGGCCGGGTAGGAGGCGAGGTCGCAGTCGGCGCTCTCCCGGTCCGCCTTCTTCTCGGGGATGGTGGCGATGTCGAACGCGGGCAGCAGGTGCACGTAGGAGGTGCCGGCCTTCGCCAGCTCACGCAGGTGCTTGCTGCCGTCGCTGCCCTTGTCGGTGAAGGCGCGGTAGGTGCCGGGGTCCTTCGCCGTGCGGTCCGCCACGGAGAAGTCGCGGATGTGCAGTTCCTGGATCTGGGCGTCCTTGAGCGGCACGGCCTTCGGCTTGCCGAGGGAGGACCAGCCCTCGGGGGCGAGGCTCCGGTCGGCGAGGTCGACGACGAGGCTGCGTTCGGAGTCGGTGGTCAGGGCGACCGAGTAGGGGTCGGTGACCTTGTTGGTGACGATCTCCCGGGTGCTGGGGGCCCACACCTGCACGGTGTACCGGTACTCCTTGCCCTTCCAGGAGGCCGGGCCGGTGACGGACCAGACGCCGGTGGCGTCGTCGCGCTCCATGCGGACCGTGCGGCCGGCGATCTCCAGGGAGACGTTCCGGGCGGTCGGCGCCCACAGGGAGAGGGTGGGCCGGCCGCGGCGGAACACCGGGCCGAGGTCGGCCTTGGTGGCGCCGGCGGCGTAGAGGTCGTCGAGCACTCCCGCGATCTGCACCCCGGTCGCCGCGAGCACGGCGCCGTTGGCGGCGTGCTGGGCGGCGACGACCTGACCGCGCAGGGCCTCGCGCACCCGGTCCCGGTCGCGCGGGTCGACGGTCCAGGCGGTGCCCTTCGCGAGGTGCGGGAACTTCGCCTTCTGGGCGTCGGTGAGGGTGGTCCTCGCCAGGCGGAGCCAGCGTGCGTCGCCGCTGTCCAGCGCCCCGTCCCGCACCGTGACCGAGCCGGTGCGGGAGGCGAGGAGCTGGGTGGAGGCGGCGGCCTCGGAGCCGTCCCAGACGAGGGTGTTCCGGTCGATCCAGACCGCCTTGGAGGTGGTGAGGTCGAGGGCGGCGGCCGAGCCGGCCGGCTGCGGCAGCAGGTACTTCTCCTGGCCGTTCAGCAGCCACACCTCGTGGCCGTCGGCCCTGAGGTCCAGCGACTGGTCGGTGGGGAGGTCCTTCTCGTCGCCCTTGTGGAGGATGTAGCTGAGGCTGGTGGCGCCCTCGGCGAGCGGCACCTCGAAGACGGCGCCGTAGGCGTCGGTCCTCACCGGCTTCAGGGGGTTCGACCAGTCGGTGGGGTTCGCGGCACCGGTCCAGGTGTGCAGGCCCCAGCCGTCGTAGTTCCCGTCCGCGCGCTGGTAGTGCAGGACCGCCTTGGTGGTGTCCTGGGCCGGGTACTCGGGCCGTTCGGTGGCGACGGGTTCCTTGCCCTGCTCGATCCAGATCTCGCCGGTCCTGGTGACGTCGATCGTGCGGTCGGCGGCGACGTCCTTGTTGCCCTCCTTGTCGACGACGACGAAGCCGACGTCGGACGCGCCCGGCTTGAGCTTGACGTGGGCGAAGGCGCCGTAGGCGTCGCGGCCGGTGAAGGGGTGGCCGGCCGGCCACTCGGTGGCCTCGCCCTCGGCGATGTCGCCCCAGGCGTACAGGCCCCAGTCGTCGTAGTCGCCGTCGGCGCGCTTGTAGTGGACGACCGCGTAGTCGCGGGAGGCGGCGGACGGCGGCTCCGTCACGGGCGGGGTGCCGGTGGTGGAGGCGGCCAGGGCGCTCGCGGTGCGGCCGGACGAGTCGATCACGACGGCCTTGTAGCGCAGGGCGGTGCCGGCGGGCACGTCCTCGCCGATGGTGTGGGTGACCTTGTAGGGGGCGTGGTCGGCGGAGCCGAGGGTCTGCCACTTCCCGTTGCCGGTCTGGGCGGCGAAGACGACCCGGTTGAGCTGCCCGCCCTCGACGCCGGCGGTGAGTTCGACGGTGCCGGTGGCGCCGGCCTCGGGGGCCTTCAGGGTGACCGCGGGCTTCGCGGCGGGCGCGGCGAGCGGGCCGGAGGCCTTGAGGACGATCGCCGAGCCCGCCGGGACGGTGACGGTGATCTTCTTGCCGGCGTCGCTGGTGACGGTGGCGTCGGTGCCGTACAGGCCCTTGTACGTCATGCGCGCGGAGCCGGTCGCGAAGGTGGCCTTCGCCGCCTCGCCCGCGTTGTTGAAGGCGACCACGTACTCGGTGGTGTCCTTGCCGGTGCCGGTGCGGGAGAAGGCGTAGACGCCCGCGCCGTCGGAGGCGTACCGCTCCTGCTGGATGCCGTCGGTGAGGGCGGGGTGGGCCTTGCGGAGCTCGGCCAGGGCGCTGATCTGCCGGTACAGCGGCGCCTTGGTGTCGTAGACGTCCTCGGCGTGGGTGCGGTCGGTGCCGATCAGGTCGTCGTCGAGGTAGTCGGCCGTTCGGGAGGCGAACAGGGTCTGGCGGGCGTCCTTGTCGCCGCCGGCGCCGGTGAAGCCCTGCTCGTCGCCGTAGTAGACGACCGGGTTGCCGCGGCTGAGGAACATCAGCTCGTTGGCGAGCATGTCCTTCTTCAGCAGTTCGGCGTCGGAGGCCTTCGGGTTGTCCTGCGTCAGGAACGTCCCGATGCGGCCCATGTCGTGGTTGCCGAGGAAGGTGACCTGCTCGTACGCGTTGGCCTTGTCGGTCGTGTACTTGTGGTCGTCGCCGAAGACCGAGGCCAGCTTGCGCGCGCTGCCGCCCTGGGAGGCGTACTGGCGGGCCGCCTCCTGGAACGGGAAGTCGAGGGTGGCGTCGAGGCGGCCCCGGGTGACGTACGGGGCGGTGATGTTGGTGTCGGAGGAGTAGACCTCGCCGAACATGAAGAAGTCGTCACGGCCCTTCTTGGCCGCGTAGGCGTCCAGGGCGGTGGCCCACTGGGTCCAGAACTCCATGTTGACGTGCTTCACGGTGTCGATCCGGAAGCCGTCGATGTCGAAGTCCCTGACCCACCGCTGGTAGATCTTCTCCATGCCGTCGACGACCTCGGGACGCTCGGTCCACAGGTCGTCGAGGCCGGAGAAGTCGCCGTACTCGCTGGACTCGCCGGCGAAGGTGGAGTCGCCCCGGTTGTGGTACATCGCCGGGTCGTTGAGCCAGGACGGGACCTTGACCCGCTTCTTCGCCCCGGGCACCACGGGGGTGCGCGGGAAGGAACCGGAGTCGACGCGGGGGAAGCCGGAGGAGCCGTCGGCGTAGTCGGCGTCGTCGAAGGGCTCGCCGTCCTTCGTCAGGTACGGGAAGGCGCCCTTGGAGAGGTACTCGTAGGACTTCTCCTGGTAGTCGACGACGTCGGCGGTGTGGTTGGTGATGACGTCGAAGAAGACCTTCATGCCCTTGGCGTGGGCCTTGTCGATCAGGTTCTCGAGGTCCTGGTTGGTGCCGAAGTGCGGGTCGACCTGGGTGAAGTCGGTGATCCAGTAGCCGTGGTAGCCGGCGGAGGCGTTGTCCCCCGTCCCCTGTACGGGCTGGTTCTTGAAGATGGGCGCCATCCAGATGGCGGTGGTGCCGAGCCCCTTGATGTAGTCGAGGTTCTTCGTCAGGCCCTTGAGGTCGCCGCCCTGGTAGAAGCCCTTGTCGGTGGGGTCGTACCCGGTGCTGAGGCGCGATCCGGTCAGTCCGCCGCGGTCGTTCCCGGTGTCGCCGTTGGCGAAGCGGTCCGGCAGGACGAAGTAGAACTGCTCGCGGGTCAGATCGTGCCGCGCGGGCGACTTGGCGAGCTTCGCGTCGGAGGGAGGCGCGGGCGGAGTGTCCGCGCGGGCGGCGAGCGGCTGCACGAGCGCCACGGCGAGCGCGGCCACGGTGACGGCGGCGACGCGTCTGCCGCGTGCGGTGCGGCGCCCCGGGGGCGCGGGCCATCTGGGTATCAAGGCGTGAACTCCTTGCGCTTACGGCTCATTCGGGTCCGACCCCGTACGCCGCGGCGGGGCCTGTTTCGGCCACGTCACCGGGCGCCGGGCGTGACGCTATCGCCGTTGAAAGCTTTACAGCAAGGGTTGTGAAAGTAACGGTAAGGATTTGCACGCGGACGCCGGCCGCACCGTCCCCGTGAACGGCGGTGCGGCCGGCGCGGGTTCAGCAGCCCGACTTGCCCGCGTACACCGCGAGGGCGGTGTTGCCGCCCAGGGTGGCGGTCAGCTGGCCCGAACCGTTCACCGTCACCGTGGTGTTGTTCTGGACGTTGCAGTACGTGCCCGCGGCGAGGGAGGTCTGGTAGGTGCGGGTCAGGGAGCCGGACTCGTGGTTGATGGCCACGAAGCCCTTGCTGCCCCGGCCGAAGGCGATCGCGTCGCCTCCGTTGTCCCACCAGTTGGTGACCGACTGGCCCCGGGTCGCGTTGCGGAAGGCGACCATGGACTTGATCTCCGGCCAGGCGTGCTGGCACTTCCAGCCGTTCTGCCAGCAGGCGTCCACCCGGCCCCCGTTGGGGGGTCCGGCGTCCTGGTCGGAGAACTCGTAGCCGGAGTTGATGTCCGGGGCGCCGTAGGGCCAGGCCAGCATGAAGACGTTGGCCAGGGTGTAGTTGGCGTTGTCCTTGTAGCTGAGCGTGCTGCCGTTGCGCTCGGTGTCGTGGTTGTCGACGAAGACGCCGGAGACACCGCTGTTCAGGTAGCCCCAGCCCTCGCCGTAGTTCTTCAGATAGGCGAGGTTCTCGTTGTTGAAGACCCGCTTGAGGTCGTAGGCGTAGCGGAACTCCTGCACGTCGCCGTTGCCCGTGTACTCGGTGGGCTGGACGGCCTCGCCGGCGCCGTGGATGACCTCCTGCTTCCAGTACACGGACGGGTTGCTCAGGCGGGACTTGATGTTGGCCAGGTCGGCGGCCGGCATGTGCTTGGCGGCGTCGACGCGGAAGCCGTCCACGCCGAGGGAGAGCAGGTCGTTCATGTACCCGGCGATGGCGCCCCGGACGTAGTCCTCACCGGTGTCGAGGTCGGCGAGGCCGACCAGCTCGCAGTTCTGGACGTTCCAGCGGTCGCCGTAGTTGTTGATCTGCGAGGTGCAGTTGTCGAAGTCGTACGAGGAGTACAGGCCCGGGTAGTTGTACTTGGTGTACGACGAGCCGCCGGTGCCGGTGCCGCTGCCCGCGGACATGTGGTTGATGACCGTGTCGGCGACGACCTTCACCCCGGCCGCGTGACAGGTGTTCACCATGTTCCTGAAGGCGGTCCGGTCGCCGAGGCGGCCGGCGATCTTGTAGCTGACGGGCTGGTACGACGTCCACCACTGCGAGCCCTGTATGTGCTCGGCGGGCGGGGAGACCTGGACGTAGCCGTATCCCGCGGGGCCGAGGGTGTTGGTGCACTCGCGGGCGACGGAGGCGAAGTTCCACTCGAAGAGGACGGCGGTGACGTCCTTGCTCCCCGGCGGGGAGGCCTGCGCCCCAGTCGGGGCCATGACAACCGAGGCGGCCGCGAGGGCGACGGCCACGGCGAGGGTTCTGCGTGCCATGTGGGGTTCCTTCTTCATCGAAGGGTGTGGGGATACCGCCTTGATGCGCTGAGTTTTCTTGCAGAAAACTTCAGCAACCTTGCGGCAACGCAGATGTTAGAGGCCCGCCACCCGAAAGGGCAGCGGGCCGTACCAACTTCAAGGAAAAAGTTGCGGGACGGACGAACGTCAGCCCGTGGTCCACCACACCGTGGTGTCCGCCGGGACCTTCGCCTCGCCGGCCGTCTCCTCCACCTCACCGCTGGCGATCAGCACCCGCCCGTACGCCGGGGTGGTCACCGACTCCCCCGTGGTGTTGGCGACGCACACGAACTCGCCGCGGCGGAAGGCCAGTACGCCCTCCGGCGCCCGCAGCCACTCCACCGCGTCACCCGCGCCCAGCTCCGGGCGCTCCCGGCGGACGGCGAGCGCGGACCGGTACAGCTCCAGGGTGGAGCCGGGGTCGCCGGTCTGCGCCTCGACGCTCAGCTCGCCCCAGCCCGCCGGCTGCGGCAGCCAGCTGCCGCCGTCGCCGAAGCCGTACGACGAGCCCTCGCGGGTCCACGGGATCGGCACCCGGCAGCCGTCGCGGAAGCCGTCCTGTCCGGCGCCCCTGAAGTACGCCGGGTCCTGGCGCACCTCGTCCGGCAGGTCCACGACGTCGGGCAGACCGAGCTCCTCGCCCTGGTAGACGTAGGCCGAACCGGGCAGCGCCAGCATCAGCAGCGTCGCCGCCCGGGCCCGGCGCAGGCCGAGTTCGCGGTCGCCGGCCAGCCGGATCTGGGTGCCGAGGCCCGCCGGGTTGGCGAAGCGGGTGGCGTGCCGGGTGACGTCGTGGTTGGACAGCACCCAGGTGGCGGGGGCGCCGACCGGGCGCATGGCGTCCAGGGTGCGGTCGATGACCGCGCGCAGCTCCTCGGCGTCCCAGTGGGTGCCCAGGTACTGGAAGTTGAACGCCTGGTGCAGCTCGTCGGGGCGCACGTAGTTGGCGGTGCGCTCGACGGTCGGGGTCCAGGCCTCGGCGACGAAGATGCGCTCGCCGGAGTACTCGTCCAGGATCAGGCGCCACTGCCGGTAGATGTCGTGGACGCCGTCCTGGTCGAAGAACGGCATGACATCGTTGCCCAGCAGCTTCAGCTGCTCGTGGCCGCCGAGGTCGGGCAGGCCCTCGGCCTTCACCATGCCGTGGGCGACGTCGATGCGGAAGCCGTCCACGCCCATGTCCAGCCAGAAGCGGAGGATGGAGCGGAACTCGTCGCCGACCGCCGGGTGCTCCCAGTTGAAGTCCGGCTGCTCGGGCGCGAAGAGGTGCAGGTACCACTCGCCGGGCGTGCCGTCGGGCTCGGTCACCCGGGTCCAGGCCGGGCCGCCGAAGATCGACTCCCAGTCGTTGGGCGGCAGTTCGCCGTCGGCGCCCTTGCCGGGCCGGAAGTGGTAGCGGTCCCGCGACGGGGAGCCGGGGCCCTCGGCGAGGGCGCGCTTGAACCACTCGTGCTGGTCGGAGGAGTGGTTGGGCACCAGGTCGACGATGATCCGCAGGCCCAGTCCGCGGGCGTCCCGGATCAGCGCGTCGGCGTCGAGCAGGGTGCCGAACATGGGGTCGACGGCACGGTAGTCGGCGACGTCGTAGCCGGCGTCGGCCTGCGGCGAGGCGTAGAAGGGGCTGAGCCACACGGCGTCCACACCGAGGTCGCGCAGGTACGGCAGGCGGGAGCGGATGCCTTCCAGGTCGCCCATGCCGTCGCCGTTGCTGTCGGCGAAGCTGCGCGGGTACACCTGGTAGATCACCGCGTCCCGCCACCAGTCGGCGCGCCGTGCGACGGTGGCGACGGCCGCGTCGGTCGTGGGGGTCGGGGCCGGGGCGGCGGAGTGCTGCTGGCTCATGTCGTCCTTGATACGAGTGCGGTCATGGAAGCGAGTGGGGGGCGGGACGGCGAGGAGACGAGACAGCCGCGGCGACAGCGGGGTCGGATGGCCACCGCGGCCGTCTCGGGCCCGGGGAGGGCAACGCCGTACAGGGGCGCGGGGAACTGCGCGACAAGCCACGACGGCGCGGCAGCCGAACGACGGCAGTTCCCCCTGACGGCTGTCACCCCTTCGTGCCGCCCGCGGTGAGGCCGGTGACCAGGTTCTTCTGCACGAGGTAGAAGAACGCGGAGACCGGTATGGCGATCAGGACCGCGGTGGCGGCCATGAGGTTGCGCTGTGCGTCGTGCTCGCTGACGAAGCTCTGCAGACCGACGGCGAGCGTGTACTTCTCGTCGTCGAGCATGAACGTCGTGGCGAAGGCGACCTCGCCGAACGCGGTGATGAAGCTGTAGAAGGCGGCGACCGCCAGGCCGGGCTTGGCGAGCGGGAGGATCAGCCGCGCGAAGGTGCCGAAGGGCGTCAGTCCGTCGACGCGTCCCGCCTCGTCGATCTCGAACGGGATGGTGTCGAAGTAGCCCTTCATCAGCCAGGCGCAGTACGGCACCGCCGTGGTGCAGTAGACGAGGATGAGGCCGAGGTAGCTGTCGACGAGCTGCAGGTCCGAGAGGATCTGGTACATCGGGACCATCAGGACGGCCACCGGGAACATCTGGGTGAGCAGGAGCACCCACATGAACTTCTTGTAGCCCGGGAAGCGCATGCGGGAGACCGCGTAGCCGGTGGTGGCGGCGACCATGACGCCGATGACCGTGGTGCCGAGCGAGACGATCAGCGAGCTCTTCAGCCAGTCGAAGAAGCTCGTGTTCTGCAGCACGAACGAATAGTTGTCGAGCGTCATCTTGCCCCAGATGGCGCCGGGACGCAGATAGTCGTCCTTGTCGGGGCCGAGGGACAGGAAGACCAGCCAGGCGACCGGGAACAGCGCGATCAGACTGGCCACGGTCAGGATGCCGTGCGAGGCGAGGCGGGCCAGGGGGCCGCTCTCACCGCGCCGGGGCGTCCTGCGCGGCGGGGTGCTGTCGTCGGCAGGCCGGTCCGCCGGAGCAGTGGTGGTGACAGTAGGGGTGCTCATGGGGACTCCTGCCTCAGATCGCGAGCTGCTGCTCATTGCGGTTCAGCCAGCGGCGGTAGAAGGAGGTGAAGACGACCAGGATGGCCAGCAGCAGCATGCCGTAGGCCGCGGACTCGGCGAATTCGCGCGGCTGCTGTCCGAAGCCCAGCTGGTAGGCCCAGGTCACGAGGATCTGGGCGTCCGGGGCGGTGTTGCCGAACAGCAGGAAGATGACCGCGAACTGGTTGAAGGTCCAGATGATGCCGAGCAGGACCACGGTGGAGCTGACCGAGCGCAGGCCGGGCAGGGTGACGTGGCGGAACCGCTGCCAGGCGGTGGCGCCGTCCATCTCGGCCGCCTCGTACAGGCTGGCGTCGATGGACTGCAGTCCGCCGAGCAGGGAGATCATCATGAACGGCACACCGCACCAGGTGTTCACCATGATCGCGGCGAACCGCTGCCAGAAGCTGTCCTCCAGCCAGGCCGGCGTCGGCAGGCCGAGGAAGTCCAGGGCGGAGTTGATGATGCCGGCGTCGGCGAGCATGAAGCGCCAGCCGAAGACGGTGACGAAGGTGGGCACGGCCCACGGCAGGATGAGGACCAGCCGGTAGAGGGTGCGGCCGCGCAGCTTCTGGTTGAGCAGCAGGGCCAGGCCCAGGCCGATGCCGTAGTGCAGGGCGACACAGGCCGCCGTCCACACGATCGTCCAGATGAACTTGGACCAGAAGCGGTCGTAGGCCGTCTCGCCCCACAGGATGTCGGCGTAGTTGTCGATGCCGATGAACTTGTAGGTGGCCTCGATCTCGTTGACGCCGATGGTGCGGGCCGAGTTGAGGCTGTCGGCGTCGGTGAGCGTGAGGTAGAAGCCGTAGGCCAGGGGGTACAGCACGATGACGCCGAGCACGAGCGCCACCGGCGCGATCATGGCGTAGGCGTACCAGTACTTCTGGTATCCGCGCTTCAGGCGGCTGCCCGGCCCGGGGCGGGGCGCGCGGTCACCGCGGCGCTTGCCGGTCGCGCGGTCGATGGCGACTGTCATGGTTCGGCACCTTCTGGATGATCAAGGGGTACGGCACACAGGCCGCAGGCCGCCGGACCCTCCCCTCCTGGAAGCGGATCCGGCGGCCGTGCGGGGGTTACTTGCTGAAGTCCGGCACCAGCTTGGCGATCGCGGTCTCCGCGTCACCGAGGCCCTTGTCCAGGGACTCCTTGCCACCGGCGATCTGCGGCAGCTCGTCGTCCATCGGACCCCACAGCGAGCTGTACTCGGGCAGCGCCGGGCGCGGCTGGGCGGCCGAGAGGACCGTCTGGTAGCCCGCGATGCCCGGGTCGGCCTTGACCTTGTCGGTGTAGGCGTCGTCACGCGTGGGCAGCGTGGAGTTCTTCAGCGCGATGGTCTCCTGCGCCTTGGCCGAGGTCATGAAGTTCACGAACTTCAGCGCGGCCTCCTGCTTCTCCTTGGTGGAGCCGGCGTAGACCGAGAGGTTGTGGCCGCCGGTCGGGGCGCCCGCCTTGCCGGTCGAGCCGGCCGGGACGGTGGCGATGCCGAGGTTGTTCTTGTCCTTGAACGCGGAGCCCTTGTAGAAGTTCGTGATCTCCCACGGGCCCTGGATGATCGAGGCGACCTTGCCGTTGACGAACGCGTCCTGGATGTGGGCGTAGGCGTCGGCGGTGACGTCCGCCTTGTGCAGGCCCTTGCCCTTGAAGAGGGACAGCCAGGTGCCGTACGCCTTCTCGGCCTCGGGCGACTTGACGGTGACCTTCTTGGCGTCGGCGTCGACCATGTCGGTGCCCTCGCCGTACAGGAACGGCTGGGCGTAGTAACCCGCGGTGGAGCCCCAGTAGCCGTCGACGCCGGTCTTGTCCTTGACGGTGGCGGCGGCCTTCTTCAGGTCGTCCCAGGTCTTGGGGGCCTCGACGCCGGCCTTCTCGAACAGCTCCTTGTTGTACACGAAGGCGAGGGTGTCCGTGGTGAACGGGACGCCGTAGGTCTTGCCCTCGTACTTGGCCTGCTCGAGCAGGTTGGACTTGAACTTGTCCTGCTCGGCGAGGGCCTCGGTGCCGTCCAGCGGCAGGAAGAAGCCCTTCTTGGCGAAGGCGGGGGTCCAGCCGACCTCGGAGCGCAGCACGTCGGGGGCGCCCTTGGAACCGGCGGCGGTGTCGAACTTGTTCTGCGCCTGGTCGAAGGGGACGTTGACGAACTTGACCTTGATGTCCTTGTTGGCCGCCTCGAACTCCTTGACCAGCGCCTGGTACGTCGGCGCCTCGTTGGTCGCGTTGGAGGTGTCCCACCAGGTGATGGTGACCGGGCCGCCGGCCTTGTCGCCGCTGTCGCTGTCTCCGCCGCAGGCCGTCGCCGCGAGGGCGAGGGACGCCACCAGCGCGGTGGCCGCTATGCCACGCCGCATGAGGTTCTCCTTGAGGGTTAAGCCCGTAAGTGCAGGCCGGCCCCGTCTGCCGTCCTGCCAGGTGCCGACTGCGCCGTTGCGGCGGCCGGGCGACGTGAACGTAACAGCGATGGAACCGTTTCGAAAGACCTTGCAGAAAAGTTTTGCAAGCGACGCCGAGAGTTACTCCGCCGTGACCTGTTCTCGACCGTCGCGCGACCGGGGTTTCCGCCCGTACGGCAGGGGTTCGGACTGTTGTGCAAGACTCTGCAAGCACTTGCCATCCGTTTCCGGCGGGGGAATCATCCCTTGCGGACCGGACGCCGACCACGAGTTGAGGACAGCGATGACCCAGCAGCCCGCAGCGGGCCGTCCGACGGCGCGCACCAGGCGTCCGATCGGTGTGCAAGGCGCGAGGCGGCAGCTACAGTCCAGTCCTGTGACCACACGCCTTGCCGATATCGCTGCCCAGGCGGGGGTGAGCGAGGCGACCGTCAGCCGGGTCCTCAACGGCAAGCCTGGCGTCGCCGCCACCACCCGGCAGTCCGTGCTCGCCGCCCTCGACGTCCTCGGCTACGAGCGCCCGGTGCGGCTGCGGCAGCGCAGCGAGGGCCTGGTCGGGCTGATCACCCCGGAGCTGGAGAACCCGATCTTCCCGGCGCTGGCCCAGGTCATCGGGCAGGCGCTGACCCGGCAGGGCTACACGCCGGTGCTCGCCACCCAGACCCCGGGCGGGTCGACGGAGGACGAGCTCACCGAGATGCTCGTGGACCGCGGGGTGGCCGGCATCATCTACGTCTCCGGACTGCACGCGGACACCACCGCCGACATGCAGCGCTACGAGCGACTGCGGGCGCAGGGCGTGCCGTTCGTGCTCGTGGACGGTTTCTCGCCGAAGGTGCAGGCGCCGTTCATCTCCCCCGACGACCGGGCGGCGATGGCGCTCGCGGTGACCCACCTCGCCTCCCTCGGGCACACCCGCATCGGGCTGGCGCTCGGGCCGAAGCGGTTCGTGCCGGTGCAGCGGAAGATAGAGGGCTTCGTCCGCGCCGTGCAGGAGCAACTGGGCCTGAGCGCCGAGACGGCCGAGACCGAGCTGGTCCAGCACTCGCTGTACACGCTGGAGGGCGGCCAGGCCGCCGCCACCGCGCTCATGGACCGCGACTGCACGGCGGTGGTGTGCGCGAGCGACATGATGGCGCTGGGCGCGATACGTGCCGCCCGGCAGCGCGGTCTGGACGTGCCGAAGGACATCTCGGTGGTGGGCTTCGACGACTCCCCGCTGATCGCCTTCACCGACCCGCCGCTGACCACCGTCCGCAAGCCGGTCCCGGCGATGGGCCAGGCCGCGGTGCGCACGCTGCTGGAGGAGATCGGCGGAACGCCCGCCCCGCACAGCGAGTTCGTGTTCATGCCGGAACTGGTGGTGCGCGGTTCGACCGCTTCCGCCCCCGGGGACCGGGGTCGTCCCTAGGTCGTAGGAGACCGGCCCGGGCGCCCTGCTGCGGCAGGACGAGATTGCGGGCCGGACCCGACCGCGGGATGATCTGAGTGGTGGGGCTTTTCTGGCAGACTCTGTGCACATGGGTGACTCGACCGTGACCACGCTGGAAGGCCGGCAACAGGCCGCAGCGCTCCCCGTCGCGGAGGAGACGGGGAAGGGTCGCCTGCGCCGACTGCGCACTCCCCGCCGGCCCCGGCTGTGGTTCGAGATCCTGCTGATCGCGGTGAGCTACTGGACGTACTCGCTCGTCCGCAACGCCGTGCCCGAACAGCGCGCCGAGGCCCTGCGCAACGCCGACTGGATCTGGCGGCTGGAGGGACAACTCGGCCTCGCCTTCGAGCAGTCCGTCAACCACGCCGTCAACTCGGTGACTTGGCTCATCGTCGGCATGAACTACTACTACGCCACCTTGCACTTCGTGGTGACGCTGGGTGTCCTGGTGTGGCTCTACCGTAGTCATCCGGGCCGCTACGCGGCGTCCCGGCTGGTCCTGTTCACCACCACGGGCGCCGCCCTGGCCGGCTACTACCTGTATCCGCTGGCCCCGCCCCGGCTGATGAACGGCGAGCACTTCATCGACACCGTCATGGTCCACCAGACCTGGGGTTCGATGGCCTCCGGCGATCTGAAGCACATGTCCAACCAGTACGCCGCGATGCCGTCGATGCACATCGGCTGGTCGGTGTGGTGCGGACTGACGATTTTCGCGCTGGCGAGCGTCCCGTGGGCGCGGGTGCTGGGGCTGCTGTACCCGGCGGTGACGCTGGTGGTCATCGTCGCCACCGCCAACCACTTCTGGCTGGACGCGGTGGGCGGCCTCGTCTGCCTGGCCTTCGGCTACGGGATCGCCCTGGCCTGGTACGGCCGGTGGCCGTACTCCCTGCCGAGGCTGGTGCCCGAGCCCAGGGAACCCGAGCCCCGCCGGATCACGCTGCCCAAACAGGGCTGAGGGCGTCAGGCCCCTCCGTAGAACAGCTCCTCGACCACGCCCCGCGCCCGTCGTGCCGTGCGCCGGTACGCGTCGAGCATGTCGCCCGCGTGGCCGGGGCCGTAGCCCAGGTAGCGGCCGACGGCGCTCAGTTCCCGGGGCACCGTGGGGAAGGTGTCCCCGGCGCGGCCCCTGACCAGCATCACCGCGTTGCGCACGCGGCTCGCCAGCACCCAGGCCTCGTCGAGGACGGCGGTGTCCTCCTCGGAGATCAGCCCGGCCGCGCGGGCGGCGGCCAGCGCCTCCCGGGTGCGCGTGGTGCGCAGGCCGGGCTCCCCGGCGCCGTGCCGCAGCTGGAGCAGCTGCACGGTCCACTCCACGTCGGACAGCCCGCCCGGCCCGAGCTTGGCGTGCAGCTTGGGGTCGGCGCCGCGGGGCAGCCGCTCGGACTCCATCCGGGCCTTCAGCCGCCGGATCTCGCGGATCGCCTCCTCGTCGAGCCCGTCGGCCGGGTAGCGCAGCGGGTCGATCAGCTCGGTGAAGCTGCGGCCCAGTTCCTCGTCCCCGGCGACGTGCTCGGCGCGCAGCAGCGCGTGCCGCTCCCACACCAGCGACCAGCGGCGGTAGTACGCCTCGTACGACCTGAGCGTGCGCACCAGCGGCCCCGACTTGCCCTCCGGGCGCAGGTCGGCGTCGATGAGCAGGGGCGGGTCCGCGCTGGGGATCTGGAGCAGCCTGCGCATCTCGGCGACCACCTTGCCCGCCGCCTCGGCCGCCTCCCGCTCGTCCACCCCGTCGCGCGGTTCGTGGACGAACAGGACGTCCGCGTCGGAGCCGTAGCCCAGCTCGTGTCCGCCGAAGCGGCCCATGCCGATGATCGCGAACCGGGTGGGGAGCGTGTCCCCCCAGCCCTCGCGGACCACGGCCCGCAGGGTGCCGGCGAGGGTGGCGGCCGTCAGGTCGGACACCGCGCCGCCCACCAGGTCCACCAGGGCGCCCTGGTCGGCCTCGGCGGGCTGTGACTCGGTGCCGTAGGAGCCGACGATGTCGGCGGCGGACGTGCGGAACAGCTCGCGGCGGCGGACCCCGCGGGCGGCCGTGACGCCCTGGACGGCGTTGTCCGCGCGGCGCACGGCGGCCAGCATCTCCTGCTCCAGATGGGCGCGGGACCGCGGCCGGAGCCCCCCGTCGCCGTCGCCGAGCAGGGCCACCGCCTCGGGGGCGCGCATCAGCAGGTCGGGGGCGAGCCGGCCGGCGGACAGCACCCGGGCGAGGTTCTCGGCGGCGGCGCCCTCGTCGCGCAGCAGCCGCAGGTACCAGGGGGTCTTGCCGAGGGCGTCGGAGACCTTGCGGAAGTTGAGCAGCCCGGCGTCCGGGTCGGCGGACTCCGCGAACCAGCCCAGCAGCACGGGCAGCAGGGTGCGCTGGATGGCGGCCTTGCGGGTGACACCGGACGCCAGCGCCTCCAGGTGCCGCAGCGCGGCGGCCGGGTCCTCGTAGCCGAGGGCCACCATGCGTTCCCTGGCGGCCTCCGCGCTGAGCCGGGCCTCCCCGGGGGCGAGCGCGGCGACGGCGTCGAGCAGCGGCCGGTAGAACAGCTTCTCGTGCAGCCGCCGTACGACGGAGGCGTGCCGCCGCCACTCCCGGTTCAGGGTGGCGACCGGGTCGGTGCGCAGACCGAGGGAGCGGCCCAGGCGGCGCAGTCCGGCCTCGTCCTCGGGGACGAGATGGGTGCGGCGCAGCCGGTACAGCTGGATGCGGTGCTCCATGGTGCGCAGGAAGCGGTAGGCGTCGTCGAGCTGGGCGGCGTCCGTCCGGCCGACGTAGCCTCCGGTGGCGAGGGCCTTCAGCGCGTCGAGGGTGGTGCCGCTGCGCAGCGAGCCGTCGGCACGGCCGTGCACCAGCTGGAGCAGCTGCACCGCGAACTCGACGTCCCGCAGTCCGCCCGGCCCCAGCTTCAGCTGGCGGTCGATCTCGGAGGCGGGGATGTTCTCGACGACCCGGCGGCGCATCTTCTGCACGTCGGCGACGAAGTTCTCCCGCTCGGCGGCCCCCCACACCAGCGGCTCGAGCGCGGCGACGTACTCCTCGCCGAGCGCGAGGTCGCCGGCGACCGGGCGGGCCTTGAGCAGCGCCTGGAACTCCCAGGTCTTGGCCCAGCGCTGGTAGTAGGCGAGGTGGGAGGCGAGGGTGCGCACCAGCGGCCCGTTGCGCCCCTCGGGCCGCAGATTGGCGTCGACGGGCCAGATGGAGCCCTCGACGGTGGTCTCGGAGCAGATCCGCATCATGTGCGCGGCGAGCCGTCCCGCGGCCCGCACCGCCTTGTCCTCGTCGGCCCCGTCGACGGCCTCGCCGACGAAGATCACGTCGACGTCGGAGACGTAGTTCAGCTCGTGTCCCCCGCACTTGCCCATCGCGATCACCGCGAGCCGGCACATCGCGGCGTCCTCGGGCGCTTCGGCCCCGGCGAGGGCGAGGGCGGCGCGCAGGGTGGCGGTGGCGAGGTCGGCGAGCTCGGCGGCGGTCTGGTCGACCTGGATCGTGCCGCAGACGTCCCGGGCGGCGATGGACAGCAGACAGCGCCGGTAGGCGACGCGCAGGGACACCGGGTCGGTGGCCTCGGCGAGTCCCCGCTCGAACTCCTCCACGCCCGGGTGCAGGTCGCGCGGCTCGTAGGTGACGAGGGCCTGCCAGTCGCTCGGGTGCCGGGCCAGGTGGTCGGCCAGCGCCTCGGACGCGCCCAGCACCCCGAGCAGCCGGTCCCGCAGCGGCTTGGCGGCTATCAGCGTGTCCAGCAGCTCCTGCCGGGCGGTGCCGCCCTGCTGCGCCTCCAGCAGCCGCACCAGACCGTGCAGCGCGAGGTCGGGGTCGGCGGTCGCGCCGAGGGCGTCCAGCAGGACGGGGTCGCTGCGCACGGCCGCCAGCCCCTCGCTGTCGAGCAGCTGCTCGGCGGCGGACGGATCGGTGAAGCCGTGCCGCAGCAGCCGAGTGAAGGTACTGCTCCTGCGCCCCGGCGCCGACGTCATCCCCGGCCTCCCTCGTGCCTCGGATCAGGGTCGTACGGCCATGAGCCTATCCGGAGTACGGGCTCACGGCCCCGGGGCGGGCGGCCCGGACGGCCGGGACCCGTTGCCGGGTTTCGGTGGCGCGGCGCACCGTTTTCGGATTCGGTAGGGGGAGTCGTTCCGGCCGGGCCTGGTGATGGTCCGGCCGTGTCCGCCGTCCGCCGCGGTCGCCGTGCCCGCCGTACCCGACGAAGGAGTCGCCGTTCCATGGACATGACCCTCGAAGTGATCCCGCTCCCGGTGAGCGACATCGACCGGGCCAGGGACTTCTACCGGGACAAGGTCGGCTTCCACGTCGACATCGACCAGGAGGTCATGCCGGGCATGCGCATCGTCCAGCTGACCCCGCCGGGCTCCGGCTGCTCGATCGCCCTCGGCGAGACGCTGTGGGAATCGACCCCCGGGCAGACCCCGGCGCCCGGCACCTACCAGGGGCTCCAGCTCTGCGTCGCCGACATCAGGAAGGCCCACGCGGAACTGGTCGAACGGGGCCTGGACGTCTCCGAGCCGGTCCAGTACGCCGAGTCGGACGGCGCCACCTTCATGTACTTCACCGACCCGGACGGCAACGGCTGGGCGGTACAGGAGTACCGCAAACGGGCTACGGAACCGCTGCACCGGGTGCTGGGGGGCCCGGCGGGGACAGCGGACGATCTGTGACCCCACCGGAGCGCGGGGTGCGCCGCGCTCCGGTGAGGCCGGGGGCCGCCCGGTGGGCGGCCCCCGGTGCGGGTCAGCTCGCGTACGTCTCGAATTCGGCGATCCTCGGGGTGCCCGAGGCGCTGGTGATCTCGAAGGTGACCTTCTTCAGGGAGGTGGGGCTGAAGCCGATGACGCCCGCTCCGCTGCCGGAGGCCAGGACGGCCCCCGTGTCGTGGTTGAGGACACGGTA
>Ga0247820_10000230_pt1 | contig 28664 bp, 22 predicted proteins | sample 13C_Glucose_Day1_2_FD_192480 | JGI IMG/M metagenome (GOLD analysis project Ga0247820, IMG submission 192480) | Soil microbial communities from agricultural site in Penn Yan, New York, United States - 13C_Glucose_Day14 | ecosystem: Environmental > Terrestrial > Soil > Agricultural land | place...
GAAGGTCACAAACTTACTCTCGACGGCCCGCATGGTGACCTTGACCGGGATGGGAGGAGTGGGCAAGACCCGACTGGCGCTGCGAGTCGCCGGTCGAACGCAATCGCGCTTCGCTGATGGTGTGTTCCTGATCGAGCTGGGCGAGCTGCGCGACGACTCGCTTCTCGTCAACGTGGTGGCGGATGCGCTGGGGCTACGAGACCGAGCCGCGAGACCACTTCTCGAGGTCCTCACGGAATTCCTCGCCCCGCGCGAGGTACTGCTCGTTCTGGACAACTGCGAGCAGGTGCTCGACGTGGTCGCGAAACTCACCGAAGCGCTGCTCCGCACCAGCCCGGGCCTGCGGATCCTCCTGACCAGCCGAGAGCCGATCGGCATCAGCGGCGAGGTAGCGCTACCGATCGCCCCGCTTGCGGTACCCGACGCCGACCATCTGCCGAGACGGCTGCCCGGAAACGACGCGGTGACATTGTTCGCCGAGCGAGGCGCCGCGGTCCTGCCCGGCTTCGAGGTCACCGACGACAACAAGGTGACCATCGCCCGGATATGCCAGCGCCTCGACGGCCTGCCGTTGGCGATCGAGCTCGCCGCGGCGCGACTTCGGGCGATCTCCCCAGAGGAGATTCTGCAGCGACTCACCGACCGCTACCGGTTCCTGACACGCGGACGCAGAGACGCTCCGTCACGACAACAGACCCTGCGGATGTGCATCGACTGGAGCTACGACCTGTGCACACCCCTGGAACAACTGATGTGGGCTCGCCTGTCCATGTTCGCCGGAAGCTTCGAACTCAGTACGGCCGAGCAGATCTTCGGGCACGACCCAACCGTTGACGATCTCCTCGACACCATCACCTTTCTCGTCGACAAGTCGATACTCATTCGAGAACAGTCGGCTCCGGTCGCTCGGTTCCGGATGCTCGAGACGGTGCGCGACTACGGTCGGGAAAAGGCCCGCGCCGGCACCGACTACTCCGAGCTGCGCACCGGATACAGAAACTGGTACGTGCAGCTGTCCTCGGACGCCGAGGCTGACTGGGTCGGACCGCGGCAACTCGAGTGGCTGACCCGATTGGTCACCGAACTGCCGAATTTACGACAGGCACACGAGTTTTGCCTCTCCGAAGACCCCGAGTCCGGACTTGGCATGGCCGCAGCGCTGTTCCCTCTCTGGTTCTCGCGCGGTTTGTTGACCGAAGGACGGCGCTGGATCGATCGATTATTGGCTCTGTCGCCCCGCACCGCAGGCGTTGACCGCGCCAAAGCAATACTCTGGGCCAGCGTGATGGCAGGAGTGCAGGGCGACCTGCAGGCATCGACGATCCTCATCCACGCGGGACGGGCGCTCGCCGTTCGATCGGTCGATCCTCTGCTGCGGGCGCACATCGACCTTGCCGAAGGTTACCGGTCCCTGTACGGCGGCGACGTCGAGTATGCACAAATCCATTTCGAAGCCGCTCGGCCTGTCTACGCTGCGGAGGCGAGTGCACTTGCTCTCCACATCCTCTTGTTGGAGGGTCTCGGAATCACGTACGAGTTGCTCAATCACACCGAGCGCGCCATCGAATGCTACGAGAGTGCACTCGCGGTCACCGAAGAGCACGGTGAAGCAGTGCATCGGTCATATTTGCTGTGGGCCCTGGCCGTCGTGGTGTGGCGACACGCCAATACCGAACGGGCGAACGAGCTACTCCAACAGGCGCTCCGCGCTGCTCGGAAAGTCAATGAGCGGCTCGTCATCAGCATGTGCCTACAAGCACTCGCGTGGATCGCTGCCGAGGAAGGTGACTTCGAACGAGCCGTGGTGTTGACCTCAGCTGCAGAAAACCTCAGCAATGCCATAGGGAGTTCCCCGATCTTCGTATCCGGGTTGGTCCAGTACCGTGAGAAGTGCGAGCGTGATGCGCGGAAAGCGCTGAGTAAGAGTGCATTTGATCTGGCACGGGGAAAGGGGGGCAAGCTGGGAGTGGCCTCCGCGGTCGCCTACGCACTCGGTGAGCAAAGTCCGGCGTCATCCTCACCGAGCCCGGGACCGGCCGAGCCGACGAAGCGGGAGCGTGAGGTCGCCGAGTTGGTCGCCGAGGGATTGACCAATAGAGAGATAGCGTCCCGCTTGACGATTTCTGTGCGCACCGCGCAGGGGCACATCGAACACCTCCTTGCCAAGTTGGGCTTCACCTCTCGTGCCCAGATCGCTGCATGGGTGGTGGAATCACGGCGAACCATGCCCTGACGCACGGTGTTACGGGGCTCAGTCTCTACAGGCGCGCGATCATCGTGACGTTTGGCCAATCTGACGCCTTCGCACATGGTTTGCAGCCCCGAAACGACTGCCGGTGCGTTCTAGCTCGTGCAGGAGTGTGACCCTCGGCCGGGCCGCCGGAGCGCCGAGCGGATGTCCCAGGGCGACGGCACCCCCGGTTGACGTTGAGCCGTGCCGGGTCGGCCAAGGTGTGTTTCAACCATTGGTGCATCGGATGGACCTGCCCATCCGAGCTCGACCGGTGGGTCGACCACGGGGATGGAGGGTCACACGGGTGTGCGGTTCAGGCCGGGGTCCGGGCTGCCGTAGGCCTCGCGTAGGACGTTTTTGCGGATCTTGTTGCTGGCGTTTCGGGGCAGCTGATCGACCACGATCAGGTCCTTGGGGTGCTTGAACCGGGCCAGGGATGGTCGAAGGAAGGTGACGAGTTCGTCGATACCGAGTCGCATCCCGTCTTGGAGCGCGGCCACGGCCACCGCGACCTCACCCCACCGCTCATCGGCGCGTCCGATGATGGCGATCTCTGCCACGGCTGGATGGTCCATGATCGCGTTCTCGACCTCGGCGCAGTAGATGTTCTCGCCACCGGAGATGATCATGTCCTTTTTGCGGTCGACGATGTAGAAGAAGCCGTCCTCGTCTTGTCGGCCGAGGTCGCCGGAGTGGAGCCATCCTCCGGCGAACACTTCCTCGGAGGCGTCGGGGCGTTGCCAGTAACCGGTCATCACGGTCGGACCTCTGAAGACGATCTCTCCGATCTCGCCGGTGCCGACCTCGTGCATCTGGTCGTCGACGATTTTCACCTCGACCGAGGAGGTCGGGACGCCTACTGATCCGAGTTTGCTCAGGCTGTGGTCACCGTCGAGGTAGCAGGCGAATCCGGTGCTCTCGGTCTGCCCGAACACGGCCACTGTCTCGGCGTGGGGGAATGCCGTCATCATCGACCGCAGCAGGGCGTCGGAGGCGGGAGCTGCTCCCCAGCTCAGAATGCGCAGAGCCAGGTCGCGTGGTCGGTCGAGCTGGACGGCGGTCACGGCCTGCCACTGCGCCGGGACGAGGAAGACCCAGGTTGTTCCTTCATCCTGGAACGTCTGAAGGGTGCGGTCGGGATCGAACTCCCCGAGGGGGTGGATCACCGATGTGCCGCCGAAGTAGAGCTGGGGGAGGACCGAGGCGATGCCGCCGATGTGGAACAAAGGTACGGCGACCGAGACGATGTCGCCGCGCCGGTAGGAGAGCGAATCCATGAAGGCCATGGAGATGGCGTTCAGATTCGCGTGGGTGATCATCGCGCCTTTCGGCCGCCCGGTGGTGCCCGACGTGTACAGGATCAGAGCGACCGACTCATCGGGTACGTCGATGTCCGGCATGTCGCCGGCGGTGTCGGCGAGCACACTTTCGTAGTCGAGCTGCCCCGGCCGGGCTTCGTCGGTGGCGATGACGAACTCGATGCCGTCGGTTTCGGCGGCGACGGTGGTTGCGAGTTCGCACAGGGCCTGATCGGTGATGATCGCCTTCGCGCCTACATCGGTGGCGATGAACACGGCTTCGGCTGGGCTCATCCGGATGTTGACCGGGACGGCGATGGCTCCGGTCGCGGTGATCGCGAGCAGTGCCTCGAGGTACTCGGGGCGGTTGAGCATGGTGATCAGTACGCGATCGCCGTGTCCGATCCCTCGCAGGTGAAGGACCTTTGCGAGGGCGGCGGCCCGTTGGTGCAGGTCCTTCCAGGTGAGGGTTTGTCCGAGGTATCGCAGGGCGGGGCGGTCCGGTGTCATGGAGGCGTGGCGCCGGACCTGGTTGTTCCAGTGGCGTCGGCGGGACAGTGCTTGTTCGGAGGCGGGTACGTGTACTGGTTGAGTGGTCGATGTGCTCATGGCTTCTCCGCAGGGTCGACGGTGGTCGGCGTGAGGTGTTGACGTAGGAAGGACACCTGGTCATCGATGTTCGGTGTTCGCCATGGTTCGACGTAGGCATCGAAGTGTGCGACGGGGTACCGGCTAACTTCTACTTGGCCGCCGCCAGCCCATGGCCATCACGGCACATCGTGAGTTCGAGCGCGAACCGGCCGGGGATCAGCTGTGCGCAGCTAGCAGTTTCAGGTTCCCTGCTTCGCTCCAGTTTCGTCGGTAATTGCTCACCACCTCGACACGCTGCGTCGCAAAGCGATCAACCCACTTGCGCACGAAGTAGCGGAAGGCGTTGGGCCCGGGGCTCGAAGAGAACGCACTGCACGGTGACTCCTCAAGTCTCGGGTCGCTGCGTGAAGGCTGGGATACCGGGCTTGAGGGCGCCTATCGTCATACCGTAGTCTGTATGACAGTGTACCGTATGTTTACAAGGGAAGCGAGCGGCCATGCCCACCGACACGACTGTGGATGACTCAGTACTCATCGAGGAGCGGATCGGCCACGTGTCGGTGCTCACGCTCAATCGACCGACCTCGATGAATGCCATCGATCCGGAGCTGGGCGCGGCGCTGAGCGACGCGTGGGACCGGCTTCAGCGGGACGACGAGACCTGGGTGCTCGTGCTGACGGGTGCGGGGGACCGGGCCTTCTCGGCTGGTGCCGACCTGAAGACACCGGTGCCGGAGCAGTCCTTCGCGGGATCGTTCCTGGGTGGTACCGGACCGCGACCCGTCACCGTGCCGCCCAACTACCTCAAGCCCGTGATCTGCGCCGTCAATGGGCTCGCCTACGGCGCTGGCCTCGAGCTTCTGCTCTCGACCGACATACAGATCGCCACGCCCGAAGCGAGATTCTGCCTCCCCGAGGCCAAGGTGGGATCAATCCCGGGGGCGGGCGGTACGCAGCGCATCGCCCATGCGCTACCGCGGGGTATCGCTCGCCGGATGGCGCTGACCGGCGAGCCCATCGACGCCGACACAGCGCTACGTCTGGGTCTCGTCTCAGAGCTGGTCGCTCGTGAGTCCCTGCGTGAGCGTGCACTCGAGATCGCTGAACGCATCTGCGCGAATGCGCCGCTGGCCGTGCGCGCCATCAAGAAGGCCGTCGAAGCGGCGGATCAGCTCACCCTTGACGACGGGCTGGCCATGGAGCAGCTGCTGTGGGGATCGCTGCGTGACAGCGAGGACCGGCTGGAGGGTCGTACCGCCTTCGCGGAGAAGCGAACTCCGGTCTACCGGGCACGGTGAGGTCGCGCCGGCATATCCCCATTGACGGAGCTTGTATGACGAGATACCGTCATACGAAGTCGCGAGCAAACCCATGCTGAGCGCGATACGAATAGGTGATCGACGCAGCTGAGCGGCGTCGGAAAGGGCGACGATGAGTAGCGCGAGCGACCCCGAGACGGCACGGCGGCTGTATTTCCCCGAGCCCGAAAATGGTCAGGGTCAGACTCTTCACCTTCCCGCGGGAGCCGCCGAGATCAAGCTGAACGCGGATGCGCGGCGGGTGGTGCCGCAGCTCCTCGAGGACTACGGATACGAGCGGGCTTTTATCTTCAGCTCCCGCACGCTCAACCAGAAGACCGATGTCATCGATCGCCTCGCCGCCGCCTTGGGGCCCCGGTTCGTCGCGCGGAGTGACCGTGTCGGCGAGCACGCTCCGGTCAAGAACGTGCTCGCGGCGATCCAGGAGGTCGAAGGGTCCGACGCGGATGTGCTGGTCACGGTCGGCGGCGGTTCGGTGATGGACTTCGGCAAGTTCGTCCAGCTCGGGGTCACGGAAGGTGTGCGGACGCACGACGACCTGCGTGCCCTGCGTATCGACCAGGAGCCGAAGCTGAACCAGCGCCCGACGCTGCGTCAGATCGCCATCCCGACGACCTTCTCGCTGTCGGAGTGGACGGCGGCCGGAACACCGGTGGACGACGAGACCGGCAAGAAGATCATCCTCCGCATCCCTGACGGGGTCGGCCGGGCCATCGTGTACGACCCGTCGATCGTCGCCCACACGCCCCGCCACCTCGCGCTGGTCACCGCGGTACGGGGTCTCGATCACGCCGTCAACAGTGTCCTGTCCACGAGGCCGAACGATCTGTGCATCGACCTATGCCTGCAGGCGATCCGTCAGTTCGCTGCCGGGATTCCGCTGCTCGCCCGTGGTGACGTGGAGACAGCGATCCCTCTGCTGCAACGTGCTTCGTTTTTGGCCGGGATGTGCCAGCTGTCGGTGCCGCACGGCTTCAGTCACTTCATGGTTCACGTCTTCGCGCCGTGGGCACATGTGGGGCACAGCGAGACCGCGTGCGTGATGATGCTGGCCCAGGCACGCTGGCTGCGCGGCCACGACGATCCGAGGATCGAGCAGGTCACCGCGGCGATGGGTCGACCGGGTGATCCCCTGGATGTGATCGTCCGTGACTTACTCGAGGTGTGCGATCTGCCGACGACGGTGCGGGAGCTCGGTGTCGATCCGCAGCGTCTCGACGATGTCGTGCCGCTCGCGTTGGCCCACCCTTACGTGACCTACCACAACCTGCGGCCGATCCGGACCGCTGAGGACATCTCGACGATCCTGGCGAGCGTCGCCGGCTGACCGACGTCGAGCCACCGGGGCAACACCGGGCCGACCGCCATCCTGCTGAGGAGTAACCATGTGGAGCTTTGATACCGATCCCGATTTTCAGGTCGAGATCGACTGGATCGACGAGTTTGTGCGTAACCAGGTCCAGCCACTGGACTACGTACTGGGAAGTCAGTGGGACATCCACGATCCCGAGTTCGTCCGGCTGGTCCGGCCGCTGCAGGCCGAGGTGAAGTCGCGCGGACTGTGGGCGTGCCACCTCGGCCCGGAACTCGGCGGCAAGGGGTACGGCCAGCTCAAGCTCGCACTCATGAACGAGAAGTTCGGCATGTCGCGCTTCGGTCCGATCGTGTTCGGCGCCCAGGCACCGGACACAGGGAACTCCGAGATCCTTGCTCACTACGGCACGCCCGAGCAGAAGAAGCAGTGGCTCGAGCCCCTCCTGGCGAACGACATCGTGTCGTGTTTCGCGATGACCGAGCCGCAGGGCGGGGCGGACCCGCTGGCGATCCGCACCACTGCGGTCCGCGAGGGCGACGAGTGGGTGATCAACGGAGAGAAGTGGTTCGCCAGCGAGGCAGAGCATGCTGCGTTCCACATCTTGATGGTCCGGACCAACCCGGAGGCCGAGGACCCCTATCGCCAGATGTCGATGTTCATCGTGCCGGCAGACACGCCGGGCATCGAGATCCTGCGCAACTACGGGCATTACGGGGAGGCGGCGGACACGCACGCCCATCTGCGCCTGACTGACGTCCGGGTACCTCACGAGAACATGCTGGGTGAGCCCGGCGATGCCTTTGTCGTCGCGCAGGTGCGACTGGGTGGCGGTCGCATGCACCACGCAATGCGCACCTTGGCGCAGGCCACGAGGGCCTTCGAGATGATGTGTGAACGCGTCGTGTCGCGCTCGACCAAGGGCGATCTGCTATCGCGCCAGCAGCTGGTCCAGGAGAAGATCGCGGACAGCTGGATCCAGCTGCGCCAGTTCCGGCTCCTCATCCTCGAGACCGCGTGGCTGGCCGACCAGGGCCACGACTGGCGCGCACTTCGGAAGAATGTCTCGGCGGTCAAGGCGATCATGCCGCAGGTCCTCAACGACATCGCCTCCCGTGCGCTGCACCTGCACGGCTCCCTGGGCATCACGCACGAGATGCCCTTCGCGGAGTGGGTGATCCAGTCGTTCCACGTCGGACTGGCCGATGGTCCCACCGAGGTACACAAGGTCGTCGTGGCACGCGAGGTCCTCAAGGACGTCAAGCCGGAGTCGGAGATGTTCCCCGACTACATGCGCCACGTCCTCACCGATCGGGCCCGGGCGCAGCTGGGGTCCCCGCTCGATGAGGGCGGGCGGGTCGACAGGTCCGCGGCCGCCCGTTCGTAGTTTGTCATACAACAGACCACAGGAGTCGTCGCCGGCCCAAGGCGGCACTTCTCCAGATATCCCTTCACCGAAAGGTCGACGACCCGTGACTGCTGAAAGTCAGCTCGAACTGCAATCGACGGGCGTCCCCGGCGCACGTTGCAACGACTGCGGACACCTCTCCCACCCGAGGCCGCGCCATTGCGCGCAGTGCCTCGGGGACGCCTTCACCGACGAGACCGTCCCGGGTGATGGCGTGGTGTACTCCGTCACTGTGGTGCGCTCGGGACGCAACGATCGGCCGCTTCCGTACGGGTTGGCTCACGTCGACCTGGCCGTCGGCCTCCGGGTGATGGCGGGTTTCGATGCTGTCAGCGGCGACGTCCTGGAGCCCGGCACCCCTGTCGTCGTCGGCCAGGTCGGTCTGACGGAGGCCGGCCTTCCCCTGCTGCAGATCGCGGCGCCGGGACCTCGTCCGCTTGCGGGCGCCTCGGGCGCACCCGCGTAGATCGCACGTCCACCACAAGGCACAAGGAGTCTTCTGATGCCGGTTCCTGTCATTGCAGGCGCACACACCATTCCCTTCGTCAAGGAGTCGACGCATGTCGTCGACCTCGGCGCCGACGCCGTTCGCGGCCTGCTCCGTTCCACCGGGATCGACCGTGAGGCCGTCGACACGGTCATCTCGGCCGGCGTTGCCGGGGGAGCGCTGCTCGGCCAGCGCATCCTGTCCCGCCTGTCGATGACCGGACTGCCTGTGTTCAACATCGAGAACGCCTGCGCGTCTGGCGCCTCGGCGGCCCACCTCGCCATCGGCATGGTGGCATCGGGACAGGCGCGCATCGTCGTCGTCGTCGCGACCGAACGGCTGTCGGCACTCGGCGGTGGGGCACTCAAGCTCGACCCCACCGACATCGAGGCAGCGCAGGGCGCAATCATGCCGGCCCACTATGCGTTGCGTGCGAACCGCTACCTGTGGGAGAACGGGCTGAAGCCGGAGGACCTGGCGGGCGTGTCCGTCAAGAACCGACGCAACGGGGCGCTCAACCCGATCGCTCGCTTCCAGGCCGCCGTCACGCTGGAGGAGGTACTGAACTCCAAGCCGATCGCCGACCCGCTGACCCTGCTCCAATGCTCGCCCAACAGCGATGGATCGAGTGCCGTCCTCATCTGCTCGGAGGAGGCAGCGTCGGAACTCGGTCTCGACGCGGTCGGCATCAAGGCCTCGGTGATCACCTCGGGCAAGTACAGCGACGCTCCCCGCGACCTCACGATGCCCGACGTGACGCTCCGGGCGATCCAGCAGGCCTATGCCCAGGCCGGAATCGGTCCGAAGGACCTGGACCTCGCCGAGGTGCACGACGCCTTCAGCATCGCCGAGGTTCTCTACTACGAGGCACTGGGCCTCTGCGAGCGCGGCCAAGGCGCCCGCTACCTCGCGGAGGGTCGCGCTGACATCGACGGCGACTGCGCGGTGAATCCGAGTGGGGGGCTCATCTCGCGAGGACATCCGGTCGGAGCCACCGGTGTTGCGCAACTCGGTGAGGCGTACGAGCAGCTCACCGGCCGCGCCGGGGCCCGTCAGGTCCCCGGGGCGTCGGTGGCCCTCACGCATGTCACGGGCGGCGGCATCGCCGGCGTCGACAACGGTGCGTGCGGCGTCCACGTCCTGGCTGTATGAGTGACGAGAGGAGAACGAAAGCGATGAACTCCATCGGTATCTCGTTCGTGGTGGGCGACCACGAGGCCCTGGCTGCGATCAGCGCAGAGCTACAGGGTCGGGGCGACGACGTCGTGCGGCTCGAGGGCCGCCGCTCGTCCGAGCACAGCGAGGCTCTCGAGGCCGAGCTCGCTCGGGGCCGGGCGATCCGGGCCGTCGTCATCGGCTACGACGGCACCCCTCCCGAGGGCTCCGCCGCACAGGCGCTGGCCTTCCTCCGCGCCGCGACCCCCGGGTTCCCCCGCGGTGAGGGCCGCGTGGCACTGGTCGCCGGCCGTGACTTCCTGGGCTGGCCGGGTCGCACCGAGCGTGCCATCGACCTGGCGGGCCTGGTCGGTCTGGGGCGGAGTCTTGCGCTCGACCTCGGGCCGCTGGGCGTGAACGTCAACGTCATCTGCCCGCCCTCGGAGCTGGGACCGGTCGTCGCGACCGAGGATCCGTGGGAGGCACCGCCGCCGCCGCTCACCGGACCGGTGGGTGTCGAGGACGTGGCCTATGCGGTCGCGTTCCTGACGGATCAGGCATCGGGCCACTTCACCGGGCAGGTGCTGCACGTGTCCGGCGGCCTGAGCGTGCTGAGCTCGCTCACCGCCTGACGAGCAGGTCCCAGACCAGACGAGTGAGGAGTCGGAAAATGACGGTTCAGGACGAGGTTGGTTCGATGGTGAGCAAGGACGGCCTGAAGGGGCGCGTCGCGATCGTGACGGGCTCCGGGCGCGGCATCGGCGAGGTCATCGCACGGCGGCTGGCTGCTGACGGTGCGCATGTAGTTGTGTGCGACCTGAATGCCGAGCTGGCCGAGAGCGTGGCTGACGAGATCAGCCGCGGCGGTCCGGGTGATGCGTGGGCAACCCGCGCCGACGTCAGCAACCCCGCGTCGGTCCGGGAGCTGGTGCAAGCAACCGTGGACCGCTGGGGGCGTCTCGATTGCTACGTGAACAACGCCGCGATGGCTCAGGACACGGCTCTGCGCAACATCACCCAGGAGTCGTGGGAGCGGGTCACGCAGGTCAACCTCGACGGGGTCTTCTACGGTTGCCAGGCCGCGGCGGCGCAGATGCGCGAGTCCGGCGGCGGACGCATCATCAACATCGCGTCGCGCGCGTGGCTCGGGTGGTGGGGGCAAACGAACTACTCCGCCACCAAGGGCGGGGTGGTCAGCATGACCCGCTCGCTCGCGCTCGAGCTCGCTCGCACGGGAATCACGGTCAACGCTATCGCGCCGGGACTCATCAAGACGCCCGGCGTCGACGAGCTTCCCGAGGAGGTGCTGCGCAACCTGATCGTCGCCCAGCCCAATCGCGAGCTCGGGAGCGCCGAGAACGTCGCTCACCTCGCGCGCTTCCTCGTCGACGACCGGGCGCGTGCGATCACCGGTCAGGTGCTCTACACGTGTGGTGGCAAGAGCCTTTTCGCGATGCCTGCCAAGCGGTGATGGGCAGCGACGCCTGTGACCGTTGACACATGATGTCGGACGGGATACCGTCATACAAACTCCGACTCCGAATCCGTGCGGGGCGTCGTCGGCGCCCGGGATCAACGGCTAGCGACTCTTAACCGAAGGACTGATGTGGCGTGACGGCAGCAATGGAATCCACGGCGACCCGCTTCCCGGCTGAATGGGATCGCGACTACGCGATGTACATCGGCGGAGAGTGGATCGAGATCGGCGAGCGTGACACGTTCACGTGTGTCGATCCGTTCGACACCCAGCCCTGGGGGCGGGTGCCCGTGGCGACCGTGGAGGATGTCGACCGTGCCGTGGCCGCTGCCCGGCACGCCTTCGACGAGGGTGGCTGGCCCCAGACGCCGGCTGCGACGCGCGCGGCGATGCTGCGCAAGCTGGCCGATCTGATCGAGGCCCATGCCGACGAGCTGGCCCATCTCCAGATCCACGAGAACGGCAAGCTCGTCGGCGAGATGGTGGGCGGCTCGTACGCGATGGCCGGCCACGCCCGGTTCGTCGCGGGTCTCGCCGAGACGATGGGTGGCACCACAGTCCAGGGCGTGCCGGGGCACACCGTCTACAACGTCCGCGAGCCGGTCGGGGTCGTGGCCGCCATCACGCCCTGGAACTCTCCGCTCATGCTGCTGTCCTGGAAGCTCTTCCCGGCCCTCGCCGCGGGATGCACCATCGTCATCAAGCCATCCGAGGTGACGCCCACCTCCACCCTTCGCCTTGCGGAGCTGTGCGAGCAGGCGGGCTACCCGGCCGGTGTCGTCAATGTCGTCACCGGGTTCGGTCAGCCCACCGGCGCAGCGCTCGCGTCCCATCCGGACGTCGACAAAATCGGCTTCACCGGCTCGACCGCCGCGGGGAAGGCCATGCTGACCGCGGCCGGGCCGCGCATCGGGCGCGTCACCCTCGAGCTCGGAGGGAAGTCACCCAACATCATCTTCCGCGACGCAGACCTGGAGAACGCGGTCCACGGCGTGATGGCCGGAGTCTTCGCGGCAACGGGGCAGACGTGCATGGCAGGATCCCGCGTCCTGGTCGAGGACGAGGTCTACGACGACTTCGTCGCCCGCCTCACCGAGGCGGCGTCGGCCCTGAAGCTCGGGGACCCGCTCGATCCGACCGTCGAGGTGGGCCCCGTCGCCTGTCGCAACCAGCTCGATCGCGTGCTGGAGTACATCCAGATCGGGCAGGACGAAGGTGCCGTCGTGACCGCCGGAGGAGTGCGCGAGACCACCCCGGAGACGGCGCGAGGTTTGTTCGTCCGTCCCACCGTCTTCTCCGGGGTCGACAACCAGTCGCGCCTCGCCCAGGAGGAGATCTTCGGCCCCGTGGCGAGCCTCGTGCGCTTCAGTGGCGAGGACGAGGCCGCGAGACTGGCCAACGACGTCGACTTCGGCCTCGCGGCCGCTGTGTGGACCTCCGACGTCGCTCGCGCCCACCGCATGGTCAAGCGCCTGAGGGCAGGGACCGTGTGGGTCAACACCTATCGCGTCGTCCACTACGCAACGCCCTTCGGAGGCTTCAAGCAGAGCGGGCTCGGGCGCGAGCTCGGCGTGGACGCACTCGACGCCTACACCGAGGTCAAGTCCGTCTTCATCGACGAGGGCAATCGGCAGGCCTTCGGGCGCCGGTGATGCGGCGGACGAGTGCGCGGGTGCAGCTCCCGGCTGTCCGCCGGGAGGCAGCCCTCCCTGGCTGAGGACCGAGCGGGCTCGTCTTCCGGACGGTCGGCGTGCGAGGAGCAGCGCACCCTCGTACTGATGGAGGATGCGTGGCGCATGCCATCGTGACGCTCAACCGACCGGACAAGCGCAACGCCATGAACGCCGCTGACCAGCGGCGACTGCTGGAGGTCCTCGCGGCAACGACCGCAAAGGCGATCGTCCTGACCGGCTCGGGCTCCGCCCTCTGTGCTGGGATCGATCTGCCCGAGGCGAGGAACGCGCCTGGCCCGGCCAGCAGGCCGAGCCAGGCGCCCCTGACGTGTGGACCCAGTGCCAGGCGCCCATTCGGGCCCCACCCGGCGATGTTCATCGTCGCCGTCAACGGCTTCGTACTGGGCGGCAGGTCGACGCTCGAGCAACAAGTGCGAGCCGGCAGTGGCCGGCGGAGTCGGGAACGATCGGCGTTCCGGAGATGGCGCTCGGTGCCTGGCGCATCCAGGCGGGCCCGGCCATGCCGAAGCAGGTGCTGCCTAAGCATGCCGCCGAAATGGTCTTCCTGGCCCAGCGGATCGATGCTCCGACCGCTCACCGATTCGGGCTCGTGAATGAGGTCGTCCCTGACGGCTTGCTGCTCGACCGGGCGTGTGCACTGGCAACGCGCATCGCGGGTTCGACGCCGTGGCACCCGCCAGGGGAAAGAAGGCCTACCAGCGGATTCAGGCCCTCGACTGGGATGACGCGCAGGACTACCCGGTCTATACCAGTGCCGTCATCGCCGCCGAGCAGGGAGCGTCGGCTGGTCACGGCCCGGACCTTCTTCACCGCCGGCCATCGAGCCTACGGACAGGACGACTGAGCGGCTGCGAACTGGCTCTGGGATGGGCGCTCTCCGACGTCGACCATCGCGCAGAGCAGTCCTCACGCCGGCTCGCGGCGGATCCAGTTTCCCGGAGAAGCAGTTGACGACAGATGGTCTACGGGATACCGTCATACAAAGTGACGGCCATCACGGCCCAATGAAACAGGAAGGCAAGCGACGATGAGTGATCTGACCGATGCGGTAGTCGTAGTGACCGGCGGTGCCACCGGTGTCGGTCTCGCGCTGGCGCGCGAGGCGGTCAACCGTGGCGCGAAGGTCATGCTCGCTGACATCGACGACGCCAAGGCCGCGGTCGACGAGCTCCGCGAGGCCGGCGGTGATGTCGATTCCACGGTGGCCGACGTCTCGAACGTCGAGGACGTGCGACGGCTGGCGAAGGAGACCGTCGACCGGTTCGGTGAGGTCAATGTGGTGTGCAACAACGCGGCCTTCGCTGTGCTGGGCTCGCTGCAGGAGATTGACCCCGAGGCCGCCAGCCGCTCGGTGCGAGTCAACGTCGAGGGTGGGGTCAACATCGTCCACGTCTTCGCGCCGCTCCTGCGCGACGCGGCGGCGGCCGGCCGGCCGGCGTACCTGCTCAACACCGGCTCCGAGCACTCGCTCGGCGTTCCCCCGCATGTCGCCCCGTTCAGTGTCTACACCATCACCAAGTTCGCGACCCTCGGTCTGACCCTCACAGCACACCGCGATCTGGAGCCCTGGGGCATCGGCGTTTCGATGCTGGCGCCGGGATGGACGTTGACCGAGAATGTGCGCGCCTTCGTGGAGGCTGACCCCGAGGCAGCGCAGGCGATCGTCCCCTTCGCTCAGGAGTCGTCGGTCGTCGCATCGAAGGCGTTCGACGGCCTACTCGCCGGCACTCGTGTCATCGCGACGAACCCCTTCAGTCGGGCGTTCGCAATGGAGCACGCCCGTGCGCTCATGGTCGACGTGCAGGAGCTGCCTGTCGTCGAAGCCCCTGGCGAGCACGCCCACGACGGCACCGGCGACGCCGAGTCATGCCCCTTCCTGGGCGGCCGCTGACAGGCGCCCGACGGCGCCGACACCCCCGCAAGTTTCGCAGCAAAGGAATGTGACGTTATGGGTCGTGTGGTTTTCATCCGCGCGGACGGAGTCAAGACGGACACCACCGCCGAGAATGGCCAGTCGCTGATGCAGGTGGCGCGCGCCAACCTGGTGCCGGGGATTGTGGCGGAGTGCGGTGGCGAGCTCTCGTGTGCAACCTGCCACGTGTTCGTGGACGAACAGTGGGTCTCGCTCCTGCCGCCGAAGTCGGAGGAGGAGGAGGACATGCTCGAGGTTGCCGCGGCAGAACCGACCGAGTGCAGCCGGCTCTCGTGCCAGGTGAAGTTCTCGCCCGACCTCGACGGCATCGTGGTGACCGTCCCGGCCGTGCAGTAGAGGAGATCGAGCATGGAACTGCCGAACATCGAATCCGCGGGCGCCGACGATCGGGTGGTGATCGTTGGTGGCGGCCAAGCGGGTGCCGAGTGCGCCGCTACCTTGCGAATGCTCGGCTTCGCCGGCCCGATCACGATCCTTTCCGAGGAGCCGACCCACCCCTACAGCAGACCGCCGCTATCCAAGGGCTACTTGCTGGGTGACGTGACGTCGACCGATCTCTACATCCGCCCACCGGCGACCTACGAGGACCAGCGGGTGGAGGTCAGGCTCGCGACGCGGGCAACTGGGATCGACCGCGACACGCAAACCGTCCGCACCGACGGGCCCGATGGTGACGACGACGTGTCGTATGACTGGCTCGTCCTGGCGACGGGCGGTCGAGCGCGGCTGCTCCCGGACGCGCGGGCGCACGCCGCGCCCAATGTCCACACGCTTCGCCGGCTCGCCGATATCGACGAGATGCGTGCGCAGTTCACCCCTGGAGCGCGGCTCGCCGTCCTCGGCGGGGGGTACGTCGGGCTCGAGGTGGCCGCGGTCGCCCGAAAGTCTGGTCTTGACGTGACCGTCGTCGAGGCGGGCCCGCGGGTCCTCGCACGAGTGACCCTGCCCGTCGTGAGCGACTTCTACGAACGGATTCACAAGGAGCAAGGCGTCGACATCCGGACCTGTCGCTTCGTGGACTCGGTGGAGGTCGGCGCGGACGGCCGGGCGGTGGCCGTGAAGCTGTCCGACGGGGTGACGCTGCCGATCGATTTGGTCGTCGTCGGGATCGGCATGGAAGCGAACGACGAGCTGGCTCACGACGCGGGGCTCGCAGTCGACGGAGGCGTGGTGGTCGACGAGTTCTGTCGCACGGAGGACCCCCGCATCCTCGCTGTCGGCGACTGTACGAGGCACCCCTGTGCCCAAAACGGCGGATTGCGGCGGGTCGAGTCCGTCCCCAACGCGCTGGAGCAGGCAAAGGTCGTCGCCGCCGCCCTCACCGGCAATGCGCGGCCCTACGACGCCATCCCGTGGTTCTGGTCCGACCAGTACGACGTGAAGCTGCAGGTGGTGGGGCTTTGTCCGAGCCATGACGAGATCATTGTCCGCGGAAGCGCGGACGAAGGCCGGAGCTTCAGCCTCTTCTACCTCAAAGACGGCGCCATCCGCGCCGCCGACGTCGTCAACAACCCTCGGGACTTCATGGTCGCGAAGAAGCTGGTGGCGATGCAAGCCGAGGTGGACACGTCGCGACTGGCCGATCCGGCCACGCCCCTGAAGGAACTGCTCGTAGCCGCGACCGCAGAGGCACCCGGCAACGGGAGTCGTGATGGGTGAGGTCCCCAAACTCGTGGTCGTCGAGATCACGCGATCGGTCGCGGGCGCGGCATGCGGTCGGCTGTTCGCGGCGCTAGGCCACGACGTGACGATGTGTGAGACGCGCGAAGGCCACGCGCTGCGACGCCGCGCGCTGACCTTTGCAGCGCTGGCCGCAGGCAAGCAGAGCGCCGTCGTCGAACCCCACCAGTGGTGCGACCGGCTCGCCTCCGCCGACGTCCTCCTGGTCGATCTGCCACCGAGCGAGGCTCGGTCCCTCGGGCTCGACGCAGAGACGCTCACACGCCGATATCCGGCTCTGGTCACCGTCTCGATAACCACCTTCAACCCCCACGGACACCTCGCCGAGCTGGAGGGTGACAGTCTGCTCGCCGAGGCCGAGGGCGGCCTCGCCCACATGATCGGAGAGCCGGCGCGGCCTCCGCTGACCCTCGGCGGTGAGCAAGCGGCGTACGCTGCTGCCTTCGTCGGTCTCTTCGGCGCCTCGCTCGCGCTGCGCCGCCGCGCAACGAGTGGCGACGGGGACCTGATCGAAGTGACGATGAGCGACGTCGCGGCGTACATGGACTGGAAGAGCGACGTCACCTTCGACCTGACCGGGGTCGTGCCTCATCGCACGGGCGCCTCCCGGGGTGCGTGGCGCGTGGTCGAGGCCAAAGACGGCTGGGTCGGCGTGATCTTCCTGCCGGAGCAGTGGCCGGCAGTGGTGAAACTGCTAGGCGACGAGCGCTTGAGGGATCCCGAGCTGATCAACCCCGCCATCCGGCTGGAGCGGTCGGAGGAGCTGTGGCTGATCATCGCGGACGCCATCCGTCAGCGCGAGGCCCACGAGGTCTTTGTCTCCGCACAGAATCTCGGCCTGCCCTTCGGCTACGCGGCGGCTGCCGCGGACCTGATCGACTCCGAACAGTTCCATGAGAGAGGCTTCATCCTGCCCTGCGACCAGCGGCGTCCCGACGCTCCGGTTGTTTCCTTCCCGCTTCCTGGGCAACGGACTGAGGGAGTCGAACCCGCGCCGCAGTTGGATGAGCACGGGGCCCTGGCGCCGCGTACCCCCTCGAGTGACGAGAACAGATCGGGCACGGTCTCGGGTGCCCCGCTCGATGGTGTGGTCGTGCTCGATTTCGGGACGATCACCGCGGGCGCGGCGACGACCCGCCTCCTGGCCGAATACGGCGCGACGGTCATCAAGATCGAGTCCGAGGAACGCCCAGACCGTTTCCGCCGGTGGGTCATGCCTGGATCGGACACCTCCGAGAGGCCCGAATCCTCGCCGATGTTCCGCTCGAACAACGCCGGGAAGACGGGGATCTGCATAGACCTCAAGAGCACGGCAGGACGAGCGGCGGTGCACGAGCTCATTCGACGCGCCGATATTCTCGTCGAGAACTTCCGGGCGGGCGTGACGGAACGCTTGGGGATCGATCCGGCAACGGCGCGTGAATTAAATCCTGACCTCGTCTACGTCTCACTGTCGAGTCAAGGCAGCGCGGGTCCGGAGTCGGGCTATGCCTCGTACGGTTCGACTCTCGATCTCCTGTCCGGTCTGGCCAGCGCGACGGGCTACGCCGACTCGAGCCCGCTGTGGTCATCGGGTGATGTCAACTACCCGGATCAGGTCGTCGCCCTCGCCGGGGCGGCGTTCGCGGCCCACGCAGTGGCGACCCGCCGCCCAGGAGCATGGCTGGACATCTCCCAGCGGGAGCTCGTCGCGTGGACCCTCGCCGACCAGCTCGCCGCCTTCGTCTGGGACGACGTGCCGATGGAGCGAACCGGCAACCGCCGATCGCACGCGACGCCGCACGACGTCTATCCGGCAGCGAACGGCGAGTGGCTCGCGATCGCCTGCTCGACCAGCGAGCACCGCCGCGCGCTGGCCCAGGTCGTGCCGGGCCTCGTCGGCGAGGCCGACGACACCTGGTGGCGGGCCCAGCAAGACGTCGTCGACCAATTGATCACGGACTGGTCGTCGTCACGGAACCGCCAGGAGGCGGCGGCCGAACTGCGGGCCGCGGGGGTCCCAGCGGTGGCGGTCAACACGGCAGCCGACCGCGCCCAGCAACCCCATCGCGAGCAGCGCGGCCTGGTATTGCGAAGTACCGAGGGCGAATGGCTCAAGGGTTTCCCGATGGTGATGCGCCGGTTCACCCCCGCGGCACCGGGTCCTGCCCCGCAGCTGGACACGGACATCTCGGGCACATCCGACCCGCGATTCCGGCAGGTCATTCGGCTGATCGACACCTATTCATCCAAAACGAGTCTCCGCGAAGGACGCGCATGACACTGCCCAACACCATGAAGCAGTGGGTTTATGCGCAACCCATGATCAACAGCAAGGTGTCACCGGAACAGTTTGCGCTGGTGGAGACGCCGATGCCGCAACCAGCCGAAGGCGAAGCTCTGGTGCAGGTGAAGGTCATGGGAATCCACCCACGGGTCCGGATCAGCATGGCCCCCGGCGGGACCCTCCAACTCGGCCAGTCCGAGACCGACTTTGCCTGTGCAGTGGTGGTGCAATCCCGCAATCCGCTCCTGCAGGAGGGTGACGTTATCGCATGTCAAACCGGATGGCGGGACTACGCGCTGGTGAGTAGCGCGTCAGGCCCGGTGGGCTATGCGCCCCCTTCAGCATCGGTCAAGGAGTTGAACGGCACGAACTCACAATGGACCTACGTGTACCGGCCATGGCTCGTCACCCAATTTCCAGCGGAGGACCTCATCGGTCTGATGGGTACTACCGGACTGACCGCCTACTTCGGTATGCGGGAGGTCGGACCACTGATGCCAGGGGACGCCGTGGCAGCCGCCGCAGTGACCGGCGCAACCGGTTCGATCAGCGCACAGCTCGCCAAGGCCGCAGGATGCTACGTGGTGGGATTCGCCGGAGGCTCGGACAAGTGCAGATGGGCGGTCGAGGAGCTAGGCCTCGACCACTGCATCGACTACCGATCGCCCGACCTCGGTGAACAGGTTCGGCAGGCCTTCCCCGACGGCGTCGACGTCTTCTCCGACGGCGTCGGGGGGCCCGTCACCGATGAAGTCTTCACGGTGATGAATCGATACGGACGGGTACTTTCGTATGGATTCTCACACGACATCTACGCTGACGAGGTCACCGCCAGACCGAAACGGTCCCCGAATGCCAGTCCCGAGATCTACCGGGCTCGGCTACGACGCACCTTCGGCATCACGGATGACCTCGAACGTATAGTGCAGGAAAAGCAACTGAAGGTCGAGGCGTGGATCGTCAGCGACTACTACTACGATCGCCTGCAGGCAGAGAACGACCTCGCTCGCCTGGTCGACACCGGCCGCCTCACGCCGGTAAACACCGTGTTCGAGGGATTCGACAACCTTCCCCAGGCGATCACATCGATGTTCACCGGGTCCCGCTACGGAAAGTTGTCGGTGCGCTTCTCCTGATGCCAGCGCTGTACTTTCAAGCACTTGCGACCAAGCGGCTGCGTGATCACGCGCTGAAATGTCCGCACGAGCGTGCGGCAACCTAGCCACGCCTGGTAAGAGTCCAATTGCCGATCCCGAGAGTACGCAAGGGTTTCGCTCTCATCCATCGATCCTCGAGCACCACCGACGGATCGATCAGGTGCTGTACGCGGTGATGATGGAGGCGTGCGTACACGGAGTTTCCACCCGCAGCGTGGACGACCTGGTAGCAGCTCTGGGAATCGGTTCGGGACTTCCAAGTCCGAGGTTTCGCGGATCGTTCGACACGAGCTCCTGCATGTGCGCGACACCTCCTCGCAGGTGATCTCGATTGCGGTCGTGGTCGCCGTGGGGATCACCGCCGAGGGTGCACTGAGGGTCTGCCCCCGCACGCGGGTGGACTCCTTGTCGGTGACGATCCGATTGATGTGGCCGATGCCGTGGACAGCAAAGAACACCCGGGCTCCGATGCATGAATTCGATTGCCGCGGGAGCTTTTTCATCGGTCACAGCCCTCGGTGAAGGCCTGGTGGGAAACCCGTCGACGGCCGAGCTGCACGCTCCTGCGATGCACGCCGGACCCGCTGGACAGAAGCTGCCGAACGCGCGGCAGTGCTGGCCAGGCCCGACTGGCGCATACCGAACGGTGCGGGACCGTAGGCATCCCGAAGATCCTGGATTTTGCCCATCGACGCGTAGATCAACAAACCGGCCGAGATGGAGCAGGCAGAGCCGAAGGCCGAGCACGCCGCGGCATAACCCCGTTGGACTCTCAAATACCTCGACAGAGTCGGCTTCGAGGATGACGGTTAATGCGGTTTACCCCGTCGGGGACCGTATGAGGCATACCGGATCTCGTCGATCGTGGACGCCGTTCGCCACCCCTCAGGGCACTACCACTGTCAGCATATCGACAACGCATGCCGGCTTGTCGCCACCGTCTCGATCGATCGTCACGCGGGTCGCGACTTGGTAGCCCATTGCGTTCGGCTTGACCATCGTCAGCTCGACGCCCGCGCGGATCCGGGATCCTACTGGCACTGGCGACGGGAAGCGCAGCCTGTCTGCGCCGTAATTGATTCCCATCTGGACGCCGCTGATCTCGTACACCTGCCCAACAAGCATCGGCACCAGGCTCATGGTGAGGTATCCATGGGCGATGGTTGAGCCGAACGGCCCGTGGACTGCCTTCTCTGGGTCGACGTGAATCCATTGATGGTCCCCGGTGGCCTGGGCGAAGGCGTTGATCTGGTCCTGATTGATCGTGTGCCAGTCCGAGTAGCCGAGGTGGGTATTCACGGCCCTCTCGAGTTCATCGACGCCATGGAAGACCCTCATGCCTGCGGTCCTCCAGCGACGTAAAGTACCTGACCGGAGATGAAGCCGGCTCCCTGGCTGGCGAAGAACGAGACGGCGTGCGCGATGTCAGCGGCTAGACCGCCGCGGCCGACCGGAATGTCTTTGACGATCGCGGCCTTGAAGTCCGCGAAGGAGTAGCCCAGACGGTCGGCGGTGGCCATAGTCATATCGGTTTCGATGAATCCAGGAGCAATCGCGTTGGCGGTGACGCCGAATTTTCCCATTTCGAGCGCGAGAGTCTTGGTAAAGCCCTGCACACCAGCCTTGGCGGCGGAGTAGTTCGCCTGGCCGCGGTTGCCTAGGGCGGAGGTGCTCGACAGGTTGACGATTCGACCCCATCCGGCCGCGGTCATGTAACCCTGGACCGCGCGCGTCATCAGGAACGCTCCGCGCAAGTGCACGTTCAATACCGCGTCCCACTCCTCGGCGGTCATCTTGAACAGTAGATTATCTCGGATAATGCCGGCGTTGTTGACCAGCACGGTCGGTCCGCCGAGTTCGTCGGCGATTCGCTCGACGGCAGAATGGACGGCGGCCTCGTCTGTGACGTCGACGCCGACCGCGGTCCCGCGCCCACCCGTCGTCTCGATCTCACCGACAACTTGCCTGCAGGCGACCTCGTCGACGTCGAGGACCGCGACCGCGAAGCCGTCCGAGGCGAGGCGCTTGGCCACACCGGCGCCGATTCCGCGCCCGGCCCCCGTCACGACAGCGGTCCGGGTCGGGGTGTGAGAAGTCATGTGTTGGCTCCTGTCGAGTGATGGTGAGATCTGAAACTGTTGGAGGCGAGTCGGGCTGGAGTAATAGTGATCTGTCCAGTCCCATCGTCTGGAAAACCGATCACGAGGGAGGCAAGCGTCTTCGGTGAAGAGCGCGCTGGCCGTCCGGCCTCGAGCCCTCAAGATATCCAATTTACTGTATGACGGTATTCAGCATACGGTATGCTGATAGTCACGATCTCGGGAGGTTCACCATGAGCGCCTCGACGAGTGGGAGCAGTGGAAGCCAGTCTCCCTCGAGGCCAACGGCCACTGACCTGCTGTCGACGACGGGGCCGCGGTGAACTTGCGCGGCTCCGTCGCTCTGCGCCACACCATTTCGCGGTGACAGCAGCAGAGATATTCGAACAAGACCACCCTCGCGCTCACCGGAGCGGCCTCGGGTGGCGTCGTCGGTCGACACTTCGGCAAGGAGGCTTGCATCGCCCTTCTATCCCGGCGCAACCGCACAATGCTCAACGATCCTGCCGTGGCCGCGCGTCGAGGTGGCTGCGCCCGAGGCCGCAAGCGCGTCTCGGTGTGATCGAAAACTGCACTGCCGCCCGATCCCATAGCAGAAGTCCCTGTGCCCTCTGCTCGGGCTGATCGACGGTGCGAAGGCAGCATTCGTTCCTGAAACACGGTCCGTGACCGGTGCCACACCGCGTGGTCGCCGATGTTGCTGTCGCCCATGAGCCGGCTGATGCAGGTCCCTCGCAGTGCTCGAGGCGTCGCCACCCGGTCCGGACTTCGTTGACCTCTGGCGGAGCACCCCGTGCGGTGACCCTCGAACCAGATATGAGCAGCGCGAGTCGTGCTGGGCGCCGGTCACCGGCGACACTCTCCCACCAGTCGGGTCAACGAAGTCAGGCCTACCTGCCCACTGTGGGGCGAGCGCCTCACGCTGGGACACGACAGGAAGCCGTACCTGTCCGCTGTGCTTTCAGCGGTCGTCGCGGGCGGGTCCCGCCCACTGAGGGAGCGAAGAGCCCGGGAGTTCCGCGGGACGGTCCCAGAACAGCGGCACGTCGTCGATGTCGACCGGGGGAGCGAGCCGCCGAGTCGGCCGGACTCCCATCCCGTGCACGGTATCTGTCAGTCGTGCCTCCGGGTCGGGGAGATGGAACGACGTGTCGGCGGGCTCACCAGCATGGTCGACAAGGAGCTTGGCTGTTCTCGCGAGCGACATCCGTGTGATGGAGCCCATGCCGGTCTCGCGACGTCGCTGGAGCCCCACGATGGCAGCGGCAGCCAGCTGGTAGCCGGTGGCGAAGTCGAGGGACTCCACAGGCAGGTGGCGGGGTCGACTCGCATCGACCAGTCGGCCGATCGCGTTGATCGGCGTGCGATTGTCTGGATCCTCGCTCGCCCAGCGAGCAATCTCATGCGCAATTCCCGTAGAGAATTGGACCAGGGTGTCGAAGCCCCGGCGGTGACGCCACGGCCCGGTCCATCCGTAAGCGTTGAGGGTGACGTCGACCAGGCCCGGTCGGAGCTGCGCCCTGATGTCCGCATCCAGCCCGAGGCCATCGAGAGCACGGGGATGGTAGCCGTGGAGCAACACGTCTGCGCCTGCCAGCAGCTCGCGCAGCTGGGCCCGACCGTCGTGGGTTCGAGCGTCCAGCATGGCCCATCGCTTGCCCAGGCCGAGATCGTGGACGCCGAGCAGGGTGGCCTCCGCGCTGTCGGGTGCGTCGACGCGCAGTACCTCTGCCCCGAGCATAGCGAGGAATCGCGTTGCCATCGGCGCGGCGACGACCTTCGTCATATCGAGGACCCGGATACCGAGAAGCGGCCGCCCGAGGGTCGGCGCCCACCCGCTAGGACCGGCAAGAGTGTCGGTGATCGCCACGAGTGGCTCGCCCGCTAACGCGATGCCCTGGGGATGCTGCTTCCACTCCTCCAACGACCTGGCGATCGCGGCGGCAGCCCCGGCGGAGACGAGTTGTTCTTCAGCGTCCTCTGCCGTCAGCCGGCCGATCACCGACTGCACATCGGCGGGGCTCGCTGGCTCCGACAGACCAAGGGCGCGCACCATGCGAGCGCGGAGGTTGGGATAGCTGGAATTCACGCGTAACCAGCCGCCGTCGGCCGTCTCGAATTCCGTCATCCACGCCTTGTGGTCGTCACCCCGAATGCTGGTCAGGTGACCGTTGATCCCGTGCTGCTGTGGGACGTCGAGGAATCTTGTTGGTGCAAGCGGAAAATCGAACCATGTGGCCGCTTGACGACGATCCACGCTCACCGTGTGCTCGCGGTCTCCCATGACGTCCAGGAGGGAGGACACGGCCGCTCCTGCCGTGGCGAACGCCGCTGCCGCCATATCCATCACGGGGAACGGGCAGGACATGTCGCCGGTGCCCGTGAATGTCACCCTGGACAGGACCTCGGGCTGTCCCCGCAGGGCGGCCCACATCGCGGCGGTCAGGGCCGCAGCTGCGGTCGTTGCTCCGCGCTCGCCCTTCATCGTGGTCCGGTCAGTGGTAGCGGTCTGCATGAGCGTCCTCTCTGGCCGGCATAGTTCCAGGGGTCCTTGGGGCCGGTTCGTCGTCGGCATCAGGCCGGTCGTGCGAGCGCTCGACCATTGCGAGCATGGGGTGGCGCGCCGGGTCGAGAAGGTCGGGGCGCGCCACGCCCTCCGTGTTGAGGCCGCCCTCGTCAGGGCCGTCGGACGGGCAGTGAACGCAGCTGGTTGATGAAGTTGGAGTAGCCGCGCTTCGGCTCACCGGCGAGCTCGTAGCGGATGTTGCGTTTCGCCAGTTCGTCCCAGAGTATTTGGAGCTCGAGCTTGGCGAGGTGCGATCCGATGCAGCGATGCGCGCCGGCACCGAAGACGAGATTTTCCTTCTCGGGCCGCCAGGGGTTGAACCGGTCGGGCTCGGAGAACTTCGTCGTGTCGCGGTTCGCTGCCACGTAGTAGAGCACCATGACCTGACCCTCGAGGATCTTCTGGCCGTGGAAGTCGAGGTCGCGGGTGGCGGTGCGCGCCATCTGCATCGGGGGGCTGATCAGTCGCAGGTACTCCTCGACCGCCAGCATCGTTTCGCCCTGCGCGATCGCCTTGTCGGTGGCCTCGCGGATCTCGGGGTCCTCGAGGTACATGCGCATCGACTGCCCGATGGTGGTCTGCGTGGTCTCGTAGCCGGCGGCCAGCATGACGAACATCCACTGGAGGTACTCGTCCTGGTTGATCTCGCCGCGCTCGACGCAGCGAGCCAGCTCGGTGAACATGTCGTCGGCCGGGTTGGCCAGTTTGACCTTTTGGATCTTGGCGGCGTAGTCGGTGATCTGCATCATCAGCGGGATGATCCGCTCGCCGACGCCCTCGCCCTCCTCGAGGCTTTCCGTCATTTGTCCGGCGTCGATGTAGTCCTGGATGAGCTGCACGAGGTAGGCGCGGTCTTCCTTGGGCGCGCCGAGTACCCGGGCGATGACAAATGCCGGGATAGTGCGGCCGTACTCCTCGATGAAGTCGAATTCGGTCTTGCCCTCGAGGCCCTCGATGATCTCGATGACCACGTCGCGGACCCAGGGCTCGAAGTTGGCGACGATGCGGGGTGCGAAGCCCTTGGCGGTGGCACGCCGGAGATAGTTGTGACGTGGCGGATCGACGCACATCACGTTGTCCTTGGCCGGGTGGTCCTTCGGCAGGTTCGTGTAGGGGAACGGACTGCCGTTGGTGGCAGTGAACGAGGCGGGATCGCGCTCGATTTCCACGATCTCGTCGTAGCGGGTGACGGCCCAGTAGCCGCCGTGGGAGTTGGCGACGGGCGTCGCCACCCAGTGCAGGCCAGGACGGTTCCGGATCTCGGCGAAGGCCGCATTCGGAACGGCATCAGTGAAGGTCGCCGGATCGCTGAGGTCGGGGATGACTAAATCGCTCGAACGGTCGTTGGTCAGGGTCACAGCTGCTCCTCTTTCACTGTGAGCGTGCTCACATGGGGTTTTGTAGTATTGGACTACGTAATACAAAAGATGTCAACCGCCTGTCGACAGTGGCCCGGCTGAGGGCGGCAAATCGGCCGGGCGGCTGGCAGGTAGGGGAGTAAGCTTCGTCGCTAGCTCGAAAAGGCCACCGCGGCTACGACTTCCTCCGGAGCGACCGACGGCCGGAAGTCCCATCGGCGATCCCCGGCAGCGGCGCATCGTGCGTGTCCGGACCAGTCTGCATTTGGTATGACGAGACTACGGTAGGGTGATGTGCCTCACGGCTCGCCGACGGCGCCCTTTATTAGCCCCGCAGCGGCTGGTTCCCCGTATGATGTGCATGGTCATACGAAGACCAAGGAGATGGTGATGAGTGAGTACTCGCTACTGGTGGAGCGACCGGAGCGACTCCTGCGCGACCGCGTCACGGATGTGGTTCGCGAAGCCATCACCCGCGGTGATCTGGAGCCCGGACGTCGGCTGACGGAGCGGGAGCTCGTCGAGTTGACCGGCGTGAGCCGGACGTCGTTGCGTGAGGCCCTGAGGATTTTGCAGACGGAGGGCCTGGTCGAACGATCGGGCGCCCGCGGACTGCAGGTGGCAGTCCTCACCGCAGACGTGGTGAACGAGCTGTACGACGTTCGAGCACCTTTGGAGGCGGCGGCGGTCGAGCTGTTCGTCCGCAACGCGACCGATGAGCAGGTCGCCAAGCTCCTCGCCATCATGAGGCCGCCGCAGGAGTTCGACGACGTCGCCGACCAGCTCGCAGGAACCCGGCGCTTCTACGACGTGCTGCTCGAGGGGGCCGGGAACTCGATCCTGCAGCAGATGTTCGGCTCGATCGAAGCCCGCATCCACGCGCTTCGGCGCCTGTCGTTGCGCATCGGCGGCCGGGCCGAAGCCAGCCGTCGGGAGCTCGTCGGGATCGTGGATCTCATCGAACAGCGAGACGGCCACGGAGCCGCGGCGTTGGCTCGCGCCCATGTCGAGGCGGCCAAGGCTGCGGCGCTCGCCGCCCTGGATGGCCAGGCGCCCGCCCGACGCTGAAACGGGAAGTCAGACACCGTCGGGTCGGATGCACCCGACCGGACAAGACGAACGGCGACTCACCCCGTTCGGTGGGGTGAGTCGCCGTCGGCCGTCGAGCGTTTCAGGCGTGTCCCTCGCCGCCGAACAGCCGTCCCAGCTCGGCGAACATTGGCGCGGTGTGCTCGCCGATCTTTCCGGTTGACGCCACCTGCATCGAGTCAGCGGACAGATGAATGGTGCGTGATTCGATCAACCAGCGGCCGTCGACCTTGACGTAGACGTCCTCGTACCAGCCGTGCGTGTTGGAGTAGATCTCCTCGGGCCGCAGCAGGAACACGTTCAGCTCGACCTTGCCGGTCGCGCGGTCGCCATCGAGGTCGACCACGTGGTTGCTCTGCATGTGATGCGCGCCGGGCGCGTTGTCGCGCACCGCCGTCACCAACTGGACGAGCTGGTCACGGCCTCGCACGACGACATCCGTGCCCGCGATCACCCATGTGCCGTCGGGGGTGAACAAATCCGCGAAGGACTCGTTCGGTCCGTAGTCGCCGAAGAAGGCATAGCGGGCGATGAGGTCCTGGATGAGCGCGCGATCGGCCACCTCCTGGAGCAGCCGGGCGTCAACCTCGATCAATTGCTCGGTCATGTGTGCAACGTCCTCTCTGACAGCGTCTGATGCCTTCCTCTTTGTGAGGCTCACCACATCATACCGTATGTCGTCATACAAACTACAAGTGTGGACTCGGCTTGTGGGATCACGGTGGAAGTGGGGGGTCACCTACTCGCGCGAGGGTCAGCCGTCGAGGCGCTCGATGATCGTCGCATTTGCCATGCCGCCGCCCTCGCACATGGTCTGCAGGCCGTACCGGCCCCCGGTCTGCTCGAGGTGGTTGACCAAGGTGGCCAGCAGCTTGGTCCCCGAGCCGCCGAGAGGATGCCCGAGGGCGATGGCGCCGCCTCGGGGATTGACCCGAGCCAGATCGGCCCCCACTTCGCGCGCCCAGGCCAGCGGCACCGAAGCGAAGGCCTCATTCACCTCGAAGGCATCGATGTCGGAGATCGTCATTCCGGTGCGCTCAAGGATCCGCTGCGTTGCCGGGATGGGGCCGGTGAGCATCAGGAGCGGGTCGCTGCCGACGACGGAGAAGGCGTGGAAGCGTGCCCGTGGCCGGAGTCCGAGGGCATCGGCCTTCTCGCGGCTCATGATCAGGGCGGCGGAGGCGCCGTCGGTCAAGGGAGAAGAGTTCCCCGGTGTGATGGACCAGGTCACCTCGGGGAATCGTGTGGTGAACTCGTCGGTCTGGAACGACGGCCGCAACCCGGAAAGGCCGCTCGCGGTGGTACCGGCCCGGACGGTCTCGTCCACGAGGTGCCGGCCCGGCTTGCCGTCAGGCTCGATGACGTCGACTGGGACGATTTCGGAGTCGAAGGCGCCATCCGCGGCGGCCTTGGCGGCCCGCTCATGCGACAGCGCGGCGTACTCGTCGAGCTCGCTGCGTGAGAGTCCCCACCGGGCTGCAATCAGCTCGGCGCCCACGCCCTGATTGGCCTGGCCCGCCGGGTACCTGGCCGACAACGGAC
>Ga0247820_10000231_pt1 | contig 28625 bp, 28 predicted proteins | sample 13C_Glucose_Day1_2_FD_192480 | JGI IMG/M metagenome (GOLD analysis project Ga0247820, IMG submission 192480) | Soil microbial communities from agricultural site in Penn Yan, New York, United States - 13C_Glucose_Day14 | ecosystem: Environmental > Terrestrial > Soil > Agricultural land | place...
CGGCACGACCGCGGCACCGTGGCCGGGCGGGTGTTCGGCGACGTCGTCGAGCTGGTCGGTGCCCGAAGCCGGCTGGTGCACCTGCACGGCTCGGTCGAGACCACGGTGGGACCGGTCGACGACCCCGGCGTGCTCGTCACGGTGCGCGAGCACCCGGTGGGCCGGTTCGTGGGCGTGTACAACGTGACACCCGAGCCGCGGCCGTGGCCCGGCTGGCGGGTCGGCGACCTCGGCGTGGCCGACGCGCGCGACGAGATCACCGGCGAGGCGCTGCCCTGGGGCGACGACGGCAACGTCTGGCTGCCGCCCTACGCGGTGCTCTGGCTCACCACCAGCCGACACTGACACCCCCCCCGGCCCCCCGGCCACGCGAACGTGGGTGAAGATCGTCGTCTGGCCGCGGATCTTCACCCACGTTCGCGGGCCTGTGGATGACGCCGGCGGCGGTGCGCCCGTTCCCGCGATCCTCGGGGGATGCCGGAGCAGCCAGCACCCACTCGACGGGAGCGGCGCCGCGCCGCCGTCGAGCGGGCTGCTGAGTTCGACGGCGTCCTGACGCTTCGGCGGCTGAGCAGGCTGGGCTACGACCATGCCGCGATCGCCCGAGAGGTGGACAACGACCGGTGGATGCGCCTCGGCACGCACACCGTCGCCCTGCACACCGGTGCCGTGGGTGAAGCAGCCCGGCGCTGGCGTGCCGTGTGGGAGGTCGCCGAGGACGTCGCCCTCGTCGACGGCGTCTCGGCGCTACGCGCCGCCGGCCTCACCGGGTACACGGAGGAGCTGGTCCACGTCTCCGTGCCTCGTGGTGCTCAGTGCCCCCGGGTCGACGGCGTCCGCATCCACCGGGTCACGCGCCGAGACGGCGAGGTCGTGAACGGAGGGCTACCGCGCTCCAGGGTGGAGGTCGCCGCGCTCCGGGGCGCCGCCTGGGCGAGGAGCGACCGGCAGGCGGCGCTGGTCCTGTGCCTGGTGGTGCAGCAGCGCCTGACGACCGGCAGTCGGCTGCTGGAGGCGCTGCCGGTGGTGCGCAATCGCGGCCGCCGGCCCTTCGTGCGACAGGTGCTGCGCGACGTCACCGACGGTGCCCAGTCGCTCGGCGAGCTGGACTTCGCCTCGATGTGCCGCCGACACGGCATCCCGGCGCCGGACCGTCAGGTCCTTCGCCGCACTGCTCGTGGGCGGGTGTACCTCGACGCGCACTGGAGGGGCAGCCCTCTCGTCGTCGAGATCGACGGGGCCGGGCACCGGGTGGGCCTCGCCGTCACCGACGACAACCTGCGGCAGAACGAGGTCTCGCTCGGACACGACGTCGTCCTCCGGATCGACCTCGTCGGGCTGCGGGTCCACGAGGTGGCGTTCATGGAGCAGGTGCGCCGGGGGCTCCCCCGCTGCGAACGTGGGTGAAGACTGTCGCGCGGACGGTGATCTTCACCCACGTTCCTGGGCGAGAGGGAGGCGTCACCAGAAGCCGAGGAGGTCGCCGCCGATCCGGACGATGAACGCACCGACGACGACGATGAAGACGAGCCGCACGAAACGGTTGCCGCGCGACACCGCGGTGCGGGCCCCGACGTAGCCTCCGACGACATTGGCCACCGCCATGACGACGGCCACCCGCCACACGATGTAGCCGCCGGGGGCGAAGACGGTCAGCGCGCCCAGGTTCGTCGCGAGGTTGGCGATCTTGGCCTTGGCACTGGCCTCGAGGAACGAGTAGCCCATCAGACCGACGAGGGTCAGCACGAGGAACGAGCCGGTGCCGGGGCCGAGCGCCCCGTCGTAGATGCCGATGACGAAGCCGATGAGCATGGCGACGACGGTGTGCTGGTGCCCCGAGTACCGCAGCACGGTCGCCTCGCCCAGGGACGGCCGGAGCAGCGTGTACGCCCCCACCGCGATCAGCATGACGAAGATGATCGGGTTGAAGGCGGCCTTCGGGATGTGCAGCCCGATCAGCGCGCCCACCACGGCCCCCACGTACGCCACCGCCGCCATCGGCAGGGCCGTGCGCAGGTCGGGCCGCACCCGCCGCCAGTAGGTACCGGCAGCGGTCGCGGTGCCCCAGACCGACGCGAACTTGTTCGTGGCGAGCACCTGCGCCGGCGCGGCCTCCGGCATCGCGATGAGCAGGGCCGGCAGCTGGATCAGCCCTCCCCCGCCGACGACGGCGTCGACCCAGCCCGCGAGGAAACCCGCGACGCCGAGCAGCGCGACGATGCCCGGGCCCGGGTCGGTCACGAGCGGCTCACGACGGGCTCACCAGCTGAAGGTGCACCGCTCACGCACGCCTCATGCGTCGGCGACCCAGGCGTCGACGATGTCGAGCACGTCGAGCAGCTGGTGGGCGTGGCCGTCGGGCACTGCCGTCACCTCGACCCGCTGCGCGGACGGGATGTCGGAGTGCGGGATCCAGATCGCCCGCATGCCCACCTGCTGGGGCCCGTGGACGTCCTCGAAGACCCGGTCGCCGACGTAGACCGCCCGCCGAGGGGTGACGTCGAGCTCACGGCAGATCGCCCGGAACGCCTCGGGGTGCGGCTTCACGTGGTCGATCTCGCTGGAGTAGAGGTCGGCGTCGAGCAGGTCGAGCACGCCGTCGCGCTCGAAGATGCCGCGGTGGTAGTCACGGGTCCAGATGGTGTTCGAGAGCACCCCGACCCGGATGCCGCGCGCGTGCAGCCCTTCCCAGAGCGGGCGCACCTGCGGGTCGGTGAACGTGTGCGGCTCCCAGAACCCCCGGTAGGCCGCGAGCGCCAGGAGGTGCCGGTCGTGGGTGGCGTCCACCCCCGCATCGAGCAGGATGTCGGCCAGCGCGGCCGACGTGTGCTCGTCGCGTCCTCGGGCCCACGCCGCCGTCTCGGCCTCGAGGATCCGGTCGGCGAGCCGGTGCGCCTCCTCGAGGTCGGACTCCGGCACGTCCGGGGAGTCGACCGGGATGCCGTGCACCTCGCGCGCGAAGACCCGCCACTGCTCGGGCAGGTCGACCTGGTGCCACGGCGTCAGGGTGCCACCCCAGTCGAAGACGACCGCCTCGACGGGCTGGCTCACGAACGGCCGATCTCGGCGAGGATCTCCGTCACCGCCGAGTCGACCGCCAGGTCGCGCCGCTCGCCCGATCGACGGTCCTTGAGCTCGATCGTGCCGTCGGCCAGGCCGCGACCGACAACCACGATGGTCGGCACGCCGATCAGCTCGGCGTCCTTGAACTTCACGCCGGGGCTGGCCTGGCGGCGGTCGTCGAGCAGCACCGCGACGCCCTGGGCCTCGAGGGCGCGGGTGAGCTCCTCGGCATACGTGGCGACCGCCTCGTCCTTGCCGGTGGCGACGACGTGCACGTCGGCCGGGGCCAGCGCCCGCGGCCAGATCAGGCCGAGCTCGTCGTGGTTGCCCTCGGCGACGCACGCGACGGCCCGTGAGACACCCACGCCGTACGACCCCATGATCACGGTGCGCAGCTTGCCGTTCTCGTCGAGCACCTTCAGGTCCAGCGCCTCGGCGTACTTCGTGCCGAGCTGGAAGATGTGCCCCATCTCGATGCCGCGCGCCGACTCCAGCCCGTGCCCGCACGACGGGCAGGCGTCGCCGTCGCGAACCTCGGCGGCCTCGATGGTGCCGTCGGCGGCGAAGTCGCGCCCGGCGACCAGGTCGATGACGTGCCGGCCGGGCTCGTCGGCGCCGGTCACCCACGCGGTGCCCTCGCTGACCCGCGGGTCGAGCAGGTAGCGGATGCCGGACGCCTTCTCGCTGCCGAGCACGCCGGGGCCGATGTAGCCCTTGGCCAGGACGGGGTTGGCCGCGAAGTCCTTCTCGTCGAAGGCCTCCACGGCGGCCGGCTCGACCTGGGCGCCGAGCCGCTTCTCGTCGACCTCGCGGTCGCCGGGCAGGCCGATGGCCAGCGGCTCGCGCGTCCCGTCGGGGTGCACGAGGGTCACCAGCACGTTCTTGAGCGTGTCCGAGGCCGCCCAGGAGCGCCCGTCCGAGCGCGGGAAGGCCGACTCGAGGTGGGCGACCAAGGTGTCGATGGTGGGGGTGTCCGGGGTGTCCTCGACGTGCGCGGCGGGCAGACCCGACGCGTCCACGGCATCGGGCACCGGAACCCGCACGGCCTCGACGTTGGCGGCGTACCCGCAGTTGGTGCAGCGCACGTAGGTGTCCTCGCCGTTCTCGGCGGTCGCGAGGAACTCCTCCGACTTCGACCCACCCATGGCCCCCGCCATCGCCTGGACGATGACGTAGTGGAAGCCGAGCCGGTCGAAGATGCGCACGTAGGCGTCACGGTGCAGCTGGTAGCTCTTGTCGAGCCCGGCCTCGTCGATGTCGAACGAGTAGCTGTCCTTCATCACGAACTCGCGCCCGCGCAGCACGCCGGCGCGCGGCCGGGCCTCGTCGCGGTACTTGATCTGGATCTGGTAGAGCGACAGCGGCAGGTCCTTGTACGACGAGTACAGGTCCTTGACCGCGAGGGTGAACATCTCCTCGTGGGTGGGCCCGAGGAGGTAGTCGGCGCCCTTGCGGTCCTTGAGCCGGAACACGTTGTCGCCGTACTCCTCCCAGCGGCCGCTCGCCTCGTAGGGCTCGCGCGGCAGCAGGGCGGGGAAGAGCAGCTCCTGGGCGCCGATGGCGTCCATCTCCTCGCGCACGATCGTCTCGACCCGGCGCAGCACCTTCAGGCCCAGCGGCAGCCAGGTGTAGATCCCGGGGCTGACCCGGCGGATGTAGCCGGCCCGCACGAGCAGCTGGTGGCTCGGGACCTCGGCGTCCGCCGGGTTCTCGCGAAGGGTTCGCAGGAACAGGGACGACATGCGCATGGCCACGGGTGAGCTCCTGGGGTGGATGGACGACCCGCCAAGGATAACGACGTGGCGGGATGCCGTTCACGCGCCTCCCGCCGCCGCCGACCCTCAGCGCCGGGTCTCCTCGTACCGGGCGCGCAGGCCCGCCTCCTCGAACCCGAGACGGAGGTAGAGGTCGTGCGCGGGGTTGTCGACGTTGACGCAGAGCCAGACCTGCTCGCAGCCGGCCTTGAGCAGGGCGCGCAGCGATCGGGCGACGAGGTGCGCGCCCAGGCCGCGACCGCGCCAGGCGGGCACCACCCCGACCTGGTCGACCCAGACGTCGGTGAGGACGATGAAGCCGGCGGCGTGGCCGTCCCGGTCGATGGCGACGCGCGAGGCCGTGGGCCGGAAGTCCTCGTCCTCGGCCACCTCGCCGACCCACGCGTCGCCTGGGGGGTCGGGGAAGCCCGGGCGGTCGGCGAACGCACGTCGGTAGGCGGCGTGGAACACGCTGGCCGTGTCCTCGGTCCACGGGTAGGCCTGCAGTCCCTCGGGTCGTGGGATCCGGGGGATGTCGGTGAGCCGGTGGCACATCACGTGCTCGGCGAACGTGCGCCGCAGGTCCAGGCCGTCGGCCAGGGCGTCCCACTGCGGCGAGGTGGTCTCGACGACGACGCGCAGCAGGGCGCCGCCCGAGCGCTCCCGGCACCAGCGGACGAGCTCGTCGCCGAGCCCCTGTCGGCGCGCCGACGGGTGGACGAGCCCCGTGGCGGTGCGGTGCCCGCCCCCGTCGAGGTACACCGACGCGGCAGCCACGAGGTCGCCGGTCTCGTCGCGACCGCCGATGGACTCGCCGGACAGGAACAGCTTGCGCAGCATCGGCTCCCCGGCGAGGAGGGGCAGACCGCCGTCAGCCGCGAGGCAGCGGCGCGCGAGGTGGGTCAGGGCCGGGAGGTCTGCCTCCGCGAGCCGTTGCCAGGCGAGGGTCGCCACGATCGCCGTTGCCTCAGCGACCTGCGGCACGCAGCGCCGTGCGGATCATCGGCACCTGGAGCGGAAGCCGGGCCAGGGTCGCCGCGAAGGAGGCCCGAGACGCCGGGTCACCGCGCCGCTGCGCGCGCTGGCCGTGGGCGACGCTCATCTGGACGTTGGCCGGGAAGACCGCGACGAGCAGGGCGGCCGACGCGTAGCCGGCCGGTCGCCGGGTAGCCGGCACGAGGAGCCCGGCCGCGCACAGCAGCTCGGCGACGCCGGAGACGTAGACCAGGGCGCGGCGGTTGGGCAGCATCCGAGGGACGATGCCCTCGAAGACCTCGGGCCGCACCAGGTGCACGACACCCGAGGTGGCCAGCAGAGCAGCGAGCCCGGCGACGTCGTGGCTCAGTGCGGGGCTCGAGGGGACCATGCCACATCCAACCACCCGCTCAGAGCAGCACCGTCGTGAACTCGGCCACCTCGCGGAACCCGATGTGGGCGTAAGTGGCCCGGGCGGAGGTGTTGAAGTCGTTGACGTACAGCGTGACCAGCGGCGCGGGGCCGACCATCACCTGCTCGACGACGCTCGCGAGCATCGGCACGGCCAGGCCCTGCCCGCGCAGCTCGGGGGCCAGCCAGACCCCCTGCAGCTGCGCGCAGCCCAGCGCCAGGCTGCCGATGTCGGTCTTGAACACCACCCGGCCACCCTCGACGACGACGTAGGTGTGACCGCGCGCCGCGAGCGAGGCCAGGGACGCGCGGTAGCCGCGGTCGTTGCCGCGGTAGGGCGGGTAGCCGATCTCGGCCGTGAACATGTGCTCGGCCGCGGGCAGCACCAGGTCGACCTCGTCGATCCGCGCCGGCCGCACCCGGGGGTCGAGCGGCACCCCGAGCGTGGAGGGGAGCCGGTCGGAGACGAGCAGCGGCTGGCGGTCGCGCACGGCACGCGCCGGACCCCAGTGTGGTTCGAGGCGCTGCCAGAGCCCCTCGACCTCCTCGCGGGGGCCGAAGACCGAGGCGCAACGGCCGCGCCAGCGGCGCACCCGGTCGGCGAAGGGCCCCCGGCTCTCCTCGGTGGTTCCGACCGGCACGACGTTCGCGCTCGCCCAGCACAGGGCGGTCAGCTCACCGTCGACCCGGTGCCCCAGCACCCCGGCCAGGGACCCGGTTCGAGCCCCCTCGAGCACCCGGGCGGCCACGAACACCCCCCGGGGCAGGTCGCGTGCGCACACGTCGAGGGCGTCGTCGCGGTCGGCCAGCGACAGCGGACGAACGGGTGAGCGGGTTCGCAGCACGAGCCCAGCCTAGGGCCCGGGCACTCCGGTGGACCCCGCCTCGCGCCGAAGGGGGGTCCACCGGACCACTGGTCACACGGGGGCCATCGAGCCCCGCGGTGCGCCAGCGTCCTGAACGACCTGCGTCGTCACGCGACGCCGCGGCCGCCAGCGACACACGACCTCGGCGACCCCCCAGCCGAGCGGTGCGGCCGAGAGCACCATCAGGGCGACACCGGCAAGCTGGGTCGGGGTCGCCTCGGTCGTCTCCCCCGACAGGACCGCGAAGAGTGGCGAGCCGGTGACCACGACCGCCCCGACCACGCGCACCACTCGTCCGCCGCGCAGGACCATGGCCATGCCGATCGCCGCAGGGACGAGCACGATCCCCGGCCCGGCAAACAGCGCGAGAGCGGGAAGCGCAGCCAGGCGCCACCACCGCGAGCGTTCGGCGACGCGGGCCGCGTGGACCAGACCGAGGCAGCCCCCGGCCACGGCCGCGAGACCGAGGATGAACAGCGTGCCCGACCAGGAGAAGCTCGGATCCGTCGTGAGCATCCGCATGAACACCCGGGCGACCGCCCCCCAGACGAGGCCGAGCCCCATCCCCATGACGAGGCCGCGGAGCATGGCCCTCACCGCCGGACCTCGGTCGCCGGCATTCGCCGGCGCGGACGGGCCGCTGGGTGCCACGATGGCCGCGAGTGGTGGCAGGCGGCGGGAGGTGATGGACATGGGGTTCCTTTCGGGTAGTGGCCGCGAGGGCGCGGACACCAGTGAGACGAGCCCCACCCCGACGACGGGTGACGTCGCAGGCCCGCAGAGGATGACGAACCGGGAGCCGGAAGTTCGGCAGCCCTCCATGTCACCCGACGGCCCCCGTCACACGTCAGTCCCCCTGATGGAGGTTCTCTCGCTCGAGCAGGCGGCCGGGCTCGCCGATGCGTCCGCGAGTCCGGTGGACTCCGCGAGCCCGGTCGACGTCGCGGCCATGTTCGACGCCGAGGCGGCCTCGCTGACCCGGCTCGCGCGGTTCTACGTCGACGACAAGACGGCCGCCGAGGACCTCGTGCAGGAGGCGTTCATCCGGTTCGCCCGGCACCACGGCCGGCTGCGCGACCCCGACCGCGCTGCGGCGTACCTGCGCTCGATCGTCATCAACCTGGCGCGAGACCACAACCGGCGCGGCTTCGTGTCGTGGCGGCACCGACCCCCGGCCCAGCCGGATGCCCCGTCCGCCGCAGAGACGGCCGAGGAGCGCGCCGAGCGGGCCGCCGTCGTCGACGCGCTGCGGGCCCTCCCCCGGCGCCAGCGCGACTGCGTCACGCTGCGCTACTACTACGACATGCCGGTCGCGGAGATCGCGACGACCCTCGGCCTGTCGGTCAACACCGTCAAGACCCATCTGCAGCGTGGGCTCGACGCCCTCGGCGCGACACTGGAGGCCGATCGATGACACACCTCGAGGACCGCATCACGCGAGCCCTGACCCAGTCACCCACCCGGCCCTCACCCGACCTGTTCGACCGGGTCATCGACAGCATCGAGGCCGACCAGCGCCGCCGGCGGCACGGCATCCTCACGGCCGCCGCCGCCGCCGTGCTCGTCACCGCCGTGACGGCCGCCGTCCTCCTCCTGACCCCTCGTACGAACGGAGCCCTCGCCATGCCCTGGTGGATCCTCGAAGTCGCCGTGACCCTCGTGCTCGTCGCCATGGCGGTGTGGCTGGGTCCGTTCATCAAGCGGTTCGGTCGGGCCTACGCGGCCGACGTCTTCCACGACAACCCGCTCACCGGCAAGAGCTACATCGTGCTCACCGACATCGTGTACTACCTGATCTTCGCGGCGTACATCCTCTTCGGAGTCCACTTCGCGCCGCAGAGCGACTGGAACAACGACGTCTCCGGGCTCGTCACCGCCGAGCAGCTGGCGTTCTCGGCGGCGCGGATCGGCGGCATCCTGCTCATCATCGGCATCCTGCACGGGATCAACATCGTGCTGATGCCGGTGCTCGGCCGGCTGTTCTCGCTCAACCGCCGGGTGCCCGGCCCCCGGGAGGCGGACCGCCAGGGGGCCAACTGGTGAGCACGGGGGCCGCGAGGTCGGTGTTGTCGAGCTGCCAGGTGGCCCTCGCCGCGGGGTCGACCTCGGCGAGGTAGAGGCGCTGACCGCCGACGTAGCGGGCGTTCACCCCGGATGCGGGGTCGGCCTGTTCCGCGCCCACCTCACCGAACCTGGCGTTGCCGCGCGGCACCGACACCTCGAACGGCACGTCGACCCAGACGCTCGCGTCCCAGAGGGCGGCCAGCGCGGGGCGGTGCAGGAAGATCCCGTCGACCAGCAGCAGGGCACCGGGACCTGCAGCGGCCTCGGCCTCACGGTCGACCACCACCTCGCGCTCGACGTCGTGCACGGCGCTCACCCACGGCTCACCGGCCCGGAACGGCTCGACCAGCCGGTTCCGGATCGCGTCGTGGTCGTAGCCGTCGCGGTAGAACGTCTCGGCCGTCCGACCCCGTGCGTAGCGCTGCGCCCGCGGTCGGTGGAACCCGTCGACCGAGGCCCGGTGCACCTCGCGGCGGGGCGCGACCAGGGCGGTCAGCTCGCGTCCCAGCACGGTCTTGCCCGCGCCGTCGACACCGTCGAGCGCGACGACCACGCGGCCGCCGGGGTGCAGCGCCACGAGGTGGGCGGCGAGCTCGCCGAGCACCTCCGCGCGGCGACCCACCGGTGGTGGCGGGACGACCGCGTCGAGGCGTCCCGACGACATCCGGCGACGTGCCTCAGCTGACGGTGACCGAGGGCGCGCCGGCGGACTCCTCGTCCATCGGCTCGCCCATCTCCTCGGCGATGCGCATGGCCTCCTCGATGAGCGTCTCGACGATCTGGTGCTCGGGAACGGTCTTGATGACCTCGCCCCGCACGAAGATCTGGCCCTTGCCGTTGCCGGACGCGACCCCGAGGTCGGCCTCGCGGGCCTCGCCCGGGCCGTTGACGACGCAGCCCATGACGGCCACGCGCAGCGGCACCGTCATGCCCTCGAGCCCCGCGGTGACCTCGTCGGCGAGCTTGTAGACGTCGACCTGGGCGCGCCCGCACGAGGGGCACGACACGATCTCGAGCTTGCGGGGGCGCAGGTTGAGCGACTGCAGGATCTGGATGCCGACCTTGACCTCCTCGACCGGGGGGGCCGACAGCGAGACCCGGATCGTGTCACCGATGCCCTGGGTGAGCAGCGCGCCGAAGGCGGTGGCCGACTTGATGGTGCCCTGGAACGCCGGGCCGGCCTCGGTGACGCCGAGGTGCAGCGGCCAGTCGCCCCGCTCGGCGAGCAGCTGGTAGGCGCGGATCATCACGACCGGGTCGTTGTGCTTCACCGAGATCTTGAAGTCGTGGAAGTCGTGCTCCTCGAACAGGCTGGCCTCCCACACCGCCGACTCGACGAGCGCCTCGGCGGTCGGCTTGCCGTACTTCTCGAGGAGGCGCTTGTCGAGCGAGCCGGCGTTGACGCCGATCCGGATCGAGACGTTCGCCGCCTTGGCGCGACGGGCGATCTCACCGACCTGGTCGTCGAACTGGCGGATGTTGCCCGGGTTGACCCGTACGGCCGCACACCCGGCGTCGATGGCCGCGTAGACGTACTTCGGCTGGAAGTGGATGTCGGCGATGACCGGGATCTGCGACTTGCGGGCGATGGCCGGCAGCGCCTCGGCGTCGTCCTGGCTCGGGCACGCGACCCGCACGATGTCGCAGCCGGATGCCGTGAGCTCGGCGATCTGCTGCAGCGTCGCGTTGATGTCGGTGGTCGGCGTCGTCGTCATCGACTGCACCGACACGGGGGCGTCTCCCCCGACCTCGACCTTGCCGACCTTGATCTTCCGGCTCGCCCGACGGGGCGCGACGACGGGCGGGGGCAGCGGGGGCATACCGAGGGAGACGGACATGGAACCCAGCGTACGTGCGAGGACTCGAAGCGCCATGATCGAGCCCGTGCAGACCCGTGACGACCTCGACCGTGCCATGGCCGACGACGCGGAGGCCACTCGCCTGCGCACCCAGCTCGGCGAGCTGCGACGCGAGGCGAACACCGCCCGCGCCGACCTCGAGTCCCTGCGCGACCGCCATCGGACGGAGGCCGAGGACGTGGAGAAGCTCGAGGGGTTCGGCCTGACCGCCGTGCTTGCCGCCGTGCGCGGCACCCGGACGGGCGCGCTCGACCGCGAGCGGGCCGAGGAGGTCGCCGCGCGGTACGCCCTGCAGACCGCGACGGCCCGGCTCCAGGCCGTCGAGGCCAGGCGTGAGGGCGTCGAGCGCCGCCTGGCTCAGCTCGGCGACACCGAGGCCCGGCGGGAGGCCGCCACGCAGGCTCACGCCACCGCGCTGAGCGCCTCGGGTGGGCCGTCGGCTGCGGGTGTCGACGCCGTGCTCGACGAGCTCGCGGCCGCGCAGGCGCAGGTGGCCGAGCTCGCCGAGGCGCAGGAGGCCGGCATCCGGGCCGTCACCGCCCTGACGCTCGCCCGCAACGAGCTGGGTTCGGCCGACTCGTGGTCGGCCTACGACACGTGGTTCGGCGGCGGGCTCATCTCGTCGTCGATCAAGCACGACCGGATCGACGACGCCGGCCGCCGCATCGCGCAGGCCCAGGAGGCGCTGGTCGACCTCGCCCGCGAGCTGGGCGACGTGCAGGACGTGGCCGGGCTGCGAGCCGACCTGGGCATCTCCCCCACGACCCGCACCTTCGACGTGTGGTTCGACAACCTCTTCAGCGACCTGTCGGTGCGCTCGAGCATCCAGGACAGCTCACTGCGCGTCGACCGGGCCATCGCCGCCGTGCACGAGGCCAACCGCCGGATGACGGTGCGCGGCGCGGCCCTGGACCAGCAGCTGGCCGAGCTGCGTGCGCGCCGCGACGCGCTGCTGGCCGGCTGAGGGCGGCTCAGCCGCCGAGGTTGACCGGCTTGACCACGTCGGCATAGATGAGCAGCAACGAGGCGCCGAGCAGCACCATCGAGACCGTGTACGCGATCGGTAGCGCCTTGGCGACGTCGACGTAGCCGGGGTCGGGGCGGCCGCGCAGCTTCGCGATCTGGCGCTTGAGCCCCTCCCACAGGGCGCCGGCGACGTGGCCGCCGTCGAGCGGCAGCAGCGGGATCAGGTTGAACAGGAAGAGCATGAAGTTCAGGGCGGCGAGGAGGCCGACGAGGAACCAGATCTTGTCGCCGGCGGACTTGCCGACCAGTGAGTCGTACTTGCCGCCGGTCGCCTCGCCGGCGACTCGGCCCACGCCGACGACCGACATCGGGCTGTCGGCCTCGCGCTCGGCCTCGCCGAACGCCGCCTGCCACACCCCGACCATCCGCTCGGGCACGTGCACCAGGGCTTGGGCGGTTCCGCTGACGAAGCCCCACAGGATGGCGGGCACCGCGGTGACGGGCTGCGGCACGTAGGCCACCGGCGACGAGGACCGCACCCCGAGGAAGCCGGCCTCGGTGGTCTGGCTCGTGCCGTCGGGGTTGGTGACCGGCAGGCCGTCGGCGTCGAGCACCGGCACGACGTTGCGGATCGGCGTGGCCGTGACGGTGAGCTGCTGACCGTCACGCTCGAGCACGATGGTCACCGGCTCGCCGACCCGCGGCCGGATGAGCGAACCGATGTCCCGGGTGTCGTCGACCGGCTGGCCGGCGATCGACACGATGCGGTCGCCGGGCTCGATGCCCGCGGCGAGCGCGGGGGTCTTCGGCTGGTCGGTGCAGGTCGTCGCGTCGCCGGCCGCGGTCACCGGGACCACGCACTGCGACACCGTCGCCACGACGGCACCGGGCTGCGCGGTGGCCGCCCCGTGCACGGTGACGAGGAGGGTGAGCAGCACGACGCCGATGAGGAGGTTCATCAGCGGGCCGCCGAGCATGACGAGGACCTTCTTGCGCACCGGGAGGCGGTAGAAGACCCGCTGCTCGTCGCCGGGACGCACCTCCTCCAGGCTCGCCGCGCGGGCCTCGTCGACGAGCTGGCTGAACCGGCCGGTGCTCGACGTGCGCACCATGCCGGGCTGGTCGCCCGGACGCGGGGGGAACATGCCGATCATCCGGATGTAGCCGCCGAGCGGCACCACCTTGACGCCGTACTCGGTCTCGCCACGACGCCGCGACCACAGCGTGGGGCCGAAGCCGACCATGTACTGGGTCACCCGCACGCCGAACCGCTTGGCCGGCACGAGGTGCCCGACCTCGTGCAGCGCGATCGACGCGGCGACACCGGTGGCCATGAAGAGGACACCGAGGACGAAGGCGAGCGTGGACATGGGGTATAGGGTACGTCGCCCCGCTGACCGAGCCGTTCGCGCGACCTGCGGCGTCAGGCCCGCGTGGGCGCAGGCCGCGCTCCGAGCAGCCGGGCGGCCTCGGTGCGGGCCCAGGCGTCGGCCTCGAGCACTCCCTCGAGGCTGTGCGCGTCGCCCTCGTGGCCGGCGTGGGCGTCGACGACCCGCCCGATGGTGTCGACGATGTCGGTGAAGCGGATGGTGCCGTCGTGGAACGCGTCGACGCACACCTCGTTGGCGGCGTTGTAGACCGCCGGGTAGGTGCCGCCGGCCACGCCGACCTGCCGGGCCAGGCGCACGGCGGGGAAGGCGTCGTCGTCGAGCGGGTGGAACTCCCAGGTCTGTGCCCGGCTCCAGTCGCACGGCACGTCGACGTCCTCGAGCCGCTCGGGCCAGGACAGCCCCAGCGCGATGGGCACGAGCATCCGCGGTGGGCCGAGCTGGGCGATGGTCGAGCCGTCGTGGAACTCGACCATCGAGTGGATCTGCTGTTGCGGGTGCACGACGACGTCGATCCGGTCGAAGGGGATGTCGAAGAGCAGGTGCGCCTCGATCACCTCCAGTCCCTTGTTGACCAGGGTCGCGGAGTTCGTCGTGATGACGCGCCCCATGGCGAAGTTGGGGTGGGCCAGGGCCTGCTCTGGCGTCACGTCGGCCAGCTCGGCCCGGGTGCGCCCGCGGAACGGGCCGCCGCTCGCCGTGACGACGAGGCGTCGCACCTCCCGGGCGCGGCCGCCGCGCAGGCTCTGGGCGATGGCGCTGTGCTCGGAGTCGACCGGCACGACCTGGTCGGGCCCGGCAGCGGCCTTCACCAGCGGGCCGCCGATGATGAGCGACTCCTTGTTGGCCAGTGCCAGCACCGACCCGGCCGCCAGGGCGGCCATGGTCGGGCGCAGCCCGATCGAACCGGTGACCCCGTTGAGGACGACGTCGGCGCCGCACCCGGCGGCGACCGTCGCGGCATCAGGACCGACGACCACCTCGGGCACCGGTGCCGGGCGACCCGCCTCCGCGGCCGCCGCGGCGAGCGCGGCCCGGACCTGCTCGACGTCACCGTGCGCAGCGGCGACGAGAGGAACCTCGAACTGCACCGCCTGGCGCGCGAGCAGGTCGATGTTGCCGCCGGCGGACAGCGCCGCGATGGTGAAGCGGTCCGGGTGGGCGGCCACCACCTCGAGGGCCTGGGTGCCGATCGAGCCGGTGGAGCCGAGGACGGCGACGGAACGTGTGGTCACGGGTCCATTGTCAGCGCTCGACGACCGTGATGTGGAAGCGGGGGTGCGACAGGGCCACCTCGCCGAGCAGACCACTGAGCCCGGCGAACGCGAACGGGTCTTCCCGGGCGAGCTCGGCCACACCGTCGACGACGAGCTCCCAGTCGCCGTCCACGGTGCGCGCGAGGTGGCGCAGGCAGTCGGCCAAGGCGTCGAGGTTGCCGCCGAACCAGGCCGGGAAGTCCAGTGTGTCGGCGAAGGCGGCCAGGGTGGCCTCCTTGGTCGGGCCGGCGTGCACGACGTGCACCTCGCGGCCCTCCTCACGGGCGTCGGCGACGAGCCCCTCGACGTCGGTGTGTGCGCCCAGGTGGCGGATCATCGACCCTCCTCGATCTGGCGGAACGATGCGTAGTGGTCGGTGGTCCAGTACAAGTCACCATCGGCGCCCCCCACGATCCGGCGCGGACCGCGGTCGCTCTCGCCAGGGGTCGACACGGTGTACTCGCGGTAGTAGCCGCTCGGCTGCCGAGGCAGGATCCGCTCGCGGTTGCCGAAGGTGCCGCCGTCCTCCTCGTAGGGAAATGGCCCGCCGGCCCGGATCAGCGCAAGCGTGGTGACCGCTTCGTCCGGAAGGGCGCTCTCGGCCACCCTCGTCAGGCTGGAGTCAGGGGTGCTGCGGCCACTGGGGGTGCTGCCATCACTGCCGGGGGGCGCGACCGTCCCGCTGGACACACTCGGCACCGCGGCCGGTGACCCGGAGCCTTCGTCACCGGTCGGGTCTGCTGAACGGGTGAGGGCGAACACCACCACCACCAGCCCGACGAGGAGCACCGCGACCGCGGCCAGCACCAGCGGCGACGTGGCGGACGAGCGGGTGCGTGGGCCCGAGCGGGAGGCGGACGGCATCCGGCCATTCTCGCGACGAACCACAGGTCAGGTGGTGAAGACGCGCTCCTCGATGAGACGCTCGCTGACCACCTGGGCCTGGGGGTAGAAGCGGCCGTGCTCGAAGTCCTTCTCCACCTCGAGCTCGACCTGGCCCTGGCCGCTGCGGTTCTTCTCGATGGTGATGACCGCCCAGCGCCGGAAGCGCTGGATGCTGCCCAGGTCGTAGACCAGGTGCTCGCGCGAGACGATGTTCTCCTTGCTCGACAGGATCATCACCAGGTCGGCCTCGTAGGCCAGGGCCGAGGAGCCGCGCAGGTCGCGGGTGCGCATCCGGTGGCCGGACCCGAGGGCCTCTCGGTCGGCGGCGGAGATGCACACGATGGGGCACTCGAGCTCCAGCGACAGGTCCTTCATCGTCTCGGTGACGATCGTGACGCGGGAGGTCTCGTCACCGACGTGGCCGTCCAGCGGCATCTTCTGCAGGTAGTCGATGAGCACGATCGGAGGCTCGCCGACCTCCTCGGTGATCGAGGCGACGACCCGGGCGATCTCCTCAGGAGTGGTGTCCCTGCCGGAATCGTGGAGCTGGAGACGACCGGCGTAGCGCTGAACGGCGTCGAGACCGGCGAAACCGTAGGGGATGCGGGACAGCGCCTCGACCAGGCCGCGCCGGTCGGGGTCCTCGGCCTCGAAGACCGATCGCACGGTGTGCACGTCGGCGGCCGCGGCCGGGTGCTGTCCGGCCGCGGCGGCGGCGGACCCTGCCTCCAGCGCGATGAGGCGCTGCACCAGGCTCTGGGCCGAGTGCTCGAAGGAGAAGACCACGCCGTACCGGCCGGCAGCGACGGCGTTGCGCACCATCTGCACGGCCATCGTGGTCTTGCCCGAGCCCTCGTTGCCGCCGAGCAGCACGAGCTCGCCCGAGCGCAGTCCGCCGTCGAGGGTGGCGTCGAGCAGACCGAAACCCGTGGGCCAGACCTGGGCGCCTGGCCGGGACCCGCGCTTGAGGGACTGGTCGGTGTGCTCGAGCAGGGTCTCGACCGTCTGCCGCCGGTCGGGGCGGTGCGACCTGCTCACGGGTTCGCTGTCGGTGCTCGCACTCATGGGGCCATCCCACCACTCAGGCGGGCGGCGTGCCACGGGTTCGCAAAGAACCCGTGGCACGGCGCAGGTCAGAGCGCGATGCCGACGTACTTGGTCTCGAGGTACTCGTCGATGCCCTCGAAGCCGCCCTCGCGGCCGAAGCCGGACTGCTTGACGCCACCGAACGGGGCGGCGGGGTTCGAGACGATGCCGGTGTTGACGCCGATCATCCCGAACTCCATGGCCTCGGCCACCCGGATCACCCGGGTCTGGTCGTTGGTGTAGATGTAGCCGACCAGGCCGTACTCGGTGCCGTTGGCCTTCGCCACGGCGTCCGCGTCATCGGTGAACGTGGCGATCGGCGCGACCGGGCCGAAGATCTCCTCGCGCAGGCAGCGGCTGTCGGCGGCGACGTCGGTCAGGACGGTCGGCTGGTAGAACCAGCCGCGTCCGGGAACGGGGCCGCCACCGGTGAGCACCGTGGCGCCCTTGCCGACGGCGTCCTTGACCAGCTCGTCGACGCCGTCGCGGGCCTTGGCGGTGATGAGCGGCCCGACGTCGACCCCCTTCTTGGTGCCCTTGCCGACGACGAGCGCGCCCATCCGGGCGGCCAGCTTGGTGGAGAACTCCTCCGCCAGCGACTCGTGCACGAAGAACCGGTTGGCCGCGGTGCAGGCCTCGCCGATGTTGCGCATCTTGGCGAGCATCGCGCCGTCGACGGCGGCGTCCACATCGGCGTCCTCGAAGACGAGGAACGGGGCGTTGCCGCCGAGCTCCATCGACACGCGCAGCAGCTGCTCGGCCGACTGCTCGACGAGCTTCTTGCCCACGGCGGTCGACCCGGTGAAGGTCAGCTTGCGCAGCCGCTCGTCACGGATGACTGGCTCGCACACCGCCCCCGAGTGCATGGTGGTGACGACGTTGAGCACACCGTCGGGCAGGCCGGACTCCTGCATCACCTGCGCCAGCAGCAGCATGGTCAGCGGCGTCTCGTGGGCCGGCTTGACGACCATCGTGCAGCCGGCGGCGACCGCGGGCCCGATCTTGCGGGTGCCCATGGCGAGCGGGAAGTTCCACGGCGTGATCATCAGCGTCGGCCCGACCGGCTGCTTGAGGGTGAGCAGCCGTGAGGCGCCGTTCGGGGCCACCGAGTAGCGCCCGTGGATGCGCACGGCCTCCTCGGCGAACCAGCGGAAGAACTCCGCGCCGTAGGTGACCTCGCCCTTGGCCTCGGCGACGGTCTTGCCCATCTCCAGGCTCATCAGCGTCGCGAACTCGTCCGCGCGGGCCACGATCGCCTCGAACGCGCGGCGCAGGATCTCGCCGCGATCCCGCGGCGGGGTGGCGGCCCAGCCGGCCTGCGCCTCGTGCGCGGCGGCCAGCGCGGCCAGGCCGTCCTCGGGTGTGGCGTCGGCGCACGTCGTCAGGGTCGCCCCGCTGCTCGGGTCGTGCACGTCGAAGCGCTCCCCGCTGCTCGCCTCGCGCCACCCGCCGCCGATGAGCAGCTTCGTGGGCACCGAGTCGATGAGGGACTTCTGGGTGATGGCCATGGTCGTTCCTTCGTGTGCCGGGCAGCGCACCCTCGGATGCCGGGGGTGGGGTCGTGCGGGTTCGGTTCAGCCTAGGCCGGGCTCAGCGGTCCTCGAGGCCCCAGGGCGAGCCGTAGCCGTCGGGCTTGGGGGCCGCGAGCAGGTCGAGGAACGGCACGGCGTCGAAGGCCTCCGGGCCGAGCACGCCCGAGCCGCTCCAGGTGCCGGCCGCGAGCAGCTCCAGCGCCACGACCGGGTTGACCGCGGTCTGCCAGACGACGCACTGGGCGTCGTAGTCGCGCATCGTGTCGGCGTTGTCGGACACGTGGTAGAGGTAGGTGCGGCGCGGCCGGCCGTCCTTGCCGGTGCCGGTCACCCACAGGCCGGCGCAGGTCCGGCCCTCCATGCGCGGGCCGATGGTGGCGGGGTCGGGCAGCACGGCGGCGACCACGTCCCGCGGGCTGACCTGAACGCCCTTGACGGTCACGGGGTCGGTGCCGTCCAGGCCGAGAGTGTGCAGGGTGCGCAGGATCGAGATCATCTCCTCGCCCAGGCCGTACTTGAAGGTGACCTTGTCGGCCTCGACCCAGCGCGGCATCAGGAGCACCTCCTCGTGCTCCACGTGCACGCACTCGACCGGACCGATGCCACCGGGGAAGTCGAAGACCTCCGGCTCGGCGAACGGCGGCAGGGTGAAGAAGCCGGACTCGACGTCGTACGAGCCGTCGGCGCCGACGGCCCGCTCGCGTTCCCACACCACGGGCGGGTTGAGGCACTCCTCGATGATCGTCCACATCGAGAAACCGGGGGCGAACACCTCGTTGCCCTCCTCGTCGCGGATGACGAGGTTGGCGCCGTCGCGGGTGCCCAGCTCGTCGATGTGGCTGAACAGGTGGTCAGCGGCGTACCGGGCGAACACGTCGGACAACCCGGGCTCGACCCCGATGCCGACCAGGGCCAGGCGGCCGTCGGCCTCCCACTCCCCCGCCTGCGCCAGCTGGTCGTCACCGAGCTTGACGCCGACCTTCGCGTAGGGCTCGCTCGGGTGCCGGCTGGACAGGCTCATCGCCATGTCGAGGTAGTCGGCGCCGGCCGCCCTGGCACCCTCGAAGATCGACAGCACGAACCGCGGGTCGACCGCGTTGAAGACGTGCGTGGCACCCACCTCACGGGCGAGCGTTGCGACCGCACCGGCATCCGACGCGTCGACCTGTGCAGCCCGGAAGCGGGACTCGTCGGCGTGCCGCGAGGTCACCGCGTCGACGGTGCGCTGCGCGCGGGTGAGGTCGTAGTCGGCCACCACCCAGGACTCGAAGAAGGGACGTTCGGCGGCGATCCGGGCAGCGGCGTCACCGACGCCGCCCGCTCCGACCATGAGGACGTGCACGGGGTACCTCTCTGTCGTGTGGCGCTGCGGTCAGGCCCGGGCGCGGGCGCGGCGGTTCTGGAAGACCTGACCCATGACGACGACGAACAGCGCGATGAGGAACATGAGCGTTCCGATCACGTTGACCTGCACCGGTGCCCCGCGCTGAGCGGCACCCCAGACGTACATCGGGAACGTGATCGAGCTCGGGCTCGCGTTGAAGTTGGTGATGATGTAGTCGTCGAAGCTGAGCGAGAACGCGAGCAGTGCACCGGCGAAGATGCCGGGCGCCGCCAGCGGGAAGGTGACCCGCAGGAACGTCTGGAACGGGTTGGCGCCCAGGTCGGCCGCCGCCTCCTCCAGGCGCGGGTCGAGCGTCGCCACGCGGGCCTTGACGGCCACGACGACGAACGAGATGCAGAACATGATGTGCGCGATCGTCACGGCGGTGCGGCCGGCCGGCACACCCATCATGAGGAACAGGGTCAGCAGGCTCGAGCCCATGACGACCTCGGGGGTCGCCATCGGCATGAAGATGAGCAGGTTGGTCGCCGAGCGGGCCCGGAAGCGGTAGCGCCCGAGGGCGAACGCGATGGCGGTGCCGAGGGCCGTCGCGACCAGGGAGGCGATCAGCCCGATCTGCAACGACAGGCTCAGCGACTCGCAGATGCCCTGCGCGCCGCACGGGTTCGCCCAGGCCTCGGTCGAGAACTGGGTCCACGTGTAGTTGAAGCGGCCCACCGGGTTGTTGAACGAGAACAGGGCCACGACGAGGTTCGGTATCAGCATGTAGCCGAGCACCGCGATGGACACCAGCAGCAGGATGTTGCGTCGGAGCCAGGTCATCTCACACCAGCTCCTCGGTGCCCGCCCGGCGGACGTAGAACGTGACCAGACCCAGGATCAGGATCAGGAGGATGAAGGACAGCGCGGCGGCGAGCGGGTAGTTGAGCACCCGCAGGAACTGGCTGTCGATGACCTGGCCGATCATCACCGTCTGGGTGTTGCCGAGCAGCCGCGAGTTGATGAAGTCACCGGCGGCCGGGATGAAGGTCAGCAGCGTGCCGGCCACGACGCCCGGGAGCGAGAGCGGCCACGTGACGTGGCGGAAGCCCTGGAAGGGCGAGGCGTACAGGTCGCCCGCGGCCTCGACGAGCCGGGGGTCGAGCCGGTCCAGCGCCGCGTAGAGCGGCAGGATCATGAACGGCAGGAAGTTGTAGGTCAGGCCGCAGATGACGGCGAACTTCGACGACAGCAGGGTGTCGTTGTTCGTCAGCCCCACCGCCTGGAGCAGGTCGGTCAGGTGCAGCTTCTGCGCGATGCTGGTGACCGGCCCGGTGTCGGAGAGGATGGTGCGCCACGCCAGCGTGCGGATCAGGAAGCTCGTGAAGAACGGTGCGATGACCAGCACCAGCATGACGTTCTTCCAGCGCCCGGCCTTCTGGGCGAGGTAGTAGGCCAGCGGGTAGGCCAGCACGAGCGCCGCGACCGTGGCGGTCGCGGCGTAGCCGATCGAGCGCAGCAGCTGCGGCCAGTACTTCTGGAGGGCCTCGGCGTAGATGGCGACGTTGCCGGTGAAGGTGTAGCCGGCCTCGACCGACCCCTCCTGCAGCGACTGCGAGCCCAGGGTGATCATCGGCAGGACGAAGAACACGAACAGCCATGCCAGGCCCGGAACCAGCAGCGCGTACGGAACCCAGTTCGCCCGCTTGGTGGGGGCGTGGTGCGCCCCCGGCCCCGCGACGCCGGCGATCTCAGCCATCGACGAGCACCTCGTCGATACCGGCGAGGTCACTCTGCGCGGCGTCGAGGACGAACTCACGGCCCGGGTCCCAGGACAACGTGATGTTCTCGCCGAGCCGGGCGCGGGCGCTGCCGTCGTTCTGCTGCACGACGACGACGTCGAAGCCCCACGGCATCCGCACGAGGTACTGCGTTGCGACACCGGTGAAGGACACGTCGGTGACCAGGCCGTGCAGGTGGTTGCGGCCGGCCGTCTCGCCCAGTCCCAGCTTCTCGGGCCGCACGCCGACCCAGACGTCCCGCAGGCCCTCGGGCACGTTCTTCGCGTCGACGAGGATCTCCTCGCCGTGGACGTCGGCGGTGAGCAGCCCACCCTCCGCGGAGCCGGTGATCCGGGCCCGCAGCAGGTTGGACTGCCCGAGGAAGTTCGCGACGAAGGTCGAGGCGGGGTGTTCGTACAGGGTGGCCGGGTCGCCGAGCTGCTCGAGGTAGCCGGCGTTCATCACCGCGATGGTGTCGGCCATGGTCATGGCCTCCTCCTGGTCGTGGGTGACGTGGATGAAGGTCAGGCCGACCTCCTGCTGGATGCGCTTGAGCTCGATCTGCATCTGCCGGCGCAGCTTGAGGTCGAGGGCGCCGAGCGGCTCGTCGAGGAGCAGCACGTCGGGGCGGTTCACCAGGGCCCGCGCGAGGGCGACGCGCTGCTGCATGCCGCCGGACAGCTGGTTCGGCTTCTTGCTGCCGGCGTGGCCCAGCTCGACGAGGTCCAGGGCGTCCTGCGCCTTGGACTTCGCCTGCTTGTCGCCGCGGCGACGCAGCCCGAAGGCGACGTTGTCCATGACGCTCATGTGCGGGAAGAGCGCATACGACTGGAACACCGTGTTGACGTTGCGCTGGAAGGCGCGGGTGCGGGTGATGTCGGTCCCGCCGATCAGGATCTGGCCCCCGGTGGGGTCCTCGAGGCCGGCGACCATCCGCAGGGTGGTGGTCTTCCCACACCCCGAGGGCCCGAGCAGCGCGAAGAAGGACCCCTCCGGGATGGTGAGGTCCAGGGGCTGCACCGCGGTGAACTCGCCGAAGCTCTTGGTCAGCCCGACCAGCCGGAGGTCCCCGGCCTCGTGCTCGGCCATCAGCTGGCAGTGAGGTCGGAGAAGGCGCTGGAGTACTTGGTCTCCTCCTCCGCAGTGAGGCCCCTGAAGACCTTGGCCCGGGAGAGGACCTCGTCGCTGGGGAAGATCAGCGGGTTGTCCGCGGTCTCCGGGTCGTCCTTGGCCACGGCGTCCTTGGCGCCGACCACCGGCGGGATGTAGTTGACCCACGCCGCGACCTGCGCCATGACGGCCGGGTCGTAGTAGTAGTTGATGAGGGTCTCGGCGTTCTTCTTGTGCTGCGCCAGCGCTGGGATGACGAAGTTGTCCGACCACAGGGTGAAGCCGGCCTGCGGCAGGGCGTACTGCACCTTCTCGTTCTCGAACTGCAGCTGGACCACGTCACCGGTCCATGCGATGCAGGCCGCGATGTCGCCCTTGGTGAGGCCGTCGGTGTAGTCGTTGCCGGTGAAGCCCTTGAGCTGGCCCGAGTCCTTGGCCTTCTGCAGCACGGCCATGGCCGCGTCGAAGTCGGCGTCGGTGAAGTTGGCGGGGTCCTTGCCCATGTCACAGAGCACCAGGCCGACGGTGTCGCGCATCTCGGTGAGCAGGGTGACCTTGCCCTTCAGGGCCGGGTCGGTGAGCAGCTGGGTGATCGTCTCGACCTTCTTGCCGCCGGTGGCGTCCAGGTTGTACGCGATGCCGGCGAAGCCGCTCTGCCACGGCAGCGAGTAGATGCGGCCCGGGTCGAACTCGACGTTCTTCAGCGACGGCTCGAGGTTGGCGGCGTTGGGGATGTTCGCCGTGTCGAGCTTCTGAACGTAGCCCTGGCGGATGAGGCGCGCGACCATCCAGTCGGTGCTGCACCAGACGTCACGGCCGGTGTCCTCGCCGCCCTCGAGGAGGGGGCGCACCTTGGCGTAGAACTCGTCGTTGTCGTTGTAGTCCTCGGTGTAGTTCACCTTGATGCCGGACTGCTTGGTGAAGGCATCGAGCGTGGGACGCGACTTCTCGTCCTCCGAGACGTCGATGTACTGGGTCCAGTTGGACCAGTTGATGACCTTGTCGGTGTCGCTCAGGTCCTTGGCGGCGGCGGCGGTCGGGGCGGCGGAGCCGGACGGGTTCGAGGCCGTGCCCTCGCTGCCACAGGCGCTCAGGGCAGCCGTGGCACCGAGGCCGAGCGCGCCGCTCACCAGGGTTCGGCGGCTGGTCAGGCCACGCAGCAGTGCGGCGCGCATGATCGGGGACATCTGGTCGGGGGTGGGGCGCTCGGCCATCGGGTTCTCCTCGCGGGGTGGGGCTCAGGGGCTGGGGGTCAGCGTGCAGGGTGTGGTGTGTCGGGCGTGTTTCGGGTCAGCACACGGCGGGTCAGGACTCGATGTTGGCCATGACGTGCTTGATGCGGGTGTAGTCCTCGAAGCCGTACATCGACAGGTCCTTGCCGTATCCGGACTTCTTGTAGCCCCCGTGGGGCATCTCGGCAACGAGTGGGATGTGCGTATTGATCCAGACACAGCCGAAGTCGAGCGCCGCGGACATCCGCATGGCGCGGCCGAAGTCCTTGGTCCAGACCGAGGAGGCCAGCCCGTAGTCGACGCCGTTGGCCCAGGCCAGGGCCTGCGCCTCGTCGGTGAAGCGCTGCACGGTGATGACCGGGCCGAAGATCTCGTTCTGGATGGCCTCGTCGTCCTGGTTCAGGCCGGAGAGCACGGTCGGCTCGAGGTAGAAGCCGTCGCCGAGGTCGCCGCGGCGGTTGCCACCGGCCGAGACCGTGGCGTGCGCCGGGAGCCGGTCGATGAAGCCCGACACGTGGGCCAGCTGGCGGGCGTTGTTCACCGGGCCGAACAGGGCGTCCTCGTCGTCGGGGAGGCCGACCGGGGCCGAGCTGCGGGCGTACTCCGCGAGCGCCGCGACGAAGTCGTCGTGGATGCCGGGTGCGGCCAGCACGCGCGTGGCCGCGGTGCAGTCCTGGCCGGCGTTGAAGTACCCGGCGATCGCGATGCCCTCGACGGCGGCCTCGATGTCGGCGTCGTCGAAGACCACGACCGGGGCCTTGCCCCCGAGCTCGAGGTGCACGCGCGTGACGTTGGTGGCGGCACTGGCCGCGACCTGGGCGCCGGCGCGGACCGAGCCGGTGATGGCGACCAGGCCGGGGGTGCGGTGCTCGACGAGCATGCGGCCGGTCTCGCGGTCACCGGTGATGACGTTGAGGGCACCCGCCGGGAGGAACTCGGAGGCGATCTCCGCCAGCCGCAGGGTGGTCTCGGGGGTGGTGTCGCTCGGCTTGAGCACCACGGTGTTACCGGCGGCGAGCGCCGGGGCGATCTTCCACACGGCCATGAGCAGCGGGTAGTTCCAGGGGGTCACCTGGCCGACCACGCCGATCGGCTCGCGCCGGATCCACGAGGTGTGGCCCTTCATGTACTCCCCCGCGGCCTTGCCCTCGAGCACCCGGGCCGCCCCGGCGAAGAACCGCAGCTGGTCGACCATCGGCGGGATCTCCTCGCTCGCGGTGAGCGCCTGGATCTTGCCGGTGTTCTCGGACTCGAGCGCGATGAGCTCGTCGGCGTGCGCCTCGATCGCGTCGGCGATCTTGAGCAGGGCCTGCTGACGCTCGCTCGGGGTGGTGCGGCCCCACTCCGCGAAGGCCGTCTCCGCCGCACCGTAGGCGGCGTCGACGTCGGCCTGGCCGCTCACCGGGGCCGTCGCGACGACGGAACCCGTGGCCGGGTTGACGATGTCGGTGGTGGATTCGGTACGCCCGTCGACGTACTCGCCGGCGACGAAGTTTCGCAGGCTGCGCGGACCGCTCATGTGCGTGCTCCCGTGGGGGTGGTGGGACGGCATTGCGGTGGAGACTCTAAACCCGGATGCTGCGCAATCGCCATGGTGCTGACCGGAAAAGTGATGAAAAGTTACACAAGGGGACCGCCGACTCAACGGATTCCGTCTCGGAGGACTTGCGCGACGACCGAATCAGAGTCACCATGGCGCGGTGACCCGCAGCACACCACCGGCCAGGACCACGCGCAGCGCCCCCGAGACCCGGCTCGACGACGTGGCGAAGCGCATCATCGAGCTGCTCCAGGAGGACGGCCGGCAGTCCTACGCCGCCATCGCCAAGGCCGTCGGGCTGTCCGAGGCCGCCGTCCGCCAGCGCGTCCAGCGCCTGCTGGACGCCGAGGTGATGCAGATCGTGGCCGTGACCGACCCGATCCAGGTGGGCTTCTCGCGGCAGGCGATGATCGGCATCCGGGCCTCGGGCGACCTCGCCGCACTCGGGGAGGCGCTGTCCGACATGGCCGAGGTCGACTACGTCGTGACCACGGCCGGCAGCTTCGACATCCTCGCCGAGGTCGTCTGCGAGGACGACGACCACCTGCTCGACCTGCTGACCAACCAGATCCGGACCCTCCCGGGCGTCCGGTCCACCGAGACCTTCGTCTACCTGAAGCTCAACAAACAGCACTACAACTGGGGTACCCGATGAGCACTTATCCCTCCGACGTCTGGGAGCCGAGCTCCGACCGTCACACCGCCACCGGAGCGCTGTACTCCGACGCCGCGCGCGACCACCTGTGGATGCACTTCACCCGGCACTCGACCTTCGAGGAGTCGGGGCTGGGACACTCCGTGCCGATCATCACCCGCGGCAAGGGCTGGACCATCTGGGACGACCGCGGCAACGAGTACATCGACGCCCTGGCCGGCCTGTTCGTCACCAACGTGGGTCACGGGCGCACCGAGATCGCCGAGGCGATGGCCAAGCAGGCGTCCGAGCTGGCCTTCTTCCCACTGTGGTCCTACGCCCACCCGCGCGCCATCGAGCTCGCCGAGCGGCTCGCCCACAACGCCCCCGGCGACCTCAACCGGGTGTTCTTCACCACGGGCGGGGGCGAGGCGGTCGAGACCGCGTGGAAGCTGGCCAAGCAGTACTTCAAGCTGACCGGCAAGCCGACCAAGCACAAGGTCATCTCCCGCTCGATCGCCTACCACGGCACCCCGCAGGGCGCGCTGTCCATCACCGGCATCCCCGCCGCGAAGATCGACTTCGAGCCGCTGGTGCCCGGTGGCCACAAGGTGCCCAACACGAACATCTACCGCGCCCCGGAGCACCTGCGGGACGACGAGAAGGCGTTCGGCCGCTGGGCCGCCGACCGGATCGCCGAGGCCATCGAGTTCGAGGGCCCCGACTCGGTCGCCGCCGTGTTCCTCGAGCCGGTGCAGAACTCCGGTGGCTGCTTCCCGCCGCCCGCGGGCTACTTCGAGCGGGTCCGTGAGATCTGCGACGAGTACGACGTCCTGCTCGTGTCGGACGAGACGATCTGCGCCTTCGGCCGGATCGGCTCGATGTTCGCCTGCCAGGACTTCGGCTACCAGCCGGACATCATCACCACCGCCAAGGGCATCACCAGCGGCTACGCCCCGCTCGGCCTGATGATCGCCAGCGACCGGCTGTTCGAGCCGTTCCGCCACGGCACGACCTACTTCCCCCACGGCTACACCTGGGGCGGGCACCCGGTCTCCTGCGCGGCGGCGATGGCGAACCTCGACATCTTCGAGCGCGAGGGCCTCAACGACCGGGTCAAGCAGAACGCCCCGGTCTTCAAGGCCACCCTCGACAAGCTGCTCGACCTCCCGCTCGTCGGTGACGTGCGCGGTGCCGGCTACTTCTACGGCATCGAGCTGGTCAAGGACAAGCAGACCCGCGAGACCTTCGACGACGCCGAGAGCGAGCGGCTGCTGCGCGGCTTCCTGTCCAAGGCGCTGTTCGATGCGGGCCTGTACTGCCGGGCCGACGACCGCGGCGACCCGGTCGTGCAGCTGGCACCACCGCTGACGATGGGCCCGGCCGAGTTCGACGAGATCGAGCGCCGGCTGCGCTCGGTCCTCACCGAGGCCGAGAACCACCTCTGACGTGGCCGGGGAGACCCCCCGAGCATCGACCGGGCCGCTGTGGTGGGACTCCCCCACGGCGGCCCCGTCGTCGCCCGGGCCGACCACGACCGAGCTGCCCCAGACCGCGGACGTCGTCGTGGTCGGCGGCGGCTACACCGGGCTGTGGACCGCCTACTACCTGCTGCGGGAGCAGCCCGGGCGTGAGGTGCTCGTGCTCGAGGCCGAGCACGTCGGCTTCGGCGCGAGCGGGCGCAACGGTGGCTGGGTGTCGGCGCTGTGGCCGGTCGGCGCGGACACGCTGGACCGGCGGTACGGCCGCGCCGCCACCCTGGCCCAGCTGGCCGCGCTGCGCGACACGGTCGACGAGGTGGGCCGGGTCGACGTCGAGGAGGGCCTGGGCGCCGGCTTCGTCAAGGGCGGGGCGCTGGTCGTGGCCCGCACCCCGGCGCAGGAGGCCCGGGCCCGGGTCTCGGCCGCGCACTCGGCGTCGTGGGGCGACGGCACGACCTGGCTCGATGCCGCGGCCGCCCGCGAGCGGCTCGACGTCGCCGGGGTCCGCGGGGCGACCTTCACCCCGCACTGCGCCCGGGTGCACCCGCGCCGGCTCGTCGACGGCCTGGCCGCGGCGGTGCGTCGGCTCGGGGGCCACATCGTCGAGGGCGCGCACGTGCACCGCACCACCGACCGGGTCGTCGTGCTCGCGAACGGTCGGCGGATCTCCGCCGCGAACGTCGTCGTCGCCACCGAGGGCTGGACCGGCACGCTCGCCGGCATGACGCGGCGCGTGGCACCCGTCTACTCGCTGATGGTGGCCACCGAGCCGATCGACGACGACCGCTGGGCGCGGATCGGGCTCGCCGGGCGCGAGGTGTTCGCCGACCACGGGCACGTCGTCATCTACGGACAGCGCACCGACGACGGCCGGATCGCCTTCGGAGGTCGCGGTGCCCCGTACCACTGGGGCTCGACGATCCGGCCCGAGTTCGACGAGGAGCCCACGGTCTTCGACGCGCTGCGCACGGCGTTGCGCGACCTCCTCCCCCAGCTCGACGGCATCCGCTTCACCCACGCGTGGGGCGGTCCGCTCGGCATCGCCCGCGACTGGCACCCGTCGGTGACCTGGGACCCGGCGACCCGCACCGGGCGAGCGGGTGGCTACGTCGGCGACGGCGTCGCCGCGAGCAACCTGGCGGGCCGCACCCTGGCCGACCTCGTGCTCGGCCGCGACACCGCGCTCACGGCGCTGCCGTGGGTCGGTCACCGCTCGCCGCGGTGGGAGCACGAGCCGCTGCGCTGGGTCGGCGTCAACGCCGGCCTGCAGGTGGCCCGGCTCGCCGACCGCGAGGAGGAGGCCACCGGTCGCCCGGCGCGGCTCGGCGCCGTGCTCGACCGGCTCACCGCCCACTAGGTTCGGGCTCGTGCGCGAGATCGAGAGCCTGCCGGCCCTGCACGCCGTGCTCCGCCAGCCC
>Ga0247820_10000232_pt1 | contig 28607 bp, 21 predicted proteins | sample 13C_Glucose_Day1_2_FD_192480 | JGI IMG/M metagenome (GOLD analysis project Ga0247820, IMG submission 192480) | Soil microbial communities from agricultural site in Penn Yan, New York, United States - 13C_Glucose_Day14 | ecosystem: Environmental > Terrestrial > Soil > Agricultural land | place...
GGTGGTAGGCCGGGTGGGTGAAGGAGTAGTCGCGTTGCACCTGGCGGGCCGTGCGCACCTGTTCGCGGTAGTGCAGGCGGCGCAGGCAGGGGCGGGCCTGGTCGCCGCCGCTGTTGGCGTGGTAGAGCACGGCCAGCGGGTCGGGGTAGTCGTCGTCGACGAAGCCTTCGTCGTCGTCATCGTCTTCGGGCTTGACCAGGCTGGAGCTGATCATGCCCAGGGTCAGCACGCGGTCGCTGACGAGCAGGCGATGGCCCTTGGCGCTGTGGACGAAGCGGTAGATGAAACCTTCCTCGGCGGCCAGGCGGGTGATGAAGGCGAGGTCGGTTTCGCCGGCCTGGACGCAGAACTCGCGGGGGGCGTGGGGGAAGCTGTGGCCCAGCTCGAAGTCGGTGATGCGCTGGGCCTTGAACAGGGTTTCGAGGATCTGCGGCACGCTTTGTTGCTGGAAGATGCGCCAGTTCGAACGCAGCCCGGCGCGGGCCAGCTTGGGCTCGATCACGGCCTGGTAGCGGGTGCGGCAGAAACCTGTGTCGCCCTGGCTGAAGGCGCTGATCAGGCCGTGTACATGGCGCATCGGTCGCTGGCCGCGCAGGATGGTGAACAGCGCGGGCTTGTCGAGCAGGTGGGCGAAATCGACGTTGTCTTCGTAGCTGACCAGTTCGAGCACCAGCCTGAACGGGGTGCTGAGGGCTTCGTCGAGGGTGAAGGAGACCACCTCGAACGGGTCCTGGCTGGCCAGGGGTTCGAAGCGGTAGCTCAGGTCGGATTGGCGGGTCATGGCACTCCAGTGTTTATATGTAACTAGTTGTTATCTGGAATTGTCAGGGCTGCCGTAGAGTCCGTAGGACCCTGTTAATGGCGAGCAAGAAAATGCCCCTGGCAAAGACGAAGGCCTAGGCTAGAACGCTATTTCAAATAATTAAATAAACTTTGCGTTCTTATTTTGGTGGGTTTGTAGGATGTTTCTTAGTTGGCGTTTTATTGATTTTTACTACTGGGTGAAAGAGTCCGGCCGTATACAACTAGATTCGTTTTTCGAATGCCGGCCCGCATCAGTCTTGCCCTGGATCAACGCCTCCACGCCCATTCCGGCGGATGCTGAAAACCTACCGTCAGCTTGAGAGGATCCGGCCATGAGCAGCACGTTCTTCATCCCCGCCGTGAACATCATGGGCATCGACTGCCTGGACGAGGCGATGACCGCGATCGCCGGCTATGGCCTGCGCAAGGCACTGATCGTCACCGATGCCGGGCTGGCCAAGGCCGGCGTCGCCGAGCGTATCGCCGGGATGCTGGCCATGCGCGACATCGATTCGCGGGTGTTCGACGGCGCCAAGCCCAACCCGAGCATCGCCAACGTCGAGGCGGGCCTGGCGATGCTGCGTCGCGAGGGCTGCGACTGCGTGGTCTCGCTGGGGGGCGGCTCACCCCTTGACTGCGCCAAGGGCATCGCCCTGTGCGCCACCAACGGCGGGCATATCAGCGACTACGAAGGCGTGGATCGCTCGGCCAGGCCGCAGCTGCCGCTGATTGCGATCAACACCACGGCGGGCACCGCCAGCGAGATGACCCGCTTCTGCATCATCACCGACGAGGCGCGCCACGTGAAAATGGCCATCGTCGATCGCAACGTCACGCCGATCCTGTCGGTCAACGACCCCGCGCTGATGGTCGGCATGCCCAAGGGCCTCACCGCCGCCACCGGCATGGACGCGCTGACCCATGCCATCGAGGCCTATGTCTCCACCGCCGCCACGCCGATCACCGACGCCTGCGCGCTCAAGGCCGTCAGCCTGATCAGCGACAACCTGCGCCAGGCGGTCGCCGACGGCGGTGACCTGGTGGCGCGGGAAAACATGGCCTATGCCCAGTTCCTGGCGGGCATGGCGTTCAACAACGCCTCGCTGGGCTACGTGCACGCCATGGCGCACCAGCTGGGTGGCTTCTACGACCTGCCCCATGGTGTGTGCAACGCGGTGCTGCTGCCCCATGTGCAGCGCTTCAACGCCAAGGTCAGCGCCGCTCGCCTGCGTGATGTGGCCAAGGCCATGGGGGTGAAGGTCTGCGGACTGGACGCGGAGCAGGGCGCCGGGGCGGCGATCTCGGCCATCGAGCACCTGGCGGCGGCCATCGGTATCCCGGCCGGGCTGGCGGAGCTGGGAGCCAAGGTCGAGGATGTGCCGGTGCTGGCGGCCAATGCCTTGAAGGACGCCTGTGGGTTGACCAATCCGCGGGTGGCCAGCCAGGTGGAAATCGAGGCGATCTTCAAGGCGGCGTTCTAGCCAGGTCGAGTCATCGCGGGGCAAGCCCGCTCCCACACAAGCCAGCTCTCACAAGGGCCGTGAAAATCGGCCCTTGTGGGGCTTGCTCAGCGTTCGCGCATGAAGAACCCGGCCACGTACTTGCGGAAGGTCTCCAGGCTCTTGAAGTCGGCGTAGCGCTTGAAGTTCTCGGCATCCGGCTCCGGCCCGATCGGCTGCTCCAGCAACGACACCGACAGCACCCGGTCCTGGTCCGAGGTCAGCACCAGTTCGTCCATCACCTGGCCGCCGATCACCGGGCGGCGCATCAAAACTTTCACCCCCTTGCTCGCCATCCAGTCGATCAGCGACACCAGCGCCTTGAGCGGTTCGCGCTCTTCGTCGCGGTACACCGGGAACAGGTGCCCGCGTGACAGCACCGGCACGCTGGCGACATGGATCAGTTCGTAGAAATGGCTGCCGGCGGTGGCCGGCGAGTACAGCGCCAGTGCCAGCAAGGGGCCTGAGGCGCGGTTGCCGCCCCAGTAGTGGTGGTGGCCCTGGAAGTCGAAGCCGTCCTCGCTGCGGTTGTTGAACAGCTTGCGGCCCTTGACCTGGTCGACGCAGTCGAGCAGCAGGCCATGGCGGCGATGGTTGCCGAACACCGTGGCCTCGCGCAGGCGCGCCTTGAGCATCATCATGTGCTTCATGTCCAGGCGTGTTTCCAGGTAGTTGCTGGCCGGCACCCGTTCCAGCAGCGGGTAGCGGCCGGCGACGCCGCGCAGCTCGGCGAACTGGGCGGTGAGGTCCTTCTTCAGGTGGGTGGCGTAGACATTCAGACCGCTGGCCTCGATCCAGGTCAGCAGCAGCGACAACAGGCGCTGCTGCTCGCGGCGCTCGCCGGGGTCGCGTGGTCCGGCGGCCGTGTCCCCGTCAATGGCACGGCGGTAGTCGCCGAGCAGCCGCAACGGCGCATCCGGCGCCAGCCAGGCCGCGGGAGGCGTGTTGTCCTCGGCGCTTGCGCCGGTCTCGCGTTCATCCTTGCTGAACGGGCAGCCCGGGGTGTGTTCCGGGGTGTCGGGGTTGTTGCGCAGGAACAGGGTGCCGGTGTTGCCGTTCAGCGACACGTTGAGCACCGGCAGGGCATCCTGGCGGCAATCGCAGGCCAACCACTGGTTGGCGCTGCGCACTTTCATCAGCCACTGGTTGGCTTGCAGCAGGCGGGGGCCGGCCAGGGTGCCGGTGGCGAAGCTGGCCAACAGTTCCTCTTCGGCCAGGGTCAGGCTGCGCACCTGCGCGCCGGATTTTTCGATGATACGCATTGAGAGGCAGCTCCAAGCTACAAGCCTCAAGCTTCCAGCAAAGCGCGGCGGCTTTCAACTTGAAGCTTGCGGCCTGGAGCCCGCCGCTCACTGGCTGCTGAACAGCTTGGCGGCGCGGGCGCGGATTTCCTCGGGGGTGAGGTCTTCCTTGTGGGTGGAGACGAACCACAGATTGTTGAACGGATCCATCAGGGTGCCGCTGCGGTCGCCGTAGAACTGGTCCTGTACCTCTTTGATCGGCTTAGCACCAGCGGCGATGGCATTGGCGTAGACCTTATCGCAGTCCTCGACATACAAGTGCAGGCCGACCCCCGGGACCTCGATGTCCTCGCTGGGCTTGAGGCCGCCCTCCATGTCACAGGGTGAGCCGAGCATCAGCGACGAGTCGCCGATTTTCAGTTCGGCATGGCCGACGCGGCCTTGGGGGTCTTCAAGGCGGAACATCTCGACCGCGCCGAAGGCCTTCTTGTAGAACTCGATGGCTTTGGCGGCGTCCTTGATGCCGAGGTAAGGGGTGATGCTGCGCTGGCCTTCGGGGATAGGTTTGACTGCCATTTTCGTAAACTCCTTTCACGTGGGTTGTTGTTTGCAACAGCCTGGTGATTAGAGTCGTCTACGCAGGTGGAAAATCGACAGTGGCTTTATATCGATTGTCGATTAAAAAACCTGTTTTGGGACTGATGCGGTCAGGTGTAGGAGCGGCCTTGTGCCGCGAAAGGGGCGCGTAGCGGCCCCGGCGATTGATGCGTCAACGCTGAAATACAGGGGCCGCTGCGCAGCCCTTTCGCGGCCGCTCCTACAGGGGGTGGGCATGCGGATCAGAAGATGTAATCGGTCGTCAGGAAACTCGACTGCCGGTTACGGATGATCTCGCTGATCAGCTCCTTGTTCGCCTCCTGGAACTTGGTCGCCACCAACGTACGGATGGAGAACACCCGCAATGCATCATGCACCGACAAGGTCCCCTCGGCGCTGTTCTTGCGGCCGTTGAACGGGTAGGTGTCCGGCCCGCGCTGGCACTGGGCGTTGAGGTTGATCCGGCCGACCTGGTTGGCGAAGGTGTCGACCAGCGCGCCGACGGTCTCGGGGTCGTTGCCGAACAGGCTCAGCTGCTGGCCGTAGTCGGAGTCGAGCACGTAGTCGATCACCGTCTGCAGGTCGCGGTAGGGCACCACCGGCACCAGTGGGCCGAACTGTTCCTCGTGATAGACACGCATGTCCTGGCTGACCGGATAGAGCAGGGCAGGGTAGAAGAACGAACCGCGGCTGTGCCCGCCGCCTTCGTTGAGTACCCGCGCGCCCTTGGCGGTGGCGTCGGCCACCAGGCCGTCGAGGTAGTCGACCTTGCCCGGCTCCGGCAGCGGCGTCAGCGCCACGCCCGGCTCCCAGGGCATGCCCGGCTTGAGCGCGGCGAGCTTGCGCTGGAACTTGTCGAGGAACGCATCGACCACGTCTTCGTGCACGAACAGGATCTTCAACGCCGTGCAACGCTGGCCGTTGAACGACAGGGCGCCGGTAACGGCCTCTTCGACGGCGTTGTCCAGGTCGACCTGGGGCAGGACGATGCCGGGGTTCTTGGCATCCAGGCCCAGGGCCGCGCGCAGGCGGTGCGGACGCGGGTGGAGTTTCTTCAGGTCGCTGGCGGCCTTGTGGGTGCCGATGAAGGCGAACACATCGACCTTGCCGCTGGCCATCAGCGCGCTGACAGTCTCGCGGCCGCGCCCGTAGATGACGTTGATCACCCCCGGCGGGAAGCTGTCGCGGAAGGCCTCGAGCAGCGGGCGGATCAGCAGCACGCCGAACTTGGCCGGCTTGAACACCACGGTGTTGCCCATGATCAGCGCCGGGATCAGTGTGGTGAAGGTCTCGTTGAGCGGGTAGTTGTACGGGCCCATGCACAGCGCCACGCCCAACGGCGCCCGGCGGATCTGGCCGAGGGTGCCCTGTTCGAGCTCGAAGCGGCTGGAGCGGCGGTCGAGGTCCTTGAGCGCGTCGATGGTGTCGACGATGTAGTCGCAGGTGCGGTCGAACTCTTTTTCCGAGTCCTTGAGGTTCTTGCCGATCTCCCACATCAGCAGCTTGACCACCGCCGTGCGCTGCTCGCGCATGCGCGCCAGGAAAGCCTCGACATGCTGGATGCGCTCGGCCACGCGCATGTTCGGCCAGGTGCCGCGGCCCTTGTCGTAGGCGGCCACGGCCGCGTCGAGGGCTGTGAGCGCGGTGTCGGCGTCCAGCAGCGGCGCGCTGCCGAGGATCACCTGGCGTTCGTTGTCGCCTTCCTTGAGCCACACCGGGCTGCGCACGGTGGCCAGCGGCCCGTCCCAGCGGCGCAGCTCGCCGCCGACCAGGTAGTCGCGTTGCTCCAGCGGCGCACCCAGGCGCCAGGCTTCGGGGATGTCCTCGGGGGCGGGAAACAGCGAATCGAGCAGACGGTCCATGGGTACTGCACCTCTCAAATCCGGATGATGAAACGCTTCAGCTTGCTGAGCATGCGCCGACCGGCTGAAAATTGCCACCCCGGCGCAGCCGCTCGCGGTCATTCCTCGAAGGGCGGCGGGAACACCTCGGCGTCCATCAGCCGCATCGCGCCGATCGACAGGCCATAGTCCATGGCCCGTGGGTCGGCGAACGTGCGCAGGCGCTGCCACAGCTGCGCGTGAGTGTAGTCCGGCAGGTCCTGCAGCCCGCGCAGGTCGCGGCGATATTGCAGCGGCAGGGTGTTCCAGATGCTCCAGTCGTCGACATTGGTGTCCTCCAGCATGTCTTCGTACTCCGCGTCGGCCACCAGCAGGTCGACGCCATCGCGCTCGTAGTAGGCCTGGATCTGCTGGCTGACGCGCTCGCTGAGTTCGGCGCTCTCCAGCCACAGGGCCTGGCCCGCCACCCGCGACAAACGCAGGTCGTCCGGCAAATGAGTGAACCGGTTATCGCGCAGATCGAAAACGATGGGTCGCCAGTCGGCATCGTTGCGGATGCCGGCTGGCCAGTCCGTCAGTTCGCAGGTGTTGAGGTTGAGCATGTCCAGCGCGGCCAGGCGGCTCAGGTCAGGGCTGCGGGCCAGCGGGTTGTGCGACAGGTCGAGCAAGCGAAGATTGTCGAGGCGATCCAGGGCAACCTGGTTGGCGTCGTTCCAGAGGATGCTGTTGCCTTGCATATCCAGCCATTCCAGTGAGTGCGGCACGGCGACCGCTGGTATTTGCTCGAAGCCGCAGTTCATCAGGTGCAGGCGTTGCAAGTGGGGAAAACGTTCGAGGAACTCCGCGGGCAGTTCGCTCAGGGCGGGGTTGGCGGTCAGGTCGATGCGCTGGATATGGGTGAAGCGATCAGGTAGCGCCAGCGAGGCCAGGTCCTGGTGGGTCAGGGCCAGGTCGGCGAGGCTGATCAGGTGGATGACCCGGCCTTCTTCCTCTGAGTACTCCGAGATCCGTTGCCAGTTGCTCACCAGTCGGCGTGCGGCGGCCTGGCGCAATGGGTTTTCGCCTGCCCAGGCACGCACCTGGTCGCGGAACGCCAGCAGTTGCCGTTCCAGTTCGGCGAGCTGCTGTGCCGGATCCAGGCCGGCCTCGAACCATTGGGTCAGTTGTTCGTTGACCTGGAAATCGACGGACTCGGGGTAGAGCGCCCGGTAGCGGCGCAAGAGCGCGCCGACGTCGATGCGTTGCGCGGCAAGAGCAGGCGCGTCCAGGCCGCCGCGCAGCAGGCCTTGACTGCTCCAGCCCGGCGCCGGGTTCTCCAGCAGGCGACTGGCCATGTCACGGCTCGACAGGGCCAGATCGTGGATCCGCTGGCGCAGCTCACCGACGCTGGTGGTCTTCAGTCCAAGGGCCGCACGGTCATCGGCAGGCAGTGCCTGCATGACAGCGCGGCAGAGGTCGTGGTCCTGGTGAAGCGGGGCCGGTCGCTCTCCGAGGTAGGCTTCATAGCCGTCGGCTGACTTGAGCACGGTGCAGGCGCGGCTGCTGTCCCTGGCGCCGGAGGCCAGCAGCAGTGGACCCTGGGGCGACGCCGCCCGCAGCTCGAGACGCAGATGCTCCGGCCAGCCGGGCAGTCGCGGCATCGCATTGATGATCAGTCGCTCGCTCAGCAGGCTGGCTTGCTCGGGAAGATACAGCCCCTTCAGGGCGTTCTTCAAAACGCTCTCGTCACGCTGATCGACGCGGCGCAGGCGCTGGCTGCCGTCTTCGAGGGTGACGGGTTCGAGGCTCTCCATCAACGGGCTGCTGGTGAGGCGTGACACGGCCTTGCCTGCCAGGTGCAATCCGCCGATCAACGCCAGGTTGAGGCCCACCGACTTGAGGTGGGCCATGGCTTGCTCGCGGTCACCGACCTGCCAGGCTTCATAGCCTTCGTAGGCGTCATCCAGCAGCTGGTAGGCAATCACCGCGGTCATCATCGTGCCTAACGCGGGGACGAACATGCCGGCGATCATCAGCATGTCGAGGCCGGCACTTTCCCAGAGGGCTTTGCGCGCCTTGAGCGCCTGTTCGTCGGCTTGCGCAGTGGGCACGGCCAGTTGTCGGGCTTCGTGCTTCAGGCGTGCCAGGTGGTCGTCGTGGAAAAATATGTACAGGTCTGCGGCGATGGGCAGGGTGCGCAAGCGCAGGTCGCCACCGGCATTCTGGCGCAGGCGGCTGGCGAGCTGGCCCTGCTGCTCGCTTGGTACATAAGCCATGAAACCTTGGCGAAACGGCTCTTGCTGCAAGTCGCTGCGCAACTGGCGATGCAGCGCTTCGAGGTTGTCGAAGGCGCGCAGGCTGTCTGTCTGTCCCGGCAGGTACAACACGATAGCTGAAGTGCCGGTATCGATCAGGGTCGCCTCGTGCAGGGTGATGCCGAACAGGCTCAGTTGGCTGCAGGGCAATGCTTTGCCATTTTCCAGCAAGGTCTGCAGCGCATCCCATCCCGCACCACTGAGCTGGTTGCGCGCGCGGGCCAGGTCAGCCGCCAGACGCAGGCTGTCCTGGTGAACGCGCAGCGCCGCCGGGCGCACGCCAGGTGCGGCGAAGGTGGTATCGAGGTGATCCTGGTAAGCCTGGCCGAGGTCCAGTTCGCGACAGGTCCTGGCGAAAACCTCGGGTGACAGCGCCAGGGGCTTGATCCGGATCTGCTCCGAGGACAGGTCGATGTCGACTTCGGTTTCGCTGTCGCCCAGGGTCGTCTTGCCGGTGACCATGGTCTGGTTGACCTGCCAGTCGCTGTCCAGGGCGAGGGCGCTGTCGCGGTTGAAGGTCACGGCGTCGCTGAAGTTGTGCAGGGCAGCTTCGAGCAGGCTGCGGTGTTCGTGCTGGGTGAGGTAGACCTGAAAACTGTAGAGATGCTTCACCCAGACCAGCGATGTGCTGCGCAACGGTGCACTGAATTTGTGCTGCATGCGCAGGCGCTCGGCAAGCAGGGGCTCGGCGAATTCGTTGATGTTCCTCAGGCCACGCAGGTGCTTTGCCAATGCGCGCTGCGCCTGCATCAGGCGCGCCTGGCTGGCCTCGACCGCCTCGCGCAGGTGGGGCGCGGCATTGGCGAACCAGGCCGCCTCGGCCCCGGGCAGGCCCTGTACCGGCAGGATGGCGTCGCTCAGTCGTTGCCAGTGTTCGGCACCGGCCTCCCGTGCCCAGGCGGGCAGTCGGCGTTGCAGAAGGGTGTGGTGTGGATTGGGGGCTGTCATCTGTGGCTCCTTGCAAAGCGCACATCAGAGCAGCCGCGTCGGGGCTGGCGGTGGTACATGCTTGTACCGGTAAAACTGGCCTCAATATTGGCCGCGCAGCGCCGATAACTGCGTAATTGCCTGCCATCGCCTGCCTATGATCACTCCCCAGCCCCCACAAGACCCCACGCCAGCCCCAGCCGGGACCTTGCGCCAATCGCTCAATCGCCTGCTGCCGGTCGGCCTTGCCTTGGTGGGCATTGGCCTGTCGGTCGCCCTGGGACACCTGGATGCGCAGCGCGAACGCAGTGAGCAACTTGGCAACCTTGCGGCCCGTCTGGCGGGAATGCGCGGCGCCCTGGAAGCCCAGTTGGGCGCGGCGTTTGGCGAGGCCGAGGGCATCGCCCAGCTGATCAGCGCCGATGGCGAAATCAGTTCGGCGCATTTTCACGGCATGGCCCACGGTGCCTTGCAGTCGGTCCCCTACATGCGCCATATCGCACTGGCGCCGGGGGATGTGATCGGTGATGTCTACCCGATGGCGGGCAACGAGCGGCTGATCGGGCTGGACTATCGCCAGCTGCCGGATCAGTTCCCGCTGGTGCGCTCGGCCCGCGACCAGGCCCAGCCGGTGCTGGCCGGTCCCCTGCAGCTGTACCAGGGTGGCCGGGCGCTGGTCTACCGGCGCCCGGTGTTCGTCACTGGCAAGCGCGGCGTGCGCTTCTACTGGGGCAATGTGTCGATCGTCGCCGACATCGACCGCTTGCTGCTGACGGCGGGATTGCGCCCGGATACCGAGTTCGAGGTCGCCGTGCGCGGCGGCGACGGCAAGGGCGCCGAGGGTGCGTTGATCTGGGGCGATCCGAAGCTGTTCGACACGTCGCAGGTGAAGATGACCGTGGAAGTGCCGGGCGGTGTCTGGCAACTGGTGGCGGCGCCACGGGGTGGCTGGTCGGGGCTGGACCTGTTCGGCTCGCCGCTGTTCCTGTTCGCCTTGAGCTGCACGGGGCTGTTCAGCCTGTTCGTCGCCCAGCTCAACCGCAAGCAGCGCCTGCTCGAGCAGCGCAACCGCGAGCTGCAGCGCTACCAGGCCCAGCTCGAACGCCTGGCCCATTACGACACCATCACCGGGCTGCCCAACCGGATCCTGTTCCAGCAGCAGCTGGGCGCGGCGATCCTGCAGGGGCATGGCCTGGCGGTGCTGATGCTTGATATCGACGGTTTCAAGCAAGTCAACGACAGCCTCGGGCATCCGATGGGCGATCTGTTGCTGCAACAGGCGACCGCGCGCTTCTTGCAGGAACTGGACAGCCAGGACCGTCTGTGCCGCCTGGGCGGTGACGAATTCGTGTTCATGTTGCAAGGCGCCCAGGGCCAGGTGAACCACCAGGTCCGTGCCTTGTTGCGCTGTCTGCAGCGGCCATTCGACCTCAATGGCAACGCCGCCCTGGTCACCGGCAGTATCGGCCTGGCCTGGTGCCCGCAGCACGGCGAGGACGCCGACAGCCTGCTGCGCCATGCCGACACCGCCATGTACGCGGCCAAGGAAGCCGGGCGCGATGCCTGGCGGCCTTACCACCCGGACATGACCGAGCGCCTGCAGCAGCGCCTGGAGCTGGAACGCAACCTGCGTCGGGCGCTGGAGCACAACGAATTCGAGCTGTGGTACCAGCCCAAGGTCGATTTGTTCAGCGGCCAGCTGGAGGGCGTCGAGGCCCTGCTGCGCTGGCGCGACCCCGAGCATGGCCTGGTCTCGCCGGGGGAGTTCATTCCCCTGGCCGAGCGCACCGGGCTGATCATCCCGCTGGGCGAGCGGGTGCTGGAGCTGGCCTGCGCGCAACTGGCCGAGTGGCGCGCCGGCGATGGCCTGCCCGGGCCGCTGGCGATCAACGTTGCGGCCCTGCAGATCGAGCGCAGCGACTATGTTACCAGCCTGGCCTCGGCGCTGGAGCGCCATGGCCTGCCGGCCAACCTGCTGGAAGTGGAGATCACCGAGAGCCTGCTGATGGAAAGCCAGCAGCAGGCCTGCGCGGTGCTGGCGCAGCTGCAGGCCATGGGCGTGGCCACGGCGGTGGACGACTTCGGCACTGGCTATTCGTCGCTGGCCTACCTGCGCGCGTTGCCGATCGATCACCTGAAGATCGACCGTGCCTTCATCAAGGACCTGCCAGGGGACGACGATGCGGTAGCCATCGCCAGGGCGATCATCGACCTGGGCCATGCCTTGGGTTTTCGCATCACCGCCGAAGGCATCGAAACCCAGGAACAGTACGATTTCCTGCGCCATGCCGGCTGCGACCAGGGCCAGGGTTTCCTGCTCGGGCGGCCGATGCCGGCCGAGGCTTTGCGCCGCTGGCTGGACGACAACCATGAACGGCGGCATCGGCCGCCGGGGCGTTAGTGGCAGGGGGGCGAGTGCCCGTCGATACAGGTTTGGCGCCTATCAGATCGAGCGCCGCGCGGGCGGCGCTCGATCTCATAGGCAATGCACCTCTAACGTCGAACACCCGGCGGCCATCAACTCATCTCCTCCTGCATACCCAGGCTCGCATACCCCACCCGCGGCACCTGCCCCAGGCGCTGCTCGACCAGCGCCAGCAGCGATTCGCCGCTGGCCAGGTAGGCGTCGCCGAAATCATGCCCACCCAGCGCGCTGGGATGGGCCACCAGCTCCAGCACGCCATGCTCGGGGGCCAGGCCGGCCTTGAGGTCGGCCGGGGTGCAGACGAAGTCGGCGGTGCTCCCGGCGAGCTGGCGCAGGCGCCAGTTGAGCAGGGTCTTGAACGCGCGCTTGGCCGGCCCGATGTTGTGCCCCAGGTTGCGCGCCAGGCGCACCGGCACGCCCTGGTCGCGGGCGAAGCGGGCGACGACGGTGCCCACCGGCCAGATGTTGTGCACGTGCTGGTGCGAATCCAGGTGGCTGGGCATCAGGCCGTGGTCCAGGCAGTGTTTCCATTGGGCCTCAAGCTCCGCTTCCACGGCGGCCCGCTCGCGGCGCGACAGGCGCAGGGTACGTTGCTTCAGGCGCAGGTCGAACTCGCCGTGGGGCGTGCAGAAGCGCGGCTCGTCCAGGATCGCCTGGCTCAGCGGACGGCCGTAGGTGAGGTTGAAGTGCAGCCCGATGCGTCCCTTGAGCGCCGGTTGCTGGGCCAGCGCGCAGGCGGTGGCGAAGGCCGGCATGTTGGCCATGGCCGTGGCCGAGCTGATCAGACCGGCCTGGAAGGCGTGCAGGATGACCGCGTTGGTGTGGGCGCTGAGGCCGAAATCGTCAGCGTTGACTATGACCTGGGATGGCATCCGGGCGCTCCTGTGGCGGGGTGGGGGCGACAACATCGGCTTCGTTGCGCGGCGAGCGCCTGCGCAGGCGTGGTTTGAGCCAGTGCCAGCAGCGCTGCGCCAGGCCCAGCAGCACGCCGTCGGGGCGCCAGCTGTAGCTGCTCAGGCGCCACTGTTCGAGCTGGCCGGTCATGCGTTCGTGCAACTGGTGGCTGGAGTTGTCCAGGCTGACCCGCGAGGCGTCGATCCATTTCCAGTCCGCGTCCAGGCCCCAGTGGATCCACTCCTCCAGCAGCACGCGGCCGCTGCCCAGGTCGCGGTGCTCCGGGACGAAGGCGAGGTTGTAGTCGTAGACCCGGCCGCGCTCCACCAGGCCCAGGCGGTAGCTGATGCAGCGCCCGTCCAGCTCCAGCAGTACCAGGCACACCAGGCCGTCGCCGGCCAGCGCGGTGAAGGCCTGGTCCATCCACTGGCGGCGCAGGGGGCCGGAGAAGATGCCGACCTCGTCGTCGCCTTTCCAGCTCACGGCCTCGACGGCGCTGATGGCGTCGAGCAGTTCACCCATGTTCTCGGCCGTGGCCATGACGCGGTGCACGCTGGCGCCGCAGGCGTTGATTCGTTTGCGCGCGCGGCGCAGCTTGTAGCGCGGATCGCCGCTGACCTCCTGGCGATCCTGTTCGTTGATGCGGTGCACCGGCACGCGGCAGGTCAGGCGCTGCTGCCAGGTGGAACTGGCGCCGGCCCACTGGCGCAACCAGCCTTCGTGCTCGGCGTTGTCCGGCACCTCGTTCAGTTGCAGCAGGGCATGGGGCAGGTGTTTGCGGATGGCCTGCAGGACCTGGTCGGCGTACAGCGCCGGCAGGTCGATGAGCAGCGCGATGCGGTCGCTCAGCGGATAGCCCAGGTGGCGCACCACCGGCGCGAACAGTGGGCCGAAGGGCTCCCGGGCGCGGACCAGGGGCAGGCACAGGCACAGGCGTTCGTCCTGGTAGCCGAGCAGCACACCGAGCCGCTGGCCGGGCAGCAGGGCGGCCTCGGCGGCGCGCAGCCAGCCGAGGTGGTTGAACGGCGTGCTGCCGGGCAGGCGCCGGCGCAGCGCCTCGTAGTCGGCGGCGGGGAAGTCGTCGCTGCGCAGCGAGGCGCACCATCTGAGCTGCAGGGCCATGGCTTCAGCCCGCCGTGGCCGAGGAGGCCGGAGCCTCCGGTTTGCGCAGTGGCTCCAGGCGCGAGGTGGTGTAGCGGCTCTCGCGGTAGAACCTCCAGCGGCCGAACAGGCAGTACACGTTCATGATCCGTCCTTGCTCCTGATAGCCCATGCGCAGGTGCAGCTTGAGCGCCGGGATGTTGTGCTGCTCGCACACGTCCACCACCTTGGTGCAGCCCTGGGCGGCCATGGCTTTCCATAGCGCCAGCTGCAGGTCCACCGACAGCTCGGTGCCCCAGTACTTGCGGATCAGCTCGCCGCCGAACTCGAAGAACTCGCCCGGCCCGACCGGGAACCAGCAGCCATAGTAGTGACGGTCGTGGTAGTGGCGGCTGCTGCCCCAGATGAAGGCCACGGCGTCGTTGTCGTCGTCGAGGAACATCAGTCCGGTGTGGCCTTCGGCGGCCAGCTCGCGCATGGTCTCGACGCGGTCGCCGAAGTGACGGGCGAAGGCCTGCACGTTGTGCACGGTGATGCTTTCGACGCGCAGGCTGCCGTAAGGCTTGAGCCGGTGCGGCGGCACCGGGCTGACCAGGTCGCGCTCCATCCACAGCAGTTCCCAATGATAGAAGACGTAGTGCCGGAAGGCGCTACCGAGGGTGTCGCGCAGTCCCTTGCGCTTGATGCGGTCCTGGATCTTGGTGAATGCAGTCATGGTGCCTCCTGGGCATGGCTGATCGAGGTGCGTCTCATGACGCGCTCCAGGTCAGGGCGAATACGGTCTGCCCTGGCAATTGAAAACGGACCTGGCCATTGGCGCAGCTGAAGCTGGCGCGGCGGGTCTGGTTGTCGGGGCCGAACAGTTCGAGCTGGCCGGCCGGGCAGTCGCCCAGGGCCAGCGCCACCTGTTGCAGACGCTCGGCCTTGTTCACCCCCAGCAGGCTGCGTTGGTGCTGGCGGGCCATGGCCAGGGCGTCGACCTCGAAGGCATCGTTGTCCAGGGCCAGCACCTGGTCCAGCCAGTGGCGCTGGATGAACTGCTGGGCCAGGCCTACCGGCTTGAGTTCGTAGCGCTGCTCGCCGCTATCGCGCAGCATGCCCTTGGGCCATTCGGGCTCGTCGGCGACATGGAACCAGTTGAGCATGTCGAGCAGGCCGTCACCGGCGGCGTTGATCACCACCGAGGTCCACCACAGGCCGGCGTAGTGGGTGTTCTGTTCGTAGGGGCTGAGGCTCGAGCCACTGGACAGGTTGGTCTGGTCCAGCAGCAATGCCTTGCGTGGCCGGCCCCGGCCATCCAGGCCCACCAGCTCGGCGGCCTGGCGCACGCTGTCGCGGTAGCTGCGGGTGGCGAGTAGGTCGCGGACCATCCATTCGTGCCAGGCCAGGGCGTCGATCTGCGCGCCCTGTTCGGCGAGCAGGCGCCGCGCCCAGTCGATGCCGCGGCGTTGCTTGCCGTCGTCGGTGAAGGGCCCGCCGAGCAGGCGCGAGGAGGCCGGCATGGCGATGCGCACGCCGGCCTCGCGGGCGCCGGGGTATTCGCGCACGCGCCTGGCCATGGCCTGGAAGAAGTCGCGGTAGCTGGCGTAGTCGCGGTAGTTGAGGTTGGGCTCGTCGGCAAAGGCCAGGTAGTGGGTGCCGTTGCCGCCCAGGGCCTTGGTCGCCTCGAGCCAGGCGTCAAGGCCATCGCTGCTGGTGCGGTCGCTGCGCAGGTCGGCGACCCGGGCGCTGCCGGCCAGCAGGGTGATGTCCTGGAGGATGCCGAAACGTTCCTGGTAGAGCTTGCGCCAGGCGTTCTCGAAGTCGGGTTGGCGTTGCAGCACGTCGACGAAGCTGTAGAAACCGGCGGCCTGGGGGCGCAGGGCGTCGAGGGCGGCAAAGCTCGAGGCCGGCGGCAGCACATAGGGCAGGGCCACCCCTAGCCTTGGCGTGGGGCCGAGTACTTTGCTGCCCAGGGCCAGGCGCACCTGGCCTGGTTGCTGGGGCAGGTCGCCCAGGTCGTCGGCACGCTGGGCGAACAGGTTGGCGCTGCCGTCGAGCCAGAACGCCGCCTTGCCGCTGCCCTGCAGGCCCAGGCGCCAGGTCTCGTCGCGGCTGCTGACCGGTAGCGGCAGCTGGTCGAAGCGCCAGTAGGCGCGGTAGGGCTTGAGCGGCAATTGCACGCGGCGACCGTCACCGAGGCGTTCGGCGAACAGCCCGTGGACGCCGCCGTGGTGCTTGCCGGCCAACACCGCCCGTTCGCCGGCCTTGACCCGGAAGTACAGCTCGACACCCGGCCCGACCTCGGCGCTGAAGTGCACCTTGGCCGGGGCGAACAGCGCACGGGTGCTGGCATCGTGTTGGATACGGTAGTCGCGGAAGCTGTAGCCGGGCACTTCCAGGCGATAAGTGCCGCCACCCGATGCCAGGGGCCAGCGCTGCTCGCCGCGCACCTGCGCGGCCTCGATGCGCCGTTCGCCGGCCAGGCGGCCCTGGCCGTCCAGCAGGTACAGGCGCTCCGGGTTGGCGTCGGCCTGCCAGGCCGGGCGCCACTGGATGCGCAACTCGTCGGCGCGGGCCGGTAGCAGGTACAGGCTACCATCGCGGATCTCGCCCCATTGCACGGGCGCGGCGAGCGCCGGCTGTGCCAGCAGCGCGGTGCACAGCAGCAGGGCTTTCATGCCGCCCTCCGTTGCAGCATCTGGCGCAGCGGCGCCAGGTCGGCGGGCAGGATGATCAGGGTCTGGCCAAGCGGCACGCCGCTGAGGCGGCAGTACAGCACCAGCATGGCCACGGTGACCGCCAGGTAGGCGATGGACGAGGCCGCCGCGGCGCCGACGATGCCCCAGGTCGGGATCAGCAATACGTTGAGCACCAAGTTCAGCGCGGCGCCCGCGCCCATCAGCAGCGACACCGTGCCGGGGCGGTTCTTGCCCAGCAGGTCCAGGCGCAGGATGCTGGCGTAACACAGGCCGAGCAGGCCCGGCAGCAAGGCCAGCAGCGCCGGATAGGCCGGCGCGTAGTCGGCGCCGAACAGGGTGACGATCAGCCACTGGCCGATCAGCGCCATGCTCAGGCAGGCGCCGAGCATCACCGTGGCGGTCAGGCGCAGGGCCAGGGGCGTCAGGCGTTCCATGCCGGCGTCCTGTTGCAGCAGGCGTTTCATCAGCGGCGTGGTCACCGCCTCGGGGACGATCAGCAGCAGTTCGGCGGCGGCGCTGGCCATGGCGTAGTGGCCCAGGGCGGTGCTGCCGAGCATGGCGCCGATGAACAGGTAGTCCGAGCGCAGGATCACCTGCTGGAACAACAGGTCGGGGTGACTCTTGGCGCTGTAGCTCAGCAGTTCGCGCTGGCCGCCGCGATCCCAGCGCAGGGCCAGCGGGTGCTGGCGGCGCAGCCACCACAGGCCCAGCACCAGCACCAGGGCGATGCCGCACAGCCAGCTGATCAGCGCGGCCTCCAGGGCCTCGTCGCGCCACATCCAGAACAGCCCGAGGAACAGCAGCAGCGGCGCCAGCGATTCGGTCAGGCGCAGGGCGTTGAAGGCGCCGACGCCGCCGCTGGCGTTGTGCAGGGTCAGCAGGCCGCTCTTGAGTACGGTCATCGGCACCGCCAGCAGCAACAGCCAGGCCAGCAGGCCCAGCTGCACGGTAATTTCCAGGTCGGTGCCGAACTCGCGCACCAGCAACACGCAGACCAGCGTCAGCAGCCCGGCCAGCAGGCAGCCATAGACCAGCACCTGGGTCAGCAGCAGGCCCATGTCGCGTTGCTTGGCCGCCTGGTAGCCGACCGCGCTGTTCAGGCCGCCGCTGGTGGCGGCGCTGATCAGGTCGGGCAAGGTGCTGAGCAGGGCGAACAGGCCGCGCTCGCTGGGCCCGAGGATGCGCGCCAGCAGCACGTTGCGCAGCAGGCGCAGGGCGATCATCGCAAGCTTGGTGCCCATGCTCAGCGCCAGGTGGCGCAGGTAGCTGTTGCGGTTCATCAGCGTTCTCCGCGGCTGATGCGCCAGGCCAGCAACGAGGGCCGGCTGGCATTGCGCTGGCTGACGCCGATGCGCGGCAGCGCCAGCGGGTCGTCCTGGCCCTGGCAGATCCCCGGGCGGGTGCTCAGGGCGTAGGGGTAGCGGTGCGCGGCGACCCGCGCGCGCACACGTTCGTCGTGGTCGCCGTTGGGGTAGCAGTACACCGGCAGCGGTTCGCGGCAGCCTTCGTTGAGCGCGGCGTGGCTGCGTTGCAGCTCTTCGTTGAGGCGGTGGTCGTCCAGGTACGGCAGCAGGGCATGGCTGGCGCCGTGGGGGCCGAAGCGCACCAGGCCGGAATCCTCCAGGGCGCGCACCTGCTGCCAGTCCATGGCCTGGGGCAGCGACTCCGGCGGGCAGGCGTCGGTCAGCACATGCAGGGCCTGGGGGCTGAGGCTCTTGAGGGTCTGCAGGTAGCGCGCCAGCACCAGGCTGCGGGCCTTGCTGTGGTCGTGCATGAAGTAGGCCGCAGGCAGTGGCCGGCCGAGCTTGCGCAGGCGCTCGATCAGTTGCCGTCGAGCCTCCTCGCCATGGGTGCCCCACAGGGTTTCGCCGACGCTTTCCCACCAGAAGCGCTGGCGGCTGCCGATGTAGTCGGTGGACAGGAAGATGCTCGCCGGCACCTGGTGGCGTTGCAGCAGCGGGAAGGCGTTGACGGCATTGTCGCGCCAGCCGTCGTCGAAGGTCAGGGCCACTTTGGGGCGGGTATCGCCTCGGGGCTCCTCGTGGCTCTTGAGCAGGTCCATGAGGCTGACGCAGTCGAAATGCCGGGGCAGCCAGCGCAGCAGCCCTTCGAAGGCCCGGGGGCCGACGCACAGCTCGTTGCGATGGGGCAGGGCGGCGCTGGCGTCATCGGCCAGCACCCGGTGCAGCATGAGGATCACCCCGGCGCCGCGCAGTTCGGCGCGGCCACGCGGCGACTTGAAATAGAACCAGCCACTGGCCTGCTTGATGTGGGTCTTGATCGGCATGTCCGTCGCTCATCGATTCTGGTCGGGGTTCCATTGGCTGTAGCTGTGCCCGCGCAGGAACTGCCACAGGCCCACGCTCATGCCGGCGAGGGTGACCAGCACGAAGGCGGCCAGGCGGAACGGGCGCGGCAGGCGGCGGCGGGCGTCGAGCAGGCCGGCGATGGCGGCGGCGTAGCCGAGCAGCTGCAGGGCCAGGGTCAGGCGGTAGAAGCCGGGCTCGATGGCCAGCCACAGGTTGGCCAGCAGCAATGGCAGCAGCAGCACCGGGGCCAGGCGGCGGATCAGTTTGTGGCTGATCAGGGCGATGGCGTACAGGCCGTGACGCGCCGGGTTGAGCAGCTCGCGGCGAGCGGCCAGGCTCAAAAGGCCGCCGACGGTGACCCGCTGGCGGCGGCGGAACTGCTTGTCGGCCTCGTCCACGCCCTGGTCCAGCACCACCGCCTCGGGCACGTAGACAATGCGCAGCCCTGCGGCCGGGGCGCAGGTGCTGATGAAGAAGTCGTCGTTGACCTGCTTGGGAATCGGTTGGTACAGCGCCCGGCGCAGGGCCAGCAGGGCGCCGTCGGCCGAGACCATGCAACCGGTGCGGTTCTCCACCTTGCGCACCCAGGCTTCGTAGTGCCGGTACAGGCTGTCGCCGATGCTCAGGCCCTTGCCCGGGTCGGGGATGATCATGTGCCCGGCGGTGCCGCCAACCTGGGCGTCGGCGAACGGCGCCAGCAGCAGCCCGAGGGTATCGGCCGACCACTGGTTGTCGGCGTCGGTGAATACCAGCAGGTCGCCCGTGCACACCTGCACGGCACTGTTCAGCGCCCCGGCCTTGCCCAGGCGCGGCAGGTCCAGCACTTGCACCCGCGGGTCACCCAGGGCGCGGGCCAGCGCCACGGTGCGGTCGCTGGAGCCGTCGCTGGCCACCACCACCTGCAGCTCGGCGGCCGGGTAGTCCTGGCCGAGCACGCTGGCGAGCTTGGCTTCGATATGCCGCTCTTCGTTGTGCGCGGCGATCACCACGCTCACCCGTTGCGCCGGCAGCGGCGAATGCGTGCGACGGGCAAAGAACGGCGCGGCCAGGGTCAGCAGCAGGGGATAGCCGATCCAGGCGTACAACGGCAGCAACAGGCATAGCCAGAAGATGAACTCAGCCACGGGCGGGCCTCCTTGCGGTGCGGTTGAACAGGCTGAGGATGAACGCCGCGCCGGCCAGGTGCAGGCGCAGCCAGTGCAGGCCCCAGAGTTGCAGGGTGAGCAGCGGGTCACGGTGCCGGCGGCTCTGGCGCAGGCTCAGGAACAGCGCGGGCAGGGCGCTGACCAGCAGGAAGAACAGCGCCACATGGGGGAATCCGTCGAGCAGGGCCGACAGGGCCATGGCGTCCAGCACCCACGCCCCCACCGAGAGTAGCGGGAAGCGCAGCAGGCGCAGGCTCACGCCATGGCTGCGCAGCAGTTGCAGGTGGCTGCCCTGGCGCCACATCTCCTTGCCCAGCCATTCGCGCCAGTTGGCCTCATAGCCCCAGTGCAGCACCGCGGGCTGGCGCAGCACGCGCAGGCGGGCGCCGGACTCGTGCAGGCGCAGGGTGAAGTCCTTGTCCTCGCCGGTGCGCAGGCGCTCGTCGAAACCACCGACCTGCTCGAACCAGCTGCGGCGCATCAGCAGGTTGGGGGTGGGCAGCCAGGTGCAGTCCTGCACCGTCTGCCCGGTGCGCAGGGTGCGCCGCTGCCAGGCCTGGGCGAACCACGGGGCGTGGCGCGGGGTGTCGCAGTCGAGGGCGAAGACATCGCCTTCGCCGCGACGCTGCAGGTCCAGCAGCAGGTCCAGCCAGTGCTCGGGCACCTCGATGTCGGCGTCAAGGAAGGCCAGCCATTCGCCGTGGCTGGCGGCTACGCCGGCGTTGCGCAGGGCACCGATGGCCACCCCGGGCAGCGTCAGCACCTGGGCGCCGTGCTCGCGGGCGATCCGCGGGCCGTCGTCGCTGGAGCCGTTATCCACCACGATCAGCTCGCAGGCCAGGCCCGCCGCGCTGGCCGAGCGCCGGGCGGCGTCCAGGGTGCGGCCGATATGGCGGGCCTCGTTGAACATCGGGATGACGATGCTCACCCGGCTCATCGGGCCACCTCCACCGGCTGTTGTTCACGGGCCTGGCCCAGCAGCACGCTGGACAGCGCCAGCATCAGCCACAGGTACTTGTGGCTGGGGGCGCTGAGGAACATCAGGAACAGACCGATGGCCAGCATGCTCATGGTCAGGTGGGTCATCAGGTCGGCGCGGTCCGCATCGCCGGCCGCGCGGAAGGCGGCGCGGGCCCGCCAGAAGTTGCGCAGGGCGAGAAAGATCATGCCGACGAACAGCAGCCCCGCCGGCAGGCCGACCTCGCTGAACAGCTCCAGGTAGGTGTTGTGGGCACGTCGGTAGAGGTCGGTGGTCTTGCTGTTGACCGGGGCGAAGGCCTTGGAGAAGCCGGTGTCGGCGTAGTGCAGCGGGAAGGTGCCGGGCCCGGTGCCGAGCAATGGGCTGTGGCTGATCATCTCCTTGCCCACCACCAGGTAGGAGGCGCGTCGGCCCAGCGATTCATCCTGGTGCGCGTTGACCCCGGACTTGAGCAGCATCAGCGACTGGATGCGCTCGGCGTAGCCCGCCGGCATCAGCGCCACGCCCAGGGGCAGGACGATGGCCAGGCCGAGAATGGCGAAGCCCAGGTGGCGCGGGCGGATGCGCGTCAGCTGTTCGCGGTAGTTGTACAGCACGATGCCCAGGCTGATCAGCAGTACCACCAGCCCCGAGCGCGATTCGGTCTTGGTCATGCCCACCAGCAGCAACAGGCAGCAGCCGGCCCAGAACAGCTTGACCGGGATCTGCCGGGCCTTGATCGCCAGCCACAGCCCCAGCGGCATGGCGATGGTGATCAGCAGGGCGAAGGCGTTGGGGTCGAGCATGGCCGAGGCGCGGCCCTGTTCCTGGTACTTGGTGGAGAAGATCGCGAACAGGCAGGTGACGCACACGCTGACGGTGATCAGCCGGGCCAGCATCGGCAGGTTGAGGTCGCGGCCGACCAGCAGGGTGATGACGAACACCACCAGGCCCACCAGCAACTCGCGCAGGTGACCGCCCGACAGCGCCAGGTCGTCGCTGGCCCACAGGCTCAGCAGGTACAGGGCCATGAACGGCAGCAGCAGGCGCCATTGGTTGCTGCGCAGGCGCTCGCCGGGCAACTGGCGCACTGCCAGCTGCAGGCTGAGGATCAGCACCAGGCCGATGCCCACCAGCTTGGCGCCGGACACCAGGCCGTCCTTGAGCAATCCCTCCAACGGCACCAGGGTGGCGATCGCCAGCAGGCCCCAGGCTGGCTTGCGGTACAGCACTAGTACGCCGGCCAGGCCGATCACGCCGCCGGGGGCCAGGAATGGGTAGGGGCTGGCCAGCAGCCCCAGGCTCAGCAAGGCCACCAGGGCCACCAGCGACAGGGGAATGATCATGCGACAACCTCCTCGGCCGTGCCCCGGTACACCAGGGCCCAGCGGTGTGCCAGGGTCGGCAGGTGGTAGCGTTCGCGTTGCGTGCGGCGGGCGCCGGCGACCAGCTCGGCGGCCTGCGCGGGATCCACGAGCAGGGCCTCGAGGTGTTCGCCCAGTTCAGCGCTGGCCAGCGGGGCGGCCAACAGACCGTTGCGCCCGTGTTCGATGACGTCGGGAATACCGCCGACACCGAAGGCCACTACTGGCACGCCGTCCTGCATGGCCTCGAGCAGGATCATCGGCGTGCCTTCGGTGCGCGAGCTGATGACCAGAGCGTCCAGGCGCTTCATCCAGCCGCGCATGTCGCGCTGAAAGCCCGGCAGGGTGATGCGCGCGGTGAGACCGGCGGCGTCGATGCGGGCCTGCAGGGTGTCGCGCTCGGGGCCTTCGCCGAGCATCACGGCGTGGACCTGTGGGTGGCGCTGGCACACCGGGATCAGGGTGTCGAGGAACAGGTCGGGGCCTTTTTCGCTGGACAGGCGGCCGACGTAGGCGGCGAGCCAGGGGGCCTTGTCATGATCGCAATCCCTGTAGGAGCGGCCTTGTGCCGCGATCGGGCGCGAAGCGGCCGCCGCTGCGGGGTAATCCGATGTGCCTGACTTATCGGCGTGGGTGGCCTTGGGGCCGCGTTGCGGCCCATCGCGGCGCAAGGCCGCTCCTACATGATCTTCATCAGCCGTGAAGGCCTCGGGCAGCCCGTTGGGTATCACCCGCAACTTGGCCTCGGGCACGCCGGCATCGCGGTGGATGCGGGCGATGCTCTCGGCCACGCACACCACCGTGTCCACCGTCGGCGTGCGGCACAGTTGCAGGCTCAGCCAGGTGTAGAAGCGCTGCTTGCGGCTGCGCGGGGTGAAACCATGCTGGGTGCTGACCATCGGCAGGCGCCACAGGGTGGCGCCGATCCAGCCGAACAGCTGGCCCTTGAAGTTGTGGCTATTGACCAGCGGACGTTGGCCGCGCTGCGCACCGAGTACCTTGAGCACCGCCCCCAGCCCCCGGCAGGTGTCGCATTCGACCCCGGCCTCGCGAAAGCGCGCCACCAGCTCCGCCGGGGCATCGAGAAACAGCACCCGATGCTGGCCGGGGGTCGCCTGGCAGTGGTCCAGGAGCATGCGCTCGGCGCCGTAGAATCCGCCACTGCCGAGCAGGTGCAGGATCGGCCGGCCGGCGTGCAGCGCGGCGTTCAATTGCGCACCCAGTGCCACAGGCGTGGCAGCGACCAGCTCTTGTGCGGGTTGGGCAGCGCCGGGGCCTGGTCGTTGATCACCAGCAGCACCGGCAGGCCCAGCTCGTGGCTGATCTGCGCCGGATGCTTGAAGCGATGGTCGAAGAACTCCCTGACGTAGACCACGGCGATCGCCAGCAGCAGGCCGGTGACCAGGCCGAACGGAATGATCAGGCCAGGTTTCGGGAAGCTCGCCGCAGTGGGCTCGTAGGGGGCGCTGAGGATCCGCGCGTTGGACTGGCTGCCGTCGAGCAGGCCCTGGCCACGGCTTTCCTCGTAACGCTGGGCGTAGGTGGAGAAGGCCTTGTGCAGGGCGTCGATCTCGGTGTCCAGCTGGCGGGTCTTGCTCTGGGTCTCGCGCAGCTGGAGGATGCGCTTGCTGTAGTCGGCGATGCGCTGGGTCTTCTGCTCGATCACCTGCTGGGTCACGGCCAGGTCCTGCTGGCGCTCGCGGATGCGGTTCTCGACGATCTTGAGGAACTGCGCGCGCAACTGGGCGATTTGCTGGCGGGCCATGACCATCTGGTCGGAGCCTGGCTGGAACACCGTGGCGTCGCCGTTGTAGCGGGCCAGCTGGGTGGTCAGCTGTTCGCCGAGCTGCTTGATCTCGCGGTCCTCGAAGGCGACGTTGTCGACCGTGGTGGTGAAGGTGTAGGGGAACGCGTAGTCGGCCATCCTCGCCTTGCTGGCCGCGGCCAGGCTGCTCTGCAGGTAGTCGAGCCACTTCTGGTTCTGCAACTGGCGGTCACGTTGCAGGTTGAGCGCCTGCTCCTCGGTGTTGATGGCGTTCAGCCGGAAGGTGATCTCTTCCTTGGGGTCCGACGAGCCGATGGCGGTCAGCAGGCCCAGGCGCTGGCTTTCCAGGTCGCCCAGGCGGGCCTGGTAGTGCAGCTTCTTCTGCTCGTAGAACGCTTCGGGCAGCTCGTTGGACTGCAGGTCCTGGCGGTTGGCCAGGAAGTTCTCCAGCAGGCGACTGACGAACAGCGTGCCCAGCTTCGGATCGTCGGCGCTGTAGGTGATGGAGATCACGTTGGAGCCGGGCAGGGTCTCGACCTTGAGGTCCTTGACCGCCTGGTCGGTAAGGGTGTCGAGCTGGGTGTCGCGGTCATCGACCACGCTGTTGCCGAACAGCCGGTGCAGCGGGTCGAATACCGCGTGGCGCACCGGGTCGAGCACGGTACGGCGCAGCAGGCCGGGCTCGTCCGGATAGTGGCCTTCCTTGCGCAGCTCGCCGATGGTCTGACGGATCAGGGTCGGCGAGCGCAGGATGTTGCTCTCGGTCTCCATGTCGGCCAGCGACGGCGGGATGAACTGGTCGGCCTGCTGGCTGAGCGCCGAGGTGGTGTCGCTCTGCGAGAGCTTCTTGGACTGCACGATGACTTCGGCGGTGATGTCGAAGCTCTGCTTGAGCACCAGCGGTAAAATCACCGCGATCACCGCGAACACCAGGAACACCCGTTTCACCAGCTGGCGGTTGGCGAAGAAGATGCGGAAGAACTCATGTACGTAGTTTTCTTTGGGTTGCGTGGTCATGGTTCGTCCCCCGGTCAGTCGTCGCTTTCTTTGTTGTCGACGCGGTAGCTGAAGCTGAAGCCGAAGCCCTGGAACAGCACCACGTCGGCCAGTTGCCGGGACAGCTCGGCGGCGCTGGCCAGCTTGGTCTTGGGCACGTAGAGCATGTCTTCGGGCTGCAGGTAGGCGAGCTTCTGGGTACCACCGGACAGCGCCTGGTCGACGTCGTAGTTGACCGCGTGCACGGTGTTGCCTTCACGGCGCATGATCACCACCGAGCCGAGCTTGGCCTTGAGGGTCGGGCCGCGGGCCAGGGTCAGCGCTTCGAGCACCGATATTGGGCGGCGGATCTGGAAGGCGCCGGGCTGGCCGACTTCGCCGAGCACATAGATCTCGTTGGCGGCGGTGGACTTGAGCAGCACGTCCACGCTCATGCGCCCGGGCAGGGTGGCGTAGCGCTCGTTGAGGTAGTCGCGCAGCTGGTTGACGGTCATGCCCTGCAGCGGCACCGAACCGATTTCCGGGAAGGTGGCGCGGCCGTCGTTGCCCACGGTGATGTCGCGGCTCATGCCGGTGCCGGGGTGGTTGAGGGCGTTCTTCAGGTTGACCTCGTCGGTCATCGGGCTGATTACCCGCACGGTGACCTGGTCACGGTTGGGCTTGAACACCCGCTTGTCCTGGTAGGCCTGGCGGATGGCGTTCTCGGCCTCGCCGGGGGTCATGCCCTCGACGCGCACCGCAGCGTTGGTGCTGGGCAGGGTGATGCTGCCGTCGGGCTGCACCAGCTGGTTGCCGTTCAGGCCGCTGGCGGCCATGAAGTTCAGGTCAAGGGTGTCGCCGGACTGGATGCGGTAGACCCCGGCCGAACGGTTGCTGACGTGGAAGATCACCTCCAGCACGTCCTGCGGGCGCAGCACCTGCTCGCGGCGGGCGACTTCGGTGGCCTGGCTCTCGGCCGGTGGCGCGGTAAGGATCTGCACCGGCATCTGGCGGTCTTCCTGGCTGGCGCAGCCGGCCAGGGCCAGCACGCACAGGGCAATCGATGGGTATCTCATGGCGTTCATCCTGTGCGGCCTCTCAGAGATTTTCGTACAGCCACTTGGGCATGTAGTACTTGCGCTTGTTGAACACGCTGCCGATCAGTCGCGCGCCGGCCTGGGTCAGGCGTTGACTGGCGGCCTGGGCGACTTCCCAACGGGTCTCCTCGGCGCACACCACCAGGATCACGCCGTCGACCAGGGTGCCGATCACCAGGCTGTCGGCGCTGGCGTAGATGGCTTCGCCATCGATCACCACGAAGCGGTACTGGTTACTCAGCTGGTGCAGCAGCACGCGCAACTGCTCGTGGTCGAGGCGGTCGCGGCCGCGTTTCCAGGTGCCCACCGGCAGCACGTCGAACGGCTGGTCGGACAGGCGCACGATGCAGTCCTGGGCCAGCGGCGGGGTGTCCTGGTTGAACAGCAGGTCGCTGTAGCCGCGCAGCTTGCCCAGGCCCAGTTGCTGGCTGAGGCCGCCGGGGCTGAGGCTGGCGTCGATCAGCAGCACGTTGCCCGCGCTCATCAATGCCAGCTGGCTGGCAAAGGCCAGGGCGCTGGTACTGGTGCCGCTGCCGGTGTTGGCCGCGGTCAGCAGCAGGGTGCGCTGGTCGAGGTCGAGCACGGTGGAGGTCAGGTTGGTCTCGCTTGGGGTAGCGATGGTCAGACTTCTTGAGGATGAACCGTCCATCTCAGCTTGCTCCGTGGCCAGTGAACACTTTGAACGGGGTCTTGAGCAGGATCTTCAGGTCCAGCATCAGGCTCTGTTCGTTGATGTAGCTCAGGTCCAGCTCTACGCGTTGGTCGAAGTCGATATTGCTGCGCCCGGAGATCTGCCACAGGCCGGTCATGCCCGGGTAGATCGACAGCCGCGCCAGGTGGTTGTCGTGGTAGCGGTAGGCGTTGAACGAGGTGGGGCGCGGGCCGACCAGGCGCATGTCGCCGGTAACCACGTTGATCAGGTTGGGCAGCTCGTCCAGGCTGCTGCGGCGCAGCCAGCCGCCTATCGAGGTGATGCGCGGGTCCTTGTCGATCTTGAAGTCGATGGATTCGGCGCCGTGCTTGTTCAGGTGGCGCAGCGAGTCCTTCAGCGCCTCGGCGTTGGCCACCATGGTGCGGAACTTGTACATGCCGAAGGCGCGGCCCCGGTAGCCGGTGCGCTTCTGCACGAAGAACACCGGGCCCTTGCTCGACAGCTTGATCAGCAGCGCCAGCACCAGGAAGACCGGCGACAGCAGCAGCAGCAGGGTCAGCGCGGCCAGGCACGACAGCACGCGGTTGGTCCGCGACAGCGTCCACGGGCGGCCCCCGGCACGGCCGGTCATCCAACCGCGGCCCTGCATGTGGATGGCGGCATCGATGCGCTGCCGGTGCGCCGGGTCCATGCGTTTGTCCTGGTACAGCGCCTGCAGTTGCGCGCTCTTGGGTTGTCCTGTCATACCGCCCTCCGCTGATCTGGCTGCTCGCCCGTGGGCGCCGCTTCGCTGGCGGCGGGCGAGTGGTAGCTCTTGAACCAGGCGACGAAGCGCCCGAGCCCTTCATCAAGGCCTATCTGTGGGGTGAAACCGGTGACCCTGGCCAGGGCGCTGGCGTCGGCGCAGGTGGCCAGCACATCGCCCGGTTGCAGCGGCAGCAGTTCGATCACCGCGTTGCGCTGCAGGTGTTTTTCCAGCAGGGCCAGGTAGTCGAGCAGCTCCACCGGGCGCTGCCCACCGATGTTGTACAGGCGCCAGGGCGCGTGGCTACTCGCCGGGTCCGGGTTGAGCGCGTTCCACTGCGGGTCGGCGACCGGGGGCAGGGGGATCAGCCGCACCAGGCTTTCGACGATGTCGTCGATGTAGGTGAAGTCGCGCTGGTGACGGCCATGGTTGAACAACTGGATCGGCCGGCCTTCGCTGATCGCCTTGGCGAACTGCATCGGCGACATGTCCGGGCGGCCCCAGGGGCCGTACACGGTAAAGAAACGCAGGCCGCTGCAGGGGATGCCATAAAGGTGGCTGTAGCTGTGGGCCATGGCCTCGTTGGCCTTCTTGGTGGCGGCATACAGCGACAGCGGGTGGTCCACCGGATCCTGCACCCGATAGGGCGTCTGCTGGTTGGCGCCATACACCGAGCTGGACGAGGCGTACAGCAGGTGCTTGACCGGATGGCGGCGGCAACCTTCGAGAATGTTGAGAAAACCGGCCAGGTTGCTGTCCAGGTAGGCTTGCGGGTTTTGCAGCGAGTAGCGCACGCCGGCCTGGGCCGCCAGGTGCACCACCACCTCCGGACGCTCGCTGGCGAACAGCCGGGCCATGCCGTCGCGATCGCCCAGGTCCAGGCAGTGCAGCGGGAAGTCGCCGACCGTCTGCCGCACCCAGTGCACGCGGGCGTGCTTGAGCGCCGGCTCATAGTAGTCGTTGAAATTGTCCAGCCCCACCACCTGGTGCCCCTCGAGCAACAGCTGACGGCAGGTGTGGGCGCCGATGAAACCGGCCGCGCCGGTCACCAGCACTTTCATGGCGCATCCGCCTGCGGGGCGATCTGGCGCAGGCCGATGCCGCTGTAGTGCAGGCCATGGGCGGCAACCTGCTCGGGGTTGTACAGGTTGCGCCCGTCGACGATCACCCGCTCGCGCAGCTTGCTGGCCAGCATCGAGAAGTCGACCACGCGAAAGTTCTTCCACTCGGTGCAGATCACCAGGGCATCGGCGTCCTGCAGGGTGTCGTCGCGGGTGGCGCACAGGTGCAGGT
>Ga0247820_10000233_pt1 | contig 28445 bp, 17 predicted proteins | sample 13C_Glucose_Day1_2_FD_192480 | JGI IMG/M metagenome (GOLD analysis project Ga0247820, IMG submission 192480) | Soil microbial communities from agricultural site in Penn Yan, New York, United States - 13C_Glucose_Day14 | ecosystem: Environmental > Terrestrial > Soil > Agricultural land | place...
CGCGTGCCCGCACCCGACGGGCCCTGTGTGACACGCACGGCGGCAGACCGGACCGGCCTCGTGGTCCAGTAAGCGTCACAGCGCATGGGGCGACGGAGTGGTGGAGGCCGTCGCCGCGCTGTAGCGGCGCGTCCCTTGCCGAGCCTGCGTCCCGCAAGAGCCGGGTTGATGCCGGAACGGCCCGACGGCATTGCGGGACTACTCAGGTGGTGGCAGGCCCAGCCAGGGTGGTCGGCTCCGTTCGGGATCCCCTCGGCAGAACCGGGCTCAGACCACGTACTCCGGCTCCGGATCGGTCGGGTTGAAGGCCTCCACGAAGGCGTCCGGAATCTGGCTCTGCTCGTGGCCGGGGAACCGGGCCGGATCGTGAGGGACGATGAAGCCCTGCCGGGTGCCGGCCGTCGCGCCCGTCTTCGCGGAGTTGGCGGCGGCGATCGTCTGCCAGCGGCTGACGAAGTCGGCCGGAGTCCACCCGGCCAGGGTCTTGACGGAGGTGCCGAGCAGCTCGGACCACAAGGTGAGGCGGAAGGCCCGCACCCCGGCCGGGTCGTACCAGGCGATGTTGGCTTCGGTGTCGACCTGGAAGCTGCGCGGGTTGGTGTTGGCGGAGCCGACGGTGGCCCACTCGTCGTCCACCAGCATTGCCTTGCTGTGCACGTAGATCTGCGCGCTGCCGGCGCTGTTGGTGGCGTGCTTCCCGGCCGCGGCGGAGCGGGCCACCATCGAGTACAGGCCGAGATCCGCGCCGAAGGCGGTGCGGAGTTCGGCCAGGACCTGGTGCTGGAGGAAGAGGCCGTGGTCGGTCACCGGGTCGATGGTGCCAGCCACCTCCTCGGGGGCCACTGGGAGCACCATGATCAGCTTGAGCTGGGGCTTGGCGCTCCTGCGTGCGATCAGCCAGTCGGCCAACTCGGGGGAGCGGACGTACTGGTTCTCGATGTAGACGTACTGGTTGGCCTGGCCGATCGCCTTCCGGTAGCCGTCCCGGATGTCGGACCGGAGCACCCTGGGCACCGGGCTGAAGGTGGAGTCGGTGGACAGGGTGCGCCAGAGCTGGGCGGTGGCCGGGCCGGGCCCGGGTGGGACAGCGCTGCCGGGCACCGGGACCACGGCGGCCACCGGGCGGGCCGGCTTGGCCAGGCCGCCCGGCCCGGCGGTGCCGACCACGGTGTTGAAGAGCGGAGCCTCGGTGTTCCAGCGGCCGAGGAAGTTGCGGTCCAGATCGGCGGCGGCGGCGCCGTCCACCTTGACCTGGATGTCGTGCCAGAGCCGCCCGAGGTGCGAAGGGGTGGCCAGACGTCCGGTGTTGACGTCCAGTCCTCCGCAGAAGCCGGTGGTGCGGTCCACCACGCAGAGTTTCTGGTGGTGAGCGGCGGGGTGCAGTTGCCAGTCCGGGCTGGTCCTCAGCGCCCATCGGTCACCGCTCGGAGCCACCGTCAGGTAGGGCCACAGACCCGGCATCCCGGCGACCCGGGTGCGGGCGGCCCCCCAGCCACCCTTGTTGAGCCGGGTGAGCATGGCTGCGGCCCGGCTCGCCAGTACGGACCCGCCGAGCGAGCTACGGGCGTCGTGCATGCTGACCACTGTCTGGAGGTTGCCCTTGCCCCAGCGGGCGTCGAGCGCGTTGAGCTTCTGGCAGGCGCGCCAGTTGTTGGCGTGGTTCAGATCGGCCAGCACGGCGTCGAAGTCGTTCAGCAGGATGCGCACCTGGACACCCAGTCCGGCCACGATGGCCAGCAACTCGCCCCAGGTGCCGGCCCGGTGCTTCGCCTTCCGCCCGGCCAGTGTCCGGTTGACCTCGGCCCGGGCCTGGAGCGGGGTGCCCGGATTGAAGATCCACAGCGACAGGTGGACGGTGTTGGTGGCCTTGGCGATGGCGCGTTCCATCGCCTGGAAGGTCGCCACTCCGTCAATGATCGGCTGCACGGTGCTGCCCGTGCGCTTGTCGGCCCGGAACTCCCGGTCGTCGCCGGTGTCGGTGGGTGACAGGAAGAAGTCGTCGGAGCGTGCCATCGGTCAGTCCCCCGTCTGACGGCAAGTCAACTGCGTGATGTCTTGTGAAAAGACCAAGTTGCGAGACAGTATGGCCAATGTGACGGAGATGTGGACCTCTTGTGTGCATCACGGTCACTTGGTGCCTCCGGGGGGAGAGGGCGTGTGGGGATTCAGGCGTTCGCACAGGATCTGGTCGGGGCGGTACTGGGCACGCTGGAACCGCTGATCGCGGCCGGCAGCGACGAGGCGGCGCTGCGGATACTGCTCGCCGACCTCGGCTGGGCACCGCCCGAGACGCCGCCGGCCACCGACTCGCTCGGCTCGGTGCGCACCGTGACCGAGCAGGCCAAGGAAGCCACCGAGGCGTTCGGCGCGTTCATCGTCGGCGGTGGCGACTGGGCGGCCTTGGTCCAGCAGGTCCGAGAAGTGGTCACAGCCGTCGAGGGATTGAGCGCCACCGACGGCACCGGGCTCCCCGCGCCGCTGAACGAGGGCACGTTCTGGGCCTCGCTCGCCACCGAGCTGCCCGGTTACCTGCTCACCGACCGGCTCCGCCGCGAGAAGCCGCCGCTGTACGCGCTGCTGCTGCTCACCGGCGTGATCACCCGGCAGCGGGTGGCGCCGAGCCGGTACCGGACCGAGGGCGCCTGGATCACCGAAGTGCACTGGGAACGGCTCGCGTTGCTGGTCACTGACCCGTCCGAGCTGGCGCACCGTGCCTACGGCTGGGGCGGGCAGCTGGACGTCGACAAGTTGTTGCGAGCCGTCCAGGACGTGGCGCACGCCTTCGGTCTGCCCGCCATTCGCGTCACGCCCGAACTCGGCCTCTTCCAACAGTACTTCGGCACGCCAGCGGATCCGCTGCCGGAGCCGCCGCCGCTGTTGCTGCGGGTGCCGCTGGCTGCCGTGCAGGCGGCTGACGGGGACGCGGCGGCCTATGGCGAGGCCGGACTGGTGCTGCTGCCGGTGCCGCCCGTGCCGGGCGCCGCGCCGGACGGGCTGCTGTTCGGCCCGTACGCCGCCGGGGCGGTGCAGGCGGTGCTTCACCCCGGCGAGACGGTCGAGGTCCAGCTCACCGGCGGGGTGGACACCACCGGGGCGCTCGGCGTGGTGCTGAGGCCTGACGGGCTCGTACCGCGCGCCGACGGCGGCGAGGTGGGCGGCGGCTTCGGAGTCGCGCTGGACTGGCGACCGCCCGGGCCCGTCAAGGTACTGGGCGATCCGGCGAGCGCCGGGGTGACGCTGGGCGGGGCCCGGGTGGCGGCCACCGTGACCACAGTGGGTGCCTCGGTGGACGAGGTCGCGGTCAGCGTCGCCGTGCGCAAGCTGCGGGTAGTGCTCGACCTGTCGGCGCTGGACGGGCTGCTGGCGTCGGTGGCCGGGGGCAGGTCGATCGAGGCCGAGAGCGACGTGGAGCTGGTCTGGTCGAGCCGGACGGGGTTGACCCTGCGCGGTTCCGGGCGGCTGGAGAAGACCTTCCCGCTGCACCTGGACCTCGGCCCGGTGCGGGTCACCGCGCTGACCCTGCGCGGCACCGCCGACGGGGACGGCCTCAGGCTCGCCGCCACGGTGGACCTGACCGCGCGGCTCGGCCCGGTGGCCGCCACCGTGGAGGGGGCCGGCGCCGCGCTGGCCGTCACGCCGGCCCCGGACGGCGGGCTGCTGTTCGGACTGGACGCCGATCTCGGCCTGGTGCCGCCGATCGGCGCCGGGCTGGTCGTCAAGGCCGGGCCGGTGGACGGCGGCGGCCATCTGTTCCTCGACCGGGAGAAGGGGCAGTACGCCGGGGTCTTCCAGCTTGGCCTGGCCGGGGCGGGCGGCCTGTCGGCCTGGCGGCTCCAGGGGGTAGCGGTCCTCAACACCAGAGCGACGGACGGCAGTCCGCTGCATGAGGCGAACGGCGACGGGACCTTCTCGTTACTAGTCTCCGGCACCTACGAGTGGACTCCGGGCATCGCGCTCGGCTGGGGCGTCTTCGTGAACGGCCTCGGGCTGGTGGTCGGCCACAACCGGCGCGTCGACGTGGAGGAGGTCCGCAAGGCCACCCGGACCGGTGCGCTGGACGCGCTGCTCTTTCCCGCCGACCCGGTCGCCAACGCCCCGGCGGTGATCGACACGCTCGGCCGGATCTTCCCGCCCGACACCACCGGCACCGTGCTCGGGGTGATGGTCCGCCTCGAGATGCTCGGCCAGCTGCTCACCGCCAAGCTCGCGGTGCTGATCGAGTTCCCCGAACCGATTCGCGTCCTGGTGCTGGGGCAGCTGGTGCTCGACCTCAGGCAGGCCGGTCGGCTGCGGCTGGACACGGTCGGCGTCATCGACTTCGACCGGGGCGAACTCTCGCTCGACGGCAGCCTGGTCGACTCCGAGCTATTCGGCCGCCAAATCACCGGCGACCTGGCCCTACGGGTGCGCTGGCATGGCGACGGCGCCTTCGCTCTCTCCCTCGGCGGCTTCCACCCCGGGTTCCGGCCCCCTGCCGGATTCCCCGCGTTGAGGCGGCTGGCGATCGCGCTGAACGGCACCGGACGGATCAGCGCCTACCTCGCGGTCACCAGCAACACCGTGCAGTTCGGCGGCGCGATCGACCTGAGCATCAAGTTCTGGAAGATCGCCCTCGAGGGTCACGCCCAGCTGGACGCGCTGATGCGGTTCGACCCGTTCTGGTTCACCGCGGAGCTGGGCGCCAAGGTCACCCTCTCCGTGTTCGGAAAGACCCTGCTCGGGGTGGATCTGCTGATCGGGGTCAGCGGTCCGCAGCCATGGGGCTTCTGGGGGCATGTCAAGCTCAAGCTGCTGTTCCTGAGCATCAGCAAGCCCTTCGACACCCGCAAGCCCGGGCAGGCGGCGCCGCCCGAGCTGGAACCCGTGCGCGCGGTGGAGCAGCTGCGGCTGGCGCTGGCCCGCCCGGACGCCTGGGAGATCACCACCGGCGGCGGGGGAGCGGAGCCGGTGGTGCTGCGCTCGCCCGAGCTGCCCGAGCGGCTGGTGCTGCGGCCCGGCACCTTGCTGGGCCTGCGGCAGAACGTGCTGCCGCTGGGCGTCACGGTCGAACGCCTGGGCGCGGCGAGGGTGTCGGGGCCGAACCGGTTCGACGTCCGGTCCTTCACACTGGGCAACGGCCTGGACGGGACGGTCGGGGATCCGATCCTGGACCGGTTCGCGCCGGGGCAGTTCCGCGACCTGGAGCCGGCCGAACTGCTGGAGCAGTCCGGATACCAATGGCAGGAGACAGGCCGCCGGCTCGGCCTGCCGGACGGCTCCGACCTGCCCGCCGCCGGACTGACGGTGGCCGCCGCCCTGGACGGTGACGACGCGTACGACGCATGGATCGTGGACGACGTCGCGGCGCCGCCCCGCCCGCTGCCGCCCGCCGCGGCCGGGAGTGGCGCGGCGGATTCCGGGCGGCTGCTGGCCGGCTTCGCCAGGACCGGCCCGGCCGCCGACGCGGCGACCAGGACGGGCGGTGCGGCGCTGTTCACCGGTGCCGGGCTGGGACTGACCCGGGACTGACCGTTCGGCAGGCCCGCGGCTCCGCGACCGACAGGGGGGCGCTGGCGGGACACGCGGGAGCCGTGGTGCGGCGCGTCCCGGCGCTGCCGTGAGGGCGGTTCGTGGCGGGTGCGGTGATCAGGCGAGGCACGGGGAACTGGGGGACACGAGTATGGCCGGGTTGAGGTTTCTGCCGTGGGTGCGGGACGGCGTGGTGCGCGCGCTTGCGAACGAGGACCCGCTGCGAGGCGCACTGCCTGCGCAACGCGGCGAGGTGGGGCTGACCGTCGAACTGACGGCCGGTGGAGGTGGGGCGGACGGCACCGAGACGGTGACCGCGCACGCGGACGCGGTGGTGCTCGGCCCGGGTGACGTCACCGCGCTGGACCAGCGGCAGGTGATCCGCTGCTTCCCGGCTCCGGGCACCGAGAACGCCGAGTCCTCCCTCTTCGCCTCGATCGACTTCGACGCGCCCGAGCTGCCCTGGCAGTTCACCCCTGCCCGGCCGGAGCCGAGGAGCGGCGCGCTGCGCCCCTGGCTGGTCCTGGTGGTGCTCCTGGAGGGCACCCCGGGACTGGAGTTCACCACCCCGCCGGACACGCTGCCCCGGCTCACCGCCCCGGTGGCCGAACTGCCGGACCTCGCCGAGTCCTGGGCGTGGGCGCACGCCCAGCTGCTCCTGGAGGACGACGGGGAGGATCCGGCGAAGGTGCTCACCGAACACCCCGAGCGCACCCTCTCCAGGCTGGTCTGCCCACGCCGGCTGCTGCCCGGGCGGCGCTACCTGGCCGCCGTGGTGCCCGCCTTCGACGCGGGCTGCCGAACCGGGCTGGGCCGGCCCGCCCGGGAGGGGGAGGCGTTGATCCCGGCGTGGGATGACGAGCAGGACGGCGGGCCGACCGGGGTGACGCTGCCGGTGCTGTACCACTGGCGGTTCGCCACCGGGCCGGACGGGGACTTCGAGTCCCTGGTCCGGCGGCTGCGCGGACGGGTGCTGCCCACCGGTGTCGGGCTGCACCGGGTCGACCTGAACGGAGCGGGAAGTGGCCTGCCGGACGCGTCCCCCGGGCAGGACGGCGTCTCGGTGCTCGGCTTCGAGGGGGCGCTCGCCTCACCGGCACTGGTCCGCACCCCGTGGGCGGTGGAGCAACGGGTGCGCTGGCAGACGGTGCTGGAGGGGCTGCTCAGTCACCATCAGGAGTGGCTCACCCCGCCGGCCTACGGCGGGACGCACGCCGGGGAGGTCCGGCTTCCGGCAGCGGACACACCGCCGCAGTGGCTGCGTGAGCTGAACCTCGACCCGCGTTACCGGGCCGCCGCCGCGCTCGGCACCGAGGTGGTCCAGCGGCACCAGGAAGAGCTGGCGGCCGCCGCCTGGCAGCGGGCAGCCGAACTGATCGACATCAACCGGCAGCTGGCCGAGGGACAGTTGGGCCGCGACGCCTCGGCGGCGCTCTTCGGCAAGCGGATAGACCCGGCTCAGCCGGGGCGGGCGTTCTCCGACGGAGAACTGCTGGCGCTCACCCGGCCGGTCCGGCACGCCGATCCGGCGCCCGGCCCCGACCCGGCCGCCAACGAGGGCGTGGCGGCCGCCACCTCCACCGCCATGCGCCGGCTCACCCGGGCCCGGGGGCCGCTGGCCCGCCGCCTGGACGCCCCGCCGACAGCCGACCCGCTCGGCTGGCTGGCGAAGGGCAACAGCGCCGTCCCGGACGCGAAGCTCCCCGCGGGCGGCGCCGCCTTCGGCGTGATCTCGAAGGAGCCGCTGGACAGTTACAAGCCGGGCCGCCTCGGCGGGCTGACGGAGCGCATTGCGCACGCGGCGGACGGAGCGGAGGGCGCTGCGGCGCCCGCCGGTGCGGGAGAGGGCGGCCCGGCGAGCGAGCCCTCGCCGACGGCGGTCGGGTTCGCCACGACCGACGAGCCGACGCACGGCGTCACCACCCCTCGGGCGGATCCGTCGGCCGGACCCGCCGGCGACACGGCCGAGGGAGCGCCGTCGGGCGCGGCCGTCGTGCCGCCGACCGCCCTTGCCGCGGTGGAGGAGCCGGTGACGACCGTCGCCGGCGCGGCCGGCGACCTGCTCGGGGGCGACCGGTTCTTCGTCCGGTCCAAGGACGGGCGGCTGTTCGAGCGCCGGAAGTGCGCCGAAGGCTGGAGCTGGCGGGACCACGGGCGGCCGGATGCCGCGAGCCGGGTGATCACCTCTGGCGTCGCGGTGGAGCCCGGCCGGGTCTACGTCCGGACCGACACCAACCGGCTCTGGGAACGCGGCTGGGACGGAGACCGCTGGGTCTGGCGGGACTGCGGCGCGCCGCCCGGCGGCGCGGCCAGCCGTCCGACCGGCCTGGGCGACAGCGTCCACCTGCTCGGTGGCGACGGCAACCTGCACCTCTACGACACCGCCGCCCGCAGCTGGCGCAACCTCGGCCGCCCCACCCAACTCGCACAATACGAGCGGCTGTACGCGTCCCCCCGTGCGATCTCGGCACAGGAGGTGCTGGTGGCCACCACGGGCAAGCGGCTGTTCGTCTGCCACCGCCCCGACCCCTACGCCGCCGCGAGCTGGTTCCTCACCGAGTCGGTGCCGGGCATCGACGGCTCGCCTTGCGCGCTGCACCTGGGCGGCCGGTTCTTCTACCTCACCCCGGGCGGCAGCCTGGCCCGTCAGGCGGGGTACTCCTCGGTCGACCACGGCCGCCCGCTGCCGGACCGCAAGGTCGTCTCGGTCGGCCAGCAGAGCGTGGAGTGGTTCCAGGAAGGCTCACCCGGCGTGCACGTAATGGTCACCTCGCCCACCGGGCAGTTGGAGGTGGCGGTGCTCGGCCAGTGGGACGAGGACCTGCCGAACGGCAACACCGTGCAGCGGTGGAGCTGGGACCCCACCCGCTGGGTGCATCCCAACGGCCTGGCGCCGCGCCGGATCGGACCGGTGGTCGGCGACCTGCGCTCCGGCCAGGAGACCTTCATGGTCACCGCCGACGGACGGCTGACCTCCCGGGCCGGCAACGCCTGGCAGGACCACGGCCTGCCCATGGACCCGCGCGGCAGCGGCCCACGGGACGCCCCGGCGACGCCCCGCCCCGACCTCGGGCCGGGCCTCGGTCTGTTCTCCTCCTTCCTGACCGCCCAGCTCGTCGACCAGGACGGCCAGGGCCGCAGCCGGCTGCGGCTCGGCGCCGCGCACGACCCCGACCTGGAGGGCCGCCCCGGCCGGGGGCCCGGCGTGCAGACCGAGGTGCTCACCCTGGACCACCGGGCCCGCACGTTCGGCGTCGCGGTCGGCCACGTCACCGGCGGTTCCCGCCCGGACCTGGTCGTGCTGACCATGCGTCAGAGCGCGCCGGGCGCGCCCTGTCTGGCCGAGTACCGCATCGGCCGGGCACTGGACGACGACGGACTGCCCACCGGCGGCTGGCTGGGCCCGTTCCAGCTGCCCGACCCGCTCCACCCCGATGTGCGCGGCGCCGATCTGACGCTGGCCGACCTGGACGGCGACGGAACGCCGGAATTGGTCCTCGCCTACGGGGTCTCCGGCACCGACCCGGGGCGGAACCGGGTGCACTACCGCATCGGCTGGAGCCTGACCGCCGACGGACGGGCCGCCCGGGGGTGGAGCGACTCCGTCCCCACCCCGTGGACCTTCGCCGAGATCTCCGGCGTCGGTGTCGACGTGGTGGCGATGGGCCCGGAACGCATCCCGCACCTGGTGGTGCTGGTGGACGGGCGGGACGCAGACGGCTGGGTCTCCCGGTACGGCGCGGGACGGGGCGTCAACCGGCGCGGCCTGGTCACCGGCGCCTGGCACGGCCCATACACCATGGAGCGGCTGGCCGGCCCGAGCGACGCGACCGGCATGGCCGTCACCGACCTGACCGGCACCAGCGCCCCCGACCTGGTGGCCTACCGGATCACCGGCGGCGCCGCCGCGCTGCGGATCGGCTTCGACCTGGCAGCGGAGGGCCCCGGCCGCGGCGGGGTGGCCCGCTGGAGCGAGTCCTACCCGCTGCACACCGTCGCCCCCGGCGCCACCGTGCTGGGCGCCGGGCTGTCCGTGGCCGAACTCCGTGCCGATCTTGCACAGTTGCGTGAGCTCACTGGTGCCAACTTCGCCAAGGCGGCCGCCCCGCACCAGGGACACCTGCTCTCGGTGTCCAGCGCCTCGCAGCGGGACGTGCAGGACCGGGTGCCGGTAGCAGGCGAGGCCGACCGGCTGCGCGCACGGCTGGACCCGGAACGGGCGGTCCCCGCTGGAGTGTTGGCCGGCCTCCGGGTGGGCGGCCGTCCGCTGGCCGAGGCACTGCCCGTCACCGGTGACAGCCTGCGCCGCCTGCTCGCCGGGCTCGCCTTCGAGCTGCCCGCCTACCAGCTGCTGCGCGGGCTGTCGCCCGAGCATGTGGCACCTGGCCTGCCCGCGGTCGAACCGGAGACCATGACCGCGCTGGCAGCCAACGCGAAGTTCATCGAGGCGTTCATGGTCGGACTGAACCACGAGGTGAGCCGGGAACTGCTCTGGCGGGAGTTCCCGGCCGATCCCCGGCAGACCTGGTTCCGCCAGTTCTGGGACGTCCGGGACGCCCGCTCGGCCGGCGGGCCGCTCACCGACCTGCCGCCCTTCGAGGACGACGCATGGCGCAACGGCCCGCTCGGCAGCCACCTCACCTCGGTCGGCGCGCCTGGTGAGGACGCGCTGATCCTGGTGGTCCGCGGAGAGGTGCTGCGACGCTACCCAGCCACCGCGGTGACCATGCGTCAGGCAGCCTGGACAGGCGAGACCACCCGGGACCCGGCGGGCCCCGACCTGCCGCCGATCTTCAGCGGCCGGATCGACCCGGACGTGCTGCTGTTCGGCTTCCCGCTCACCGCACCGGTGGCCCGGGGCGCGGCCACCCGGACGGCTGGCGACGCGGGTTACTTCTTCGTGCTCCGCGAGCAGCCCACCGCACCCCGGTTCGGCCTGGACCTGCCGCCCGCCGACTGGAGCCCCACGCCGTTCCACGGCCCACACTGGGACGACCTGCACTGGGGCCATGCGACCAGGGACACCGGCACCCGGCACCTCTCTCCGTACGCCCCCGGCCTCGGCCGCAACCCCGACCACAGCGGCGCGGGGCTGCGGCTGGACGGCGCCGAGTACGGCCGCAACGCGGCCGACATGGCCCGGGTCACGCTCCAGCGCCCCGTCCTGATCGCCCGCCACGCGAGCACCCTGCTCCCCGAGACGCCGCTGCCCGAGACCTTGCCCGCACCGGAGGCACACCGATGACCACACCGCTCTCCGAGGCAGTCCCGCCGACCGAGTGGGGCCTGTCCACCTGGTACCCCGTGGCGCTGCTCCCGGTCCGGCTGGAAACCCGCTTCTCGGGCACCCGGCTGCGGGTGCGGATCTACCCCGACCAGCTGCACGTGGACAGCCATGAGCCAGAACTGACCGACGAGGAACGCGACTCCGGCCGCAGATACTGGGGGCGCTGCGGCGCGGCCGGTTCCGGCGCGGAACAGGAGGCGGCCTGGGAGGACCTGGTCCGGCTGCACGGGGTGACCCGCGCCGGCTGGGTCGCCCGGGTGATGGAGCCGGACACCGCCGGCGGCCCGTGGCCGAAACCGAAGGACCGGCCGGGCCGGTGGACCAGACCGCCGGTGGCCCGCGCGCTGCCCACCCGCTGGCACGCCGTCGGCCGGACCGCCGCAGGGAAGTCGCTGTACGGCACGTCGCGGCAGCTGAACGGCCAACTGGCCCTCGGACCGGACCCGTCGGCCTCGACCGTGCCGGCCGGCGACGGCCCGCCGGTGGACGCGGGGATGCGCTGGCTGGTCGACTTCACCGCCGCGGAGGCGGCCGGGATGGCGCTCACCCTCACCGTCCCGGAGCAGGCCGGCAGTCCCGGTGTGCCGGAGGACGTGGCGCTGCTGCTGGTCTTCGGCGTGGACGAGACCGCCGCCCCCGACATCACCGCCGCCCGGCTGACCGAGTTGCTGGAGGCGCACGCCGCCACCGAGGGCCTGGGATTCCTGCCACCCGACACCCCGACCAACAACACTGAGACGATCTCCTCCGGTCACCGCCCCGACTCCCGTGCGGAGCTGCTCGCCGCCCGGGTCACCGCCGGGCAGAGCGCCCCGGCCGCGGACACCGAGACCGCCGCTGCGCTCACCGCGAGCGCGCTCGGCCTGCGGCTCGGCCAGCGGCCGGACGACGCGCTGAGCGCAGTCCGCGGCCGCCCGGCCCGGGCCGGGGCACCCAACGCGCTCGGCCGGGCCGCGCACGGAGAGCAGGCCGACCGCGTCCTGGGCCGCCCCGTCCGCCGGGCTCTCTGGCCGGCCAGTCTCGGCTATCTGTTCAGACACCTGCTGCCGTTGGAACAGCTGCCTGACCAGCGCTCCCTGCTGGACCACTTCGTGCGGTACGTCCATCCCGAGGGGCCGCTGCCCGTGCTCCGGGTCGGCACCCAGCCCTACGGGCTGGTGCCGGTGGCCGCGCTGCGCGGCTGGCAGTCCGCGGACGAACAGGAGGCGACCGCCGTCCGGGTGCTGACGGGCCTGACCGAGAGCTGGCTGCGCTCTCCGGTGCGGCGGGTCCACCCCGGCGCGGCCGATCCGGACCGGCTGATGCTGGAGATCCTGGCCACCGACGCCCGGGTCCGCGAGGTGCGTGCCCGCAGCGTACTCGGCAATGAGTACGTCAGCTGGCTGTGGCGGTTCACCGGCTCCTACCCGGACGGCGACTGGCGGGCGCGGCTACTCGATCCGACCCGCCGGCTGCTGGCCCGGCTGGGTCTTGCCGGTGCTGCCGATCCGAGGCTGTCGCTGGCCACCTACGCCGGTGGTTCGTTCCGGCTGGATACTCCGCTGGTCGGGGACGACCTTTCCTACCTGGCCGAGCTCGCCGCCCCCGGCCTGCGGGCCGACCGGGCCCCGGCGGAGGGACCGCTGCCGCTGTTGCACCGGCTGCTGCGGGCCGCGCTGATCGCCGAACACTCGGCTGCCGCCGGGAACCTGGCAACCCCCGAGGGTGTGCTGCCGGGCGCGGCCGAGCTACCCGACCCGGAACTGGTCGACGTCTTCCCCGGCCGGACCACGCCGACCCTGCGCCGCCGCCTGGCGCTGCCCGTGCCCGGCACCGGCCGTACCGCCGCGGAGTACGTCGCGGAGCCGGGCACCGATGCCCGGCACGCCCGGGTGACCGCCCAACTCGCCGAGTTCCGCGCCGCACTCACCACCCTGCACCAGGACTACGCGGGCGAGGATCCGCGCTCGGTGGCCGAGCTGGAGCGGCACGTAGCCGGAACGCTGGGCCTGGCCGGGCACCGGCTGGACGCCTGGGTCACCTCACTGGCGACCCGGAGGCTGGAGCTCCGCCGTCAGGCACGCCCGGCCGAACTGCCGGACGGCGTGCACGTGGGAGGTTACGGCTGGCTGCACGACCTGCGCCCGGCTCCGCCCCGCACCCCTCTGGCCACCTCTCCCGAGAACGTGGCGGGCCCGGTCCACCCGGCGCCCGAGCAGAGCGGCCACCTCCACGCCCCCTCACTCGGTCAGGCCACCACCGCCTCGGTGCTGCGCAGCGCCTGGCGCTCGCACGGCGGCGGCCACGACAACCCGATGGCGGTGGACCTCTCCTCCCGCCGGGTCAGACTGGCCGAGGAACTGCTCGACGGGGTGCGCGCCGGGCAGCCGCTCGGCCTGCTGCTCGGGCGGCGTTTCGAGCGCGGCCTGCACGACCACCCGACCCGGGTGCTGGACCAGTACCTGCCAGTGTTCCGCCGACTGGCCCCGGTGCTGGCGCATCGGGTGGACCCGGGGGTGAACCCTGTGCCGGTGGTGGAGAGCGAGGCCGTGGCCGACGGCCTGGAACTGCACCGCCTCCACAGCGCGGGCGGTTTGGCCGCCGCACTCAGCTCTTTCCCGGCAGCGGACCGGACGGCCGTCGAGACGGTGCTCGCCGCACTGGCCGACGCGGTGGACGCGGTCGGCGACGCGCTGCTGGCCGAGGGCGTGCACCAGTTGGCGGCGGGCAACCCGACCCGGGCCGCCGCCGCAGTGAACGCGGCGGCCGGAGCCGGGAACCCGCCCGAGCTCCAGTTCGCCCGGACCGAGGACACGGGCACCGCCGTCACCCACCGGGTGCTGCTGCTGGTCAACCACGACAGCCGGTTCGACGCGCTGCGCAAGGACTGGCCGGCCGCCAGGGGCGAACAGCCCCGGCTGATCGGCACTCCGGCCGCCGACGCGCTGGCCGCCACCCTGCTGCCACCGGCCAACCGGGTGTTCTGGCGCCAGCGGCAGCGGCCGGCGGACGAAGAAGCCGGCCCCTACCGGGAGGTGAGCCTCGACCACCTGCAAGCATCGGTGATCGACCACGTGGTCGGGCCGCCCCGCCCGCTGGGCGCCGCCGACGGCGAGCTGGAGCGCCGGATCAGGCTCCGTGCCGAGCCACAGCCTGAGAACACGGTGCTGGAACTGGACTTCGACGGTGCACCGGACTGGGCGGCCGAGAAGGTCTCGGTCGGCGAGTTCCTCCAGGCCGCCGGGGCTGTCCGGGACCTGCTCACCCAGGCCCGGCCGGTGACCGCCGCCGACCTGGACGCGCTGGGGAGCACCGCGCAGCCGGACTTCGACCCGTACGCCGTTCACCAGGCCACCGAAGCTTGGCAGTTGATGAAGAGTACGGCCGCAGGGCTGGCCATCGGGACCGAGACCGAGCTGCGTGCCCGCCTGCGCACCGCCGCCGGGTTCGGCGTGCTCGGCGCGGTGCCGGAGCCGACCGGGCCGGTCGGCGAGGCGGCGGCGGTGGCCAAACTGGAGCTGGACCGGAGACTGGCCGAGCACTGCCGGCTAGCCCGGGAGTTCCGGCCCGGCGGAGTGTGCACCGGCGGCGCCGCCTGCCGTTGCGCGGCGACCGACTTCGACGACCCGGTGCAGCCCGGCGCCCGCCGCCGGGAGTTCCAGCTCGACCGGCTGCACGCGCTGTTCGGCGACGACCTGCCGGTGCTGCCGCGCGCCTGGGCGCCCCGGGCCGCCGAGCTGACCGGCGCGCTGGCCGAGAGCACCGCGCTCCAGGGCGGCAGCGCACACGCCGGGCGGCGCTGGCTGACCCGGTACGCCCGGGTCCGGCCGGCGCTGGCCCGGCTCCAAGAGGTGCTGAGCTATGCCGGGGCACTGGAGCCGGGCGGCGTTGTCAAGCTGCCGCTCTCCGTCAGGGTGGCTCAGCTTCCGTACGAGCAGGGAGACCTGTGGGTGGCCGAACATCCGCCCACCGAAAGGGAGACGCTCTCGCTGCTGGTGGTCGGCTGCGGCGAACTCGACCTCGGCGAGCCCGTCTGCGGGCTGATGGTGGACGAGTGGACCGAGGTGGTGCCCGCCGCCCGGAAGCAGACCGGGCTGGCCTTCGAGCACGACGCCCCGGCCGCCGCCGCGCCGCAGGCGGTGCTGCTCGCGGTCTCCGCCGACGGCACGCCGAAATGGCGGGCCGACCGGCTGGCCCGGACCGTCGAGGAGGCCTTCGACCTGGCCCGGGCCCGCGCAGTGGACCTGGACTCGCTCGGCGAGGTGGGTCAGTTCCTGCCTGCGCTGTACTTCCCGGTCAGCGTGCACCCCGAGGAGCGCGCGCTGACCACCGACTTCACCCCCGACGCGGCCGCGTCCGGGCCCACCGGGAGGACGCCATGACGACGCCTCAGCCCGCGGCGGGGGAGCCCGCCGTCACCACCTGGACCAGGCTGGAGCCGCGCACCCGGAGAGCCGACCTCAGCCCGGCGGTCGAGGCCCGCATCGCCGACCCGTTCTGGCTGCTGGCCCGGCAGTGGCAGTTCGGCGAGTTCCAGGGCGAGGACGCTGGCTCGCCGGTGCTGGCCCGGATCGACGCCGAGGCGGCCCGGTTCACCCGCTACCGCAGCGGCGCCGACGGGCGCCCCTCGGTCGAGCTGGAGCCCGGCGCCCCGCTGGAGGCCGTGGTCGAACGCGAGCCGGCCGACCAGGCGGTCGACCTGCGTTGGTCGGCCGAGACCGGTCAGCAGTTCCTCCGGTTGCTCACCGAGCACGGCGCGGCGGCGTTGCGGCCCCAGGTGCTGGCCCGCTACCCGCTCCCGGCCACCGCACCGGAGCCTGCGGACGAGTCGACCCGCGGCTACCTGCTGATCATGGCGGGCCGGGCCCCGGACGGCCGCCCGCTGCTGGCAGCCTGCGCGGCCGACCGGCTGGTGGCCGAGATCGAGGTGCCGGACACCCTGGTCGGGCCGGTGCAGACGGCCGTCGCCGCCTGGCTGGACTGGCTCGACGTACCGGCCCGGCCGAACGATCCGGCCCCCGGATATCTGCTTCAACTGCCAGGCATACTCGAGCCGATGCCCGGCGAGCGGGAACAACGGCCGCCCTGGCCGCCGCCCGAGGCGCTCCCCCTGGTCAGCGTCCCCGGGCTGGAGGGCCCGGCCTGGCAGCCGGACCGGCTGGAGTACCGGTTCGCGGTGGCCGCAGCGCACACCGACCGCGAAGTGGTGCTGAGCGCCGCCGAGTACGACGGCGACAGGCTGGACTGGTACCACCTGGACCACGACCCCGGCCGCACCCTGTACGCCGAACCGGCCGCCGAGCGGGTGGTGCGCACCGTACTGCCGACTCCGGTCGGCTACCCGGGGATGCCGTCCACGCGATTCTGGGAACTGGAGGACGGCGACGTCAACCTCGGCGCGGTCGGCGCACGTACGGCCGACCTGGCCCGGATTGTGCTCCTGGAGTACGGCACGGTCTACGCCAACGACCACTTCCTGGTACCGCTCGACCTGCCGCTCGGCTCGGTGACCCGGATCCGCTCGCTGGTGGTGACCGACACCTTCGGGGTGCAGACCCTGGTACCGGCCGCGCCGGGCGGCCGGGGCTGGTCACTGTTCCGTCCGTCCACTCGCACCGGCGAGGCTTCGGACACCGATCTGCTGGTGCTGCCACCGACCAACGGCATCACGTTGCACTCCGACCCGGTGGAGGAGGTCCAGCTGCTCCGGGACGAACTGGCCAACCTGGGGTGGGCGGTGGAGCGGACAGTGACCGACGCCATCGGCCGTCCGACGAGCCGGGAACGCTCGGCCGCCGTCGCTCAAGAACCCGCACCGCGCGCCACCGGCCCCGGGGTGCCGGCCGACCGGTACACCCTGGCGAGCCCGGTGCCGGAGCACTGGGTACCGCTGGTGCCCCGGCCCGCCGACGGGCGGCCGGACCGGGTCCGGTTGCACCGCACGCCGCTGCAACGGGCCGGGCCCGACGGCACCCCTGGTCGTGTGACCGGCCACAGCCGGTTTCTGGAATGGCGCCCTGATCCGGAAAACCCAGACCAGCTCGTTGAGTTGGCGATCCCCGAGGAGGAGTTCGGCCGATCGGGGGTGCGACTGGTCCGGCAGTGGCAGCTGGCTCGGTGGCACGACGGCTCGGTGCACCTGTGGCTCGGCCGCTCCAGGCACCTCGGCGGTGGCGGCGCCGCCGGCGGCCTGCGGTTCGACACTGTCTCCGGCATGCCCGACAGCACGCAAGACGACTCGTGACGGGGGAAGAAGAAGTTGACGATCTACTGGAATAAGGACCAGCGGGTGCCGCTGCCGATGCGGCGCTCGCGCTACTACTCCCGGATGTTCCTTCGGGCCGAGGACCTCAGCCTGACCCAGGACTACCTGCTCTCCCGCCAGCAGGTGCTGTTCCGCCAGCTGGTTCCCTCCGGGGTGGTGAGCGGTCTCGACCTCACCCCGACCGGCAGCGACCTGATGGTGGCCGCCGGGGTGGCCACCGACGCGGACGGCAGCGCCATCGTGCTGCCCGAGGACGTCCGGGTGACGCTGCCGCCGGGAGACGGAACCCGTCTGGTGACCATCCACCGGGAGGAGCACGCCGCCGAACTCCGTGACGAGGGAGGTGCCAAGGGCGAGACCCGGCTGGTCGAGGAGGGCAGGATCGAGCTGGTGGCCGCACTGCCCGCCGACTCGCGCTACGTGCCGCTGGGCACCGTGACCAGGCAGAACGGCGTGGTGCGCACCGACCTGACCAGCCGTCGGCTCTCCGGCCTGCGGGTGCAGGCCGGCGCCGTCACCCCCACCGTGGGCAACCACCGGCAGGCCGGCATCCAGTTTCCGGCCGATTCGGGCGGTGGCAGCGGCGACGAGGCGTTCATCCGGTACTACGTGCGTGGTGGCGAGCACGCCTCTTTGCTGATCGGGGTGAACAACGACGCCGAGGACACCATCGACTTCCTCCAGGGAGGCGTCGAGCGGCTCCGGATCGCAGGCGGCATGCTGTACCTCGGCGGCATCAACGACCAGCAGCGCCACGAGCGCGGTCAGCTGGTCTCCGGGCTCGGCTTCGTGGGCCGGGGCACCCAGCACGGACAGCTCTCGTTCCGGGCCGGGTACGGATTCGAAATGGTCGACCGGAGCCGGGACTTCCCGGGTCTGGACTACAGCGTGGACGTCCAGCCGTACGCGGACCTGACGCTCCGTAGCCTGGCCGCCCGCGAGGACGTGGTGATCGGTGCGGGCAAGGCGATCCGTGGCCAGGGCATGCTGCACGTGGATGGCCCGGACCGGCTCTACCTGCTGAACCAGAAGGGCGTTCACATCACGGCGGGCTGGCACGCGGGCGACCCGGATGCGGGCCACCTGCACGTCGAGCGCAACATCGTGCTCGGCGACGTTCTGGCCGGCCGCGGCCGCCTGCACCTGGACGGTCCCGAGCGGCTGTACCTGATGAACCAGGGCGGCGTGCGGGTCGAGGCGGGCTGGCACTCCGGAAACCCGGCGGCCGGGACGGTGCACGTGCAGCGCAGTCTCGCCGTCCAGCACGAGCCCTCCCAGATACCGTCCTGGAGCGGCGGCGGCGTCGTCACCTTCGACATGTTCGCCACCGGGGGCATCTACTGCGGCCGCGGCGGCGACGACTGGCCGATCAAAATGTTCGGCGACGGCGTCTTCTACGCCAAGAAGAAGAACTTCGCCATCGACCACCCGCTCGACCCGGTGGGCCGGACGCTCGTGCACTCGGCGATCGAGGGCCCCGAGTACGGTGTCTACTACCGGGGCGAGGGCGCCCTGACGGATGGCCGTGCCGTGGTGGAACTACCAGAGTATTTCGAGGCGTTGACCCGGCCGGAGGGGCGCACGGTGCAGCTCACCCCCCGCTTCGACGGGGACGAGGAGATCTCCGCGCTGGCCGCCTCGGCGGTGCGGGAGGGTCGGTTCACCGTCCGGGCGGTCGGCGGGGCCGCCTATGCGCACGGCTTCTACTGGGAGGTCAAGGCCGTCCGCGCGGACGTCGAGGAAATCGACGTCGAAGTGGGGAAGGCGTCCCTGCTGCCCAACGGTGGAGCGGAGATGGGGAAGATGCCGGACAGCTGACCGGCAGCGTGGTCCGGGACACGGGTGGTGGTCTTCGCGGGCATGCCGTCCGAGAAGACCGACATCATGTGTGCGCCTGCGCCTGCGAGCCGCCCCATGACTCCTCCTCGACGGATGGTTGGCGGCTTTCGGCCTGGCAAACCGAGTAGGGGCAGACCACCCATAATGGCAGGTGCATGTCGTAGAAGGTCGTCGTGAGTCTCATGCGTTCCGGAAGGCCCGTTCAAACAAGCCTCCGAACCTTCCTCGTACTGGCGTCGCTCTCGGGTTGGTCCGCCGTCGTCGGACCGGTCGCGCATGCCGGCCAGCGAGCGGAGCGAGAGGCGGCGTCGCGGTACGCGGGGGCGGCACCCTCTACGCGCTAGTCGCGGGACGGTGCGCCTAGGGCTCCAATACCTGGTACGCCGACCCACCTGGTCGTTGCCGGCGCTGCTTGGCCGAGACCGGACTCGCGGACGATCTTGACGGGCCTCGTCCGAACCGCGGTCGGCCTGTCGGGTTTGTAGGGTTCCTTCCATGTGCCGTTTCCCGGTGAGGGCTCGTGCAGGAACAGCGTGGTGAACCGACGGACCGGCCTGGCACTCGTGCTGGCCCTGGGCGGCCTGCTGGGTGCCTGCGGCACGGCGCCGACGCAGACGTCACGCCCAGGGACGGCCGACGAGGAGCCCTTCTGGCAGGCCGAGTTCCGGGGAGCGGCGGGAACCCGCCCGTCGGACAGGTCCTGGAACACCGAGACCGGGAACCGGGAGGCCGAGGGATGGGGCAACAACGAGTTGCAGTACTACACGGACGACGCGGACAACTCCGCCCTCGACGGCGAGGGACACCTTGAGATCGTTGGTGGAGTAGCGGTAATTCTTCGACTGCTCGGCCACCTTGTGGTCCCTGGTCGGGATCAGGGTGCCGTCCACGATCAGCACCGCGTCCTCCGCCAACCGCTTACGTGGCTGGAGCGCGAGCTTCGGGCCGAGGTTATCGATGACGCGGTCGGCTGCAGACTTCGACACCCCGCACAGCAGGGCCAGCTGTCGCAGTGTCAGGTTCGTGCGCCCGTACGTCGTCACCAGCAGCACTCGGTCCTCCAGCGACCGCTTTCACGGTCGTCCCCGGCCGGACGCGTCGGCGCCCTCGCGCCGCAGCTGCGCCACCAGCTTGCCGAAGGCCGACGGGCTCAGCCCAGTGAACGGAGCTGTCCAGGACGGTTCCGACGTCCTAATCACATTCACGTAGTGATCATTCCACTGAGACTACGCATGACCGCAGTCGTCTCTGACTTGAAAGTCCCATTCCCTGCAGGGAATTGTCGGTCTCGACCGAGTCCCGCAGGATCTGGTCCGAATGGACCTGCCCGGGCAAGGAGACGAAGATGATCGAGATCGACCCGCAGCAGCTGGCCGACCGCTACATGGCTCAATGGAATGTGCCCGATGCCGCAGAACGCCGCGCTGCCATCGAGCGACTCTGGGCCGAGGACGGCACCCACATTCTTCACCCGCCTGCGGAGATACGGGAGACGGCCGCGGAACTCGGCTTCGACCACCCGACTCTGGAGGCACAGGGATACGACGCCATCGAGACCCGAGTGGCGCGAAGCTACGAGCGGTTCGTCGAGAAACAGGGGGTCGCGTTCCGGGCACGCCCCGGTGCGATACGTCTCGATGGCGTGGTCAGGATCGGCTGGGAGGCGGTGTCCACCGCAACTGACGACGTGGTGGGTGGCGGTTCGGACATCCTCGTACTCGACGACAACGGCCGCATCAAGACGGACTACATGTTCCCGGGCTCCTGAGCGGCGGCAGCACAAGCCCTTGCCCCGGCGGCTGCTGAGAGAGCCTCGGCAGTCGCCGGGTCGGCCGGCAGGAACGCCTCCAGCTTCAGCTCGGCAAGCGTCACGTCGACGGCGGTCGCGAAGGTTGTCACAGTCGTCATCAGACGGAGCTCCCCGTACGAGGACCGCAGGCGGAGCGGCACCGCGAAACCGAGTTGCCCGGCGGACGGCTCCAGCTCGGGAACGTACCCGGTGAGCTCGGCGCGCAACTCCTCCAGATGGCCAAGGCGCACCAGAATATGGCGCGCCCACTCGGCGAGGTTGCGGATGCGGGGAGCCAGTCCGTCGGGATGCAGAGCCAGGCGGTAAATATTCATGCCCGGACCCACCAGCTCGTCAGCCGCGCCCTCGGTGATCAGGTCGAATGCGGTGTTGGCGGCGATCAGGTCACCGCCTCGGTCCACAACCAGCGCCGGATACGGCAGATGCCCGTGGAGGATGTGGTCGATCGCCGTACGCGCGGGGGCCAGCACTGGATCGTCCAGTGAGCTCTCCGGGTATGCGGGCGCATACCCGGCGGCCAGCAGCAGCTCATTGCGCTCCCGCAGCGGCAGCTCCAGCGACTCGGCCAGGCGCACGACCATGTTCCGGCCCGGGACAGACCTGCCAGATTCAATGAAGCTGAGGTGGCGCTGGGTGGTGCCCGCTCGCAGCGCCAGATCGAGCTGGCTGACATGACGGCGGGTACGACGTTCACGAAGCGTACGAGGGAAGTCCACGGACCTGTTGTAACGGTGGCGGAGGGTTCCAGGCCATTCCCCGGAGGGAATTGTCGCCACTCGTACCGGTCGTGAACATTGCCGACATGAACATCGGTGTACTGCTTCCGACCGGAAGCGCCCAGTGGGGCCCTGCCGACGACCCTCGCGAGTTGGTTGCCTTCGGCCGCTACGCCGAACGCTCGGGCTTCTCCTCGCTCTTCGCCAACGATTCTCTCATCAGCCCGCGCATCGAGGCGCTCACGATGCTGGCGGCACTCGCCCCGGTGACCGAGACCGTGACACTGGGCACAGCTGCACTGATGCCGTTCCTCCGTCGACCGATCCAGGCCGCGCAGGCGCTTGCGTCGATCGACCTGCTGTCCGGTGGCCGGCTCACCCTGACCGTCGGCGCCGGCTTCCCCGGCCGCTTCGGGCGGCCCCTCTACACACTGTCCGAGCTGCCTTGGGAAAGGCGCTTCGCTCGCCTGGACGAGACTGTTGCGCTGTGGCGGGCCCTGTGGGACGGCGCCGATGCCTTCCACGGCGAGATCCTCAGGTTCGATGACATCCCGCCCACGACCAGGCCGCCCCGAGCCGGCGGCCCGCCCATCTGGCTCGGCGGCGCGGCCCCCGCAGCGCTGGCCCGCACTGGCCGACTGTACGACGGATGGCTGCCCTACCCGCCTGACCCTGCCGACTACGCGTCCGGCCTCAGCAAAGTCCACAAGGCGGCGACCGAAGCAGGACGCGAGACCGAGGACATCACCCCCGCACTATTTGTCTCGGTACGGATCGACAACGACATCGAGAGCGGCCGTCGGGCACTGGACGACTATGCGCGGGCCACATACGGCATGCCGCTGGACGAGCTGGAAAAGATCCAGGCAGTTGTCACCGGCTCCGCGGACCAGGTGATTGAGCACCTAGGACGGTACGTCGCCGCCGGTGCTCGGCACATCGTCGTCCGCCTCGGTGCCCTGGACCTGCACTCCCAGCGCGACCAGCTCGAACGGATCGCAGACCTGATCCCCGCCGTCCAAGCGGCAGCGGCTCATGCCTCCACCTCGGAAAGCTCCTGAGCCCGGCCCAGCCGAGACGAAGCGGCGATTACGGGACAGCTCTTACAACGGCTAACACGATGAGGTGAGTTGGCCTTGTATGCCGTGACCGGGCCGGGAATCGAGGTTTCGGCTCGGCGTGGGGACGTCGGCGTGGTTGTGTCGGCTGAGACCGTGCTCGCGGAGCTACTCGTGCGCGTCTGCGCTTCCTGGCCAGGTGAGACGCCTGGTGAAGTGGGCTCCTGCTGTCAGGGCCATGATTACCGCAGTGCAGCCGCCGAGCACCATGACCGCGGATGGAGAGGTGCGGTCCAGGACCATTCCCCCCAGTAGCGCGCCGATGGAGATCGTGGCTTGGAAGGAAGCCGTGAACAGAACCGATGCCGCTTCGGGGGCAGACGGTGCCGCCTTGGAAAACCAGGTCTGCGAGGCGACCGGCACAGCGCCATAGCCGATGCCCCACACGATCAGCAGGGCAATAGCACCAGCCTCCCAGTGGCCCACCATGGGCAGCAGAAGGGTCGCCGCTGCAATGAGTCCGGCCGCAAGTCCGAAGACGGTCCGCGGATACTGTGCCACCCGGGCACCCCCGAGAAAGTTGCCGAGGATACCGGCAGCGCCGTAGATCAACAAGAACATGGTGATCAGGCCGTCGCCGGCATGGGTGACCCGTTCCAGGAACGGCGTCACATAGGTGTAGGTGCCGAAGTGGGCGAGCACGATCAGGAACGTCAGCAGGAGCGCGAAGCGGGTATTGCTACTGCGGAACATGCCCCTGAGATCGCTCAGCCGGGTGGCCTGGACGGGAGGTAACGGGGGCACGACCAGGAGCAGCATGATCAGTACCCCCACCGTCAGCGCACCCATGACCGCGAATGCCGTACGCCACCCAGCGAGATCCCCGAGGAGGGTGCCGGTCGGTACCCCGAGGACGGATCCCAACGGAACAGCGGAGAAGATCACGGCGGTTGCCCTGCTGACCGAGGTCGGCGGCACCAACCGTTCTGCCAGCCCAGCGCCTATCGACCAGAACCCACCGATCGTGATCCCCACCATGACCCTGGAGACCAGCACGAGCCAGTAGTCGGGTGCTGCAGCAGCAAGGAAATTCGCCAGGGCCAGCAGGAGCATGAAGGCGCACAGCATCAGGCGACGGTCGATGCGTGCCGTGGCCACAGTGACCAGAGGAGCAGAGACCGCCGCGAGAAAACCCGGCATGGTCATCATCAGCCCGGCCACCCCATCTGAGATGGTGAAACTGGAGCCGATCGAGGTCAGCAGACCGATAGGCAGGATCTCAGTGGTGACAATGGCGAAGATTCCCAGCATCACCGAGACCACGGCCAGCCAGCCGATCAGCGGCGATGGGGTCGGCAGAGCTGCGGCGTCGACTGGGTTGGTAGTGGTGGGGGACATGAGCTCCGTCCTGTGATGGGCAGTGCATTGGCGAACAGTTCAGCAGGCGGTGTCCCCGGTCGGCTGGCAGAACTACGACAGCACCCTCGCGCTCCGCGGTTGATGTCGCATTCTTGCCAGGGCAACGGCACTTGCAACGGTCAACACAGCGAGTTGAGTTGTCGGTGGGTGATGAGGCAGCAAGCGAGTTTGAGGAACGCTTCGTGGATATCGGCTCGCCGTTCCCATCGGATGCGCAGACGGCGGGGGCCGTGCAGCCACACGACCCAGCGGTAGGTGCCCAGTCCCGTGCCGTGCGGGGTGCCGCGGCGGACGATCGCGGGCACGATGCCGCGGGCGCGGACCTGGTCGCGGTAGATGTCGTGGTCGTAGCCGCGGTCGGCAAACAGCGAGTCCGACTTGCGGCGGGGATGACCGATCCGGCCGCGGACCGGCGGAATCGCGTCGAGCAGCGGGAGCAACTGGGTGACGTCGTTGCGGTTGCCGCCGGTCAGCAGGACCGCGAGCGGCGTGCCGTGCCCGTCGGTGATCAGGTGGTGTTTCGAGCCGGCCCGGCCTCGGTCGACCGGCGACGGGCCGGTGTGCTGCCCCCTTTTGGCGCTCTGACGTGGGAGGAGTCGACCACACAGCGGGACCAGTCCAGCCGTGAGGCCGCGTTCAGCTCGGCCAGCAGGACCTCGTGGAGCCGTTGCCACACGCCGGCCTCGTTCCAGTCCCGCAGCCGTCGCCAGCACGTCATGCCCGAGCCGAAGCCGAGGTCCTGTGGCAGGTACTCCCACCGGATCCCGGTGTACAGCACGTACAAGATCCCGCACAGCACGTCCCGGTCCGGCAACGGCTTGCGGCCGGGACAGCGGAACCTGCGCTCACGCTGCGGCAGCAGCGGCTCCAGGTGATCCCACAGTTCATCCAACACGATCCACGGCGACGTCCCCATACCGCACCGAACGCTCAACTTCCGCCCCGGACAGAGCAACCAGAAGCGATCCACCTCATTGTGTTAGCCGCTGTTAGAACTCCTAACGAAATGATCTTCGATGGGCCGGTTCCAGGTGTTGGAGTGTTGTCGGGCAGCATGGGGTGATGAACTCGGATGAGCCGGTGCCTCGGGAGTTGAAGGTTCTCGATACGGCCTCGCTGGTCAGGCTTGAGGAGCGGGCATCTGGGATCCGTCTCAACCAGCGATTGGACCCGGCATGGGTGCAGGCGAATGCAGCGTCCGATGGGACTCACTACCTGTGGCCAGCCCTGTGGAACAGCCTGCCCCATCGCCCCGGCATCCCAAGCCAGTTGCGGTGCGAACTGCTCATCACGCTTCATACGGGAGACCGCGTGATGAGCTTGCTGGACGTCCTGCCTGATGACTTCGCCCCTCTGCCGAGAGTGATCTCCCGGGACGAGGGTATGGAGGTCGGCCGACTCCTGTACAGCTCCCCGAGCGTCAGGGAATGGCTACTGGGCAGGAGTGTCCCGGGCCAGCCGTGAGAGGCGGCGCCAGCAGATGAGTGCACCGCGAAGCGGGATGTCGGCGCAACAGATCAACGTGTCCCACCGGGTACAGCCGAACGTGCACAGGTCCAAGGCGACGCTCAGGGATGGATTTCGGTTGTCCCGCATATCGAGCGTCTACGATCGGCGCCATGCTCCGTGGCACGACAGCTCGTTCGCCCGTGAGATGGTTGCTGTCATGACTGTTGGCGCGCCGGGCAGCGAGGTTCTACTCGAGACGAGTCGGCTGCTGCTCAGACCTTGGCGGGTAGACGAGGCTGTTGTCCAGCGTGAACTGTGGACTGAACGTGATCCCCGAGTGCCGCCGCACCGCCGAATCGACGCGGACGGACACCCCACGGTCGCGGAGCTCGAGGATTCGATCCGCACCAACAAGCTGTGGTCGACCGGGTTGCTGGCGGTCGAACGGAAAGCCTCTCGTGACGTCATCGGCTATTGCGGGCTGGTCGACAGCGGGAGAGGATCGGTAGGGGAACCGGAACTGGCATTCGAGCTGCTACGCCGAATTTGGCGTCAAGGATACGCGACCGAGGCCTCGTTGGCGGTTCTGGAATGGGCGCGATCGTCAGGGTACGAACGTGTGTGGGCCACCGTCTGGGACTGGAACACCGCTTCTCGCAGAGTGCTGGCCAAGGTCGGGTTCACCGAGACCGATCGGAAGGAAGTGGACGTGGTACACGGGACCACCTTGTTCACCACGAGACGGCTCTGACACACCCGATCTTTGACCTTGCGGACGGATTCGTGCAGTACCGCCTGGCGACAGGTGTCCATTCGCGTCGGCAGGCAGAAGCGGCTGCGGCACACACTCCACGCCAGGGCGCTGGGGACGGAGCATCACCGTACCCAGGCGGGCCGTTCTCATGAGTCTCGCCGTGCCCGGTGATCGGATCGCGGTCGGCTGAAGCGTCGCACATGTCTCCGTCCGTCTCATCGTCAATCCGCACGACGCTGTGCACGTCAGCTGTACTCGGGGATGCACGTTGACTCGCACGCCGACACGGGACGGCCAGCCGCCCGTCGGGGCGGCTGGCTGTCGAGGCAGGTAGCGGCAGGGGTCAGCCAGCCTTCGGCCCCGCCCGCCCCGCGAGCGGGAGCTTCGCCTGTTCGCCGTGAGTCCGCAGCGCAGCGCACTGACCTGCAAAAGGGAACATCGGTGGAACCCGTGAGACCTCCCACGCGCACGCGTGGGGGCGAATCCCACGGGGAAGCGACAGCGGCGCGGTGGCCGGCCCGGCAGAATCAGCGGTTCGTTCACGCGCTCGGGGGAGCCATGCAGGAACTCCGTTTCGACGACATCCGGTTCACCGGTCAGCAGGGATCAGACGTGGCTGCGCCGCGCCCCGGGTGGTCACGAGCTGAACGTCCAGCTCGCCGTCGGGGCTGCAGGCGATCCGCGAGGTACTGCTGCAGGCCGTCCTGCAGGGCGACGCCTGGCCCGGTCTCCTCGCTGGCCGCCCTGGTTGAAGGGTGAATGGAGACGCAGTCGGCGAGAGAGCGTGATTCCGGCCATGTCGGCTCATCCGGGCTTCGCTGCTGGCAAGCTGACTCGTCAGGGAGGGCAGAACACAAGTAGCTGCAGGAGGGGGACGGATGGCCGCGCGGAGACTGCTGGGGGCAGGGGAGTTGGACCCGCACCTGGAGCTGGCTGCGGAGGCCGGTGACGTCGGGGCGATGACAGCTCTCGGCAAGCACCTTCATCGTTCCCCCGGCCGTTGGGATCGCGCCGAGCGATGGCTGGTCGCTGCGGCTGAGGCCGGGGATCCGGAGGCGATGTACTGCCTGAGCAGGCTGTACTGGGAGCGCGCCGTATGGGAACCGAACGGCGAGGCCTACAGGGCCGGATCAGTCGAGTGGTGCAGGCGTGCCGCGCAGGCGGGCTGGTTCGAGGCGGTGGAACTCATGGGCATAAAGAGGGGCATCAGCGCCGAGGAGCGCGAGTTATGGCTGCGGCGGGCGCTGGAGGGCGGAAACCGATCGGCGATGACCGGCTTGGCGCGGCTGGCCAGGGAACGGGAGCGACCTGACGAGGCCGAGCACTGGTACCAGATGGCCATCGACCACGGCTTATCCTCCGTGCGAGGCGAGTTGGCCTTTCTGCTCCTCGATCAGGGACGCCCGAGCGAGGCTGAGGAATGCGTCAGGCGGGAGGCCGAGGCAGGTTCCTGGGAGGCTGCTGGACACCTGGCCGCCGTACTGCGGGAGCTGGGCCGAACCCAGGAGGCAGCCACCTGGCAGGAAAAATGCGACGCCCGGCGCGCTCGGGACACCGAGAGGAAGATGCCCGAGAGAGGGGCTTCCGATCGTCAGGCCCCACCCGGTGACCTCGTCACGGTCGCCGTCACCGCGCTCGTCACCACGGCCGTTGTCCCCTTCATCCAGGCACTCGTTTCCAAGGCCGCTGAGGACTCCTACGGACAGGCCCGGGACCTTGTCCGCCGCATATTGCACCGGAACGGGGAGCCGGATACGACCGCCGAGCCCGTCGCGGAGTCCGTCGGCGATGAGGAGCCTGGCCTCCTCATCGCCGAGGACCCGGAGGCGGGGATCGCCCTCTACCTGTGGTCGAACGCCTCGGACGAGGCACTGCGGGCGCTGTCGTCCCTCGACCTGGACGAGATGACCGCCCGCAGACCGGACCAGGGTCGGGTGCGTCTTGTGTGGCACCCGGCGACGGGCAGGTGGCACATCCGCGGGGAGTGAACGATTGTGACGACGAGGTGCCGGACCTCGTGCCGAGTTGCAGCACCTCAGCCGAGGGCCGGCTCGCGAACCGGACGCATGCCCCCCGGGCGCCCGGAGCGCATGAAGGGTGGCACGATCAACGAGCGCGTGCAGCTGCTCGCCGGCCGGGCCGGGATCCCCTACATCGGCGGGAAGAAGGTGAAGGGCACAGTCTGTGGGCCGGCCGACATGATCGCCGCCGGTGTGTCCCTGCGGGACCGCAACCGGCGCGGTGGTCGCCGGAGTCGGCGGACACCGTCTATGACCGGCCTGTGATCAACCCGCAGGACGACCCACAGTCCAGGGCGCCCCTCGGGGGCCACACGACAGTCCAAGAGCAGTAAACGACTAG
>Ga0247820_10000235_pt1 | contig 28413 bp, 39 predicted proteins | sample 13C_Glucose_Day1_2_FD_192480 | JGI IMG/M metagenome (GOLD analysis project Ga0247820, IMG submission 192480) | Soil microbial communities from agricultural site in Penn Yan, New York, United States - 13C_Glucose_Day14 | ecosystem: Environmental > Terrestrial > Soil > Agricultural land | place...
GCCGGGGGCGGCATCCACCAGGGCGGCGCCTCCCCGGGCTCCGGTGGGCGGGCTGGTAGCGGGGCCCCGGCGGGGATGATCTGGGACGGGATGATGGGCTGGTCGGTCATGGGAGTCCTCTTGGGAACGTCATGGGCGTGGCCGAAGGGGCGGGCGCCGAGGCGTCGGAGGTAGTGGCGGGCACGAAGCTCGTCGCCGTCGGGGGACGGCTGCGTGCCCATCACGCGTCCTGGCCGGTGGTGACCGGCAGCGGGGGCGGCGTCCCGAGCAGCAGAACGCCGCCCGGGTCCGCCTTCAAACGGGCACCCCTACGTGGAAGTTGGGCAGGTCGTTCGGGTGGAAGAGGTTGCGTCCGTTGATGTCCTTGGAGTGGACGGGGATGCGTCCCGCGGCGACCCAGTTGCGGGCGGTCGACGGCTTGATGCCGTAGTGGTCGGCGACGTCTGCGGTCGTCATCAGGGGTGGCTCGGGCGGGGGCCCGTCGTCTGCGTCCGGGTCGTCCTCGGGCGTGTCCTCGGCGTCCTGCGAGCCCAGTGCCGGGGGCGTCGGGCGGGCGACGATCGGCAGCATGCGGGCCCCCTGCGGGACGGGCGTCGGAAGGGGCGGGACGCTGGAGGACGCGGGCGCGTCCTGGGCGTCCTCGGTGTCCTGGGGGGTGTCCTGCCACGGGGACGGGAGGTCGATCGTGGCGAGGGACTCGGCGTGCCGGCGGGCGGCGAGCAGCTCGAGGAGCTTGGTCCGCTGCTCCTCGGACGCGCCAGCTTGTGCCTTGCCGACGGCGACGGACAGGCGGCGGGCGACCCGGGTGCGGCCGCGGGCGCCCGGCTTCATCTCGGCGAGCCGGGCGGCGAGGCCGACGGCCTTCACGGTCCACCGGTCGCGGGTGATCTGCTCGGCGGAGCGGTCGCGGACGGCGAGCCCGAGCCGGGACAGCAGCCGCTCCCGGGCCTCGCGGGCGAGGAGAGCGGGCAGCGACTGGGAGGCCGCCTCCGGGCTGGCGTGGCGGAGTTCGATGCCCATGGCGAGGTGCCAGAGCAGGGCGGCGAGGATCGGGCCGACGACGGCGCGGACGGTGCCGCCGACGAATCCGGACTCCGAGTAGGCGGGGATGACCTGCACGCCGGTGATGACCCACACCAGGACGCCGGGGGTGCCGGGGGTGCCCTGCGGGGAGCGGAGGTTCTGGCGGGCCATGAGGGCGCAGGAGAACAGGGCGAGTTCGGCGGCGGCGAACATGGCGGCGCGTTCGACGTCGGAGGCCATGCCGAGGCGGTGCTCGGCGAAGCGCCAGCTGGTGTCTGCGCTGTAGGCGGTGCAGGCCATCGCGGCGAGGGAGGCGACCGCCACGGCGGCCGGCGTCTTCCGCAGGGGCCGCAGCAGCAGTGCCACGACGGCGACCAGGAGGACGCCGGCGGCGCCGGCCAGAAGCGGCTGGGACTGCGCCCAGGCGGTGAGCGTGCTCATCGGCGCTCACCCCGCAGGTGCGTCAGCTCGTCGAGGGCGCGGTCGAGACGGGCGGCGGCGGCGCGGAGGGCGCGGGTGAGGTGCCGGCCGTCCTCGGTGGCGACGGTCGCGTCGACCTCGACCCGGAGCGTGAGCAGCGGCCGCGACTCGGGCTGGGTCTCGCCGTGCGGGGCCTGGGTGAGGCGGGCCTCGAGGATCGGGGCGCGGCCGTACCGGGCGGTGAGGACGTCGGCGGTGATGACGGGCCCGTTGTGGGTGATGTCGGCGAGGTGGCCGACGAGGTCGTCGTCGTGGCCGATGCACCAGGCCGGCTCGGGCACGGTGATCTCGCCGTGGTCGAGGGTCTGCAGGATGACGGTGCGGTCCCGGTAGCGCGGGGACTGTCGGCGGGGCTCGCTCATCGGGTCGCCTCCGTCTCGGCGCCGAGGGCGCGGAGCAGGATGCGGAGCGACTCGGAGAGCGCGCCGTGGGCCTGGGCGTAGCCGAACTCGTCGAAGCCGCTGGTGTCGCCGTAGGCGGCGAGCATCTTCTGGGCGACGGTCACGGCGGACTCGAGCTCGCTGCGCTGGCGCAGCTGGTCGCGGACGGCGTCGGCGGCGGCTCCGTAGAGGGGCTCGGCCGTGTTGATCTGCGCGCTTTCGGGCGCGCTAAGGTTCTGCTGGGCCATGGAGGGCTCATCTCCTGTGGTCAAGTGACCAGGTGTCTCACCACCTGGTTGCGTAGAGGGTCGGGCGGCGCGCGCGCCTCCTCGGTGTTCCAGCACCGTGGAGAGCTGCTGTCCGGCCCTCGCTGTCTATTCGGTTGTGTACTTCTTGATCGCGTGAGCGACGGCCGTCCAGCTGAGACCGAGATCCTTCGCCAGCGCGTACACACTGCCGAGTTCACCGGCCCCTTCCTTCAGGGCGGTCGCCCGTCGTCTGCGGGCCTGCTCCACCTGGTCCTCGAGCTGTTCCAGCAACTCGTCTTCCATGCGGAGGCGGTCCCGCCAGGGAGGCGTTTCCACCTCTCCGAGGTTATCACTAACCCCCCTATGCGCAAGGGGGTTAGCGATACTCACGCCGCCTTCCCCGGCTGGAAGTGGAGCAGCAGCAACAGGTCCTGCTCGGACTCGTAGGTGTAGCTACACCAGCGGCATTGGATCCGCGTCTGGCCGGGAAGCCGGGAGATCACCGCACCGCACACCACGCCTTCCGCAGTGATCGCCACGCACGTACCGAGCCGCTGCGGCCGGGGTGCCGGGTCCCCAACGATCGTGCGGGCCTGCGTCTCCAGCTCGCCCACCTCGCGCGCCATCTCCCCGGCCGCCGGGTAGTGGTCGACCACCCAGTCGATTTCCATGGCCAGCCATCGGCAGTTGGCGTCCAGGGAGGCCGGCGGCGGCGGGGAGTGCTGCGGCCAGCGCTCCCGCTGCACGTCCACCCGCCACAGCTGCAGCACCTCGGCGGCCCGCGCCATGTTCACCGTGTCGAGGACGTCCTCGTCGAGCGGCGACCGCGGGCCCGCCGCCGCCTTCGTCGCGACGATGTCACCCCAACCGGACCGGCGAGGCACCAGGCACTCGCCGACCTCGGCGTACAGGGTGGGCAGGTCGTCCAGCCGCTTGGCCAGCTGCACGGTGTGCCGCTCGCACAGGTACCGGCCTGCGGTTTCCTCGCCGCACAGCTCGCAGTTGGTCACGGGACGAGTCCGTAACGCTGCTGGACCTGGTACAGCTCCAGGCTGCTCATGAAGTGGTCGCCGGCCGCGCGGCGGCGGGCCTGGTGGGACTCGGCGAGGCTGCGGCGGGCCTGCCGCATGTCGAGGGCGATGTGCCAGATGGCCACAAGGTTGGCGCCGACCAACAGGCCGGTGATCAGCATGGTGATCTCGTTGGGGGTCACGATCCCTCCCCTTTCGTGGTGTGCTGGCCTGACGGCCGGGCCTGATAAGGACAGGCCCGGCCGATCAGACGGCGATGAACAGCTGCGGCAGGGCGGACAGCTCCTTGCGCGCCGCCAATTGCTTCTGGCGGTAGGCCTCGACTTCGGCGATCTCCTGGGTGAACGCGTCAGTCACGGCGTCGAAACCGCCCCACTCGTCGATGTGGCGACGGAGCTTGCCGAGTGCCTCGTCAAACAGGGATTGCGTCTTCTCGACCTGATCGCCGTACATCGCGCGGTGGGCTTCCTTCCATTCATCGCGGCGTCGTTCCTCGTCCGGCGTAAGGGGTTTCTCAGCCTCCTGCCGGAGGTATCGCAGGTGCGCAGCGTGTTCCGCGGCGTCGGTTGCTGCAGCCCCGGCCATCGACAGGACCGGGAAGTCGGTGGTTCCGGAGAGCTCTGGCGGCAGCTCGAGGGCCGGCTCGTAGGTGGGCCACTTGCGGTAGCTGTCGTATGCCTGCGCTCGGGGCGTGAGGATCGTGTCGCCGCCAGCCTTGAGGCCCATGTAGACCAGGGCGTCGAGGTACCGGTCGGCGGCTTGGCTCTTATGAGTGTGCTGGGGGTAGTAGTTGCCGTTGTAGCTCCGCCGGTTGAAGTCGGGCACGACAGGGACGTTGGCGCGCAAGAGCTCGCTGCCGCGCTGCCAAACGATGTGCCAGTGCTCGTCTTCGTCGCTGCACTTATCCGGGTGGTAGTTGACGATGCCCCACGGCTCACCGTTGAGGGTGCCGTCGTCAGCAATCAGTGGTGCCTTCTTGAGCTGTCGGAAGACCGCAAGGGTGACCTGCTTGCCGCTGATGGTGAGGGTCTTCACTTCAACCGTGGCGGTGGTGATGGTGGCGTTTTGGGTGGTCAGCTGTTTGCTCATCGGTTCCCCTTGATCTGTTCTTCGAGGCTGCGGATGGCGGCCTGCCGACTGCCGCACTGGTCCTTCAGGGTGGCCGCCATGGCGTCGGCGAGGTGGATGGCGACGTCCATCAGGTTCATGATTCCGTCCGGCCTCATGAGGCGGGTGATTTCGTCGTAGGCAGCGGCCTGGTCCTGCGAGCGGAGCCGGTGGAGGACCAGGTTCATGGCCTTGTGGCGAACGTCGGCTGTGGGCGGGCCGGTCGGCTGGGGCGGGCGAATCGGGGTGACGCTCACGGTTCCTCCTCAGTGCTGGGGGTGAATCGGTCCGGCCAGAGACGGGCCAGGTACTCGGCGACCTCTGGGGTCGGCCCGGGAGATCGTGTGCCTGCTGGCCACGCGCCGGGGCGTGCCCGCTGGATGGCGGGCGGTGGTTCGGCAGCGGGTCGCGGCTTGGCGGCCTTCACGGGCAGGCCGCTCGCCATCAGCAACAGGGCCGCGATATCGCCCTGCGCGCGGGCGGCTGCGATGTCCTCGGGGGTCAGCTCGCTCATGTCTGGGCCATGTCGATGAACCGGCTGAAGTGCAGCTGAGACGCGACGGTGATCGTTGCGGTGGGCCCGTTGCGGTGCTTGTCGACGATCAGGTCCGTCTCGCCGGCCCGCGGGGATTCCTTGGTGTAGGCGTCCTCGCGGTGGACGAGGATCACGACGTCGGCGTCCTGCTCGAGAGATCCGGACTCGCGCAGGTCGGCCTTGGTCGGCTTCTTGTCCTGCCGCTTCTCGGACTCCCGGTTGAGCTGGGAGAGGACCACGACGGGCACCTCGAGTTCCTTGGCGAGGAGCTTGAGGCTGCGGCTCATCTCGGAGACTTCGAGCTGTCGGTTGTCTCGCCGGGTGGTGCCCGCGGTGAGCAGCTGGAGGTAGTCGATGACGACCAGGTCGAGGCCGCCCTGCTGCTTGAGGCGTCGGCACTTGGCCTTGATCTGGGCGACGGTCTGGTTGGGGCCGGCGTCGATGACGAGCGGGGCGGCGGCGATGTCGGGTGTGCGCCGGGCGATGCGGGTCCAGTCGTCGTCGGTCATCATCCCGCCCCGGATATGGTGCAGGCCGACGCGGGCCTCGGCCGAGGTGATGCGGGCCTGCACCTCGCGGCGGGACATCTCCAGGCTGAACAGGACGGACGGGCGGCCGTGCTTGATGGAGCAGGACCGGAGGAAGTCGACCCCGAGCGTCGACTTTCCGAGGCCGGGCCGCCCGGCGACGATGATGACCTGCCCGGGGTGGAGCCCGTTCAGCAGACTGTCGAGGTCGGTGAAGCCGGTGGGCACGCCCATCGCGGTGCCGTTGCGGGCGAGTCCGTCGAGTTCCTCGAGGAACTCGCCGTAGTCGTCGCCGAGCGGGGCGAAGTCGGTGTCGTCGTCGATGGTGGTGATGTTGGCGATCTCGGTGGCGGCAGCGTCGACAGCTTCGGCGGCGTCCTGGCCGGAGTAGCCGAGGCTGGCGATGGTCGCGCCGGCCGTGATGAGGCGTCTGCGGGTCGCGCAGTCTCGGACGATCTCCGCGTGGTAGCCGGCGTTGGCCGCCGTCGGCACGTGGTTGATCAGGTCGTGGACGGCGAGTGCTCCGCCCACTTTGCCGAGCGTGCCCTGTTCGCGCAGGTAGTTGGTGATCGCGATGGGGTCGGTGGGCTCCCCCTTGGCGAACATCGTGACGATGGCGTCGAACAGGACTTCGTGGGCGGGCTGGTGGAAGGCGGCACCCGTGATGATCTCGATGACGTCCGCGATGGCGTCGCGGGACAGGAGCATCCCGCCCAGGACGGCGCGCTCGGCGGCCAGGTCGTGCGGCAGGGGGCGCTCGTAAGGCTGCTCGCTCACTTGCTGACCTTCTTCCGGCGGTCGGTGCCCTTGAGGGCGGTGCGCTCGCACATCTCGGCGATGCGGGAGGCGACGCGGTCGCCGACGGTCGCGCCGAGTTGGGCGGGCAGCACGTTGGTGGTGAAGATCGAGGGCAGGCAGCGCTCGTACCGGTCGTTGATCAGCCGGTAGGTGACCTCTTCCGCCCATTCGGTGAGCTTGGCCGCGCCGAGGTCGTCGATGAACAGCAGCGGGGCGTGGGCGATGGACTCGTAGTCGGAGTCCGCACGGCGGTCGTCACGGGGCCTCAGGGCGGCGTACAGGTTCGCCGCGGTGTAGGCCTGCCACTTGATCGTGCTGCCGGTCTCAGCGACCGCACGGAGGACGCTGTAGCCGTAGTGGGTCTTGCCGACGCCCACGGGGCCGACGAGCAGCAGCGACTGGGTGTCGTGTGGCGCGGCGACGACGCGGGCCGCCCAGTCTCGGGCCGCCGCGTCGGGCTCGGCCTTGGCGAAGCGGAGCGGTACGTGCTCGTCGAAGTAGTCGAGAGCCTGCTGGCGGCGGTCGTCGACCTGCTCCTGCAGTTCGCCCCGCAGGAACGTGAACTCGGCCGGGGTGAGGTCGGCGACGGGGCGCTGCCCGGTGTAGTGCTCGCGCAGGTGCTCGGCGAACTGGTCGGGGTCGAGGCCGGCGGCCTGGGCGTGCGACCGGGCGGCGGGCTCGCCGGGGAGGGCGTACCTGCCGGGCGGGATACCGAGACCGGCGTGGTCGAGGGTGAGGGTGCTGAAGTGCTTGTTCATGCCACTTCCTGGTCGTAGTCGTCTTGGTTCTCGGGGTCGCGGTACGGGCCGTTGCGGCGACCGCGGATCTTGCCGAGGGCGGTGTCGAGGGTTCCGCCGGAGATGGACCAGCCCGAGATGGCTAGGTCGTTGAGGGCGTGCGCGAGTTCGTTGCGTTCGACGCCGTTCTTCATCGCGTTGCGGACGATCTTGAGGACGGCGGCGTAGGGCTGGGCCCTGCCCTTGCCGTGCACCTTCCAGAAGGCGGCGGTGAGTTCGTCAGCCACCTGGTGCGGGTTCGGCTTGGCTGGCTCGCTGCTGGAGCTGTCCTCAGGCTTGGCTTCTGGTGCGTCAGTGCCAGAAGAGGAAGTTGTAGTTGAGGAAGTAGAGGGGTAGGGGTGGTTCTTTTGACCACCCTTCGTGGTCGAAAAAGACCACCCTTCAGGGTCCGTAGGGTGGTTCATTTCGCCACCCTGGGGTTCTTCCTGGTCGGGCTCGTAGGGTGGTTCATTCGACCCGGCTACGGGGTCCGTAGGGTGGTCGATTTCGCCATCCATCGAGTCGGCCGGTCCGAGGTGCAGGAACCGGTACTTGGCGGTGCGGCCGTTGTGCCCCTTGCCGACCTGCTCCAGGACCTTCTCCGCCTTGAGGCGGGCAATGATCCGCAGCATCTTCCGGCTGTCGGGGACCATGGCGCAGCGCATGATCTCCTCGTCGACGACGCTGTTGTACGTCAGGCGTGTGTCGTCGTTGGCGTCGTCCGCCAGCACCAGGGCGGTGAGCTTCTCCTGGTGGGTGAGCGTGGGGGGAGCCCACAGCTTCACCTCACGGAACAACAGGAAACCCATCACCCCTCCGCCCTCTCGCGAGCGGCCCGACCCGGGGCCTCCCGAGCGATGCGGCTGCCGCCGGTAGTGCTCTTCACAAACAGCTCTTCTCTGCGCTGGTGTGCGTTGCCGGGGCGCGGGCGGCCGGGGCCGCCCGCGCCGGTCAGGCAGATCTCTGGGTGGTGGCGACGACGGCGACGACGATGTCGTCCCGGTGTCTCTCGCAGGCCGGGACGTCGTAGCGCCGGTTGGGGCCCGAGAAGGTGCTGACGACGTGCTTGGCGGTCGTGCCGCACCCGCCGCACCGGTAGTTCGGATTGTTGTGCGGCGAGTCGGGTCCGTCGGGGCAGTCGCACCAGGTGCACTGCTCGCCGTTGGCTGCGGTGACGACGACCGGCATGAGGCTGGGGTCAGCGGCGGCGGTACGACCGGCGGCCAGCGCCTGGTCGGACAGGAACGTGTCCTGCGGCGTGCGGCTCACGCCTGCACCTCGCCGTCTCGGTCATAGACGGTGACCTGGAGGACGTCGGGGAAGAGGTGGGTGGGCAGGCCGAGGTACTGGGTGATGAGGAAGCGGGCGGCTATGTCGCGCTGGAGGTCGCTGGCCTGCGACGGGAGGTAGACGGTGGCGCGGCCCGAGTCGTGGATCGCGATGTAGCCGAAGAACTTCGGCTCGTTGATCTCCGTCGTGTCGAGGGTGACGTCCACCTGGGCGAGCAGGTCGCCCATGGGGAGGTCGCAGACCTGCTCCGGGGTGAGCTGGGTCGACGGCATCGTTGACGTCGTGGGAGCATTCATGCGAGTGGTTCCGTTCTACTTACAGGGATGGGCGGATTGCTCGACAGGAGCGGCCGGCTGGTACCCGGCCGCTTCGCCGTTTCCGGCGGACGATCCCGTCTGGTACACGGGACCGGCGCCGTTCTCCTGCGGGGCGAGCCCGAGGAAGCGGTGGAGGTCGATAGTCCGGGCGACGCGTCGGCGTCCCAGGCGGATGACCTCGACAGGCAGGCGGCCCTCGGCCGCGAGCTGGTAGGTGGTGGACTCGGCGAGCCCCAGGGCCCGTCCGACGGTCGGCCACAGGGGCACGACGGCGGGCTGGTCGAGGATCTCGGCGATCGTCAAAGCCGGGGCGGTCATGCGGCTTCCCTCTCGGCGCCCGTCAGGCCGAGCACCTGCGCCCACTTCAAGGCCACAGAGCCTCGCGGCTGATTCGCGCCGGTCTCCCACCTCGAGACGGTGGAGGGGCTAGCGCCGATGGTGCGTGCGAGTTCGCGGAGTCCGATGTGCCGCGCCTCTCTCAAGGCGCGTGCGCGTCCGCTTGCAGCAAGACAGCGCAGCTCACCGACCATCCGAAGTTCTTCCGGGGTCATGCGAAAGATGAAACACGATGGGGAGGCGTTGCGCAACTGTTCCCAGACACGTTTCAGAATGATCTTCGGGAAGTGTTGCAGAACTGTCCCGACACCGCGACGATGGCGTCATGACAGCGTTGAGCCTGAAGGTGGAGATCGGGGAAGCCGAAGAGCGACCTGACTCCCTCGTCGCCACCGTGACGATTAGTGATGAACGTTATGAGCAGCTACTAGTGATCTTCGACTACCTAGTGGAAGGTGAAGAAGATCCAAAACTTCACGTGGTGCATTTCGAGCCTCGGGCTGAGGCACTGAAATCCGGCGATGTGCCACATCTGACGCCGACCCTCATCCGAGATTTCCCCATGAGCCAGTGGGACCGGATCGCGCAGGCCGCAGTGCGCAGGTCGCGCGCCACCCATCTACTACAGGGCGCCAAGAATTCACTGGAATCGACAAACGTCAGAGTGATGGGCATCAAGCCAGCAGTTGAGTCCGATCATCCGACGCCCCTCGAGTGGGGACCATCGAAGATCGAGGCCGTTGACCTGCCAAAACCGAAGCCGGAAGACGTAGTGGCGGTCCTCGCCCCCGGCTTGAGCCCCGAGCAAGGCGCAGGGGCGAGACGGCGCTGGAACAGTTTGATGCGGTACGTCAAGATCTACACTGAGTACGAAGAACTGCTCGCCAGCGGAAATACAGATCCCATCACGGCTCTGGCTCAACAGAATGACGTCGCGAAAGCTACAGTTCGATCTTGGCTCCACAGAGCAAGGGAAGCGGGTGTGGATAAAGTCGTTCACCTCGGGTTGTCTCAGCTACCGCTCTTCGCGCTCCCCGAGGACCCTCTTGTACAACCGGACCCCCCTAAGGACAAAGACCAGTGAAAGGTTCGACGTACCGACGCTGTTACTGCCGGGACGGTAGCGGCAAGGTGCTGGGCAAGTCGTGCCCGCAGCTGTCGAGCCGCCGTCATGGGGTCTGGGCTGTACGTCAGGAGCTTCCGCCGCGCGCCGACGGCGGCCGGCGCTCCTTCTCCCGCTCCGGGTACGGCACAGCCAAGGAAGCCCAGGCAGACCTCGACAAGGTCCGCGCTCTCCTCGACCTCGCTCCCGGGGACGATCAGGAAGCGCAGACGAAGATCGGTGACCTGCTCGAGGCGGTCAGCAAGAACAAGAACGCTCCGCTCCCCGACCTCGGTGAGACGCGCCGCCGGTTCCGCGCGGGCCAGCCGCTTACGTCGAAGCTGACGGTCGGGGACTGGCTGGACGAGTGGGTGGAGTCGAAGAAGCGGAAGAGGTCCACGCTCAACGGCTACAGCTCCCACATCCGCGTGCACCTCAAGCCGGGCCTCGGCCACATCCTTCTGGACCGGTTGAACGTCGGGCACCTGGTGGAGTTCTTCGACGCCATCGACACGGCGAACGAGACGATCGAGGCGGAGAATCAGCAGCGGCGCGAGCAGGAGGCGCGGGCGACGTGGGGGAAGCGGTCCCGGCCGCCGGCGTCCGAGACGGCCCGGCTGGCCGTGGAGCGGGCGAAGCTGGAGGAGTTGCCCCCGTACCGGCGGATGACGGGCCCGGCGACCCAGCAGCGGATCCGGGCAACGCTCAGGTCGGCGCTCAATGCGGCGATCTCGCAGCAGCTGCTGACGTTCAACCCGGCGGCGCACGTGGAGCTCGCGTCGGGGAAGCGGCCGAAGGCTGTGCTGTGGACGCCGGAGCATGTGGAGCGGTGGCAGCGGTCGGGCGAGAAGCCGTCAGGGGTGATGGTGTGGACGCCTGTTCAGGTCGGCGAGTTCCTCGACCACGCCGAACAGGACCGGCTGTACGCGCTGTTCCACCTGATCGCGTTCCGTGGGCTGCGCCGCGGCGAGGCGGTCGGGCAGGACTGGGCCGGGATCAACTTCGCCAAGGCGCAGCTGACGGTCTCCAAGACGATCATCCAGGACGGGTGGACGCCGGTGGAGAGCGATCCGAAGACGGAGGGCAGCGCGGCGACGATCGCGCTCGGGCCGGCCACTCTGCAGGTTCTGGCTGAGCACCGTGTGCGGCAGCAGGCGGAGCGTCAGGCGTACCTGGACAACGGGCTGCCGTGGCAGGAGACGGGCAAGGTGTTCGTCGACGAGGACGGCGGATGGCTGCACCCGGAGAAGGTGTCGGACGTCTTCCGCCGGCTGTGCCGGGAGGCCGGGCTCCCGCCCATCAACCTTCGTGATCTACGCCACGTGGCCGCAACTCTGATCCATGCGGGTGGAGGTGACCTTCATGCGATCAAGGAGACGCTGCGGCACGGCACGATCCAGCTAGCGTCCGACACGTACACGTCCCTGCTGCCCCAGGTCGACCAGGAGGTGGCGAGGAATGCGGAGAGCATCGTCCCGCGTGCCCGCCGCCCCCTGCCGTCTGACACTGCCGCTCACGCATCGCTCACGCAGAACGCTGGAAACGACTGAGCGCCCGTCCTGGTCTAAACCAGTTCGGGCGCTCGGATCGCTGGTGACACCTGTTTTTCGAACGGGTGTCCTGGTGGGGCGGGTGGGACTCGAACCCACGGCCGACGGATTATGAGTCCGAAGTTTCTACTCCGGGTGACTCCGGGTGACTCCGGATGCTCTAAGAATCCCTGGTCGCGGTGGCCGATCCCTCCGGCTCACTCCGCCGATTCCGGCTCCCTTGCGGACCTCCGCTCACGCACCGCTCACGCAATCCCCCGGTCCCGCGTGAGCGCTGACCTGCGCAGATCCCATTGTCCCGCACTCACCCGCGCACCACAATGCCCGGACACGGAGCGGCCCCGGTCGACGACGGGGCGTCGGCCGGGGCCGCGGATCCCGTCCGCCCCGGAGCACGGGGAGCACGAGAGCGGTCGGGAATCGAGTGAGCGGGCCGCCTTCTTGTGGTGCTTCGCCGTCGGCGGCCCGCTCGTCCTGGCTCCGGCCTTCAGGCAGGCGCGGCGTGCCAGGAGTGTGGGTGAGCGGCCCGCCCCCGACGGGGGCGGGTGACGGGCCGCTCGGTCCCGCGCCCGGTGTGATCGGCGGACTGCACTCCGGGCGCGGGAGTCTCAGGGCAGCCGGTGCTCGTGCTTCGGGTGGCGGCGCATCCAGACGTTGCAGTCGGACACGCGGGTGTCGTCGCCGGCCTTCCGCCACCGCTCCCGCTCGTCGGCCAGGCGCGCGCACTTCTCGCAGCCGGGGACCGGGTCCGGTTCGGGGACCGGCATGCCCAGGTAGACCGGGCCGTCCATCAGCTTCTGCTGCTCGGTCACAGTCCGCCCTTCCTCATTAGTCGGTTGGCCGCGATGGCGACCGGGCAGGCCGGGTCCGTTTGGCACTGGGCGCAGGCCGGGGCGTGGGCGAGGAGCAGGCGGTAGGCGGCGGCACCAGCGCAGTGGGCGCAGCCGCGGGGGAAGAGTTGGCCGCCCTCGGGGGCGGGCCGCTCGCCGGCGTCCTCTGCGGTGTCGGCGGTGAGCAGCGTGGCGCACCAGGCGCAGGCGGCGCCGCGGCGCTGTGCCTCGGACAGCGTGGAGGTGTCGGGCAGCGGCAGTAGTAGGACGCCGTCTGTCCGTAAGGCGGTGGGCTGGATAGTCTCTGGCACGTCGACGCTCCTTGTCAGCGTTGGCCACGCCCCCGGACCGGTCGCACGGTCGCGGGGGTCATCCGTGAGACGACGCTACCGCCACTTGTCACCTGTTGTCAGGTGACGTCACACGACGAGAAGCATCGTCGTATGGCTCCTACGGTCGATATATGACCCTGGATCTCGACGGGCCCGACCCGCTGTACGAGCAGATCGCCGAGGTCCTCGCTGCCCGCATCGCCGACGGCACGTACCCGCCGCGCCGGCGCATCCCGTCGGAGGCCGGAATCGTTGACGAGTTCGGGGTGTCCCGGCCGACCGCGCGGGCTGCGGTGCAGCTGCTCGTCGAACGCGGCCTGGTCCACACCGTGCGCGGCAAAGGCAGCTTCGTGGTGGACGCGCCGCCCAGGCATGACGAAACGCCCCCGCCCTCCCCATGAGCGGGGAAGGGCGGGGGCATAGGTGGCTGGGGGTGAGTCGTCCCGGGCCGGCCTCCCACCACGGGGCCGGGCCGGGACTCACAGCTCCACGTCGTGCAGGTACGGGCGGACCTCGTCGGGCATCGGCTGCGGGGGCGGCGGCGGTTCGAGGCGCTGCTGCCGCATGTAGGCGACCAGGGACCGGGCCCAACTGGCGACGTACCGCAGCGCGTAATCCTGGGTGCTGATCCGTGCCCGGTCCCTCTCGGCCTCCTCCTCCAGCTCGTCGATGCGCTGGCCCTGCCGGGTGATCTCCTTCTCCATCCGGTCGGTGACCGCAGCGAAGTCGTCCCTCCTCTGCTGGCCGCGCGGCTGGCGCCGGCCGATGATGGCGGCGGCGATACCGCCGATGGCGGTGACGCCGGCGACGGCCAGCGCACTGAGCGCGGTCAGCATTTCAGGTCTCACGCGGCTGCTCCGTTCGTGCTGGTGGCTCGTCCCATCCGATCGCTACGAGGTTGACCGCACCGAACGAGCCGAAAATCATGGCAATGACCCAGCCCCGGGGGGATCCACCGAGCGGCCACCAGGAGACGAGGTAGGCCCCGGCCCAGGCGGACGCGATGAGCCACACCGCGACGTACCCCGGCCAGTCCCGGCGCTGCGGCAGCCACGCGCAGACGAGTGCGGTGAGGCCGGCGGCGATCCAGGCCCAGCCCCACGCGCTGAGCGGCATGACCTTCAAGAGCAGCGCCAGGCCCTGCCGGTCGCCCGTCGGCTGGACGACCTGCCCGGAGCCGTACCCGGCGGCGACGATGCCCTTGAGGGTGAGGAGTGCGCCGCGGCGGCCCAGTCGCCTGGTGAGCCGCCGGGCCGCCCAACGCATCAGACGCTCGGCGCCGTGCTGGCGCTGTTCTTCGGCCCGATCAGGCGGGCCGCGATCCCCTTCACCAGGGTCACGACGGCGGCCAGGCCGGCGGTGCCGACGCCCTCCCAGAAGGACACGGTGAGCATGTCGACCGGGCCCGCCGCGAGGGCGACCGCGCCGGCCGCGCCGAGGAACGTCCAGATGATCCGTTCGATCAGGTCGACCGCGTAGGTGCGGGCAGTCTTCACGACGGTCTGGGTGTCGGGCAGGTTGATCTCAGACATGGGTCAGTCCTTCACGTCGAAGCCGTGCCGCTTGCCCAGCTGGACCAGCGACGTCTTGCCGGGGATGCCGTCGGCGTCGGTGCCGCGGTAGCCGAGGTGGCGCTGCCACCGGCTGTAGGCGTCCACGGTGGTGGTGCCGTAGTGGCCGTCCGCGTACCGCTTGGAGAGCAGGCCCTGGTCGACGAGGGCGGCCTCCACGGTGCGGACGCCGGCGTAGGTGACGGGCTGGCCGGACGCCTTGGGGTTGGTGCGGGCGGCGGCGACCAGCTGGGAGAGGTCGACGACCGGGCGGCGGGGCGTCGGCAGCGGCGCGGCTGGCGTCTTGTCGCCGAGTCGGTCGCCGATCCGGTCGCGCATGGACGCCATGGTGAAGCCGCGCGGGTCGACCTTCCCCGGCTGCCACTCGTTGTGCCCGATCACCGAGCGCTCGTTCCAGCCGTGCACCCTGCAGACCGCGGCCGCCGCCTTCTCGATGGCCTCCAGCTGGGCGGTCGGCCATGGGTCGTTGCCGTCGCCGAGGTTCTCGCACTCGAAGCCGTAGAAGTGCCGGTTCCCGTCGGTGTTCAGTTCGTCGTCGGTGGGCAGCGGGCGTTCGGAGATGACGGCGCGGAGCACGTCGTCGTCGCCCAGGCCGGCGTGGTTCGCGCGGCCGTAGCCGACGAGGTGCACGCGGCCGTCCTTGGTGATGACGCCGTGGCACAGCGGGCCGGGCAGACCGGAGTAGCCGCGGCGGCAGATGTCCACCGTGGTCTTCGCGCCCTTGGTCACGGTGTGGTGGATCAGCACACCGTGGACCGGGCCCCACGGGCCGACGTGGTTGCGGTTGTGGTCGCGCCAGTCGCCGACCTCGACGACCGTGAGACCCTCCGCGAGCAGGGCGGCCAGGAACGCGTCCGCGGACATGGGTGGTGCCACGAGGGCCTCCAGGAATGAGAAAGGCCCCGGCCTCAGCGGCGCGGGGCGGTGGGGCAGGGATGGGTCAGCTGGCGATGAAGGGCAGGAGCGTGTCGGCCATGTGCTGGAATCCGGCGTCGCTCATGTGGACGCCGTCCGTTCCGGCGGCGCCGGTGCCGGCGCTGGTACCCCAGTAGCCGGCCGCGTTCCAGACATCCCAGGAGTTCTGGCCGGTGGTCCACCAGTTGACGAGGGCGAACCCGTAGGTGTCGGCTAGCGGGCGGATCGCCCGGGAGTACTCCTGGTAGCGGTTGTTGGTGCCCTCGTGGGTGCCGATGTGGGGCAGCGCGACGATGATGTCCGTCCCGGCCCCGGCGGCGCCGCCTGCCCGGACGGCACGGATCCAGCCCATGACGTTGGTCAGCCAGGCGTCGCCGGTGACGTTGGTCGATGCATCGTTCGGTGCGGCTGAGTACGTCGCCAGATCCGCGGGGAAGGCGGTGCCGCCGTTCCAGACGGCGTTGAGGGACGCCGCGGTGTCGGTTCCGTAGCGGGAGCTGGTCGACCCCGCCAAGGCGAGGTTGTGCACGATGACCCCCGAGGCGGTCTCTCCGGACACGCCGCACACCGACACGTACTGGCCCGTCGTCCCGCCGGCGGCGACCTTGACGACGACGGTGTGCTCCGTGTTGGACAGGCCGGTGACCGTGGTGGTCTGGATCGCGGCCGTGCCGGAGGGCTGCGGCACGGACACGTCCGCCCCGCCGTCGATGCTGTACAGCATGGCGGGCCGAGTGCCCGACCCGGTCACCGTGTAGATCTTCACGGTGGTGCCGCGGGCCTTGAAGGTCAGCGAGCTACCGGCGACGTCGGAGTACAGGTAGGTGGCGCCGGGCCCGTAGCTGCTGCCGCCCTGCGTCCACGTCCCCGACTGGGCGACCGCGCTGCCGTTCGCCAGCCAGGCCGCGTAGGCGGTCGGGCTGCCCGCACCGGTCAGCGTGTTGGACAGGGAGACGCCGTGGAAGCCGCTGCCGCCGTCGCCGTAGGCGGCCTGCAGCGCGGTCGCGACGAGCCCGGGCCAGCTCTTGGTGCGCGGGTTGGAGGCGTAGTAGCCCAGGGTTGCCGAGCCGCCGACGCACACCATGCGGGCCAGGCCGGTGCCGGCCGCCGCCTTGTTCCGTGCGGCCAGCCAGTACTTCCCCCAGCCGTCGGGCACGTAGATGCCGGGCGGCGAGGGCTTCGGCGTGGACGCCGTGGTGTTCCCGACGATGCCGCGGCGCACGGTGGTGGTGGCCGTGTTGAGGCGGCCGGACACGGCGACCGCGCTGGACTCTCGGTAGACCCGGCTGTCGAGGACTCGGTTCGGGGCGGTCGGCTCCAGCGTGTTGGCGTCGTCGTACAGGCGGCAGCTGTCGGTCGCGTACAGCAGGCCCGTGGAGAGGATCGTGTTGTTGAAGCTGTTCGCGCCGAAGGTGTACGCGACCAGCCCGGCCGCCCCGCTGCGGAGGTTCACGTGGTTGAGGCGGAAGGTGTTGCTGCTGCCGCGCTCGACGTGGACCAGCTTGTCGAACTGCTCGAGGTTGATGCCGCGCCAGTGGGTGTGGGAGGTACCCCAGCCGCCGACGCCGGCGATGTGGATGCCGGTGCAGCCGGTGCCGGCGGCGATGGCCTCGCACATCTCGAACTCGATCTGGTTCATCACCCCGGAGTCCGTGGTGGACTCGACCTTGTAGGCGGTGCCGTTGTCGCCGACCAGGTCGACGAAGCAGCGCTCGAAGGTGCAGTCGCCGGGATTGAAGTCGGCGTGCTCGCTGTAGAGGCGGACACCGTTGCCGACGCCGCCGATCTCGATGTTCTCGAAAACTGAGCGGAACGGGCTGCCCAGGTTGATGGCCCACCCGGTGTGCGAGCCGTCCCACGGGCCGTTGAACTGCACATTCTTGAAGGTGGAGTTCCAGAAGGAGCGGTGCCCGCTCAGCTCGCCGTTGGTGGTCGAGGACGTCAGGGCATCGGTGGAGCCGCCGAAGTCGAACCCGATGTCGCTCATGTAGAGACGGACGACCTTGGTGAGATGAACGACCGACGAGATACCGGGCGTGCCCTTGAGCATGGTGGCGCGGGCGCCCTGGCCGCGCAGGATGATGCCGATCTCCACGTCGACATCGTCCGTCCCCTCGATGGACAGGGGCGCGGTCAGGTTGTACTCGCCGACGGTGAGCTGCACCTCGCCGCCGCCGTTGTCGCGGGCGTCGTCGAGGGCCGCCTGGATCTGCTCCTGGTCGGCGATGCCGTCGCACACCCAGGTCGCTGCGGCGCGGATGTCTGCCGGCGCGGTCGCGCTGGCCACGATCCGGCTGATCGATGTGTACGCCCCGCCGGTGCCGCCCCCGGCGCTGGCGTCCCGGGCTTCCATCCATGCTCGCGATGCGCCGCCCGCGTCGGCCCACATCCCGGTCACCCCGTCCGGCCCCTGGAAGCTGGGGATGAACCCGTACTCGTCGGCGGTGATGGTCGTGGTCGTGGTGCCGGACGCGTCGAGGAGGTCGGTGTACTGGGTACCCGCGTCGGGGTCGTCCCAGAACGTGAGGATGGCGCTGGACGGGACACCCCACAGGCCGTCTGTCGGCTGCACGACGTAGTCGGCGATACCTCGGCCGAAGTGGTAACGGGGCATGTCACACCACCCAACTGATTCCGGAGGCCGGTAGGACGCTCTCGCCCTTGGCGATCTGTGGTTTGTTCGTCAGCCACACCTGCCCGGGCCGGTCGGTGGTCCCCGAGTAGATGATGAACCGGCCGATCCGCTCGCCGCCCGTGATGTAGGCGACGCCGTACTGGTCCCGGTTCGGATGCCGGTACGCGGCCGGGATGAGTACGGGCAGCCTCGACTCGGTGCCCGCCGCCAGCGGGCCGTTCTCACGCGTCCACGACCCGAGCCGCAGATGCACTGACCCGTTGCGTTTCTCCAGCACGTGCTCGGCGTTGCTGCTCCACGCCAGCACCGGCGACGTCACGATGATCTGCCCGGAGTCGTCGAACACCGCCTGCCAGCTGCTCCCGGTCCAGACCCGCATGACGCCGGTGTCCAGCTCGAAGCACGTCTCGCCCGGGATCGGGTTGGGGTTACGGGTGGTGGACGTGCACGGGCGCGTCCGCGCGCCTACGTACTGCTCGGCGCGGGTCACCGTCACCGACGAGGCGCCCGCCAGGATGGTGGCCCTGGCGAGGGGGATCTCGTAGACGCCGGTGTCGCCGATGCTCTGGGTCAGGGCGGGGGCGCCCGCTCCCGGCGTGCCTTCCACGGCGACGGCACGGACGGTCCATGTCGACCTGTCCAGCCGCAGCACCACCCAGTCGATGCGGGTGGAGCTGGCGGCGTTCGCGGTGATGGGCAGGGTGGCGCCGGTGGATCCGGAGGTCCAGCCGTGGCCGCGCAGGCTGGCGTTCACGTTGGCGCGCAGGTTCACCGACAGGCCCGCGCCGGCGGTCACGACCGCGGTGTCGGCCGGGGTGCCGTACACCCCGTCGTCGGAGAACCGGGACGCGAGCCGTTCATGCTGCACGTCGGTGACGACGCGGTCATTGGCCGGGTCCGGCCATGAACTCTGTGCCATCGAGAGCTACCTCGCTTCCAGTCGTCCGAGTCGGCGGGCCAGATCTCGCACGGTGCGCACCGTGGCCGTCGTTGTCGTCTTGTCGCTGTCGCCGATCACGGCAGTGACCTGCTCCCCTTCATCAGGTGTGGCTTCCAGGCGGATCGTCTGGACGATGTCCGCGATCTCCAGTCCGGTGGGGAGTACGACCGTGACCTTGTCGCCGAGGCCGTAGTCCCGGCCGGCCTTCAGGTCCTCGGTGTCCACCGTCACGGTGGACAAGGAGGCTTGCGGGTTGTCGTCGCCGAGGGCGAGGGTCCCGGCCTGGGTGAGTTCCCCATCGGCGTCCGTCTTGCCGGACTCCTCGAGGAGCTTCTCCACCCGGTACCAGTCAGCGGCGTGCCCGCTGGAAACCTCGACGTACACCCGCTGGTTGGCGGGCTCCCCCGAGGGCGCCTGTTGCTTGGGGTCCTCGCCGCCCTGCACCAGCTCGGCCGTGGCCCGCGGGGCGCCCATCGTGAAGCGCACGCTGCGGAGGTTGCCGAGCCCGGCCGAGAAGCGGGCCGTGCCGGTGCGGTCGACGGGGGCGTACACCCCGAACCGGATCTGCCCGTTGTGCTGGCGTGTGCGGAACCCGAGCCGGTGCCAGGCCGCTGCGGTACGGCAGGCGTCCAGCAGCGGCTCGAACCGCGTAGTGAGCGAGCGGGGCCCGCCGACGCCGGCGACGTCGTCGAGGACCAGCTGCTCAATGCGCCGGACGCTCAGCGCGCCGGGCCCGCAGTTCTCGTTCACCAGCGCCCTGATGATGAGCTCAGCGTTGACGCTGACACGGGTCCACTGCACGTCCGCGGTGGTGGTCTGCGCCGCGAAGCTCACGGCCGGGTTGGGGTAGGTGAGGTACCCGGCGATCCTGGCGAGGTCGTCGGTGAAACGGACGGTCACCGTGCCCGGGCCGGCGTTCTGCGCCAGGTCCCACACGTAGTCCTGGGGTTCCTCCAGCGGGCCCGCGCACCAGATCCCTCCGTCACGGACGACGACCATGCGGTTGCCGGGCTGCAGCAGTTCCATGTACGCGGGCCGGGCGGGCAGCTGCACCTCACCGGCCGCGGGACGGTTGTGGTTGAGGTCGCACTTCAGCTGGCCCCACCCGTCGAGCGGATCACCGAGCCAGTTCAGGTTCCGGTCAGTGACCAGCAGTTGGATGCTCATGCGGTCTCGTATCTCGGGTAGTACGTGAGGTCGACAGCGCTTCCCGTTGTTGCGCCGGCCAGTTCGAACGTCACCGGCGTCTCGCCCGGCGGCAGCGACCACAGCACGGCTGACGGCCAGTCCAGGCCGCTGATCAGGTTCTCTCCGCTGCCGGACCGGACCCGGGGCGGATCCGTCGAGATCGTCACCGTCTCGCCGGCCAGCAGCGCGCCGTGCGCGGTGTCCGTCATGGTGAGGGTGAAGCTGTCGCCGGTGTCCTCGCGGGTGAACGTGATCGCCGACGCGGGACCGGTGATGGTCCACTCCGGCCACATGTCGACGTCACCGGAGTTGGTGACGGTGGTGGCGCCGAGGACCTGCGAGGAGGACACCGACGGGTACGGCGCGAGGTAGTCGACCGATGCGCCGGTCTCGCGGTGGACGGTCTGCGCCTGGACGTCTTTCCAGTACGGGTCCTCGCACCACAGGGTGACGACTGCCGAGTCCCAGGTGATGCCGGTCGCTGTCCTCCCCTGCCCGTCCCAGCCCTGGCTGTAGTAGACGGCGATACGGCGGGCGGTGCCGTCAGGGCGGGCCACCTCCAGCCAGCCCGGGCCCTCCCGCAGCGTCCTGGTGAAAGCGCGCGCCAGGGCCCGCCAGTTCGCCATGAACGCCAGATGGTCGGCGCCCTTGACCAGCACCGGCCACACGATGGTCCGCGGCTGCGGCTGGACGTGCCGCAGCCGCGCACCCCCGCGCGGGTGAGGATCCGAGGTGAGCGTGTACGGCGTGGCCCCCAGCCCGGACACACCCTCGGCGAGGGTGTACCAATCGGCGGCCAGGTCGGTCATCGGCCACCGCGTCCCGGCCGGGTCGATGTACGTGATCGACGCGTACCCGATCTCCGGCACCTCGATGGGCGGCGGAGTAGTCGGCTCCTCCGGTGTGACGACCGGTGCTGTGATCAGGGGCATCTACCCAGGCCTCCCCACACGCTGCCGAGCCTCTTCCTGCCGCTGGATCAGCCGCAGGTCTTCCACGTCGATCACCGAGGCACGCGGGTACACCTGGTAGGTCACCGACGGCCGGTCACCGCCCGCAGTGCTCGCCGACGCAACCGGTGCGGCGGGCATGCCCGGGCGGGCCGCCCGTCCCACCGGCAGGTTCCCGGCGTTCAGGGCGTCCATGAACTTCAGCCCGTACCGGGCCACGGACGCGGCCTTGACGATGTACTCGCCGGCCGACGCCAGCACGGGGATGGAGTCCGACATGCTCGTGCCCGGCCCCACCAGCAGACCGCCGCCGGGGAACCCGGGCACGCTGCCGCCGCTGGCGTACCGGCCGACGGCACCGCCCTGGGCGTAGCTGCCCGGCCGCAGCTTCTCCCGGTTGCGTACCTCTCCGGTGGCGCCCTGCACGATGTACTTCGTGACCACGTAGGTCGTCGCGGTCTTGCCGTCCAGCCCGTTGAGCTGACGGCGCGCCGAAGCCAGCTGCCGTTCCAGCTGGGAAATCTCCGCCCGCACTTGCGCCTTACGGGAGTCCGGGACCGTCCGCAGCCGCTCCTTCGCCCGGTCGATCTTCGCCTGCAGGTCCTCCATGTCGCCCCGCAGCTTGGCCGTCTTGTCCGGCGTCTTCAGGATCTGATCGGCCAGCGCCTTAGCCTCGCCCCGGGTGAGGCCCATCTGCTGGGCGCTCGCGATGAGCTGCTCACGGCCCCTGGAGTAGATGCCGTTGACCGTCTCCCACGACTCGCCGTTCTCGCGGGCCGCCGCCGCGGCCTCGTCGGTCTTCGCCGCGAGGTCGTTGAGGGCAGTGGCGGCGGTGCGCTGCTTCTCGGTGTTGACGACGAGCTTCCCGCCCTGCATGTCGAGGACGCCGGCGTTCTCCCGGGCGGCCTTCGTCGTCGCGTCGATCGCCGCCTCGAACCCGATCATCCCGGACAGACCCTGCCGGTTGACGTCGTTCAACGCCTGGATGCTCTGGCGCAGCCCGTCAGCGCTGGCCTTCTGCGCGTCGAGCTTCCCCTGCACCGCCAGGGCCTGCTCACCGAACAGGCCCATCGACTGGGCGGCCAGCTCCTGCTCCAGGGCCTGCGCGGCCAACGCGTCGTTGTAGGAGGTGAGCTTGTCGCGCAGCCCGTCCGTGCTGTAGCCCTGCTCCTCGAGCTTGGCGATCGTGTTCTCCAGCGCGGCCGCCGCCAAGTCGGCGTTGCCGCCGGACACCAGGGAAGCGAGCGCCTCGTCGAACGCGGAGACGTCCTCCTTCGCCTGCTTGACCGGCGTGGAGTCCATGCCGAAGAAGCTGGTGATGGACTGCTGGACCTGGTCGATTCCCTCCGGGTCGATGACCCGCTCGAACGCCAGCCCCAAGTCGTTGAGGTCGGCACCATAGAAGCGGAGCGCTTCGCCGCTCACCTTGCCCGACTCGCCGAGCGCCTTGAGCGACGTCGCCAGTTTGTCGACGTCGGGCTGCGGCTTGCGGCTGCCGGCCGACAGCTGGTCGAGCGTGATGAGCAGCAGCCCGATCCCGGTCCCGGCCATCGCGAGTTTCGCTGTGCGGGACAGGGTGCCGATCGCCGCGCTGGTCCCGGCGAGCGCGCCAGGTGCACCGGCCGCCGCCGCGCGCATGGCGCCGATCTGCACACCGAGGGCGGCCAGGCCGGCGCTCATCGCGGCACCGCCAGCCGCGGCGAGCTTGACCGCCTTGATGGCGATGGCCAGCTGCAGCAGCGCGGCGAGCGCGTCCGGCGGCACCGCGCTGACGATGCCGGAGAGGGCGTTGATGACCTCGAGCATGCCGACGCCCACGCCGGACCCGGCCTCGAGGACGTTGAGCAGTGCTTCGGCGACGTTCTCCAGCGTGTCGAACACCATGGGTCCGGCGGCCTGCGCGTAGTCCCACCACTCCTGCAGCGCACCGCCGTTGAACTCGCCGCTCTGCAGCTTGGCGAGGAAGACAGTCAGTCGGTCGATGCCGTGGTCGAGGGTGTCGGTGGTGAACTTCTCGAACCGGCCCGTGAGCGCATCGAAGCCGGGCGTCGAGATGGCACCGCCGACCAGCGTGATGAGCCGGTCGAACTGGGTGGATGCGCCCTCGACGAGGCCCGTCGTCTTCGGCAGCAGCGCGTTGGCGACGGCCACGCCCTTGGTGAACGGGGCCATCACGTCGCCGGACAGCTCGTCGGACCACTCCTTGAAGTTGTCCTTCAGGATGCCGACGGCGACCGCGGCCTCCCGCGTTGCCGGGGGCATCCGCTCCAGCTGCCGCTGATAGGCCATCTGCGCCTTGATGGCCTCCTGGCTGGTGGCCCCGGACTCGGCCACGGCCTCCTCGTACTTCTCCTGCGCCTCCAGGGCCTCCCCGATCGCGGCGACCTGCGGGCCGAGCGCGAGCGCGTAGGCGCCGGCGGCCACGCCGACCGCGCCGAGCTGCCCGGCGAGGACGGCCGCCGAGGAGGCGAGGCCCGCCGCCGCTGGGATCGCGGCGGGCAGGAGCGAGATCAGATTCGCCTTGAGGGATTCGCCGAGCTTGCTGGACGCGTCCGACAGCGTGGCCATGCTGCGGCGGACCTGGCTGGAACTGTCGTCGACCCGGCGCTGCGCGTCGGCCAGCGTGAGGAAGCGCCCCTGCAGGTCACGCAGGTTGCCGTCGGAGTCCGCCGTGATCCCGGCCAGCCGCAGCCGCAGCCGGTCCGCAGAGTCAGCCGTGCCGTCCAGAACCCGGCTCAGCTCATCACGGCCGGCCAGCGTGAAGGTGAGACGCTCGGCCACGGGTCACCCCCTCAGTGAAGCGACGTGCCGCTGCAGCCACGCGACGAGCCGCAGGAACCGGTCGACGGGCAGCCGGTCGTACTCCGTCGGCTGCATGTGCAGGTAGTGGTAGAACAGCGGCTCGTACTGCCAGATCAGGCCGCGGAGTCCTGGCGGCCCTTCACCAAGTGGCCTTTTCCCAGCGCGTCCAGGGCGGCGTCGACGTCGTCCCGGTTGTCGGCGAGCTTCCGCAGGTGTGGGGTGACCGCGTCGATCACCGAGTCCTCGTTCTTGCTCATGGCCTCGGCCATCAGGTTGGTGAGGACCTCGTCGATCTCAGCGCGCTCGATCCGCGCGGACAGGCGCCGCCGCCACCCAGGCACGTCGAACGTCGCGAACTCCAGGCCCGGGTCGGTCCGCCGGCGGAACGCCCACAGCACCGCGCGCATCGCGGTGGGGTCCTGCGCCCTCAGCCGGTCCTCGATGGTCCGCCAGGGCACGTCCCCCATGGCCTCCTCGACGGCGGCCGCCTCCAGCGCCGACAGGTCGTCGGTGCTCAGCCGCTCGACGCTGTCGTCGTCCTGCCTGAACGCGATGATCACTGCTGTTCCTCTTCTCACGTAAGGTCGCGGCGGACGTCGCCGAGGACCCGTTCCACTTCGGCCCGCATGCGGGGGGTGCCGGCCGCGACGGTGCGCGACCACCAGCCCGACGGCCTGGCCCACTGCGTCGCCCACCGCCGCCGGTTGCCGAACACGGGGTGCCGGACGCGGCCGGACTCGATGACCCAGGGCATGTTCTTGATGTCTGCCGGGAGTCGCCCGCGGTCGATCCAGACGCGGGCGCCGATGCCTGTGCTCTGCCGGACGCTGATCTTGATCGCGCGGGCGATCGTGTCCCGCAACGGCCGGGTCGTCGGCGACGGACCGCCGCGCCCCATCCGCCCGTCCCGGTTGCGCTTGCGCCCCTCGGACACCAGCGGCTGGGACCTGATGGCCTTCTGCAGATCCTTCTGCAGCGGCTCGGCGGCCCGGCGCACGCGGCGTGCGAAGTTCTGCCGCAGGCGCGGACCGCCGGCCCGCCGCATGCGCCGGGACAGGTCAACCAGCTGGCCGGTGCCCAGGATCTGCACGCTGCTGGGCATGACCGGTCAGGGGGTCTCGGCCGGGATGGCGACGTTCTCGGCGGGCTCGCTGGTGATGGCGAACTGCGCCATGATCTGCGCCGCCGTGTCCAGCTCCCGCACCTTGGCCTGGCTGGTCACCGTCACCGGGTACACGTCCATCGTCTGGGTGGGGACATCGCCCTCGTCCATCCACACGATGAAGCCGGACGCCTCGCGCACCAGCAGCGTGCGGACGTCGTCGGAGTCCTTCGACGCCCAGAACGTGAGCGAGGAGTCGGAGGCGGTGATCTCGCCGCCGACCACCGGTGTGAACCGGGAGCCGAGGGCCGGGGTGGGGACGGTGCCGGATGTGGTCTGCCACCCGGACATCGCGCCGGTCTCACCCTCCAGCGCCGTTCCCGCGTCCAGCTCCGCCCTGGTGGGGCTGTTCTTGTTCGCGATCGTCGGCACCCACAGCACGCGGGTCACGCCGCGCCGGTAGTACCGGGTCGACGCCTGGATCGGAGTTGCCATTAGTTCTCTCCCTCAGTCCGCCGACGGCCCTTCGCCGCGGCCATCTCAACGGGCTGAGCTGCCAGGCCGGACACGACCTTCCAGCCCGACCGCTCGTAGTGCTTCACCGAGATCTCGGGGACCTCGATCTCCCGCTCGATCCCGTCATGCGTCATCCGCACCACCGCGCGGCTCCCTTCTACGTGAAGCACTTGCCGGCCACCGTCAGCAGCAGCACGGCCTGAGCGCCCCTGTCCGTCTGGTCCTGCGTCAACTGGCTGGCCTCGATCGCAGCCTCAACCTCACCGCGGCCCAGGCCGATGCTCGGGTCAGCGGCCAGCCACTCCTCGACACGGGCGCCGATCTCATACGCCCGCACCCGCGCGGCCCGCACGTCGGTGTCGCCGCGCTGCGCGATCGCCGCGACCATCACCTGGAACTGCTCCTCGCGAGAGCGGGCGCCGAGCCCGGCCCAGCCGCCGAGGGTCTGCGCGGCCTGGAAGTCACCGGCCGGGTCGCCGTCGAAGCCGACGATCAGCCAGTCCTTCGCGCTGCTGTCGGTCACCTCGGGGCCGTCCGACACCCGCACGTCCGCCAGGGCCGCATCGGCTCTGGCGAGCGCCACCAGGGCGTCGAGGACCTCCGGCACTCTGGACCCCATCACGCCACCCCCGGAGGACGCCGGAACGAGTCGAGGAGCTGCAGCACCCGGTGCGGGACGGCGTACCCGAACCCGGGGATGGGTTCGGTCACGCTGAAGTCGTCGCCGCCTCCGGCCAGTCCGCCGCGCGTCGCGCGCTGCGTCCGCCACAGATGCTGCAGCAGAACGAGCGCCGCCAGCTTGATGGTCGGCGGCACCGTGGCGCGGCCGGCCATGTACGTGACGGTGTACGCCCCCGCCGGGAAGGTGGCCCCGTCCGCGCGGCTGATGATGCCTGCGGAGCCGTCCACCGTGAGCGCGTCGGCCGAGTAGAGGGCGCCCGCCCCGGCCAGTGAGGTGACCGACAGCAGCGGCGGGTGCAGTACAGCCAGGGCCGCCCCACCGCCGGTCACCCTGTCGGTGACCTCCCGCTGCTCGATGACGCCCACGAAGCCCTCGATGACCGCGGGCAGCGCGTCGATGTACGTCTGCAGCTCGACGTCCTCACTGTCCCCCGTGATGTCCAGCTGCCGCTTGGCCTCTTCCAGCGTCACCAGCGCCATGCCCGCCTCCTACTCTGTGCCGCGCGGTGCCGTCTTGCGACGGGGCCGGCGGGCAGCGGTCTCGGCGGCGGGCGGCTGCTCCGGCGTCTCGACGGGCGCGGTGCGCACCAGTTCGGCGCGCACCCCGTCCGCCCACTTCGCCGCCTCCGGGCCGGGGAGGTCGATCTCCTCCCCGGCCCGCCAGGAGTAGCCCGGGCCCGCAACGCTCACGAGCATGCGGATCCGGGGCATCAGCGGTCGCCCAGGCCCTGGTGCAGCTGCTCGACCTCACGCTCGGCCTGAGACTCCGCGGTCTCCTTGGCCTTGTCGTGGGCCTCCTTGAGCGCCTTCACCTCGGCGTCCGGCTCCGAGGAGCCGGTGCCGTCGTCGGTCGGCCCGGCGCTCACGCCGCGCGCGGCGACGTCGACGGCGGACACCGCCTGCACGGCGAGCTGCTCCTTGGCCGCCGCGACCGCGGTCTCCTTGTCGCCGATGAACTCGGGCCGCACCTGGTCCATCGAGCCGTCCGCGCGCCGGGAGGCCATGACGATGCGGTCGTGGTCACCGTGCTCGGCGGCGGCCGCCGTGGGCTTGTTCTGCGTGACCCCGGTGTCCGGGGTCTCCTTCTTCGGGCTGGTCGCCATAAGGGCGTCCCTTCCTGTGGGTTGGCCGGATGGTCGGGGGATCAGGTGGCGGAGTTGCGGTACGCCCGGTAGGCGGCCGTGTCCTGCGGGGTACCGTCCGTGCGCGCGAACGCCAGGAAACCGACCTGGAGGTAGTCCGCGTACCGCTCGGCGAGACGCAGCAGCTGCACGTCCTGCACGTCGCGGATGAGGTAACCGGCGTAGAAGTCGCCGAACATGATCGACTTGGCGTTGGCCGCCATGACGGGCATGTCCTGGTTGATGGTGTAGCCGTAGCCGAGGAGCCCGTCCGGGGTGCCGACCTGGATGGACGGCTCCCACAGCGGACGGTTCTGTCCGTCCTTCAGCTTCCGCGCGGCGGACAGCGACGCGTCGTTCAGCATGAACTGGGCGCGGCCGCTGTTGCGGTAGGCGGGGTCCACAGAGTGGATGAGGTCGATCAGGTCGTCATAGGTGACCGACGTGGTCTGACCGGTGGCGCCGGTCTTGCCGATGACCGCGTTGGTCTGCACGCCCTCCGGCTGGGCGGTGCCCGTGCCGGTGGTGAAGTGCTGGTTCTGGGCGCGGCCGATACGGCGACCGAGGACGCCGGCCAGCCAGGACTCCAGGTCGAAAGCGTTGTCGTTGAGCAGCTGCAGCGACACCCGCACCAGCTTCGACGTGTACATGTACGCGCCGATGTCGTTGGTGCCCAGGGTCACGTCCTGCTCGGTGACCTGCGAGTTCTCCGCCAGGATCGCGCCGACGTTCGCGGTGTCGTCGTTCGTCGGCCACGGCAGCGTCGCGCCGGTCTCCGTGGTGATGACCTCGGCGACGTCCCGCATCGAGCTGTAGAACTTCTGCGCCTCGATGAGCTTGGCCCGGAACGGGGCCGGAACCATGTAGCCGCCGGCCGCACCGGTGGCCACGCCCTGGGCACGCAGCTCCTTGCCGTCGACCCAGCCGGAGCGCAGCACCGTGCGCTCCTCGGCGGACAGCTCGGTGGTGCCCTCGCGGACCCAGGAACGCCAGGCGTCGGCGTAGGCCTCGGCCTTGTCGGGGCCGCCGTGCCGCTCCTCGTCGGCGTCCCGGGTCGCGTCGAGGACCTGGGAGTAGTCGACGTTGGAGAGGCGCTGGTGGCGCTCCTCGCGCTCGATGTCGGCGGACAGCCGCTCGACGTCGGCGAGCGCGTTGTCCCAGGCGGTGCGGTCCTCGGCGGACAGGTCCTCGTCGGAGGACGCGCGGTTCTGGAACTTCTGCGCGGCGTCCCAGGCGCTCGCTCGCTGGTCGAGCAGATCCTTCAGGGTGGGCATGCGTGCCTCCAGCACGAAGGGCCCCGGCGCCGGTTGGCGGGGGCTGGGGGATGGGT